>Ga0335079_10003636_pt1 | contig 17783 bp, 13 predicted proteins | sample Lox_Sample_33_FD_206719 | JGI IMG/M metagenome (GOLD analysis project Ga0335079, IMG submission 206719) | Soil microbial communities from Loxahatchee National Wildlife Refuge, Florida, United States - Lox_Sample_3.3 | ecosystem: Environmental > Terrestrial > Soil > Wetlands | place: USA... | reverse complement strand
CCGTGATCGGGATAAAGCGCGATGCCGATGCAGGTTTCGATCCGGATGGGAAGATTATCGATCAGGAAGGAGGGATTGAGTGCTTTCAGGATCTTTTGGACCGCCGCGTCGATATCGTTCGCGTTTTCCAGATTCAGCAACAGAATCGAAAATTCATCCCCGCCCGGACGCGCCACGACGTCCCGGTCGAACATCGCCTCCCGCAACCTCCGGCCCACAGATCTTAAAACCTCATCGCCCCGTTCATGCCCCAACGTATCGTTGATCTCTCTAAAACGGGCCAGGTCCACCAGCAAAAGGGCCATCCGTCGGCCCCGTTCCGGGTCGGTGCGAATTCCGTTGAGCAGCCGGTTGTAGAACATCGTGCGGTTCGGAAGCCCGGTCAGCGTGTCATAATTCGCGGCGTGCTGAACCATCGCCTCCGCCTCACGGCGTTCCGTGATGTCCTCCGCGATTCCCGTGATGCGGTAAACCTGTCCCGCGGCGTCCCGGACCGGAAAGGCACGGTCGCGGATCCATCGGATGGAACCGTCGGGTTGGATGATTCGATACTCCTCGTCATACGTTCCCTGGCCCTGTTTTTCCTTCGCGGCTTTCAAGACGCGATAGCGGTCCTCCGGATGGATCGAATCCAGCCAGGTTTGCGGACGTTCGTAAAGGTCCTTGCAGGCGCGGCCCCAGATCTTTTCATACCCTGGACTGACATACAGCATCTCGTCATTCCCGGCGTTGGTCATCCAGAAAACCTCGCGGATGCTCTCGGCGATCTGCCGGAAACGCTCCTCACTTCGGATCAGCGCCTCCTGTTCCCGTTTGCGATCCGTGATATCCCGAAAATACCAAACTCGGCCGAAGTACCGCCCGTCCGCGCCAAACATAGGCGCCGAATAGCGGTCGACGATCCGTCCGTCCGTCAGCATCAGCTCCTCGTGGCTTTTTTCTTCCCTGTGCCCGTAGAGATACTTGACCCTGGCGAGAAACGCTTCGGGGTCTTTCATCTCGCGCACGACGGACTGGAGCACGGGCTCATCCACAGCCGCCCGGACCATGGCATCGGGAATGTTCCAAAGATCGATAAACCGCTTATTGTAGGATATGATTTTGGCCTCTTCGTCCACCACCAGGATGGCGTCCGGCGATGCCTCCTGCTGGGTCAAGAGAATGGTGTTCCTGAATTCCAATTCCTGTTGAGCCCGCTTGCGCTGGGTGACGTCTTGCGTTACGCCGATCAATCGTACGACTTTTCCCGTATGGTCTTTCACCGCGCGCCCCTGTGTCTCAAGCCATCGAAGATCGCCGTTGGGTTGAATGAACCGGAAATCAAACGGGTCAAAGGACCCTCCTTGAAGAAAGGCGCGATCCACCGCTTGACTGAATTTTTCGCGGTCTTCGGGATGGATCATTTGAAGGAAGGACGTAAGCGTGCCGCCCGAATCGGGAAGATCCGGACCATACACTGCTTCATAATGGCCGCTTCGGATCAGACGGTCGGTCCGGACATCCCAGTCCCAGGTATGCATCCGGGCCGTATCGATGGCCATGCGGAGCCGCTCTTCGCTTTCCTTGAGCGCATCGCCGGCCAGTTTGCGTTGGGTAATGTCTTCGGCGATGCCGGCCACGCGATGGACGACGCCCTTCTCATCCCGGATCGGAAAAGTGCGAGCCCAGATCCAACGGATGGAGCCGTCCGGCCTGACAATCCGATATTCCATCTTAAAATTCTCAGGATCGTTTCCGAATTGGGCCTCGACACGTGAACGGTCCTCCGGATGCACGCTCTCCCGCCATGCTTCCGGATGTTCATACAGGCTTTGACAGGTGCGGCCCCAAACGCCCTCGTACGCCGGACTGATATAGATCACGGGCGTTCCCATCGGGCCGGTCAGAAAGAAAACCTCGTAGATGTTTTCGGCCACCTCGCGGAAGCGCTCCTCGCTTTGCCGGAGCTGCTCCTCGGTCCGCCGGCGCTCGGTAACGTCCCGCACGTTCAGCACGATCCCGGTCCGCGTCGGATCGATCGAGATATACTTGCCCAGGATCTCGAAGATCAACCAACTATTCTCTTTGGACCGCAAGCGCATCTCGAGGGTGTACGTCGTGCCGGGGGATTTGACGGCGCCGGCCAGGACCTCCAGCGCCCGGGGCGCGTCATCGGGATGAACCAACTGCAGACCCGATTGGCCGATCAACTCGCCGCGCCGGTAATGCAGAAGCCGTTCCGCCGAGGGGCTGACGTATTGGATCGTCAGGTCTGCGCTCAGCATGGCGGTGATGTCCGAGGCATTCTCAATCAGGACACGGTAATACTGTTCCGTGCGACGCAGCTCCTCCTCGGCCTTTTTGCGGTTCCGCCGCTCCCCGGCCTCCCGCAGTTCCCGCTCCACCGCCGGTATCAATCGTTTCAGATTGTATTTCATGATGCAGTCGTGCGCGCCGGCCTTCATGGCTTCCACCGCCACGTCCTCGCCGATCACCCCGGACACGAGGATGAACGGCAGGTCAAGGCCGCTTTCCTGCAACCGCTTCAACGCCGCCGGGCCGGAAAACTTCGGAAGACTGTAATCGCTGATCACGATGTCCCACGTCTGTTCGGCCAGCGCCGCGGTCAGGGCCGGCCCGGTGTCCACACGCCGATAGACCGGATCATATCCGCCGTGTCGGAGTTCTTGCGCCAACAACGCCGCGTCGTCTTCCGAATCTTCGATGATTAACACGCGAAGAGACTTACTCATGGTTGCTTTTCCCGACTGTTTCCTAACGCCGCCGCCGGCCGTTGGCAGAGGGCGATAAGGACGCCGATTTCACGCGCGGGCAAAGGCGTGCCGCCCTACGCGGTAAGAAGGTCAATCGACCTAAAACCGCCATGCGATCTTTCCGTAAGCGCTGCGCTGGATTTCCTCCCGGCTCGGACTTGGTGCGCCAAATTCCGGATGATGATCGTGGAGAAGGTTTTGCCCGACCACGGAGAGTTCGAGGTTGTTGATCGGTCGCCAGCCGATGCGGACATCCAATTCATAGTAGCTCGGCACGGTTTCGGCCACCCCCGCATTATTGACGTGCAAGGTGTCCACCCAGCGCAGGCCGGCGTCAAGTTCCACGTTTTGCGGCAGATCCATGGAGGAACGCAGTGAGAACTGGTGTTCAGGGTCGCCCGTTTCATTGAGCGCATTATTGAAGTCCGTCTGGCCCGGTTTGACGCGAAGGTGCTCTTTGAGAAGATTGTAACCGCCGTGCAAGCGCCACCCATCGAGCGCCTGGAAATTGGCGCCAAGCTCGCCTCCGTACGTCTTGCCTTCGAGATTGTTTTGGAAGAAGAAGGGCAGGATCGTGACGGGCGTAAGGCTTGTGCTTCTTATCTGATCGTAATCGTTGTAAAACGTCGAGATGGAGGCGGTAACTTTTTGACCCAGTCGAGCGCGATAGCCCAGTTCATATGCGATCACCGTTTCGGAATCGAAGTCCGATCCTCCTTTCAGAACGACAAGGTTGGGCGGCGCGGGCTCGGATAGGTCCCGGTCAAGACGGGATGGGGTCCGAACCGCGCGTGAAATCGCGGTCCAAACGGTCTGTTGCTGAGTGGGTATCCATGCGAGCCGCACATTCGGCTCCACTTCCAATCCGGTATAATCGTTGTGTTCGACCTTCGTCCCGACGGTCAGAGACAGCTTTTCCAAAAGCGCGATCTCATCCTGCGCGAATCCGCTGTATAGATTGTGATCCAAAATCGGCGGGAAAAAAGCCAACGCCGGCGTGTTTCCAACCACGTCATGGGTGTAGCGATAGCCGAGACCCCACACGAAGCGGTTGGGCCCCAAACGGAAGCCATGCTGAAAATCGAGGTCATAGGTATCGAGGTCATCCTGCAAGATGCCGGCAGGAGCAAACGGTGTTGAATTAACCACAAAGGCCGGAATCGGGTCGGACAGGTGCGTCCTGTCGTAGTAAAATTGCAGGCTCATATCGGAATCATACGAAAAAGAATGCGACCAACGGCCCAGAATATTGCCGCCGCTGACCCCCGCGTCGCCTCCGGTCGGGATGTCTTCATGGCCGCTGTAATAATCACCTTGCAAGGTGAGTTTATTGTTTGGAGACGCCTCGGAATCGATCCGGAACCCGCCCGGCCCCATCCGCCACGAGTCCGAGGCGCTATCCCCGTTGGCCAAGACTTCATCGCCCCGATTGAAATACTGGCCATAAACTCGAAAATACACATCGGGAGCAAGCGTTCCGCCGTAACGTACTCCGGTAAAATCCCGCAACTCCGACCCCCCGCCGGCTTCCACGTAAAGCCCCTGCGTGTCTTTGGCGCTCTTGCTGGTGATATTGATCACGCCGTTGACCGCGTTGGCTCCCCAAAGCGTGCCTCCGGGACCACTGATGACTTCGATGCGATCGATATCTTCAAGCAAATAATTCTGCCGGTCCCAAAAAACCCCGGAGAAGAGCGGCGTATAAACGGTCCGCCCATCCATCAAGACCAGTAGTTTATTGGCCAGATCGGTATTGAATCCGCGCGCGCTGATGCCCCAGTCATGGGAATTTTTCTGCGCCACATCCAAATTGTCCGCCAACCGCAAGGCCTCCGGGATGCTCGAAGCGCCGGAACGGCGAATGTCTTCGCCCGTAATCACGTCCACCGATGCGGCCGCATCGCTCAGGGGCTCCGGTCTCTTTGAGACCGAGGTGATCTCGATGTTGGCCAATTCTTCAAGCGTCATGGTTGAAAGGTCCGCGGGGGATTTCGGCTCGCTCGCGGCATCCTCCGCCTCGGCCCCGGCAACCTTGAGCGCGATGAATAGGACGACGGCGCAACAAAGAACAACGGCAGTCCGCCGCGTCGCGACGGCCATTGCACCCCTGATGATCACGATAACTTTTGTCATTCGACCTCCCCGGATGATCTACCCCCCTTGACTCCTCGGTTCCGTAAGAATAAGGAGCAGGCGACTGAAACGAACTGGCCGGCTCATCAAAAAGCTTGACCCTAGCCCATCCGTCCACGGGCTCAAGACGCAGTCGGGCGTAACCCCCACGGCGACTCCCGCAGCCATCGGGTCAAATCAGCGGCCGGGATCGGTTTGCACATATAATAGCCCTGTGCGGCATCGCATCCCAAAGCGGCCAGACGATCCCACAGTTCCTGGTTCTCCACGCCCTCCGCAATCACCTGATGACCCAGATTATGGGCCAGGTCGATCGTGGAGCGAACAATGACGGCGTCGTTCTGATTCTCGATCATGTGGATGACGAAGGACTTGTCGATCTTGATCGCGTCCACCGGCAATCGTTTAAGGTAGGCCAGCGAGGAGTAGCCGATTCCGAAATCGTCGATCGCAAACCGGATGCCCAGGGCCCGGAGGCGGGTGATCGCTTCCAAGGCCCGCGCGGGGTCGTTCATGATCGCGCTTTCAGTGATTTCCAGTTCCAGCCGCTCCGGATTTCCGCCCGTGGTGTGAAGAATTTCGGCGATCTGATCCGGAAAATGCAGATCGTGAAGGTTCCGGGCCGACAAGTTCACCGACATCGAAAGGTTGATCCCGGCCTGCTGCCATGCCAAATGCTCGCGCTGCGCCGTGTTGAAGATCCACAACGTCAGCGGCTTGATCAACCCCGTCCGCTCTGCGGGCTCGATGAACTGATCCGGCGGGACGAAACCATGCTCGGGGTGCTGCCATCGCACCAGCGCTTCGACCCCGACGACCCGGCGGGTCTTCAGGTCGATCTTCGGCTGATAGTGCAGGAAGAGTTGGTCACGATCGATGGCCTGGCGCAGTTCTCCGATGAGGGACAGTCGACGGGGACTGTGCCGATCGTACTGGGTGTCGTAAATGATGAACCCGCTGCCGGCCTGTTTTGCCGCGTACATCGCCACGTCGGCCCGCTGCATCAGGCTGTTTGGATTCGCTCCGTGATCGGGACAGAGCGCGATCCCGATCGCGGCTTCGACCGCGACGGGCAGCCCTTCGATCACAAAGGGCGGCGACAGCGTGTCCAGGATTTTTTGCGCCACCTGGGACGCGTGTTGGGAGGAAGCCAGCGGGAGCATCACCGCAAACTCATCCCCTCCCAGGCGGGCGACGAGGTCCGAAGGCCTCAACGCGGCCTGCAGGCGCGCTCCGACCTGTTGCAACAGGATATCGCCGCGATGATGTCCGAGGGTGTCGTTGACCTCCTTGAATCGGTCCAGATCCATTAGAAGAAGGGCGACGGAATTTTTTCTGGCCGACCCTTCCGTGATTGCAAGATGAAGCCGGTCGAGCAGCGAGGTCCGATTGGGAAGCCCGGTGAGCGGATCATAATAGGCCAGATACCGGATCGTTTCTTCGGCCTGCCGATGCTCGCGCCGCACCGCGGCCTCCTTCAGTTCCCGGTCGACCGCGGGAATCAGGCGCTTCAAGTTGCCTTTGATCACGTAGTCGTTGGCGCCGGCCTTCATCGAGGCCACCGCCGTGTCCTCGCCGATGGTTCCCGATACAAAAATGAAGGGCAGATCGAGCCCCCTCTCCCTCAACAAGTTTAAGGCCGCCACGCCGTTGAAGTGGGGCATGGAGTAATCTCCGAACACGATATCCCACACCTGCCGGTCGAGCGCCGCGGTCATGGTCTCGGGCGTCTCCACGCGCTCATACGTCGGTTCGTAACCGCCGCGCTGCAGTTCCCGGACCAGCAGTTCGGAATCGGCCACCGAATCCTCGATGATCAAGACACGAAGAGGGGTCGTCATGGCTGCTTACCTTTCCTGCGGCGGCGCTTCGTTCAGCACGAGCCAATACAGCCCCAACTGCCGCACCGCCTCGATGAACTGGGCGAAATCCACCGGCTTCCGGATGTAACTGTTGGCCCCCCGACTGTAGCTCTGGAGCATGTCCTGTTCTTCCTTGGAAGAAGTCAAAACGACAATCGGCAACAGCTTGGTCTTCGGATTCCCGCGAAGCTTTTTCAAAACTTCCAGTCCGTCCACTTTCGGCAGCTTCAGGTCGAGCAGAACCACGGAAACGACCCGCTCGCCGTCCTTGCCGGCATGGGAACCTTGGCCAAGCAACAGGTCAAGCGCTTCGGCACCGTCCCGAGCCACGACCACTTCGTTCGCGATGTTGTTCTTTTTGAGGGCCCGGAGCGTGAGGGCCTCGTCGTTGGGATTGTCTTCAACCAATACGATGATTTTTTCCTTCATTCCTTTCCTCCTTTCCGACTCACAGCGAATTGCATCGATACGTCCGCCTAAAGCGTAAAGTAAAACGTGGCGCCCTTGTCCACGGCGCCCTCGGCCCAGATCTTCCCCCCGTGCCGGTGAATAATGCGTTGCACCGTCGCCAACCCGATCCCCGTTCCCGGAAATTCCGACACCGAATGCAGCCGCTGAAATGCCCCGAACAGCTTGTGGGCGTAGGCCATGTCAAAACCCGCCCCGTTGTCACGAACAAAATACGCCGGACGGCTGTCATGGTCCGTCTGGCCGAACTCGATGCGAGCCTGCGGCCGTTTCCCCGCGTACTTCCAGGCATTGCCCAGGAGATTATCCAACGCCACCCGCAGCAGCCGCTCATCCCCCTCCGCCTTCAACCCTTTCTGGATCACAAACTCGGCCGCTCGCTCCGGTTGGGTCTTTCGCAACGCCTCCGCCACCGACTCGGCCATCCCGCTCAAGTCCACGACCTGCCGACGCATCTCGGCCCGAGTGACGCGGGACAGATTCAACAGATCGTCGATCAACTGGGCCATCTGCTGGCTCGCCCCCCTCACCCGCTGGAGATACCTCTGCCCTTCCTCATTCAGTGTACTGTTGTAATCCTCCAACAGGATCTGGCTGAAGCCGTCGATGTGGCGCAGCGGGGCGCGAAGGTCGTGCGAGACGGAGTAACTGAAGGCCTCCAGCTCTTTGTTGGCCGTTTCAAGCCTCGCATTGAGCTTAATCGTCTCTTGTTCCGCCCGCTTGCGCTCGGTGATGTCGCGGATCGCGCTGATCGCCAACGTGCCGTCCTCCGTTTCCAGAGGACTGAGGCTGATCTCGACCGGAAACTCGCTGCCGTCTTTGCGCAATCCGGATAACTCCAGTCCCATGGCCCGTACCCCGGGGTCGGTATAGTAACCGGCCCGATGACCGACATGGGCTTTACGGAAGCGTTCAGGAACCAGTATCTCGATGGACTGACCCAGCAACTCTTCCCTCTTATACCCGAACAGACCTTCGGTCCGGTTATTCACCAGGACAACCCGGCCTTCGCGATCGACAATCACGATCGCATCCGGTGCCGCTTCCAACAATCTCCGGAACTTGGTCTCGGCGAGCTTTCGCTCTGTGATATCCTCCGAGATGCCCAATAGAAAGAGCGGTTTCCCCGCCGCATCGGAAACCGGGATCTTCTTGGTATGCAGGGTTCGCGTGCCGTGGTGACGGGTCTGGATCGGCTCTTCCGGAATATCGACCAGCTTTCCGCCCTCAAGCACCTGTCGGTCCTTCTCGATAAAAAAATCGGCCTGTTCTTTCGGGAAAAAATCATAGTCGTTTTTCCCCATCAGGTCGGTGCGGGAAAAACCCAGGAGATCTTCGCCCGCCCTGTTAAACCGCATGAACCGGAGATCTTTGGCTTCCTTGACGAAGATCATGTTGGGAATGTTTTCGATGATGGAGTTCAGGAACGCCTCGGCGCGCCTCAACTCCTCTTCCCCCCGCTTCCGCTCGATGATCTCCTGCTGCAATTCGCGCGTCCGCTCTTCCACCTTTTGCTCTAATTGATCATGCGCCTTCTGCAATGCCTCTTCCCGCACCTGGATTTGTGCCAGCATTTCATTAAACGTTTCAACCAACCGGCCGACTTCATCCCGACCGTCCGCGACGGCGCGAACGGAATAATTTTTTTCTTCGGAAACGGTCCGGGCCGTTCGGGCCAGTTGAAGTATGGGTTCCGAGATTCTCCTTTGAAGCCTGGACGAAACCCAATAAGCCGTCAAGAGGGAAATCGCCAGAACGCCGGACACAATGGCCGCGTAACGCTTCAGCCGATCCTCCATTTCTTGGAGATCGGATTGAATGTAGACCGAGCCGATTTTCTGCCCGTCGGATATGACCGGCTCCAATACGAACAGGTACCCACCCTGGAATCGGTGACTCGCCTCCTGCCCGGTTATCCGTTCCGGCAGTTGAAAAACCGTCACGCCATCGCTCGGCACGTATCGGGCGAATAATTCGCCCTGGGCGGTGTAAATCGCAGCGGACACAATTCGGGATCTTACCCGGAGCGCGGTCATTGTTTCCGTCGCGGCCTTCGGATCGTTAAACAGCAATGCGGAAACGGTATTAATGCCGATCATTTCGGCCTGAGAGGAGAGATTTTGGACCATGGTGTCCCGATAGGTCACGAGCTCATACACGATAAAACCCAGACTGGACAATAGCAGCGCGGACGTGCTGACCAGCATGCTGATCCGCGTCATCTTATGACGGATGGGAAGATCTCGAAACGCAGAGAACAAGATTACTCCTTCATTCTCACCGACTCGTTACGATTTGGGCTAATTTCAACAGTTGAGAACTCGGTTTCAAGCCCGCCTTATCAGTTGCGGCCCTGTTGACCGCAAATCGAACCCGGTTCTGATCGACGATCAATTGAATCATGCCGCCCTGTTCCGCGAACCGTCCGATATCGCTGACGGTCAGGACCGGCAGGTGGTCGAGACGTTCGATGATCTTGGCCATGTTGTCTTTCTCCGAGTTGCTGATAAATAGAACATTACAAGTCAGTGCGTCCTCGACCTTCGAAAACCGCTTTACCGCAATCTTCTTTTCCTGAACGGTCTTTCCGGACACGGTCTCATCCAACGCGTTATCGAAAGGGTCCCGCCCGAGCACCCCGATGACAAAGGGCTTATCTCCCGACAATGTTTCCGTCGGCCACTCCACAAATTTGGAGAAGTTGTAGATGAAGGCCGCCTTCACTTGGTACTCGGTCGAGGTCAACGTCTCGGCTTGAACGGACACCATGCCGATGCCGAGAACAATCGACGACACAGCCATCCACCGAAAACCGACCCGCAGACCAGAAGACCCTGAGGATTTTACTCGCTCAGGCGACAGAACTGGGCGAAGGAATGAACCTAAAATGGCCATGCGACCTTTGCGTAGATACTGCGTGGAAATTCCAGCGGTCCGAATTCCGCACCGCTCGTTGACCGGACCTTCCGCTTCAAGTCACTCATAGAATCAGGGGCAACTTCTGGCAAGGTTCTGGTGATAAAATCGTGTGGCTGGGGTAGAGGTAAAGGAATAGCCTGAAAAAGAAAAATAGAACGCTCAGGATTCCCTTGTCAAAAGAAAGCCATGCCATAAACCCATCCACAGGCTGCACAAAATTGAACGATTATGTATGAAGCCATAACTCAATACAACATTGTGGATAATGGCAGTACATTATGAAGTATAACAAAGATTTAACATGTGTCAAGGCACCTCAGTTCTTTCGGCCCTGATCGTTCATTTCCGAGCCTCAATGAGCCAATTCAAATTCGATCCCAAATGAAGACCAGGTCTGTTTTCAAGTTGTTTGACCTGGGCGACAAGGCACTGATATAGTATCTTTTCGATGATCGTCGGAATTCCCAAGGAATCCTTCCCGGGCGAGCGGCGCGTGGCCCTAACTCCGGCCGTATTGCCTCCGCTGGCCAAAGCCGGGCTACAGGTCTTGATGGAGGCCGGGGCCGGTGAGGAGGCCGGGTTTCCGGATGTTGCATACCAAGATAAGGGAGCGCAGATCACCCCAAGCCGCGCCGACCTATTCGGCACAGCCGACATCATTCTTCAAGTCCTCGGTCTCGGGGCCAACCCGGAAGCGGGCCGCGCCGACCTCGACAAGATTCGCCCCGACCAGATCTTCATCGGACTGCAGGAACCGCTTTCATCCCCCAAGGCCATAAAAGATTTGGCCGAACGGCGCGCCGAGGTGTTCGCTCTTGAGCTTCTGCCCCGCATCACCCGCGCGCAGAGCATGGATGTCTTGAGTTCGATGGCGACCATCGCCGGATACAAAGCCGTGCTGCTCGCGGCCAATGCGCTGCCCCGGATCTTTCCAATGATGATGACGGCGGCCGGAACCGTCAGCCCGGCGCGCGTTTTCTTGATCGGAGCGGGGGTGGCCGGACTGCAGGCGATCGCGACCGCACGTCGATTGGGTGCGGTCGTGCAGGCGTACGATGTTCGCCCCGCCGTCAAAGAACAGGTCCAGAGCGTGGGAGGGAAGTTCGTGGAACTGCCGTTGGAGACCGGAGGCTCGGAGGCCGAAGGCGGCTACGCCAGGGCCATGGATGAATCGTTTTACCGCCGACAGCGTGAGACCATGGCCCGCGTCGTGGCCGAAAGCGACGTGGTCATCTGCACCGCGGCAATCCCCGGTCAACGCGCCCCGGTGCTGATCACCGGAGAGATGGTATCCGCCATGCCCACGGGCTCGGTGATCGTCGACCTGGCGGCCGAGAGCGGCGGCAATTGCGAATTGACCGAACCCGGCCGGACCGTTACGGCCCACCGCGCAACGATTATCGGACCGGTCCGACTCGCCGCAACGGTTCCCTATCATTCCAGCCAGCTCTATGCCAAGAACATCTCGGCGTTTCTGAATCACATCGTGAAAGAGGGGCGGATTCGTCTTGACGCGCAGGACCCCATTATCAGCGAAACGCTTGTAGCCCGGAACGGGGAGGTCGTACATCCCCGGATTCGGGAACTTTTGGGACAGACCGCCGCATCATCCGGCGATCGAAAGGAGAAGTGATGGATACCTCCATCCTGTTGCTCACGATCCTCGTGTTGGCCGCTTTTGTGGGTTACCAGATCATCTCGAGAGTTCCTCCGCTGCTTCACACTCCGCTGATGTCGGCCACCAATGCCATCTCGGCGATCTCGGTCGTGGGCGCGCTGGTCACCGCCGGGGCCGAGTACGGCATGGTGAGCACCATCCTGGGATTCATCGCGGTGGTCTCGGCCATGACCAATGTCGTGGGAGGATTCCTCATCACCGACCGGATGCTGAAGATGTTCAAGAAGGATAAGAAGCGGCGATGACCGCAGGCACCTTCATCCAATGGGCCTACCTGGTCTCCTCGGTTCTGTTCATCTTGGGGCTGAAGGATTTAAATTCCGCCCGGACCGCCCGTCGAGGGATGTTCTTGGCCGAGATCGGGATGGCTCTGGCCATCATAGGAACCCTCTTCCACCACGAGATCCTCAGCTACCGATGGATCGTCACGGGGATGGCGGTCGGCTCGGCGATCGGGATCGGAATCGCGCTCTGGACGCCGATGACCGCCATGCCGCAACGAACCGCCCTTTCCCACGCCTTCGGAGCGCTGGCCGTCACCCTGGTGGGAATCTCCGAGTACCATCGGCACGGATCGGAACTCGGCTCGATCAAGATGACCGCGATCGGTTTTGAAGTCATGATGGGAGCGTTGACGGTTACCGGGAGCCTGATCGCGTTTGCCAAACTCCAGGAGCTGCTTACCGCGCCGATCGTGTACCGGGGTCAAAATACCTCAAACATCGGGCTTTTTGCCATCCTCCTGGGCATCTGGCTTTACCTGATTGCGGTCCCGGCCGCAGGTTCCCTGTTCTATCTGCTGGTGGGTTTGGGACTCGTGTTTGGAATCCTCCTGGTGCTCCCGATCGGCGCGGCAGACATGCCGGTGGTGATTTCTCTGTTGAATTCTTATGCCGGACTGGCGGCTGCGGCCACCGGATTTGTCATCTCAAACAACATCCTGATCATCGCCGGGACACTGGACGGGGCCTCCGGGTTTGTTCTGTCCATTCTGATGTGCAAGGCGATGAACCGGTCTCTGGCCAACGTTTTGTTCGGCGGGGTGGGCACCGTGCCGGCGGGCGGGCCGACGGCTGACCAAGTTTACGGAAGCAAGGTGAAAGCGGCCACGGCCGAAGAGATCGCCATGCTGCTGGACACGGCCCGGCGCGTCGTGATTGTTCCGGGATACGGGATGGCCGTCTCCCAAGCCCAGCATGCCGTCCGTGACTTGGCCAACCTGCTTGAAAGTCGCGGCGCGGAGGTGGAGTTTGCCATCCACCCTGTTGCCGGACGGATGCCCGGCCACATGAATGTACTGCTGGCCGAGGCCGACATCCCGTACGATAAACTCAAGGAGATGGAGGAGATCAACCCTTCGTTTGGACAGACCGACGTTGCGCTGGTGATCGGCGCCAACGATGTGGTCAACCCGGTGGCGCGCACCGACCCGTCGAGTCCCATCGCCGGCATGCCGATCCTGGATGTGGACAAGGCGCGGACCGTCGTTGTCATCAAACGCAGCCTAAGTCCCGGTTTTGCCGGAATTCCTAACCCCCTCTTCGCGGCCGACAACACCTTGATGTACTTCGCCGATGGCAAGAGGGCGATCCTCGATCTGATCAGCGCGCTGAAGGCAATGTGAGTCATGGAGCAAGAAAAAACCCGGCGCAAAAGGCCCAACCACCCATGCCTCAAACGATTCCCCCGGAACTTTTAGAGGCGGCCTACCGTCAGGGCGTCTTTCCGATGGCGGACGAGGACGGACGAATTCATTGGTTCTCGCCCGATCCGCGAACGATCATCGATTTGGACCGGTTCCATATCCCTCGGCGCTTGGTCCGGACGATTCGTCAACGACCGTTTGACATCACCGTCAACCGCGATTTTGAAGGGGTCGTCCGCGGTTGCGCAAATCGAGAGGAGACCTGGATCAGCGAGGAGATCGCAACGACCTACACGGCGTTGCATCGAATGGGAAAGGCCCACTCGGTCGAGGCCTACCACGAAGGGAAACTGACCGGAGGTATTTACGGCGTGAGCCTCGGCGGGGTATTTATGGGGGAATCGATGTTCACAATCATTCGCGACGCCTCGAAGGTCTGCTTGGCCTTCGTCATCGAACGATTGAGAGAGCGGGGTTTTATTTTGTTCGACGTCCAGTTCACGACCCCGCACCTTAAGCGCTTCGGCGCGGTCGAAATCTCCCGTCGGGAATACCTGAGACGGCTTGAAAAAGCGCTGGCGCTTTCCTGCCGGTTTGATTAACTGTTCACTATCTCTTTCAATTCTTTGCCCGCCTTGAAGAACGGCACGCGCTTGGCCGGGACATGGACCTGGGTGCCGGTCTTGGGGTTCCGGCCTTCCCGCATGCGCCGTTGACGGAGCTTGAAACTTCCGAAGCCGCGGATTTCGATCTTGTCCCCGTTGGCCAATGATTGTCGGATGCTGTTGAAGATCGTGTTGACGATCATTTCGGTCTGGCGTTTGGTCAGGTGGGTCACCTTCTGGGACATCGTTTCGATCAACTGGGCCTTGGTCATATGCGCTCCCCCTTATTAATAAGAAGGTCCGTATCCGTCTAAAAAGCCATCAGGTATTTCATTGAAACGCCGGCGGCGGGCAGTTGCATGCTGGGCAAGCGGCCCAGGAACTGGTCCCTGAACAGATCCAGCAGTGAAACCCGCTTTCGGGATTCCACGATTCGGGGCTCCCCTTTGATCCCGACCAGGTCGGCCGTGAGTCGGATCGTGTCCTGAAGATCTCCGATGTCATCCACCAGCCCGAGTTTTTTGGCCTCTTGTCCGGTGAAAACGCTCCCGTCCGCCATCTCGCGAACCCGTTCTTCCGCCAGCCCGCGTCCTTCAGCCACCGCCTGGATAAACTGATCATGGACATCATCCATCAGTCGTTGCAGAATCGCACGCTCCTCCGGCTGCATTTTTCGGAAGGGAGAGCCGATATCTTTGTTCCGTCCGCTTTTGATCACGACACTCTCCACGCCGATCTTCTTGAACAGGCCTTCCACATTGGCCAATTCCATGATCACACCGATGCTCCCCGTCAGGGTGCCCGGATTCGCCACGATTCGATTCGAAGCGCTGGCAATGTAATAACCGCCGGAAGCCGCCACCGTTCCCATCGAGACGACCACCTTCTTCTGGCCCTCCTCGCGGATTTTTTTTACTTCCTCGTAGATTTCCTGAGAGGGAACGACGCCGCCGCCGGGGCTGTCGATTCGCAGGATGATGGCCTTGATTCCGGAGCTGTTTTCATATCGCCGCAGTTCTTCAATCGTGCCGGAAGAATCGAGGATCACGCCTTCGATCTTGACCAGGGCGATGCGGTCTTCCAGGAAGCCTCCGCCGGCCTGCATGACCGAAGCGGAGTAGGTAACGGCAAAGAAGAGAACGGCCAAACCGACTAACAGGATCAAGCCGGCGATCAACGGATGGTTTTTCATTTTCCGCCCTGTTTTACTTCTTGTCCTTCTTCTGGGCGCGTTCCTGCTCGTTCTTGTACGCCCGGATGCTCAAGGCGATTTTCCGTTCCGGCATGTCCATCTTGATGATTTGAGCGCGGATGACGTCGTTGATTTGCATGGCATCCCCGATTCGTGAAGACGGTTCGATCCCGGTTTCGCTGACATGGATCAGTCCTTCCACCCCGTCCTCCAGTTCAACGAAAACGCCGAAATCCGTGACTTTGACGATCTTGCATTTTACCACATCACCGACGTGATACTTTTCGGCGATCCCGGTCTCCCACGGGTCGGACTGGAGCTGCTTGTAGCCGAGCGACAAGCGCTCTTTTTCTTTGTCCACTTTGAGAACCACGGCTTCGACCGGCTGGCCCTTTTTAAACAGTTCGGAGGGATGCGTGAGGCGCTTGGTCCAGGACATATCCGAAATATGGATCAGCCCGTCGATGCCTTCCTCCAGTCCCACAAACGCGCCAAAGTCGGTCAGTCCCTTGATCTTGCCGGTAATGCGGCTCCCGACGGGGTATTTTCCCTCGACCGCGCTCCACGGATTCGGCGTCACCTGTTTCATCCCCAGGGAAATCTTGCGGTTGTCCCGGTCCACCATCAGCACGACCACTTCCACCTGATCCCCGACCGAAACAAGTTTGGAGGGATGACGAACTTCGTGACTCCAAGACATCTCGGAAATGTGGACCAGGCCCTCGATCCCGGCTTCGAGCTCCACAAAGGCCCCGTAATCCGTGATGCTTACGATTTTCCCCTTGACGCGAGTTGCGACGGGGTATTTTTCCTCCACCCGTCCCCATGGATCCGGCGTTTTCTGCTTGAGTCCAAGAGAAACGCGGCCGGTTTCCTTATCATACTTGAGGACGACCACGCCGATCCGGTCCCCCACCGACAGTATCTCGGAAGGATGATTCACGCGGCCCCAGGACATGTCCGTGATATGCAGAAGACCGTCGATCCCGCCCAAATCGATAAACGCCCCGTACTCGGTGATGTTCTTGACCATCCCTTCGATGAGTTGCCCGTCTTCCAACGTGGCCATCGCGGCGCGGCGTTTCTTGTCCCGGGACTCCTCCAACAACACGCGACGGGACACGACGATGTTGCCCCGGCGGTGGTTCATTTTGATGATCTTCATCGGAAAGGTCTTGCCGATCAAGGCGTCCAGGTCCCGGACCGGATGAAGGTCGATTTGCGAACCCGGCAGAAAGGCCTTGACCCCGATATCCACCATCATACCGCCTTTGACTTTCGAGACCATCTTTCCATCGACGACTTCGGCTTTTTCAAAGGATTTCTCCAAGACTTCCCACACCTTCATCTTGGCGGCCTTTTCCTTGGAGAGGATGAGGTTTCCCTCGTTGTCTTCCCGCTCCTCGAGATAAACCTGGATCTGTTCTCCGACCTTGAGGGCCGCGATCTCGGTCGAGCTGAACTCACTGGCGGGGATCAGTCCTTCGGATTTGTACCCGATGTCCACTACCACGCCGGCCTGTTGGATGGCTACGATCATGCCCTCCACGACCCCTCCTTCCTTTAAATTTTTAAACGACTCCTCATAGAGGGCGTGCATATTCATCGGGAGATCATCATTCGTCGCCCCCGCGGTGTTGGTGATCGGTGCGTCTTCCGAAAACGTCATGCTGTCTTTGTCCCCTTTCCGTTTGATTTGATCAGGTTCCGTCTCAAGGAAAACTGAATGCGCATTGTACTATATTTTTTTATGATTTGTCACTACTTTAATTATTTTCACCTTTCATGGCCGCTTCCGGGACGGGATCGACCCCCCGCCTGGGTCAACCCGCCGCCCGTGCCTCTAATTTCACGATTTGTTCCATCACGGTTCGGCTAATCTGAAGATAAAGTTCCTTCCCGGTGCCATTTTGGACTTGCTCCGTGAAATCCAGAGGTTTACCAATGAACACGGTCACCGGATGAATCCGAATCATCCAAGAGCCCACCGGAAGAACCTTGTCGGTTCCGGTCACATAGACCGGAACCACTTTGGCCCCGCTTAGAGCCACGATCATTCCGATCCCCGGCATCGGTTTTTGGAGACGGCCGCTGACACTCCGGCCACCCTCCGGATACATCACCACGCAGTGGCCTTGCTTTAGCCGGCGGACGGCCTCCATCAGTCCGACCCGAGAGCGATGTCCCTTGCCGATCGGAAACCCGTTCAGTCTCCGATAAAGCCGCCCGACCCACCGGCCTCGAAACAGACTGGCCTTCCCCATAAAATGAAGCGGCCGGTCGATCATGGCGCCGAGCAGCGGGATATCCAGATAGCTGACATGATTGGGAGCGAAAAGAACCGGCCCGGTTGGGGGGATGTGCTCGGCTCCAACCACACGCAGCCGGACCAAGAACCGCCCGAGTATTTTCACCACGGCATGGGCGATCGCGTACAGCATATCAACGGGCAACCGGCCCCGAATCGACCGGAAGAACAGCACCCAAGGACCGGTTGCTCACGGTTTCAGACCCGCCTTTTGTTGAAT
>Ga0335079_10003634_pt1 | contig 17785 bp, 15 predicted proteins | sample Lox_Sample_33_FD_206719 | JGI IMG/M metagenome (GOLD analysis project Ga0335079, IMG submission 206719) | Soil microbial communities from Loxahatchee National Wildlife Refuge, Florida, United States - Lox_Sample_3.3 | ecosystem: Environmental > Terrestrial > Soil > Wetlands | place: USA... | reverse complement strand
AAGACCTACAAGGCGCTGGCGGACCCGACCCGGCGGAGCATCCTCGCGCTGCTGCGGGACGGGGACCGGACGGCCGGGGAGATCGCGGAGCGGTTTCCCATCGCGTGGGCTTCCGTGTCGCACCACCTCGGCGCCCTCAAGGACGCGGGACTGGTGCTGGCGACGCGCGAGGGGCAGCACATCCGGTACTCGCTGAATACGACGGTCTTTCAGGAGCTGGTCCAGAATCTCATCGGTCTCGCCCAGCGCAGGAGCGGGCGCGGCAAGAAGGAGGCAGACCGTGCGTAAACTGTTCCCTGGCCTGCTGGTGGTGGCGGTCGCCGCGGCGTTCTCGGTGTGGGCGTATCCGCAGCTCCCGGCGCAGGTCGCCACCCACTTCAACCTGCACGGCGAGCCGAACGGCTGGTCGCCGCGCCTCGTCGCCGCGGTGCTGGCCCCCGCGCTCGGGATCGTGATCGCACTGGTCTTCACGGTCCTGCCGCACATCGATCCCCGGCGGGCGAACTACGACAAGTTCGGCCCGACCTACTGGACCATCGCGAACGCCGTGCTGGTGCTCGTGGCGGCGCTCCACGTCGTGACGCTGGGCAAGGCGCTGGGCTGGGACATCAACATCAACCGCGTGGTGTCGCTCGGCCTCGGCGGGCTCCTCGCGCTGCTGGGCAACCTGATGACGCGGATCCGCCCGAACTGGTTCGTGGGCATCCGGACGCCGTGGACCCTGAGCAGCGACACCGTGTGGCGGAAGACGCATCGCTTCGGCGGCGTCGCCTTCGTGGTCGCCGGCCTGTGCGTGGCGGCCACGGCACTCACCGCCGTGCCGTGGGCCCTGTTCGCGGCCATCGGGGTGGCGGCGGCGGCGGGGCTCGCCTCGGTCGTGTACTCCTACGTGGCGTGGCGGGGGGAGCAGGGCGCGCCGGGCGCGCCGCCGGCCGGGGGGACGCAGTCGTGAACGGCGCGCCGAGGCACCCGATGTCGTGGGTGGCTGCGCTGGCGGCGCTCGCGGCGGCTCCGCTGGCGGCCCAGGTGCCCGCGGACGCGGGGATCTTCCGGATGTACCAGGGCACGGCGGAGATCGGCCGCGAGACGTTCCTCGAGACGGGCACGGCGCTCACCTCGTCCGTGACGATCCCGCTGAGCGGCGTCCGCATCGCGAGCGAGGAAGTGCGGGACAGCGCGGGCCGTGGGCTCCGGCTGACCGTGCGGGTGTACCTCCTGCCGGCCGACACGCTGGTCCGCACCTACACGGCGGCCGTGGACGGCGACAGCCTGCGGATGACGCAGCAGGACGCCGGGAAGCCGGCGCGGCGGTGGGCGAAGGCGGCGCGCCCCGACGACTTCATGACGCAGCAGAGCCTGGCGGTCATCGCGGGGCTGGTGGCGCGGGCGCGGCGGCAGGACCGGACCTGGCACGTGTGGCTGGTCTCCGCCGACAGTCTGTTCGACGTCGCGGTGGCCTTTCACGGAGATTCGGCGCAGGTCAGCGTCGGGCCGCAGCGGCTGGAGGCCGTGATCGGCGCCGACGGCCGGGTGCAGTCGCTGCAGACCGCCGTCGGCAACGTGCGCATCGTGCGCCACGCGGGCGATTCGATCCCGCCGCTCCCCGGCATGCACCGCCCGACGCCCGACTACGCCGCGCCGGCGGGCGCGGGCTACACCGCCGAGGACGTGCGGGTGCCGGCGCACGACGCGCGCGGCGACACGCTGTCGTTCGGGTGCACGTTCACCAAGCCGCTCACCGGCGGCCCGCGGTTTCCGGCGGCGGTGACCATCACCGGCTCGGGTCTCGAGGACCGCGACGAGAACCTGTGGCCGCTGGTGCAGGGGTATCGGGTGTTCCGGCAGGTCGCCGAGCGGCTCGCGGCGGCGGGCATCGCGGTCTTGCGGTGCGACGACCGCTCGTTCGGCGCCTCGACCGGCCGCGCCGACAGCGCGACGAGCCTGGATTTCGCCGGCGACTTCGAGGCGCAGCTCGCGTGGCTGCGCGCGCGCGCCGACGTGGACCCGGCGCGGACCGCCGTCATCGGGCACAGCGAGGGCGGCATGATCGGGCCGCTGATCGCCTCGCGCGACCCGCGCCTGGCGGCGGTGGTGGTGATGGCGGGCCCCGGCAAGACCGGCCTCGCGATTCTGCGGGACCAGGTGGCGTGGCCCTACCTGAGCGCCGCCGGGCTCGACTCGGCGGACCGTGTCCGCCTCGTCGCCGACGCGCAGCGCCGGATGGACGCCGACACGGCGGCCGGACCGTGGATGCGGTTCTTCCGCACCTACGACCCGCTTCCCACCGCGCGGCGCGTGCGCCAGCCGGTCCTGCTCCTCCAGGGCGCGCTCGACCGGCAGGTGAGCGCCGGCGAGGCGGACACGCTGGCCGCCGCCATCCGCGCGGGCGGCAACCGCGACGTGACGGTGCGCGTGTTCCCGCGGCTCAACCACCTCTTCCTGGTCTCGCCGACGGACGGCTCGCCGACCGAGTACCCGTCACTGACGGATACCGCCGTGGGGGCCGACGTGCTCGACACGATGGCGACCTGGCTCGCGGCGCGCCTCGCCGCGCCGCGCCCGAGGCCCCGGCACTAGGCGGCGCGCGCCTCCGGCCGCCCAGGGCGGCGCCCCTAGCCGAAGCCGGACCGGCTGGGTCACACTTCCTCCGGACCCGCTGCCCGGAGGACGCATGGTCGTACCCGTTCAACTGCCCACCGCGGCCCGCGACGTGACCGCCGCCGGCGTGACCTACCACATCGAGGGCGAGCTGGTGCCGGTGCTCCACCTCGAGCTGACGCACATGAGCGTCTTCTTCGAGCACCACATCCTGCTGTGGAAGAGCCCCGGCGTGGAGGTCGGCATCAAGCCCCTGAAGGGCGCGTTCAAGCGCGTGATGGCGGGGATGCCCGTCTTCCTGACGCAGACCAAGGGCGTGGGCCACATCGCCTTCAGCCGCGACGGCCCGGGACACATTTTCGGCGTCTCGCTCAAGGAGGGGCAGGCGGTGGACGTGCGCGAGCACCAGTTCCTCGCCGCCACCGACAACGTCGAGTACACGTTCCAGCGGGTGAAGGGCGCGGCCAACATGCTCTTCGGCGGAACCGGCTTCTTCATCGACAGCTTCGCCTGCCGCGCTGGCGCCGAGGGCATGGTCTGGCTCCACGGCTACGGCAACGTATTCGAGGTGACGCTGAAGCCGGGCGAGACGATCGACGTCGAGCCGGGCGGCTGGGTCTACAAGGATCCGTCGGTGCAGATGGAGACGCAGACCCAGCGCCTCACGACCGGACTCCTCGGCAGCAGCGGGATGCTGTTCTGGAACCGGTTCCACGGACCGGGGCGGCTGGCGATCCAGTCCATGTACCTGCACATGCCGACCGAGGGGTAATCGGCCGAAGCGACGGCCCCCGCCCGGCAGGTGAGCGCCAGGCGGGGGCCGGAGCCCGCGGCGCGCGCGCGATCAGCTCGTCTTCTTGATCGGGATGCGAACCCGCGTCTTTTCCCAGGTGAAGACCAGCTCCACGGGCGGGCCGGCCACGAGGCTCAGCGTCAGCTGCTCGACCGGCTGCGCCAGCGCCTCGACCGGGACGGTGCCCTTCCCCACGTCCTGCGCCTCGACCTGCGCGTTGATCGGGATCCCCCAGCGGTCCACGGCCTTGTTGACGTGCACTTCCCAGCTGGTCGCCTGCGGGACCACGTAGAGCGAGTACGTCCCCGGCTCGACGTGCACGCCGGCCACGTCGGCGGCAAACGGCAGCGTCAGGCGGGTGGGCTCGTTGGCGCCGAGCCGCCACGGCTGACCGAAGGGGTTCACGCCACCCACCATCACCCGCCCTCGCGCGGACGGCCGCCCGTAGCAGACCTTGATCGTGCCGCCGTCCACCGTCAGCTGCACGGAGTCGAGCGGGCTCGGCCGCTGCGCCAGGTCGGCGGCGGTGCCGCGGTGCGTGCAGGCGCCCGCCGGCGCCTGCGCGGCGAGCGCGACGGGAAAGGCGGCGGCCACTGCGACGAGCAACGTCGGTCTCACGATGCCTCCTTGAGGTCTGGATTGGAGCGTAGCGTCATGGCGGCGTCACCGCCACTCAGCCGCCGTTGCTCCCCGGGGGCCCCGGCCGCGCCTCGCGTCGGGGGGGGCTCGTATGGATCGCCGCTTGGGCGGAGCGCCGCAGCTTACTAGATTGAGGTCCCATCAAGCAGGCCCTGTTCGACGCCACCCCCGACGTTCGTACCACCGAGGCGGCATGAGCGCCCTGGTGCTCGCCGCGATCGTCGTCGTGCAAATGGCGTTCCTGGCGGCCGTGTTCCTCTACCTCGTAGGGCGGCGCATGGCGGAGGCTCGGCGCGTGGCGCGGCGCGCCTCCGAACGCGCCCGGCTCGGCGCGCGGATCCAGGAAGCGCTCGCCGGCCGCCTGTCCCCGGAGGCGTTCGCCCGCGGGCTCCCCAGGCATCGCGCCCCCATGGTCACCGCGGCGCTGCAGGAAGCCTCGGCGCGGGGGCGGGACGACGCGTGGGAGCGGCTCACGGCGGCCGTGCACGGGTCCGCGTGGTTCGAGCGGACCCTGCGGCATCGCGCCGGCTCCCGCTGGTGGTGGCGACGGCTCGTGGCCGCGCGGCTCCTCGCGACCGTGGGTGACGAGCGCGACGTCCGGCGCGCGGTCGGGTTGCTCGGCGACCGGCATCCGGGCGTGCGCCTGGCGGCGGTGCAGCTCGTCAAGCGCCTGCCGCACCCGGATCTCCTCGAGACGTTCCTGGACCACGCCATCGAGGCGCCGCGCGTGGCGCGCCAGCACTACTTCGACGCGCTGGCGGCCGTGCGCGGGCTGCTCGTGCCGATCCTGATCCGGCGCCTCGAGCGGCCCGGCAGCGCGTACGAGCTGCGGGCGATCCTCACGCTGGCCGGGCAGCTGGCCTCGCCCGAGCTGCTCGATCACCTGATCGCGTACGCCGCCACCCCGAGTCCGGACGCCCGCACGCAGGTGGCGCGGGCGCTGGGCAGCTACCCCGACCCGCGCGCCCGCGACGCGCTGCTCGCCCTGCTCGGCGACCCGGTCTGGGAGGTCCGCACCCAGGCCGCGGCGTCGCTCGGCGCGATCCACGCGCTCGAGGCCCGAGACGGCCTCAAGCGGGCCCTGAGCGACCAGAACTGGTGGGTCCGGCTGCGCGCCGCCATCGCCCTGCGGCAGCTCGGCGCGACCGGGCTCGAGGTCCTCCGCGAGGTCCGCGGCGGCGCCGACCGCTTCGCCGACGAGATGGCGGGCTACATGCTCGGCCTCACCGACGAAGCCGTCGCCGGCTACGCGGCCTGAGCGCGATGCATTTCCTGGTTGACGCCGTCGTCGACGCCAACCGGCTCATCATCTGGTACTTCCTCGCCGTCAATTCCGTCTACGCCCTGCTGCTGGTCCTGTCGGTGCCCGAGATCTGGAAGCACTGGAAGATCGTCACCGGCGAGGACCTGCAGACCTACATGGGCTCCGAGGCCCTGCCGCCGATCTCGGTCCTCATTCCGGCGTTCAACGAGCAGGCGTCCATCATCGAGAGCGTCTCCGCCCAGCTCGCGCTGCGCTACCCGCGGCACGAGGTGATCGTCATCAACGACGGCTCGACCGACGCCACGCTGGCCACGCTGCGCGAGGCGTTCGACCTCTACGAGGTGCCGCCGGCCTACCCGCTCCGGCTCCGCACCGCCCCGGTGCGGGCGTACTACCGCTCGCGCACCCAGGCCGCGCTGCTCGTGGTCGACAAGGAGAACGGCGGCAAGGGCGACGCGCTGAACGTCGGCATCAACACGGCGCGGAGCCCGCTGGTGGTGCCCGTGGACGCCGACACCCTCGTCGCGCCCGACGCGCTGATCCGGCTCGTCCGCCCGTTCCTGCTGGGCGAGTCCGTCGCCGCCGCGGGCGGCACCATCCGGGTGGCCAACGGCTGCCGCATCGAGAACGGACGGGTGGTCGAGGCGCGGGTGCCGCGGCGCTTCCTGCCGGCCGTGCAGGTGCCGGAATACCTGCGGGCCTTCCTGTTCGGCCGGCTCGGCTGGAACCGCATCGGCGGCAACCTGATCGTCTCGGGCGCGTTCGGCCTGTTCCAGCGCCACTTCCTGCTCGCCATCGGCGGATACGCGACCGGCAGCGTGGTCGAGGACCTCGACCTCGTGGTCCGGCTCCACGCCTACCTCCGCCGGCAGGGCCTGCCCTACGACATCCCGTTCATCCCCGATCCCGTGGCCTGGACCGAGGTGCCCTCCGACCTGCGCACGCACCGGCGCCAGCGCGAGCGCTGGCATCGCGGCCTCGTCGCCACCCTGTTCGCCCACCGCCGCATGCTGTTCAACCCGCGCTACGGCGTGATCGGCCTGGTCACGATGCCGTTCTTCTTCTTCGGCGAGATGCTCGCGCCCGTCGTGGAGTCCCTCGGCTACGTCCTCGGCGGGCTCGGCTGGGCCCTCGGCCTCCTCAGCCTCCGGTTCGCGCTGCTCTTCCTCGCGGCGGCGCTGGGATACCAGCTGCTGCTCAGCATCTGGGCGGTCGTCTTCGAGGAGACGACGTTCCACGTCTATCCGCGGACGCGGGACTTCGCGCGCCTGCTGCTCTACGCGGTCGCCGAGCCCTTCGGGTACCGCCAGCTGACGGTGCTGTGGCGCCTGATCGCGTTCGGGAACGCGGTGCGGGGCAGCAAGACGTGGGGGGTGATGCGGCGCCGGGGGTTCTCGCCGGCGAGGGCGTGAAGCCGCGCGGCCGCCGGGCGGGCGTCAGCCGTCCGACGTGATGCGCGCGATCAGCTCCTCGAAGACGGCCGCCGCCCGCTCGTTCGGCACCTGGCAAGTGCCGGCCGCGTCGTGGCCGCCGCCGCCGTAGCCCAGCGCCAACGCGCCGATGTTGGTCCGCGACGTCCGGTTGAGGATGGACTTCCCCATCGCGAAGACCGTGTTCTGCTTGTTCAGTCCCCACATCACGTGCATCGAGATGTTGCACTTGGGGAACAGCGCGTAGATGAGGAACCGGTTGGCCACGTAGATCGGATCCTCGTCCCTGAGGTCCAGCACCACGAGGTTGCCGTGGACCCGGGCGCACCGGAGCAGCTGCGCCTGGGAGCGCACCCGGTGCTCGCGATACAGCTTCACCCGCTCGGCCACGTCCGGCAGCCGGAGAATGTCGGCGACGCTGTCGTGCTGCCGGCAGTAGTCGATCAGGTCGAGCATGAGCTGGTAGTTGGACACCGTGAACGTCTTGAAGCGACCCAGGCCGGTCCGCGGATCCACCAGGAAGCTGAGCAGGACCCAGCCCGCCGGGTCGAGGATGTCGTCCTTGGTGTACTGCGCCGAGTCCGCCCGGTCCACCGCCGCCAGCAGCTCCTGCGACACCGACGAGAACGCCGCCTTGCCGCCGAAGTGGTTGTAGACCACCCGCGCCGCCGACTGCGCGAGCGGATCGAGCACGAGGTTCGCGGGCCCACGCCCGCCCGTGCGCACGACCTCGCTCGAGTGGTGGTCGAAGGCGAGGTGGCACTGCGGCGCGTACGGCAGGTTCGTCGTGATGTCGCCCGGGCCGATCGGGACCTTGCCGTCCTGCACGTCCTTGGGATGGACGAAGAGGATGTCGCCGATCATGCCCAGGCTCTTCAGGAGCAGGGCGCACGCCAGGCCGTCGAGGTCGCTGCGTGTGACCAGACGGTAGCGCTGTTGCTCAGCCATGGGACACGCGCGTCGCTCCGGGCGGCTCGGTCGCCGAAAGAGGTGGCACACAATCTAGCCGCCCGACGCAAGGTCGCATCAGGGCGTCAGGACGGCGTCAGTCCGCGCCCGCCACCCTGAAGCCGGTCCGGCCCCTCCTCCCGCGTCGCGCCGCGGCCGACGCCGCCTCCGGGCCGGCGCCGAACCGGATAATGCTTTGGGAGGATGGCACTTACGGACGGGCCGGCCGGCCACGGACCGAACCCGCTTAGATTGTCGTCGCACTCGTGTCGAGCCCCATCGTGACGCCAAGCCGATCGCACCGCGGCCCGTCCGGGGCCCAGGAGTCGTCGCCATGGCCGTGAGGTGAGGATCGTGGGCGGGAGGTTCGGCGGACGCGACCTGGTCTCGCCGGCCGACTTCCGTGTGCGCCCGACCGCCGAGGCCGTGCGCGCGGGGCTGCTCGAGGCCCTGGCCGGCGAGGTCGACGGGGCCCGCGTCCTCGACCTGTTCGCCGGCACCGGCGCGCTCGGGCTCGAGGCCCTCTCGCGCGGCGCGGCCAGCGTGGACTTCGTGGAGTTCCGGCCCGCGAGCCTGCACGCGCTCAAGGCCAACATCGTGGCCCTTGGCCTCAAGGCGCGGACCCGCGTCTTCAAGCGCGACGCGATTCCGTTCGCCGAGGCGCTCGGCGCCGGCGCCTACGACGTCGCGTTCGCGGACCCGCCGTACGGCTCGAAGATCCTCGACCGCGTGCTCGCGGCGTGGAGCCGCAGCGGCTTCGCGCGCACCTTCGCGGTGGAGCACGATCCGGCGCACCGGCTGCCGCCGGGCGGGCGTCGCATGGATTTCGCCGACGCCGCGGTCACCATCTACCGCGTCTGAAGATCCTGTGGCAAGGAAGGCGGGGCGGTGCGCGAACGCACCGCCCCGTGACGAGCGGAACTGCTTACTGGCAGGTCGGTGCGCCTTCGGCTTCACCCGTGACCGGCGGCGTCGCGCTGCCCACGAAAATGCCGCAGGTCTTCGTCGTCGCCGTGTTGGTCGACGTCGCGCTCCAGCCCGTGCCGGTCGCGGCCGTGACACTGATCGTGTTACCGGCCGAGACGCCGTAGTTCAGGTTCGTGGTCGTGGTCGCGTACGTCACGTTGTCGGCGAAGTAGGCTTCCTGCGCGGTCACCAGGTTGCGCAGGTCCGCCTTCATGCTCGCGATGTACGCCTTCTCCTTCGTGTTCGCGAACTTCGGAATCGCGATGGCCGCCAGGATGCCGATGATCACCACCACGATCAGAAGCTCGATCAGGGTGAAGCCCTTGGTACCGCGCATGGAACCTCCGGTTGCAAGACGGCGATCGTGATTCAGCCCCTGCCGTGATATGGCAACCGCCGGACCGCGGGGACTCCGGCCACCTCAATATCCTGAACACGTTGATGCCATTGCAGTTACGGTTGCCACCGAGTTGCCATCGGCGTCGGTGATTCACCCTACGGTCATTGCAAGTTGCGAAACACGGTGGCAGGTCACAATGCGGAAGGCGCAGCCCCCTGGCCGGTCCCTCTCCCGGAGCCGCTTCTCAGCGGGATGAGGTCAGGACCGGCGACTCCCGGTAGAGCGCGGGGAATTTCTCGCGCAGGTGGTCCACCTTGGGCAGGTCGTTGATGACGATGTAGGGATACGTCGGGTGATGGGTCGCGAAGTCCTGATGGTACTCCTCGGCGCGGTAGAACCCGCCGTAGGGCACGACCTGCGTCACGATCGGCTGCGCGTAGACGTGCGCCTCGGTCAGGCGCGAGATCACGGCCTGCGCGTCGCGCCGCTGCTCGTCGTTCATATAGAAGATCGCCGAGCGATAGCTCGTCCCGACGTCCGGTCCCTGCCGGTTCAGCTCGGTCGGATCGTGGCCGACCAGGAAGAAGACGTCGAGCAGCTTCTGGAACGTCACCACGGACGGGTCGAAGGTGATCTCGACCGATTCCGCGTGGCCGGTCGTCTCGGTGCCCACGGCCTCGTAGGTCGCCGTCTGCGCCGTGCCGCCCGCGTAGCCCGCCACCACCCGAGTTACGCCCTTCACGTGCTCGAACAAATTCTGGATGCCCCAGAAGCAGCCGCCGGCCACCACCGCGGTCTGCCGCGTGGTCTGCGCCGACGCCGGCAGAGCGGCGAGCGCGAGCATCGCGGCGCACCCGAGAGTTGCTGCGTTCCTGCGCATCGCACATCTCCGACTGAGTGATTCGTAAATGTAACCGGGAGCGGGAGTCCGGCGCACGACAGGGTCCGCCTCCGAGCCGACTGGCGGGCCGCCGCCCGCTCGAGGCCGGTCGGCGAAGGCCCGCCGCCCGCTCAGGACCGGCCTGCGGGGGCCCGCCGCCCGCCGGAATGGTGCTGGCGCGGCCGAGGGCGCATCTTCCTAGCGTGCGCCGCTCCTCCGCCATCCTGAGCCCCGCGATCCTGCTCGGCCTGTGGGAGACCCGTACCGGCCGGGTGCTCCGGGCGCTGGGCCTCGACAGCGTCCGGACCACGATCTTCACCCTGGCCGTCCTGGCGACGTTGATCCCGGCCGTCGCGACCAGCGTGATCTCCTACCGCCAGAACCGCCGGGCGATCCAGGCCAAGCTGGACCAGGAGCTGACGGTCGCGAGCAATCAGGCGGCCCAGGAGATGGGCCTCTGGCTCAAGGAGCGGCTCTACGACCTGCGCGTCTTCGCGGCGTCGTACGAGGTCACGGAGAACATCGCCAGCCAGACGCCGCAGTCGCGCAAGCGGCTGTCCGACTACCTCGCCTCGGTCAACGTCAGGTTCGCCGACTACGTCGAGCTGATGGTGGTCGCGCCCGACGAGCGCACGGTGGCGAGCAGCGAGCGCGTGCCGGGCCGCCTCCACCTCACCGGCAAATGGCTGCAGCAGGTGCGCCTGGGCGACCGGGTGCTCGGCAGCCCGGAGCGCGGCGACTCGGCGGCGCCCACGACCATGGAGATCGCGGTGCCCATTCAGAGCCCCAGCGGGCGCTTCATGGGCGTGCTCGCCGGGCGGCTCAAGTTCCGCGGCATCGAGGACCTGCTGCAGCAGGAAGTGAAGGGACGCCAGACCCGCGTGGTGATCGTGCAGCCCGGGGGGCAGGAGGTCGTATCGGCCGGCCGCGCCCTCGCGCCGATGGCGCAGGCGACGCTGCGGCAGCTCCAGGACGCGGACAGCTCCGCCGTGTCGTACCGCGCGCCGGATGGGCTCGCCGTCGTGGGCGCCCTGTCTCCCGTGCCGGCGTCCGACTGGAGCGCCATCGCCGAGATCCCGGCGTCCACCGCCTTCCGCGACATCCAGCGCCTGCGGAACGCGACGGTGCTGCTGCTCGTGGTGCTGCTGGCCGTCGTCGGCACGCTGGCCTGGGCCCTCGGACTCCTGATCGTCCAGCCGCTCGGCCGGCTCACGCTCGCCGCGAACCGCGTGGCCGCGGGCGACCTCGACGTGGACGTCCCCGCGTCGGGCGGCGGCGAGCTGTCGCGACTCACGCGCGTGTTCAACGACATGGTCCACCGGCTGCGCGAGAGCCGCGAGGAGCTGGAGCGGCTGTCGGTCACGGACGAGCTGACGGGCCTGGCCAACCGCCGGCGGCTGACGACGGAGCTGGAGCGGGAGCTGCGGCGCAGCGAGCGCCACGGACACCCGTTCTCGATCCTCATGCTGGACGTGGATCGCTTCAAGCGCTTCAACGACAGCTACGGACATCCGGCGGGCGACGCGCTGCTCAAGCGCCTCGCGAGCACGCTCCTGAAGAGCGTGCGCGACGTGGACACGGTGGCGCGGTACGGCGGCGAGGAGTTCCTGGTGATGCTGCCGGAGGCGCCGGCCGCGGACGCCGCCCGGATCGCGGAGCGGATCCGCGCGGCCCGCGAGGCCGACCGCTTCACGCCCGACGGCGGCAGCGGCGACGTCAACGTCACCGTGTCGGTCGGCTACGCGGTGTTCCCCGACGACGCGAAGACGGCGGCGGCGCTGATCGAGGCGGCGGACCAGGCGCTGTACCGGTCGAAGGAGTCGGGCCGCAACCGGGTCACCGCCGCGAGCCACCCCGCGGTCAAGGCGAAGGCCGGCAGCTAGGGGCCGCCCGGCGCCACGCTGCGCACCAGGCCCTGGTACACCCAGGCGCCGCGCCCGTCGGCCATCGTCACTCGAATCCACTCCTGCGCCCAGGCGTACCCCGTGAGCGCGGTGCCCGCCGGCACCGCCGCGACCACCTCGGCGCTGCCGCCGGGCGCCGCCCGCAGGTTGGCCCGCGACGTCGTCACGAGCGCCACGGGCACCGCGAAGCCGCGCTCGCTGGCGCCGAGGGTGGCCTCGTTCTCCGCCAGCCGCCCTCGGCCGGCGGTCGCGGCGCGCTTGGCCTCCGTCGCCAGGTAGACGGCGCCCCCGTAGTTCTCCGCGTCGAACGCCGCGCTCGCCGAGTGCAGCGCCTCCTCGGCCCGCCGCGCTTCGGCCGGCGGCTGCGATCCGGCGCCGCCGCGCAGCTGCTGGAGGGTCACCTCGGCCTCGGCGATCGCGGAGGCGGCCTCCGCGCGGGTCGCCAGGCTGCGCGACCGCGCCATCGCCCGCACCGCTTCGGTGGTCGCCTCCTCGAGCCGCCGGTCCGTTTCGGCCAGCTGCGCCGACCGCTCGAGCAGCGCCATGCGGAGCCTCACCATCTCGCGCGCCTGCTCGGGATCGTGCACCACCACGGTCTCGGGCACGGCGCGGGCCGGCGCGGGCACCGCGGCCGCCACCGGCGCGGGGGCCGCCGGCGGCGGCTGCTTGGCTGCGCAGGCCGCGAGCGCGACGGCCAGGAAGGGGAGCGGAAGGCGCATGACGGGTCCCGTGCGAGCGGCTGCGGTTGGCCAGAGAGCGAGCCTTCAAACTGCAGCGCGGCGAGCGCTGGTGTCCAGCGGCAGGCTTGCGGCGCCGCGGGCGCGCTCGTATATGCCTGCCCGGATCCGCGGATTCGCTGGATCCGCGACGGGAGGGGCGCATGGCGGAGACACGGGTGACGGTGATGGGGAGCTTCATCGCGGACCTGGCGTTCCGCACGCCGGAGCTGCCCGCGTGGGGCCAGACCATCATGGGGTCGGGATTTCTGCTCGGACCGGGCGGGAAAGGATCCAACCAGGCGGTGGCCGCCGCCCGACTCGGGGCGCGGGCGGCCTTCATCTGCAAGCTCGGCCGCGACGCGTTCGGCGAGCTGGCGCGGCGCACCTACCGGGACGAGGGCATCGACGCGCAGTGCTGCTTCGAATCGCCCGACCGCGGCACCGGCGCCGCCTCGATCGTCGTCCACGAGGACAAGGGCGAGAACGCGATCGTCGTGGTGCCCGGCTCCGGCTTCCAGCTGACGGTCGAGGAAGTGGACCGCGCCGCGCCCTTGATCCAGCGATCGTCGATCTTCGTCACGCAGCTCGAGGTGCCGATCCCCGCCGTCCAGCGCGGCCTGGAGCTGGCCCGGCGCTTCGGCGTCCCGACGATCCTGAATCCCGCGCCGGCGCGCGTGCTGCCCGACCACGTCTATCCCTTGTGCGACTACCTGACGCCGAACGAGTCCGAAGCGGCGACGTTGATCGGCAGCCCCGTCGCCGGCGTCGCGGGCGCGGAGCGCGCGGCCGCCGCGCTGCTCGCGCGCGGCGCCCGCAACGTCGTGATCACGCTGGGCGCCGAGGGCGCCTTCGTGAAGAACGCGCGGGTCGCCGCGCACGTCCCCGCGCTCGACGCGGGCCCGGCGGTGGACACGACCGGGGCCGGCGACGCGTTCAACGGAGGCCTGGCGGTCGGGCTGGCGGAGGGCCTCGACCTGCTGGCGGCCACCCGGCTCGGATGCGCGACGGCCGCCATCTCGGTGACCCGCCCCGGCACGGCGCCGGCGATGCCCACCCGCGCGCAGGTCGACGCCCTGCTGAGGAAGTGAGGTGACGGGATGTTCCAGCCGACGACGTTCGCCACGGCCCTCGTCATGGTCGTCCTCAGCACCATCTGCTGGGGCTCGTTCGCCAACACCATGAAGCTCACGAAGAACTACCGCTTCGAGCTGTACTACTGGGACTACGCGGTGGGCATCGTGGTGATCTCGCTGGTGCTCGCCCTCACCATGGGCACAATGCCGGGAGGCGACCTGAGCTTTCCGGCGAACCTCCGCTCCGCGGCGCCGGCCAATCTCGGTTCCGCGGCCCTCGGCGGCTTCATCTTCAACATCGCCAACGTGCTGCTGATCGCGGGCATCGAAATGGTGGGGCTCGCCGTCGCGTTCCCCATCTCGATCGGCATCGCCCTGGTCGAAGGCGTGATCCTGAGCTACGCCATCCAGCCCAAGGGGAGCGCCGTGCTGCTGGGCGCCGGCGTCGCGATGGCCGTCCTGGCGGTGATCCTGATCGGCCTGGCCTACGGCCAGCTCCAGGGCCCGGGCCGCACGCCGTCGCGCAAGGGCATCGTCACGTGCGTCGTGTCGGGGCTGCTGATGGGCACCTTCGCCCCGTTCGTCACGCACGCGATGACCGCCGCGCGGCCGCTGACGCCCTACACCGTCGCCGTCTGCTTCACGCTCGGCGCGCTGCTGTGCTGCTTCGTGTTCAACACCTGGCTGATGCGGAAGCCGCTGGTGGGCACGCCCGTCGGATTCTCCGGCTACGCGGCGGCGCCCGCGTCTTACCACGCCCTCGGCCTCCTCGGCGGCATGGTCTGGGGCGTGGGGACGGTGTTCAACTTCGTGGCGGCCAGCCTGACCGGCGTCGCGATCTCGTACGCCATCGGGCAGGCCTCGCCGATGGTGGCGGCGCTGTGGGGGGTGTTCGTGTGGCGCGAGTTCCGCGGCTCGAGCGCCCGGGCCAGGGGCTATCTCGTCGGCATGTTCGTGGCCTACCTGCTCGCCCTGGTGCTGATCGCCCGGGCCTACCGGGCCTGACGCGGAGCGCCGCGCCCTGCTGCCGCTCGGCCTTCCCCCTCAGATCACTTGCGGCCGAAGCGATCCAGATTCATCACCTTGGTCCAGGCCGCGACGAAGTCGGCGACGAACGACTTCTGCGCGTCCGAGCTTCCGTAGACCTCGGCCAGCGCGCGCAGCTGGGAGCTCGAGCCGAAGATCAGGTCGACCCGCGTGCCGGTCCACTTGAGCTTGCCCGTCTTCCGGTCGCGCCCCTCGAACGTGTCCGCGTCCTTCGAGACCGGCTTCCACTCCGTGCCCATGTCGAGCAGGTTCACGAAGAAGTCGTTGGTCAGCGTCTCGGGCCGCCGGGTGAAGACGCCGTGCGCGGTGCCTCCGACGTTGGTCTTGAGGACCCGCATGCCGCCCACGAGCGCCGTCATCTCCGGCGCGGTCAGCGTCAGCAGCTGCGCCTTGTCCACCAGCAGCGCTTCCGCCGCCACCGCGTACTTGCCCTTGAGGTAGTTGCGGAAGCCGTCCGCGATCGGCTCGAGCACCGCGAAGGACGCCGCGTCCGTCTGCTCCGCCGAGGCGTCCATGCGTCCCGGCGTGAACGGCACCGTCACCGCCTGACCGGCCTTCTTCGCCGCCCGCTCGACGCCCGCGCACCCGCCCAGGACGATCAGGTCGGCCAGCGAGACGCGCTTGCGGCCCTTCTGCGCGCGGTTGAAAGCCTGCTGGATGCCCTCGAGCTTCTTCAGCACCCTGGCCAACTGGGCCGGCTGATTGACCGCCCAGTCCTTCTGCGGCGCGAGCCGGATGCGGGCGCCGTTCGCGCCGCCGCGCTTGTCGGAGCCGCGGAACGTGGACGCCGACGCCCAGGCGGTCGAGACCAGCTCCGCGACCGACAGGCCGGACGCCAGGATCTTGGCCTTCAACGCGGCGACGTCCCGCGCGTTGACCAGCGGGTGATTCACCGCGGGGATGGGATCCTGCCAGATCAGCTCCTCCTTCGGGACCTCGGGGCCGAGGTAGCGCGCCCGCGGACCCATGTCGCGGTGCGTCAGCTTGAACCAGGCGCGGGCGAAGGCGTCGGCGAGCTGATCCGGGTGCGCCATGAAGCGCCGCGAGATCTTCTCGTACGCCGGGTCGAGCCGCAGGGAGAGGTCCGTGGTCAGCATCGTGGGCCGATGCTTCTTCGACGGGTCGTGCGCGTCGGGCACCGTCGCGTCGGCACCCTTGGCCACCCACTGCTGCGCCCCGGCCGGGCTCTTCGTCAGCTCCCACTCGTGGCCGAACAGGATCCGGAAGTAGTCGTTGCTCCACTTCGTCGGCTGGGTGGTCCAGGTGACCTCCAGGCCGCTGGTGATCGCGTCGCCGCCCTTGCCGGTGCCGAAGCTGCTCTTCCAGCCCAGGCCCTGCTGCTCGATGGCGGCGGCCTCGGGCTCGGGCCCCACGTTCGACACGGGGCCGGCGCCGTGGGCCTTGCCGAAGGTGTGGCCGCCCGCGATGAGCGCCACGGTCTCCTCGTCGTTCATCGCCATGCGCGCGAACGTCTCGCGGATGTCCCGGGCGGCCGCGATCGGATCCGGCTTGCCGTTCGGGCCCTCCGGGTTGACGTAGATCAGGCCCATCTGCACGGCGGCGAGAGGATTCTCGAGGTCGCGATCGCCGGAGTAGCGCTGGTCGCCCAGCCACTTCCCCTCGGCGCCCCAGTAGACGTCCTCGTCCGGCTCCCACACGTCCTCGCGCCCGCCGCCGAAGCCGAAGGTCTTGAAGCCCATCGACTCCAGCGCGACGTTGCCCGCGAGGATCATCAGGTCGGCCCACGAGATCTTGTGGCCGTACTTCTGCTTGATCGGCCACAGCAGCCGCCGGGCCTTGTCGAGGCTGACGTTGTCGGGCCAGCTGTTGACCGGCGCGAACCGCTGCTGGCCCCTGCCCGCGCCGCCCCGGCCGTCGCCGATGCGGTACGTGCCGGCGCTGTGCCAGGCCATGCGGATGAACAGGGGGCCGTAATGACCGAAGTCGGCGGGCCACCAGTCCTGCGAATCGGTCATCAGCCGGCGGAGGTCCCGCTTCAGGGCCGCGAAGTCGAGCTGCTTGAAGGCCGCGGCGTAGTTGAAGTCCTTCCCCATCGGGCTGGACTTGGACGAATGCTGGTGCAGGATCCTCAGGTTGAGTTGGTCGGGCCACCAGTCGCGGATCGTCGTCCCGCCGCCGGCGGTGTGGTCGATGGGGCACTTGGCTGCGTCGGACATGGCTCTCTCGTTTCCTCGTTGTCGCTCGCGTACTCGGCACTCGGGCCGGTGAATTAGATCCAGTATCCGCTTCGTCGTCTCGTGTCAACTGCGACGGCCACGCCGTCCACGTTCCGCGGCCGCGCGGCCGCGCTCGACGGGGTCACGGCGCGATCCCCTGCGTCTCCTCCAGGTGCCGCATCGCGCGGTGGATCACCGCGGTGTCGCCCTTCATCTGCGGCAACGCGCGCAGCACGTCGGGCAGCTGCTGCCGGAAGCGCCGCAGCTCCGCCGCCGCCGAGTCCGGGTGCAGCGTGATCCGCCGTCCGGTCTGGGCCAGGGCGACGTACGCGTCGGACGGCCAGTCCGCCGGCCAGAGCCGCTCCAGCATGGTCATGCCGTGCTTCAAGCGCAGCAGCCGGCCGGGCACGCCGTCGAGCAACGCGTCGTCCGCGCGAGGCTGCTCGACCACCAGCTCCTTGCGGGTGGCAACGTCCGCCTCGGGCAGCGACACGATGGTGGTGAGCCGGTCCCCGTCGTAGCGCCAGCCGGGCGCGGCTCCGTCCGCCCGGTACGGCACGTCGGCGTCCTGCCAGGTCACGCGCGCCGGCGGCCACGTCCCGCGGAGCCGCACCTCGTAGCCGCGCCGGCGGAGCATGCCCGGGTACGATCCCTCGACCGGCGCGATGGTGAGCGTGGTGGTGGTGCCGCTCCGCCGCTGGAGCACGGGCGTGAACGCGTACGCGCCGCCCTGATATCCCTCCGAGTCGCCGGCGTCCTCGTAGACCCGCGTGCTCCCGGAATCACCGGGGAACACGTCCAGGATGAGCGGGTCCACGGGCCGCGCGTCGCTCCGCTCCATCCTGGGCTGCTCGGGCAGAATGGCGCCGGCGCGCACGTAGACCGGCAGCTCGTCCAGGGCGAAGGTCCGTTCCTGCACCCGCGGACTCGAGAGCCGCGCCCCGCTCGACCACTCGACCCAGTCGCCCGGCGGGAGCCATAGCCGCTGGCGCGCGAGCGCGCTGGCG
>Ga0335079_10003633_pt1 | contig 17787 bp, 16 predicted proteins | sample Lox_Sample_33_FD_206719 | JGI IMG/M metagenome (GOLD analysis project Ga0335079, IMG submission 206719) | Soil microbial communities from Loxahatchee National Wildlife Refuge, Florida, United States - Lox_Sample_3.3 | ecosystem: Environmental > Terrestrial > Soil > Wetlands | place: USA... | reverse complement strand
CGGCTACGGCCCGCCACCCGGTCCGCCGGCTGACCGCGGCGGGCGCAGGGGCCGGATCGGCTGGCCCGGCCGGGGTGGCCGCTCCGGCCAGGACCCGGACCCGGCACGCGGTGAGCGCCCGGGCCCGGCGGTACCGCGCGGCCGGCCGGCCACCGGCGGTGAGACGCTCTCACCCCTGCCACCGCTTCCGCCCCGCCGTCCACGGCCGGTGGACGGGTACCCCTACCCCACCGATGACGGGTACCCGTATCCCACCGACGGCGGAAGGCCTGGCTGGGACGCTGAGCCTCAGCACGACCCGGGAGAGACGGACTGGTGACAAGCCTCAGGGCCAACCGGGTGATCGCGCCGCTGGCCGTGGTCATCGTGCTGGGAGCGGTGTACGCACTGACCACGTTCGGCCGCTCGGCCACCCTCGGCGCGGGCCGGCAGGTGCCGCCACCGCGCAGCGCGGCGGCCACGTCGGTGATGCGCGCGTGCCCGTCACCGGGCCTGGCCAGCTCGGCCGCCACCGACGTCGCGCTCATTGCCGCACCGGCGACGGCCGGCCGTGGGCAGGCTGAGGTGAGCCGGCTCGCCGGAGCGGCGGGCACCACCCCGCTGCACAGCATGACCAGCCCCGGGCAGCTGTCCATCGCCACGGTCCGGGCGGCCCGCACCGTGCACCGCGCGGCCGCGGCCCCCGCCAGCGGCCTGCCGGTCCCGACCGTCACCGCCCAGGGCGGGGTGGTAGTCCAGGCCAGCGGGTCGATGGCGCGCGGGCTGGAAGTGGAGCAGATCGCGGGCGGGATCCCATCGGCCCGGTGCGAGAGCCCGGGCACCGACTTCTGGTTCGCCGGGCCCGGCCAGCACGGCCTCGCCCGCATCCAGCTGTACCTGCTGAACCCCGGGAGCCAGCCGGCCGATGCGAACGTGGAGGTCTTCACCGACGCCGGGCCATTGCAGGGCAACCCGGACACGGGCATCTCGGTGGCCCCGCACAGCATGGTCGTCCAGTCCCTGACCGTGGCCCTGCGCGGATCGCGGGCACTCGCGCTGCACGTGCGCACCAGCGTCGGCCAGGTGGTGGCGGCCGTGCAGGAGACCACCCGCGCAGGCGGCAGCGGCGCCTGGCTGCCGGTCGCCCAGACTCCCGCCACCCAGGTGGTGCTGCCCGGCCTGCCAGCGGCAGCCGGTACCCGGCAGCTGTTCGTGGCGGTGCCGGGGACCGCGGACGCTCATCTCAAGCTGATCGCCGTCACCGCCCGGGGCTCGTACCCGCCCACCGGCGGTACCGGGCTCGACATCCCCGGCGGTTCCGCTGCCGCGATCGTCCTGCCGTCGCTGTCGGGCATTCCGGCCGCGCTCAAGCTGTCGGCCAATGTCCCGATCACCGCCTCGGTGATGCTGACGGGCGGCTCGCCGGGCGCGCCCGGGGTCTTCACAGCCGCCTCCCTGCCGCTGCAGGAGCAGGGCGTGGTCGCCTACGACCGGGTGGGCGGTGGCATGGCCTCCCAGCTGGTGCTTTCGGCCCCCGGCCGGGCGGTGACGGCGCGGATCACCGAGATCGGCGTCCCCGGGGCGGCCAGGCCGCCGCAGATCGTGCAGATCAGCGCCGGTCACAGCGTGCTGGCGCCGCTGGGCAGGGCCGGGGGGTCCGGCCGCAAGGCGGCCTTCTCGGTGACGATCACGCCACTGGCCGGCTCCGGGCCGCTCTACGCCGGGCGGGTGATCATCGGCAGCGGCACCGGGGGGAAGGTGAAGTCCCTGCTCCCGGTGGACAGCGCGCTGACCATGGTGCCGCTGCCTCACGTGCAGGACACGTTCATCACCAGCGTGCCGTAGGCCCACGGGCCGCCGTCGGCGCCATGCCAGCGGTCATGTCCCGCGCGAGCCGGAGCCAGTCAGTCCTCGGCCGGGTAAGCGGGGTCGACGTCCTCCGGATTCATCCCGAGCAGCCGCGCGAACTCCTCGACAACCACCTCGAAGACAAGCTCACCAAGATCATCGTCGCTGTCGGCGCGCGCCGTCAGCGGGCGCCGGTACACCACGATCCGGGGCGGGCGGGCGACGGCACCGGAGGCGGCGTCGGCCGCTGGCGGCGGGAAGCCGCCCGCCGTCCCGCCGCTGCCGGACTCGAGCCTGGACAGCGGCACCGGGCCGGAGCTCGTGTCGCCCCCGGGCGGGATCTCCTCCACCGCGAACTCGACCCCCGCCAGATGGGCCTCCCACCGGGGCTCAAGCCGCGCCACGGCCTGCAGGACGAGATCATCGAAGTGCTGGGCCCGGGTGCGGTGCAGCGGAACGTCCGGCGGGGCGAGAATCCCGCGCAGGCCACGGCCATGCCGGTCGCGCCGCCTGATCCGGGCCGTGCGCTCCGGGCGGCTCCGGTCGCCGGTCTGCACAGTCCTGAGCGTAACCCCGGTGAGCCGGTCCGGGCATGGCCGCGCCTTCTTTCGAGACACGAGCCGTGAACAGGGCTGCGGTGGTGGCTTTAGCGGGCCCGGATGGGTACGGTCTGCCGTTGTGGGCGATGCGCGCGAACCTGGCTCAGGACAGACGCGTGATCTTGCCGCGATGGTGACGCCGGGCGTGGCGGCGGCCGCGGGCAGGGCGGGCTCCTGATGTCCCGGCGCTGCTCCCGGCCCGCCTGCAAGCAGCCCGCCCTGTACACGCTCACCTATGTCTACCGCGACTCCACCGCCGTGCTCGGCCCGCTGGCCACCTATGTGGAGCCCCACTGCTACGACCTGTGCGCCGCCCATGCCGGGCGGCTCACCGCCCCCCGCGGCTGGGACGTGGTCCGCCTGCCCGTGGACGCGGACGGCGCGGCCGTGCCCGAGGCGGACGACCTGGAGGCACTCGCCAACGCGGTCAGGGAGGCGGTGCTGCCCTCCTCCGGCGCCGAGCCGGTCGGCCAGGGGATCGAGGTCAGCCGGCGCGGCCACCTGCGGGTCCTGCGCTCGTCCCCGGAGGAGCGGGACCGGCACCCGTAGCGGGGCGCGGCGGTGCTCACCGGCGGGTGCGCCGGTATCCGGCGGCGGGTACCCTGCGGCCTGCGGCGATGCCCGGCTCGCCCGGTGAGCTGGGGCCACCGTGGGCAGACCGGTAGGCTCGTTCTCCGTGCGCCGCGCCGGCCCGCGGCCGCGGCGCACCACGGGCGGCTGGCGACCCAGGAAGGGAGGCCGTCATGGGACAGTACGAGAAGATCTTCAAGGCATACGACATCCGCGGCATCGTCCCTGACGAGCTGGACGAGCAGGTCGCGGAAGCCGTCGGCGCCGCGTTCGCGCGGCTGACCGGCGCCTCCTGCGTGGTCACCGCCCACGACATGCGCACCTCTTCCCCCACGCTGGCGGAGGCGTTCGGGCGGGGCGCCAGCGGGCAGGGCGCGGACGTCATCGCCGCCGGGCTCGGCTCGACAGACCTGCTCTACTACGCCAGCGGCAGCCTCGGCATCCCCGGCGCGATGGTCACGGCGAGCCACAACCCGTCCAAGTACAACGGGATCAAACTGTGCCGCGGCGGTGCCCGGCCGGTGGGGGCGGACTCGGGCCTGGCCGAGCTGCGTGAGGCGGCCGCCCAGGGGGTCCCGGCCCACGCGGGCCCGCGCGGCAGCATCACCCCGCGCGACCTGCTCCCCGGCTACGCCGACCACCTGAAGTCACTGGTCCAGCTGTCCGGTATCCGCCCGCTCACCGTGGCGGTGGACGCGGGAAACGGGATGGCCGGGTACACCGTTCCCCGCGTGTTCGAAGGGCTCCCCGTCACGCTGGTGCCGCTGTACTTCGAGCTGGACGGCACGTTCCCCCACCATGAGGCGAACCCGATCGACCCCGCCAACCTGCGGGACCTGCAGCGCGCGGTGATCCAGTCCGGCGCCGACCTCGGCCTCGCCTTCGACGGCGACGCCGACCGGTGCTTCGTGGTGGACGAGCGCGCGGGCATCGTCTCCCCGTCGGCGCTGACCGCCCTGATCGCGGTCCGGGAACTGCAGCGGGAGCCGGGCGCGGCGATCATCCACAACGTCGTCACCTCGCGCGCGGTCCCCGAGATCATCTCCCAGCACGGCGGCAGGGCCGTGCGCACCCGGGTGGGCCACTCGTTCATCAAGGCCCGGATGGCAGAGACCGGCGCGGTGTTCGGTGGCGAGCATTCCGGGCACTTCTACTTCCGCGACTTCTGGTTCGCCGATTCGGGCATGCTGGCAGCCCTGCACGTGCTGGCCGCGCTCGGTTCCCAGGATGCGCCGCTGTCGCAGCTGCTGGGCAGCTACAGCCGGTACGTGGCCACCGGTGAGATCAACAGCGAGGTCCGCGACGCGGGCGCGGCGACGGCGGAGGTCCGGCGGGCCTTCGCGGCACGCCCGGGGGTCACCCTGGATGACCTCGACGGCCTCACTGTCAGCGGCGACAGCTGGTGGTTCAACCTCCGCCCATCCAACACCGAGCCACTGCTCCGCCTCAACGCGGAGGCAGACGGCGAGGCGACCCTGGCCACGCTGCGAGACGAGGTCCTGGGCATCGTCCGCGGCGGGCCGGGTTAGGCCGGCCCGTGCTGGCGCACACCCGTCCCATCGGGTATCCCGGGTACCGGGTACCCGCTCCAGAGCCCTGGGAGATGCTGTGAACATCGATGACTGGCTGCTTGACCTGCTCGCCTGCCCGGCGTGCCACGCCCCGCTCCGCGCCGACGACGCCGCTGGCGAGCTGGTGTGCACGAGCGACACCTGCGGCCTGGCCTATCCGGTGCGGGACGACATACCGGTGCTGCTGGTGGACGAGGCCCGCCGGCCCGGGGAAGCCGGATGACGGTGGACGCACAGGAGCGCCTCGACACCATGGCGCTGCTGGCAGCGGCCGACCCGGCCGACACGCTCCGCCAGGTCGCCTCGTCGGCTGCCCAGGTGCGGACCGCGGTGCGGGCCACCCAGGAGGCCGACCTGGCGGAGATCGTCGCGGCCGGCCGGCCGCGGGCGATCGTGGTCACCGGCATGGGCGGCTCAGGGATAGCCGGCAGCGTGCTGGCAGCGGTCTGCGGCCCCGGCTGCCCGGTGCAGGTCCTCGGTGTCCAGGACTACCAGCTCCCCGCCTGGGTGGGTGCCGCCGACCTGGTGATCGCCGTGTCGTGCTCCGGCTCCACCGAGGAGACGCTGGCCGCCGCGACCGCGGCGATACGGCGGGGCTGCCGCCTGATCGGGGTCGGCGGGGAGGACTCGCCGCTGGCCATGATCGCCCAGCAGGCACGCGCCCCGTTCATCGGTGTCCCGTCGGCGGGCATGCCGCGGTCGACCCTGTGGGGACTGTCGATGCCGCTGGTGGTGATCGCGAGCCAGCTCGGCCTGCTGGAGGCGGGGGAGGGCGATTACGAGTCGGCCGCGGCCGAGCTGGAGCGGGTCTCGTATCTGTGCCGTCCCGACAGCGAGTCGTTCGTCAACCCCGCGAAGTCGCTCGCCCTGGACCTGTCCGGGACCCTGCCGATGATCTGGGGCACCTCCCCCCTGGCGGCCGCCGCCGCCTACCGGTTCGCCTGCCAGCTCAACGAGAACGCCAAATACCCGGCGGTCACCGGGGCCCTGCCCGAGGCCGACCACAACCAGGTGGTCGCGTTCGACGGGCCGTTCGCAGGCGGCTCCGGCGGGATCGATGGGGACGGCCCTGCGGTCCCGCTGCGGCTGGTGCTGCTGCGCGACAGCCAGGAGCATCCGCAGGTGGCACGCCGCCGGGAGGAGTCGGCCCGGCTGGCGGAGCAGCGGGGGATCGCCGTCACCGAGCTGGCCGCCGCCGATGGCAGCCCGCTGGAGCGCCTGGCCAGCCTGGTCCAGCTGATCGACTATGCGACGGTGTATCTGGCCGTCGTGCTGGGCATCGACCCGGGCCCGGTCGCGGCCATCCAGGAACTGAAGGACCGTATCGCCTAGGAAGTGGTCGCCCATCAGCACCAACCCCGGCCATGGGTCAGCCGGCCTGCGGGCGGTCCTGGCCGCGCTCGCAGCCAACCTGGGCATCGCGGCCACGAAGTTCGCCGCGTTTGCGATCACCGGGTCGGCATCGATGCTGGCCGAATCGGTGCACTCGGTCGCCGACAGCGCTAACCAGGCACTGCTCCTGCTCGGGCGGAGCCGGGCGGCGCGGGGCCAGACCGAGGAGCACCCGTTCGGGTTCGGCCGCGAGCGCTACTTCTACGCGTTCGTGGTGGCGGTCGTGCTGTTCACCGGCGGCGCCATCTTCTCGGCCTTCGAGGGAATCCACAAGATCATCGATCCGGAGCCGGTGCAGTCGCCGGTGGCCGCGTTCGTGGTGCTCGCGATCGCGATGGTGCTGGAGAGCTTCTCCCTGCGGACGGCCGTGCACGAGTCGAACCAGGTCCGGGGCCGGCACAGCTGGCTCGCCTTCATCCGCCGGGCCAAGGCGCCGGAGCTGCCTGCGGTACTGCTGGAGGACGTGGCCGCGCTGGCCGGGCTGGCCTTCGCCACCGTGGGGGTGGGGCTCGCGGTGATCACCGGCAACGGCGCGTGGGACGGGGCCGGCTCGCTGGCGATCGGCGTGCTGCTGGCCGTCGTCGCGGTGATCCTGGCGGTGGAGACCAAGAGCCTGCTCATCGGCGAGTCCGCCAGCGCCGAGGTGGAGCGCGCGATCGTGGCCGCGCTGGAGGCAGGCGGCGAGGTGGAGCGGGTGATCCACCTCCGTACCCTGCACATGGGCCCGGAGAGCCTGCTGGTGGCGGCGAAGATCGCGGTTCGCGGGTCCGCCCGGGCCGACGCGGTCGCGGCCGGAATCGACGCCGCCGAGCAGCGGGTCCGCCGCGCGGTGCCGATCGCTGAGATGATCTACCTTGAGCCCGACCTGTACCAGTCGTCCCGCGCGGACGCCACCGATCCCGCGGTCCGCGCGGTGCGCCGGCCGCGGCGGTGACAGCTGCCCGCCGTCACCGGGGCGCCAGGCCGGCGCCCGGCCCAGAGGGGACAGTGCCCGTGTTCAGGCCCGACTACCCGGTCCGCACCCCCCGGCTCGCCCTCCGGCCGTTCACGCCGGATGACCTCTACCCGCTGCACGAGTTCCACCAGCTCCCCGAGATCGCCCGCTACCTGCACCACGAGCCGAGGAACCGGGCCCAGGTCAGCGTCCTGCTGCAGGCGAAGATCGCGGGCAGTTCGCTGTCCGCCGACGGCAAGGCGCTCTGCCTGGCCGCCGAGCTGGCCGCGACCGGCGAACTGGTGGGCGACTGCACCCTGTTCTGGCTCAGCCGGCCACACCAGCAGGGCGAGATCGGGTTCATCTTCCATCCCGGCTTCCAGGGCCGCGGGCTCGCCACCGAAGCGGCGGCAGCCCTGCTGCGGCTCGGGTTCGACGGCCTGGGCCTGCACCGGATCATCGGCCGGTGCGACAGCCGCAACCGCAGGTCCGCCCGGGTCCTGGAGCGCATCGGCATGCGCCGTGAGGCGCATCTGGCCGAGAACGAATTCATCAAGGGCGAATGGACCGACGAGCTGATCTACGCGATCCTCCGCCGCGAGTGGCAGGCGTCCAGCCAGCGGCTGTGATCATTGCGGCCGGCGCGCCGGCTGGCGGCCAGGCGTGAGGCCGAGCAGCCGCAGCGCCCGCTCCTTCTCGAACTCCAGCGCGCGGGCGGGCAGCGGGCGGATCCGGCCGATCCGGCGCCCGAGGTCGGCGACCTCCGCCCGGACGCCTGGCTCGGTCAGCACCCGCAGGCCGAACGCGAGCGCGGCGGGGCTGACGTCGTAGCGCTGCTCGATCCCCAGCGCCAGGGAGACCGCGGCGAGATCGTCCTCGCCGAACTGGCGATGGCCGGGCGCGCGGCCGGGTGACCGGCGGCCGGCGTGCTGGCGCGCGGAGGGCGGCTCGCGCACCGGCGGGAGCAGCCCGAGCAGGTCGCGGTAGCGGAGCATCCGGGGGGAGGTACCGAGCCGCCGGGCGGCTTCCGCGATGCGCATGGCGATAAATCTAACATTTTTGTGTTAGGAAAGGCCGCTAGCGCGTGCGCCGGCGGCCGCCTGTCCCGTACGGTCGATGAGACGGGACCCGCCCGCCACATGTGCCCGTCGGCCCTAGCTGCCCCAGCGGGATCGGCCTTCACGACAGGAGTGGACATGCCCACCGAACTGCTTCCGTTCAAGGTCGCCGACCTTTCGCTGGCCGGCTTCGGGCGCAAGGAGATCACGCTCGCCGAGCACGAGATGCCGGGCCTGATGGCGGTGCGGGCGGAATACGCGCAGGCGCAGCCGCTGCGCGGCGCCAGGATCACCGGCTCGCTGCACATGACCATCCAGACGGCGGTCCTGATCGAGACGCTGGTGGCGCTCGGCGCCCAGGTGCGGTGGGCCAGCTGCAACATCTTCTCCACCCAGGACCACGCCGCCGCGGCGGTAGCGGTCGGGCCGGACGGGACGCCTGCCGCACCCAAGGGCATCCCGGTCTTCGCCTGGAAGGGGGAGACCCTGCAGGAGTACTGGTGGTGCGCGGACCAGGCGCTGACCTGGCCCGGCCAGGACGGGCCCAACATGATCCTCGATGACGGCGGGGACGCCACCTTGCTGGTGCACAAGGGCGCCGCCTACGAGCAGGCCGGTGCGGTGCCGTCGGCCGCCGCGGACGACCCGGAGGAGCTGGGCGTCATCCTGGCGCTGCTGCGCGACAGCCTGGCCGCTGACCCGCGCCGGTTCACCCGGATGGGCGCCGGGATCACCGGTGTCACCGAGGAGACCACCACCGGCGTGCACCGGCTCTACGAGATGGCCCGCGACGGCGGCCTGCTGTTCCCCGCCATCAACGTGAACGACTCGGTCACCAAGTCCAAGTTCGACAACAAGTACGGCTGCCGGCACTCCCTCATCGACGGCATCAAGCGGGCCACCGACGTGCTGATCGGCGGGAAGGTCACGGTCGTCTGCGGCTACGGGGACGTGGGCAAGGGCTGCGCCGAGTCGCTGCGCGGCCAGGGCGCACGGGTGATCATCACCGAGATCGACCCGATCTGCGCGCTGCAGGCGGCGATGGACGGGTTCCAGGTCACGACCCTGGACGAGGCCGTCGCCACCGCGGACATCTTCGTCACCGCCACCGGCAACCGCGACGTCATCACCGCCGGCCACATGAGCCGGATGAAGCACCAGGCGATCGTCGGCAACATCGGGCACTTCGACAACGAGATCGACATGGCCGGGCTGGCGCACCTCCCCGGCGTCCGGCGGGTCAACATCAAGCCGCAGGTGGACGAGTGGCAGTTCCCCGACGGGCACTGCGTGATCGTGCTCTCGGAAGGACGGCTGCTCAACCTGGGGAACGCGACCGGCCACCCCAGTTTCGTTATGTCTAATTCGTTCACCAACCAGGTGATCGCGCAGGTGGAGCTGTACACCAGGCCCGAGGACTACCCGGCCGGGGTGCACACGCTGCCCAAGCATCTCGACGAGAAGGTGGCGCGGCTGCACCTGGCCGCCCTCGGCGTCACGCTCACCGAGCTGACCAAGGAGCAGGCCAGCTACCTCGGCGTCCCGGTGGAAGGCCCGTACAAGGCCGAGCACTACCGCTACTGACCAGGCCATGTCCCGTAGGTCTTCAGCCTGCTGCGCGTCCGCCGGAGGGCGTCCGCGGCGGGTGGCTTGCGGTCCATCCCACCGGACGGCCGCTCGCGACGGCCACGACCTACAGGACACGCCCTAATGCCCGCCAGCGCTGACGGGGACGCCGGCCACCCGGTCTGTGACATCGCCGATCCGGGCCTGGCCGAGGCCGGGCAGGCCCGGATCGAGTGGGCGCAGCGGGGGATGCCGGTGCTGCGCCTGATCGCCGGGAGGTTCGCCGCGCAGCGGCCGTTCGCCGGGCTCACCATCGCGGCCTGCCTGCACGTCACGGCCGAGACCGCGGTCCTGGTGAACGTGCTGCGGGCGGGCGGGGCACGGGTCTTCCTCGCCGCCTCCAACCCGCTGTCCACCCAGGACGACGTCGCGGCGGCGCTCACCACCAGCGGCGCGGCGGCCGTGTTCGCGCGGGCCGGGGTGGACAGGCTCACCTACGACGAGCACATCCACCGGGTGCTCGACGCCGGGGGCGTGGGGCCGGACGGGACGGGCGGACCGGATCTGGTGGTGGACGACGGCGGCGACCTGGTCAACACGCTGCACGCCGAACGGCCGGAGCTGCTCGGCGCCGTGCGTGGCGGTTGCGAGTCCACCGCCACCGGGGTGGTCAGGCTGCGCCGGATGGCCGATGAGGGCGCGCTCGCCTTCCCGATGGTGGCTGCCGACGCGACCACCACCAGGCGGATGTTCGACAACACCTGCGGCACCGGGCAGTCGGTCATCGACGGCGTCCTGCGGGCCACCAACACCCTGCTGGCCGGCCGGGTCGTGGTGGTGGCCGGTTACGGGGCAAGCGGCCGGGGCATCGCCGAGGCGGCCCGGGGGCTCGGCGCCCAGGTGATCGTCACCGAGGTCGACCCGGTGCGGGCGCTGGAAGCGGTGCTGGCCGGGTTCCGGGTGCTGCCGATGGCCGAGGCGGCGCCGGCCGGCGAGCTGTTCATCACCGCCACCGGGTCACGTGACGTGATCACCGGCGGGCACCTGCCCGCCCTGCGGGACGGCGCGATCCTGGCCAACGCCGGCCATTTCGACGTCGAGATCGACGTCCGCGCGCTGGCGGAGGCGGCGGTCAAGGTCACCCGTGACATCCGGCCGCACACCGACGAGTACCTGCTCGCCGGCGGCCGGCGGCTGCTGCTGCTCGCGGAGGGCCGGGTGGTGAACCTGGTCGCCGCGGAGGGCAACCCGCCGCAGGTGATGGACGTGTCCTTCGCCGGGCAGGCACTGGTGCTCGGCTGGCTGGCGGCCGGCGAGGCGGGCCTGCCCCCCGGCGTGCACGCCGTGCCGCCCGAGATCGACGAGCAGATCGCGCGGCTGACCCTGGAATCGGCGGGAGCGCGGATCGACGTCCTGACCCCGGCCCAGCAGGAGTACCTGAGTTCCTGGCGGCACCGGCCTTAGCCCGGGTCCCGCCCCGCCTGGTTCCGCCCCGCCTGGTTCCGCCCCGCCTGGCCACCGGCCCTGTCCTGCCCGGCCCGGCCGCCGCCGTCGCCCTGCCCGCCCGGCTCCGGCTCCGGGCGGGAGTAGCTGCGGATCCGGCTCTCCCGGGCCCGGGTGAGGCCGATCATCGCGATCCCGCCCCCGAGCAGGATCAGCCAGAAGTTGACCAGCCGGTAGGCGAGCACGGCCGTCAGCGCGCGGGACGTGGTCAGGCCGGCCGCCACCAGGGCGGCCGTGAGGGTCAGCTCCACCAGGCCGAACCCGCCCGGCGTGACCCCGGTGCTGCCGGCCGCGGCGCCGGCGCCGTAGGCCAGGACCAGGCCACGCCAGGGAATCGGGGCTCCGGTGGCGCGGATCGCGCAGGCGAGGCAGGCGCAGTCGGCGAGCCAGTTGACCGCCGCCAGCCCGAACACCTCCGCGTACTGCGGCCACCTGAGCCGGATGCTGGCCAGCCGGGTGAGGAAGCCGTCCAGGGCGGCCGGGTCGATGCCGGGCTTGCGGGTCACCCGCTGGGCGATCCGGACCAGGTAGGCCAGCACCCGGTTGGCGGCGGCCCGCGCCCGCGGGTAGCGCAGGGCCAGCAGGACCGTCACCGCGGGCAGCGCGAACACCGCGGCGGCAGCGAAGCCGGCCAGCGTGACGAGCGGCGCCCCGCCGGCCAGCGCGCCCGCGATCAGGATGAGTGCCAGCGCCGAGGAGGAGGCGATCGCCGAGACCCCCAGCGCCCAGCCGGTGAGCGCCGGGTCGAGGCCGCGGCGGCGGAACTGCCGGTAGGAGAAGACGGCGGCCAGCTGGGCGCCGGCGAACGGCACCGACATCGACAGCGCGTTGCCCGCGTAGGTGATCGCCATCACCGAGCCGATGCCGGCCTGGTGCCCGTCCGCGCGCAGCAGGCGACGGCGGCTGAGCCCGAAAGCGGTCAGTGAGACGCCTTCGCAGATCATCGCGAGCGCGAACCAGCGGAAGTCGAGCCGGCCCAGTGATGACAGCGACTCGCCCAGCGTGTGCCGGTTGGCCACCACCACCCAGGTCATCGCGCCCACGGCCAGGGCGGCCGCGGCAGCGCGCAGCCACCGCCGCCGCCGTCCCGCCGGTACCGGAGCCTCCTGTGCCGGAGCCTCCTGTGCCGGAGCCTCCTGCGCCGGGGCCGCCGGCTGGTGGGGCACGGGCGTCACCGGCGGGGTCTCGCGCTCGCTCACCGCCGGCCCGGCGGGGGGAGACTCATCGCGCATGGGTGACATCCTCGGCAGGTGGGCGGGCCGCCACCGATCCAGGTCACCGGGTCCGTCAGCTCACTGCGGCGGCACGAATCCGGTGCCCGCGGCCGGTGCGCCGGCCGCCCCGGCTGGCTGGCCCTGCTCATCGGGCTGGGCGTACGGAACGGGCTGTGATCCCTCCCCTTCCCGGGCTGCCGCCATCCATGCCGCGGCCGGAGGCGGCGAGGGCTCCGGAGCAGCCCACCGCGAGGCGGCCGGCGGCACGGGCACCGGCAGCACGGGCACCGGCGGCACGGGTACCGGCGGCGGGGCCGCCGGGGCAGGTGTGCTCCCGGCTGGCGGTGCCCATGCGGGTACGGTCCCGGGCGGCGGTGCGGCGGTGGCACCCGGGCCGGCCGTAGCCGGCGCCGTCAGCCTGGCGCGCTCGCGCCGGTGCCGCTCGGCCAGCACCGCGCCCAGGTAGGCGGGCGCGGGCGTGCCGGGCGGTGGCGGCGGGCCGGTCTGCGCCCGGACGGCGGCGGCGATCCGCTCGCCGAGCCCGGCGCGGGCGGCGGGGGCGAGCTCGGGCAGGCGGCTGAGGTACCGGCGGGCCATGGCCGCGGTCTGGTCGTCCAGCCCGGACAGTTCCAGGCTGGCGGCCCAGGCGGCGAGCTCCGGCGGGGTCACGGGCGGCCCGGCCGCCGCCGCCCGCCGGCCGGGCAGCCGCTGCTGGATGACGAAGGTGCCCGCGAAGACGTCGCCGAGCCGCTTCCCCCGGGCCGACAGCAGGGAGCAGACGAGGGCGGGCACGCCGATGAACGGCACCAGCCAGAAGTCCACCACCGTGGCGAGCCCTCGCACCAGCGCCTGCCGGAAGCGCTCGGGGCCGCCGTCGTCGCTGACCACCCGCAGGCCGAGCGCGAGCTTCCCCGGTGACCTGCCCCTGGTCGCCGTCTCCCAGATGACCGGATAGCCGACGATGGTCAGCACGATGACCGTGATCGTGATGGCGGCGACCGCGGCGTCGTCCATGCCGTGGTGCGCCGCGGCCAGCCCGGTGACGGTCAGCAGGACGACGATCATGGTGAGCTGGATCGCCAGGTCGATGGCGAGGGCGAGCAGCCGGCTCGGGAACCGGGCGCACGGCACCTCCAGGACCACGGCCTCCCCGGTGACGACTTCGGCCACGATCGCTCCCAGTCCATCGGCTTGCGGCCAAGGCTAGGGCATGCCCGGCGGATCGCCAGCCTGCGGCGGACGGCCCGGCAAGTAGTCTCCTGCCGTGGATGTCGACGCCTACGTGTCCGCGCACGAGCCCGAGTGGCGGCGGCTGGACGCGCTCGTCAGGCGGCGACGGCGGCTGACCGGCGATGAGGTCGACGAGCTGGTCACCCTCTACCAGCGGACCACCACCCACCTGTCCGCGGTGCGCTCGTCCGCCCACGACCCGGCGCTGGTGGCGGCGCTGTCGGCCCGGGTGGCCCGGGCACGGGCCGCGGTCACCGGCGCGCACGCGGCCGAGTGGGGCGTGGTGGGGCGGTTCGCCCTGGTCTCGTTCCCGGCGATGGCCTACCGGGCGCGCTGGTGGTGGCTGGGCACCGCGGCCGGATCGCTGGCGGTCGCGTTCGTCATCGGCTGGTGGGTGGCCCGGTCGCCCCAGGTGCAGGCGGCGCTGCTGCCCCGGGCGGAGGTCCGGCAGCTGGTGAACCATCAGTTCCAGGGCTACTACTCGCGCTATGCCGCGCCCGCGTTCGCGGCCCAGGTGTGGACCAACAATGCCTGGGTGGCGGCTGAGTCGCTGATCTTCGGGATCCTGCTCGGGCTGCCCACGCTGCTGGTCCTGTTCGGCAACGCCGCGAACATCGGCGTGGCGGCGGCCCTGATGATCGTCCACGGCAAGGGCGTGCTGTTCTTCGAGCTGGTGCTCCCGCACGGGATGCTGGAACTGTCAGCGGTGTTCCTGGCGGCGGCCACCGGCCTGCGGCTCGGCTGGACCGTGATCGACCCTGGCCCGCGGCCGCGGGGCCAGGCGCTCGCCGAGGAGGGGCGCAAGGCCGTCACGGTCGCGCTCGGGCTGGTCGCCGTGCTGCTCGTCTCCGGCATGATCGAGGCCTTCGTCACGCCGTCCCCGCTCCCGGCCTGGGCACGGATCATGATCGGCCTGGCCGCCGAGGGCGCGTTCCTCGGCTACGTGATCGTGTTCGGCCGCCGGGCTGCGGCGGCCGGCGAGTCCGCCGACATCGCCGACGCCCCCGAGGTGGCGCCGGTCGCCGGCTGAGCGGGACCGGCGGCCAGGACCCCGCGGCCCGCCGCCGTGCCCCGGGGTCTCACAGCCGCCCGGTGGCCTTCAGCTCCAGGTAGGCGTCGGCCAGCGCGGAGGGCAGCCGGTCCGGCGGTGCGTCCACCACCTGCGCGCCGCGCCGCTGGAGCAGGGTGGAGACCCGCTGCCGGCCGGACCGGGCCTGTTCCGCCGCGGCCGCGCCGTACACCTGGCCGGCGTCGCGCCGGCTGGCCGCCATCGCGGCCAGCGCCGGGTCGGCCACCGCCGCGACGAGTACCTGGTTCCGCGCGGCCAGCAGCGGCAGCCGGGGAAGCAGGCCCTCCTCCACCGCGGCCGGGTTGAGATCGGTCAGCAGGATGATCAGGCTCCGGTGGCGGGCGGTGGTGAGCGCGGCGCTGGCAAGGGCCGCGGCATCGGTCTCCACCAGCTCCGGCTCGATGGCGGCCATCGCATCGGTGACAGACGACAGAACAGCGCAGCGAGAGGCCCCTACGACTCTCGCCCTGATACGCCGGTCGAATGCCAGGAAGTCGATCCGGTCACCTGCCCGCGAGGCCAGCGCGGTGAGCAGGAGCGCCGCGTCCATAGAGGTGTCCAGCCGGGGGACGCCGGCGACCCGGCCGGCCGACGTGCGGCCGGTGTCGAGCACCACGAGGATGCGCCGGTCGCGTTCGGGCCGCCAGGTGCGCACCATCACGTCGCCGCGCCGCGCGGTGGCCCGCCAGTCGATGGACCTGACATCGTCGCCGACGACGTACTCGCGCAGGGAGTCGAACTCACTGCCCTGGCCGCGCAGCAGTGCCCGGTGCTGCCCGTCGAGCTGGCGCAGGCGGGACAGCTTCTCCGGCAGGTGCCGGCGGCTGCGGAACGGCGGCAGCACCCGCACCGTCCACGGGGCCGGCCGCCGGGCCTGGCGGGCGGCGAGCCCGAACGGCCCCAGCGAGCGGACCGTGACGGCCGCCGCCGCCTTGTCGCCCCGCCGGCTGGGTGTCAGGGTGGTGGCCAGGGTGAGGCGGCCGCCCGCGGGGATGCGGACCCGCACGTGGTGCGGCTGCGCCCCGGCGCTGGGCTGCCAGGCGTCGCGGACATCGGCACGCAGCACCCGGCGGCCGGGGTTGGCGACCGTGAGCGTGACTCCCGCGCTCTGCCCCAGCAGGACCCTGGTGTCCCCGGCCCGCGTCACCAGCAGCGGGCGGATGGGCGCGGCGAGGGCGAGGTCGGCCACGATGGCCGCCAGCAGCAGCCCGTTCACCGCCAGCAGCGCGGCCGCGTCCGGGAAGGCCAGGATCACCAGCACGGCGGTCAGGGCCGCGAGCGCGGTCCTGCCGGTGAGGGTCACCGGTGCCGCCGGGCGGCGGGCGGCGGCACGAGCGGCGGGCGGCGGGTCATCGCGGCACCGGCACCGAGGCGAGCACCGTCTCGAGCACGCCGTCGGCCGTCGCGCCTTCCAGCTCGGCTTCTGGCCGCAGCTGCACCCGGTGCCGGAGGGCGGGCCGGGCCAGCGCCTTGACGTCGTCGGGTATCACATAGTCCCGGCCGGCCAGCCAGGCCCAGGCCCGGCTGGCCGCCTGCAGTGCCGTCGCGCCGCGTGGGGACACGCCGAGCCGCAGCGACGGGGACTGCCGGGTCGCCCGGGCCAGGTCCACGATGTAGCCGGTGACCTCTGGCGCGATCCGCACCCCGCGCACGGCCGCCCGGGCGGCGGTGAGGTCGGCCGCGCCCGCGACCGGCCCGATCCCGGCCGCGGGCAGGTCGCCGGGGTCGAACCCGCCGGCGTGCCGGGCGAGGACGGCGATCTCCTCCTCCCGGGCGGGCACCTGCACGGCCAGCTTGAGCAGGAACCGGTCGAGCTGTGCCTCCGGCAGCGGGTAGGTGCCCTCGTACTCGATGGGGTTCTGGGTGGCCGCCACGAGGAACGGCTCCGGCAGCGGGCGCGGGGTCCCCTCCACCGAGACCTGGCGTTCCTCCATCGCCTCCAGCAGGGCCGCCTGGGTCTTGGGCGGGGTCCGGTTGACCTCGTCCGCGAGCAGCAGGTTGGTGAAGACGGGGCCTTCCCGGAACTGGAACTGGGCCGTCTTCGCGTCGTAGATCAGTGAGCCGGTCACGTCGCCCGGCATGAGGTCGGCGGTGAACTGTACCCGGGTGCTGCGCAGCGACAGCGCCCCGGCGAGGGAACGGACGAGCAGCGTCTTGGCCACCCCCGGGACGCCTTCCAGCAGGACGTGGCCGCGGCAGAGCAGGCAGATCACCAGGCCGGTGATCACGGAGTCCTGGCCGACGACAGCCTTGCCGACCTCGAGGCGGACCGCTTCGAGCGCGGCCCGGGGATCGGCGCCAGCGCCCGGCGCTGGCGCTGGCTCATGCGGGGGCGCTGGCTCATGCGGGGGCGCTGGCGCTGGCCTGGGTGCGGGCGCCGGGCCGGGCAGGGCCGGGCCCGCGGGATCCAGCCCGGTGACAGGCGGGGGTTCGGCGGTCAAGGGCTGAGCACCTGTCCTTCCAGCATGTCGAGATCGTTGGCGAGCTTCACCAGCGCGGCTTCGTCGCCGGGAACCGGCCCGAACAGCATCGCCTGGATCTCCTGCTCGCCGCGCCCGGTCCGGGCTGCCAGGTCCCGGCAGATCGCCGCCGGCGGTGCCGCCTGCGGCAGCCCGGTCCGGGCGGTGATCCGCGCCACCGCGGCGCCACGCAGGGCCGCGGCCGCCCGGTTACGGGCGTGCCGGGAGCGGTAGAGCCTGCCATGCCCCTCCGCCGTCTCGCTGGCGCGCACCACCACCGGCAGCGGCTCGGAGACCAGCGGGCCGAACCGCCGCATCCGCCAGAGGGCGGCCAGCGCCAGCGCGACGGCGAGCTCGGCGGCCACCAGGTAGACGGCCCGCGGTATGAGGCGGGAGACCGGCCCGGTCGCGGCCGGCCCGGCGCTGGCCACCGGGCCGGGGGCGCCCGGCACCAGCCAGACGATGCGCGAGTCGGCCGCCAGCAGGTTCAGCGCCAGCGCGGCGTTGCCGCCGCGGCCCAGGTCACGGTTGGTGAGCGGGGCGCCGGTGCCGAGCACCGTGATGGTGCGGCCGCCGCTGCGGTAGCGCGCGAGGAAGGCGTACCCGGCGCGGCTGGCCGGGTAGCAGTGCCACCCGCCCGGTGCGGCCGAGCGCAGCAGCAGCCCGCCTATGTCGGCGGACCCCGCCAGCCGGGCGCCTGGCCAGCTGCATCGCGGCGGGCGGCTGGCCACCGGGGCCCGGCCAGCCAGGGTGACGCCGCGGGCGAGCGCGGCGAGGACACGGCGGCCTGGCGCG
>Ga0335079_10003632_pt1 | contig 17789 bp, 22 predicted proteins | sample Lox_Sample_33_FD_206719 | JGI IMG/M metagenome (GOLD analysis project Ga0335079, IMG submission 206719) | Soil microbial communities from Loxahatchee National Wildlife Refuge, Florida, United States - Lox_Sample_3.3 | ecosystem: Environmental > Terrestrial > Soil > Wetlands | place: USA... | reverse complement strand
GCCAGCCTGCTCGCGAAGAGGCTCCGGGATTCGGGCGGGACGCTCCGCTTGACTTCTGCGGAGGCTCGAAAGGCCCCTTAGAATCCAAATAAGGAAGAGGAATCGGCTCGATTTCCGCGGGGGGTTTGCTGTCCTCCCTTCGACGCGGGCGCCGACCCCGGTGCAGCCGCCACGTGGTGGCCGCAGGGGCCACCACGTCGGCACCTCGAAATCCCCCCGAGGTATCTACCCCGAAGGTGTCTACCCCTGAAGGGGCTGCCAGCCGATCGGCGCTGCGGAGCGGGCGATTCGGGTTGCGGGATGGACCTCCTCTCAAGACGGCACGGGATCCTTCGACTAAAGGAGTTCTCGTGAGTGGCTCGACGCCGCTGTCCCCGGACTACCAGGGCGCTCTCCGCGGCGGCTCCAGGCGCCTGTCTGGTCCTCGCTCCCGACGCTCCCCTCTTCGCGAGCGTCAGAGTGAACGATGCGCACCTGCCCGCGAGGATGACCCGGCGAGAGGGCATCCTTCGGGGCAGCCTCTTCGGCGTTTGCCGACGAGCCGAACGATTCGGTGGCGATCAGCAGCACGAGGAATCTCCGGCTATCCCGCGAGGGCGTACTCGTGGCGGGGCCCCGATTCCATGGCGGTGCAGAAGGACGACATCCCGCCCCCGTGGGCCGAGGGCGGGGAGTTCGAGGAGCGGTGGATCGTCCGCCGGGTCGAGGGCGCGACCGAGCGGGCGGACTTCGGCTTGGCCGAGGTGGCCCGCGGCTTGGCCGAGCGGTTAGGGCCGCTGTCGAAGGCCAGGGGGAGTGTCCTCCTCCTTCACGCCGCACCGTGGTCGGTCACTGCGACCGCCTGCGCAACGACGAGATCGTCACGCACCTGCTCAGCAAGGCTGAAGCACGGAAGTGGCCAGCCCGTGGAGGTGACCCTCGGCCCGCCTCTCGACAGCGCCATCATCACCATGCGTGATCACGGGAACGTCCCCTCGACAGAGGACCATGAGTGCATCTACAGGCGCTTCGAGCGGGCGTGGGACACGAACATGGCGAGCGCCCTCGGACTCGGGCTCTGGATCGCGAGGCGCACGATCGAAGCGCACCGTGGGGAGATCGCGGTCGAGAGTGCTCCCGTGACGGCTGCGACCTTCACGGTCAGGCTTCCTCGGTCCCTGCCATGACGCGCGTCCTCATCGTGGACGATGACGAGTCGTTGCGGGAAGCCCTGGCGGAAGCGCTTTCCGACGAGGGCTCACCGTCTCCTGCAGTGCCCATGGCCTGGACGCGCTCCATCAGTTGCGCTCGGGATTGCGTCCCGACCTCATCCTGCTCGATCTCATGATGCCGGTGATGGATGGGTGGTCCTTCCGAGAGGAGCAGTCTCGCGACCCCGCGCTGGCCACCATCCCGGTCGTGGTGGTGACGGCGGCGCAGTCGCTCGCGAAACCCATTGACGCGAACGCGCTGGTGCGCAAGCCATTCAAGGTAGACGAACTCCTGCGCGTGATGCGCGACGCGTCCACGAACTAGAGGGCCCGCGCGCCGAGGTGAATCTCCGACTTTACGAAGGGCCGGTTCGCGAACGCCTGCGCCCCCGGCCAGCATCCCCCGACCCTCCTTGGATGGCCCCAGGGCGCCGCCTTCGAGGCGAGGCATGTCGGAGCGAGAAGGAAACTCGCCCCAGCGGACCCGCGCCGGGGTTCGCCGGGCCCCCACCGGCGCGGCTTTTACGCCCGCAGGCCCAAGCGATTCGGCCCGCGGCGTGTTACATAGAGCCGAGGAGTGTAGAGCTGTTGGGCTTTGAGTTCGGAGGTGACGCTCCATGGGCAAGGCGACTCAGTGCGTGCACAGCGGATCGATCGCAGACCCCATTCATCAGGGATTGAATTCCCCCATCTTCACCTCGTCCTCCTTCGGCTATCTGAAGACCGGCGACAACGTCTACCCACGTTACTTCAACACGCCGAACCAGCAGTCCGTCGTGGCGAAGCTCTGTGCGCTCGAGGGCACCGAGAGCGGACTCCTGTTCGGTTCGGGAATGGCCGCCATCAGCACCACGCTGTTGACGTTGGTCGGCCGGGGGGATCACGCCGTGCTGCAGCGGGATATCTACGGAGGCACCCACCACCTCGTGACCGCCGAGTTTCCGAAGCTGGGTATCGATTACACCTTCGCGAACAACGACGCCGAGGACCTGGAATCGGCCATCCGGTCCAATACCAAGCTCATCTACATCGAGACGCCCTCGAACCCCCTGCTGCGGGTGACCGACGTGGAGGCGGTGGCCCGGGTGGCGCGCCGACACGGGATTGTCACCGCCATTGACAACACCTTCGCTTCTCCCATCAACCAGAATCCCGCCATGTTGGGGATCGATATCGTGATCCACAGCGGGACGAAGTACCTGGGTGGCCACAGCGACCTCTGTTGCGGGGTGGTGCTGACCACGGGCGAAATCGCCAAGCGCGTGAGATCGGTCGCCATGAGCTTCGGAGGCAGCCTCAACGCCACCTCCTGCTATCTCCTGGAGCGAAGCCTCAAGACCCTGGGGCTGCGGGTCGAGAAGCAGAACCAGAACGCCATGGCCATTGCGCGACATCTCGCAACGCACCCATCGGTGAAGCGGGTCTACTATCCCGGTCTCGAGTCTCATCCCGGATTCGACGTCGCGCGCAAGCAGATGCGCGGGTTCGGAGGCATGCTCTCCTTCCAGCTGGAGTCCCGAACCGTGAATACGCGCCGCTTCCTCGAACGGCTCGCGCTCATCATGCCCGCGGTGAGCCTGGGCGGTGTCGACACCATCGTGTGCGCTCCAGCCGAGACGTCCCACGTCAAGCTGTCGGCGGCGGAGAGGGCGGAGATGGGCATCGACGATGGGCTGTTGCGGCTCTCGGTCGGCGTGGAGGACGTCCAGGACCTCATCGATGACCTGGATGCGGCAATGCAGTAGAGTCGCTCGCGCTCGTCAGCACCCCGAACGCTTGACTCGTGCAATCAAGGGTCCCCCGGCCTGAGCTACTCACGACGGCGTACACACCGCATGCTGCCGAGCAAAGGCCGATGCGCGTCTGCCGAGAATCCTTGACTCCATAGCGAACGCCAGGACGGGGCGCACGAAGCCTCGTCGACAAAGGCTTCCCATTTCCTCGAATCCGGAGCGGGAGTTCGGGAAGGACATGACCTTCTGGGCTGGCGGCGTGGACCCCGCGTCGTGCTCAACCACCGAGGTTCGGCGACAGGTCCTGGAACGGCTCGAAACGATCTCCCGAGGTAGGGGCTCTGTCTTCAAGACCGTTCGCGACATCCTGCCCGAGGTGCCACCCGAATATGTCGTGGCTGTCTTTGACGGCGGTAGCCGAGTTCAACGGGGCGGTTAGAGAACCCGACCAGGGTGAGCCGGGAGAACATTCCGGTCGAGATCGCTGCAGGGTCCATGAGAAAGAGGGGAGTAGTGGCTTCCAGTCCCGACCCACCCTCCTTGCCGGCTGGCGGTCCGCGGCAAGCTGCCACTGGCGGCGGCCCGTGGCGGCCCGCTCAGGACGAGGCATCGAATCGCGGTTCAGGGCCGGGCACTGCAGGGGGCGGCGAAGTGAACGTTCACCTCTGCGGCGCGCTGGCGCTCTCGCCGCCTGCCTCGGAGACTTCCTTCGCCGTCGGCGGCTATGTCTCAGCCGTCGCCCGGGCCCGAGTGGGTTGAACCCTTCTCCAGCCGCATCAGAATCTCATCGACCTTGGCCTCGAGTTCGCTCAACCGGCTGTCGAAGTGCTTTTCGAGCGCCTCGATGCGATGTTCGATGATGGCGGGCGGAAGATGCTCGCGCAGGCCGTGAGCGAACCGCGCCATCCCCTCCCGGTATTGCTTGGGAGCAGCCCGGAGCCGCTCCAGGACGGTACCCTGCTTGGTGTCGTTGCCACTTTCGGTCGTCGCCATAACCTTCGCTCCTTCTTCAATCATGACCGTGTAGCGCGGCACGTCAACCGCTCATCCGCGTGCCCTCTTCGGAGGTCGTCCTGCGGGTCCCTTCCCCATCGCCTTCGGAGCGCTGTCACCTGGACTACGGGTATGGTTGCCGTCGAGGCTTGTACCGCGTGCTTCGTCGCTCAGGACACCGCCGCGGGGCGAGACCTTGTGGCCCGCTACGGAGGAGGCGCCCATGACCTGCCCTCACTTCCGCTGCTTCATGGTGCGGGAGCGCCGCCGCGACGCCGTGCAGCACGTCCTTGACGTTCCCGTCGATCGCCCTGTTCCAGTCTCGACGTGGAGCCACTCGACTGGACGTGACGCAGCATGAACAGATGAAGCAGCTCGCCGATGCGGCCGTAGAGGCCTGCGGGCGAATCGACGTCCCGCGCCGCCTCCGGGTTCATGCCGCATTCTCCACCCTCCGGACAATTCGCTCTTCGCGAGCGACCGGGACGCGGTCGACGACCGGGCTCCAAGCACCACGGTCGCGACTGCGGATAAGAGGCCCCTCGCGGCCGCCTCGCCGAACCCGCTGCTCGCACCGGTGATGAGGGCGGTGTTCCTTCGATTCCATGCCCCAGTCCGAGCTGCGTCGAGCCTAGCCGCAGCTCACGCCCAGGCTCCGGCGGCTCTCCATCCCCGGGTCAGCGCCAGCTTCACGATCAGACCGGAGAGGCTGTTCAACGGCACGTCGTACCCCAGGGACGGTTCGCCGTTCTGCGCCGTCTGGTAGGTGACGGTTTCGTCGTGGTGAACCAGCCTGGCCGAAGTATCGTGTAGCAAGATCGGAAACCTCGACCACGGTCGAAGAGTCGCGGTACGGTTCCAGTACGCTGCGGTATCCGCCCGGCACATCCCCGTAGATGCTCAGCGAGCTGGTGAAGACGAGGCGCCTCAGGCCGGTGGTCCGCATGGCCGTGGCGATGTGCTCGGCTTGCCGCGCCATGCCGCGAGGGCCCGTCTCATGATGCCGCTGGCGGCCATCGTCGCCACCCGGGCAGTGAGCGGATGCCGTGCCCTGCCCAGTGGGGCGCGCCACGTCGGGTGACCCCGGTTGAGTCAAGGAGATCTACCAGGCGGTTTCCTGATCCGAGTGGTGATCGGGGGCGCGAAAGGGCGGGGCGAGAAAACCGTGCTCGCGGATTTCCTCGTCCGTGAGCCGAAAGCCGGCGTCTGCCCCGCCCTCACACGTCCGACAAGACTAACCGCCGGTCTCGGCAGAGCGATCTTGGTGGCGGGCCGTCGCGACCGTGGTAGGTGGCACACGATTGGTTCCTTCGTCACCTCGGAGGGTACCGGGACCCTTCTCCACCCCTGCGGCCGAGGATCCACGCCGGACGCCATTCTGATCGAGACCGCTGCCGAGGTATTCGATGGAGGGGGTCCTCGCGCCCTCCCCGACTGCACGGTGCCCGTAAGGCGGCGAACCCCCTCCGGTCGAACCGCCGCCCTGTGCGTACGCCACGCCCGTGCCTGTCCCCAACGTCGCGCCCAGCCCGAGTACCGCCACAGCGAGGATCTGCTTGTACGTCATGGCCTGCTCCTTTTCGTCCGAGCTCTCCCGGAATGGAAGCTGCCCTGGACGAGAAGAGCCTGTGCGCCCACCGTGGAAGCGAGCGTTGTATGCCACGTGGAAAGTGTAGCGCGCTGGGATCGGTGCCGGTCCGATTCTTGGATGGCTGAAGTGCGCACCCTGAATGTCGGGGGCTGGCGTGCCCGGGCCGGCGCCGCGGGTCCCCTGTCCTGTCTGGCCAAATGCTACTGGGGAGCCGCGAAACCTGCCTCAGCCCATCGGTTCGACGATGGGCGATTGCGATGAGGAGAGGCTTCTTTGGCGCGGTCTCCCGGCTCATCGCTGCCATCCCCTGGTCGACGCCTTCTCTTGAAGCTGAACCCGTGTTGTTCGACCGCGGGTAACTTGCAGGGCCCCTGCTTGGGCTGGAAGGGGTGCCCAACGAAATGCAGCGGTTTTTCACGGTGTGAGCGGGCCGTGTGCTCGCGGGCGATCCTCACCATACGCTCGTCGACGGCGTCGACGTCGAACAGTTCGCCTGGCCCGCCTGCCGGGTGCCAATCGTGGCCCATGGCGCCTCGCGAAAGCGATGCAGCTCTTTGCAGCAATCGTCGATCGAATCTCCGCCGGGGAACCCTGGTGGTGCACGGGGATGTACCATCCGTCACGCGCCAAGCTCATGGTCTGGACCGTCAAGTGGCGAAAAGGGACCGAGCCGGCGGCATCGCTGTGCCGCTCTTGTGAGCGGCGCAGGAAAGCTGTGGGGGATCGACCGCGGCAACAGAGACGGGCGGACTGCTCTCCCGGGCTATTCTTGGGTTCGAGCGGGCCGTCCTGCCGTACCCGTGCTGACAATCCCGGTCAACGCTCGCTCTGCCATCGACTCGAAACGGGCGACCTCGCCGTACGAGCGCGCGACCAGCATGGCACCCTCGAGGGAAGCGACGAGAAGGCGGGCCTCGTCCGAGGCAGGCCCCTCGAAGTGAAAGGACTTAGCGCGCCGTCCTTCCTCCAGCACGTTCGCGAGCCAGCTCTCGTTAGCGTCGAAGAAGGAGGTCACCGAATCTTTCATCGCTTTGGGGAGGGTAGCGTAGTCGGCGGCGAGCATCCCGCACAGGCACATGCGGTCCTTGCGCAGCACGTCGGCGTAGATCTGCGCGTAGCGCCGGAGCTTTTGGGGCGGACTACACCGAGCGGCGCCGATCTCCCCGAGCATTTCGAGGAAGTTTTGCTGGTAGCGGCGAATGAGGCTCAAACCGAGCTGCGCCTTCGTGCGGAAATGGTAGTGCAGGCTCGCCTTCGTGATCCCGAGGGCCGCCGAGATGTCTGCGTAGCTGAACCCGTTGAACCCGTGGGTCTGTACGAGCCGCTCGGCGACGTCGAGGATTCTCTTGGCGGTGGCGGAAGGAGGCGATGCTGGGGAGGGCATGCTAGGTCGCTCGCTCCTGTCGGGGTAGTCGGTCCGCCGTTCGGTTCAGGCGGGGTTCGCAGCCGACGTTGTTTACCTACTAGTTGACAGTCAACCTACTAGTAGGTAGCTTAAGCCGCCTCGAGTCACGGAGTCAACCAAATCTTCCTCGTGGGTGGGATTCTCCTCGATTCGTGGCTCTGCGACCCGGTTTCACAAGGAGCAAAACATGGGCAAGGCAAGCGAGCACAAGACGTTTTCGAGGCCGGACGAGACGCGCGAGTTCCCCCACGGGAAGGCAGAGATCCTGAAGATCGGGGGCGGCGCGGTGGGGCGCCTCGTGTTCCAGCCTGGGTGGCGCTGGTCGAGCGACGTGAAGCCAATCGCCGGGACGAGGAGCTGCGAGGCCCCTCACTTTCAGTACCACGTGTCCGGGAAGCTGGCCATCCGCATGGACGACGGGACCGAGTTCATCGCGGGTCCGGGCGAAGTCACCGCGCTGCCCAGCGGACACGACGCATGGGTGGTGGGTGAGGAACCGGTGGTGGTGGTGGACTGGTTCGGGGCAAGCAACTACGGGAGGACCGCCTGAGGGATCCGGCTGGCGGCGGGCCGGTGCGGAGTTCGCCGCGTTGGGTACATGGCTCGACCCGAGGTCGGGCTCGACACGGAGGTGCTGCATGGCAAGGAAGACGATCGATTGCCGGGATTTCCCGAGCCAGACGAAGTGCACCCTCACCATCGCGGGCGAGGAGGATGAGGTGGTGCGCGCAGCCACCCTGCACGCCGTCGACGTGCACGGGCACAAGGACACGCCGGAGTTCCGCTCTGAGCTCCGTCGCTCGCTCAAGGACGAACGCGCGGCGCGGTAGCGCGGCAAGGAACCGCTTGAACCGGCACGTTGGCGCTCCACGCGCGAGGAACGTGCCTTGGCCGAGGTGACCATGATTTCCAATGCCCACGCCCTCGACCCGACCCTCATCAGCGCACCGGCGGCTCCGCGAGTTCGGCCGCTCGTCGAAGCACTGTTCCTGGCCGCCTTCTGGCTGGGCGTTGTCGGCTGGTGGGCGGTGCTCGCGCTGTCCACCGTCCAGGCCTGGCTTTCCGGGTAGCCCTGTCCGGTCAGGATCCTGGCCGGACAGGGCTAGTGGGTCGGAGCGTTCCAATTGCTGCCGGTTCGAGCCCGGCCGGACCGGCAGCATCACCGCCCGCTGGAACAATCTCGACTCTGCGAGATGGCGTCAGGAGCTTTCTTCGGCGCGCGCAGATTCTTGGACCGGGGGGCGCAGCGGTCATTCTCGTCCCGGACGAGTGAGCGGGTGGCGAACGGCGCAACCGTCGCGGGCGGTTGGATCGCGGAGTGGTGTGGCAGGGCGAAGAGGGCGAAAGCGACAGCGCAGGCGTTTATCTTGGCGGGGGCGGAGCGAGTGCAACCGAGAGCGGGCCTCCGCATGCGACGTCTACCGGCGCCCAGTAGATGGGCGGACCGTCCTGGAAGAAGGCAGCGGGGTAGAGGCTGCTCGGGCGCTGAACCCTGCTAAACCTGAAGCTCCCGTAAGGAGCGAGGCGGGGTCCCGGCTGGACCCCTCGACCCACAACGAGGTTCGTGTCGATCCACCATCCCGTTCGATTCACGATTTCGAAGTCGCACGGGTAGGCCATGCGAACGAGGTGCACTTCGCGTCGTACCGTACTGCCCTCGGGCAGGTCGACCATCAGGGTCGCCGCGGCGTGCCCAGTACTCTGGGTCGTCATGAGGTACTGTCCGGGGGCGAGCGTGTCGAATCGGAAGCTCCCATCCAGGGCCGACACGACAGCTTGCGAAGCGTTCGGACTCAGGCCAGCGAGCTGGACGACCGCTCCACCCACTGGCATGCCGCTCCGCTCATCCGAGACCGTGCCTACGAGCGAAGCACCAAAGGAGGCGGGGCGTTCCACCCGAGCGAGCAAATCGCTGAAGCCGATCCGGAACTGGTCCGATGGGCCCGGCCGCGGGGACGCTGGGTGGCGTGCTTTGCCCTGGCAGCAATGCGGATCCGAGGAGCGGTCGGGTGCGCTGAAGGTCCCTGAGGATATTTGAAGTCTGGCCTTGCGGCGCGTGTCCGGAGGCGATCTGGGGTGCGACCGGTGAGGGAGCGAGGACCTTGACTTTGTTCGATCCGAGGGCCTTCGACAGGGAAGGGACGGCGGTGCAGATCGAAAGTTCTTGTCCTGAGCCTAAGACCTTCTTGGCGAGAGCAGCGACGCTACTCGCGAAGGCGAGCCCCTTTGCGACCTTCACCAAAGGCTTGCCTTCGAACTCCGCGACGAGGAGGATGCCCGCGCCGGCGACGCTCATCGCCTCGATGATGATGTCCGTCGGGTCGGCCCCCTTGGGCACGACAGCACACGCCTGACCAGGGGCCGGGGACGGAAGTGCCGTAGCTGCCGCAGTCCTTTTCGGGGAACTGAGCGACATCACTGCGAACACAGCGAAGAGGCGAACCGGGCGCCACCTCACTGCGCGCGCGTTGCTCGCGCTCCGTCTTCCCGACTCCACCCGCACGCTATGTTGGGCGGGCATCTAGGCAGCGCGTCCCATCGGGGGTGCGTGCAGATGGGGTTCGGCGCCCATCCACCGAACTCGCCCAAGTTCGCCGTGCCTTTCGGATGGCATGGATAGTGTCCATTGGGTCGCGCCGTGCCTCTAGGTTCTGGATCGCCCCCAATCCAAGCCGTGCTTCGAGATGGGAGGCGCGAACTGCGGGTAGGGACGTCGTTCGGAGCCTCGAGTGCAGGGTTCCGACGTACGAATCGCCAGCGTCGCTGCGAGCGGAGACTCATGTCAGATGGAGGTTCCGTCGGGCGGGGCTGCTGCTGGTCGTATCTGCGATGGGCCAAGTCGTGGACAGGTCCCCCTCGATGCAGCGATGCTCCCGCCGCTGTGGGTGGCGAGCTCGTTTACAAGCCAGCGCCTTCGACCCTCCAGTGCGGCTGAGGCGAGCGAGGGCGGCCCGTAGTCGCATCCCGAGTTCTCGGAGCGAGGTACCAGCAGAGGCGCTCCAGGTAAGCCCTACAGTGCAGGCGACCCCGTGCACCCGGCGTGGCGCGGAGCACCGCTGGTGCTGCTGCGGTCGGACACACCCTAGAAGAGCCGCACACTCATCCGGCAAGAACGCCACCCGAATCGCGTCGCCCGAATCCTCCAAGCATCGATTCTCGCCATGGCAGCACGCCCGGAATTCCAACTCCCTCCCGGGTTCAAGCCGTGAAGCGTGTCCGAGTCCTGCCTCGAACCGCGCGAAAATCGAAGCGGAAGACCGAGTAAAAAGCCTCTGAAACGAACGTCCCGGAAGGGAGCGGCGCATCGCAGCAATTTCCACGTTTGCTCCCACGCTCGTTCTCACACTCCACCGTCACCCTTCTCGCATCGGACGTGAAGACACGTCCTTGCACGAGGAGAAAGACATGAGGACGGAGACAGTGACGACCGGCACGGGCGGCAGCAGCAAGTCGAGAAGGGGAGGGGAGACGAGGACCCCACCGCTGGCGACCATCGATTCCGAGAAGCTGAACCAGTTCCTCGGCCGAGTCGTTGGGGATCTGGGTAGCGCGATGAGCGCCGCGCTGGTCGTCATCGGCGATCGGCTCGGACTGTACAAGGCGATGGCCGGAGCCGGACCGCTCACCCCAGGCGAACTGGCGGAGCGGACCGGCACCAGCGAGCGACATGTTCGCGAATGGCTGTGCGCGCAGGCGGCGGGGGGATACGTCACCTACGACGCGCTCACGGAACGGTTCGCGCTTCCGGCAGAACAAGCCGTCGCTTTGGCGGACGAATCGAGCGCCGCCTACGTTCCCGGCGGCTTCCACATCGCCGAGGCGGTCATGGAGGCGGTGCCCCGGGCCCTGGAGAACTTCCGGACGGGTGCCGGCATGGCGTGGGGGGATCACGCGCACTGCCTGTTCGAAGGGGCGGAGCGGTTCTTCCGCTCGTCGTACGTGGGCAACCTGACCTCGGCGTGGATTCCGGCGCTCGACGGCGTGGCCGCGAAGCTCGAGACGGGGGGGCACGTTGCCGACGTCGGCTGCGGCCTGGGTGCCTCGACCATCCTGATGGCCAGGGCTTTCACCCGTTCCACGTTCGTGGGGTTCGACGCACACCCGGGCTCGATCGAGATGGCGCGGAAACGAGCGGAGGAGGCCGGGGTGGCCGACCGGATCCGGTTCGAGGTGGCGCGTGCCACCGACTATCCAGGTACGGGCTTCGATCTGGTCGCCCACTTCGACTGTCTGCACGATATGGGCGATCCCGCTGGCGCCGCGCGTCACGTTCGGCAAAGCCTTGCCCCAGACGGCGCCTGGATGATCGTCGAACCGGCCGCGGGCGACCGAGTGCAGGACAACCTCAATCCCGTCGGGCGGGTGTATTACTCCGCTTCGACCATCCTGTGCGTCCCCGCCTCGCTCGCCGATGGCGAACCGAGAACAGCGCTGGGCGCCCAGGCGGGAGAGGCGCGGCTCCGGAGTGTCACGCAGCAGGGCGGCTTCACAAGGTTCCGCCGCGCGGCGCAGACACCATTCAACCACGTGTACGAGGCCAGGCCCTGAGTCGAGTGGGAGCGGCGACGCCGACCCGCTGCAGCCCAGAGGGGGCGCAGCGGGCCGCGTCCCGGACCCGCCTGCCGCCCCCGATTACTTACGAACCAACCGTGGCCAGGCTCAGGTCCTCGCACGCGAGCGTGCGGCTGGAGATTCGGCTGCTCGGGGATCTCGCGGTCCTCCGCAACGGAGGTGCCTGTTCTTTACCGCCCTCCAAGAAGACCCGAGCGTTGCTCGCCTATCTGGTAGTGACGGGGCGGCCATGCTCGCGGGAGAGGCTATGCGAGCTTCTGTGGGAGATTCCGGACGACCCGCGGGGTGCCCTGCGATGGAGCCTCTCGCGCCTGCGGCCGCTCGTCGCTGACGCGGCGCCTCACTTGATCGCCGACCGCGAACGGGTCGCGTTCGAGACGAACAGCGCTGAGGTTGACCTCCTCGAGGTGAGGTCGCTGGCGGCGCGTGGGTTGCGGACGGTGGCGGAAGCCGACCTCGTCACCGCCTTGCAACGGTTCCGGGGGCCGTTTCTGGAGGGCCTCGATCTCCCCGACTGCGTCCGGTTCTACACCTGGTGCGTTAGCGAGCGCGAGAGGGCGCGGGCAATTCACGTCGCCCTGCTGAAGGAGCTCCTCGACCGGTGTCGCGACCGTCCTGAGGAGGCCCTCCTCCACGCCCGTGCCCTGGTGGCGCTCGATCCCATCGCAGAGTCCTCGCACCTCGAGGTCATGCGCCTTTTGGCGTCGGCAGGGCGTGTCTCCGAGGCCATCGAGGAGTACGACCGCACGCGCCGAATCCTTTCGGAGCAGATGGGGGCACGCCCCACCGCCGACCTCGAGCGGATGCGGGCGTCGCTCGCTGCCCCGGTGAGGCCCCCTTCGCCGCCGCCGATAGCTACCCACGAGACGCTGGCCCCAAATCCCCCCCCAATCCGAGGCCTACCCCGCCTGGTGGGGCGCGAGATGGAACTCTGCGCGCTCTCGCAGCTGTTGCCCGGGAGCCCTGGCCGGTCACCGCAGCGCGTGGGGCTTTTGGTCGGCTGTCCGGGTATCGGCAAGACGAGGGTGCTCCAAGAACTCGCGTCGCGGGCCGCGGGCCGAGGGATTCGGGTCCTGCAGGGGCGCTCGTTCGAGGCCGAGGCGGTGCGCCCTTACGGTGTTTGGGTGGAGGCGATGCGCGCCGTCCCTGCCGCTGAGGTTCCCGATCACTTGCGGACGGATCTTGCAGTGCTTCTCCCGGAACTCGGCGCGTCGGTCCCGAACGGTGACCAGCCACGGTTGTTCGACGCCATCGTGGAGCTGCTGCGCGGGGCGCGACGGACCGGGCCCGGGGTCCTGGTGCTTCTCGACGACATCCAGTGGATGGACGTCACGAGCGCCTCGCTGCTGCACTACATCGCGCGCGCCGCTGGGGGCGGAGAGACGGCGGTGGTCGTATGCGCCGCTCGCACCGGCGAGCTCGAAGACAATGCTGCGGTGGCGATGGTACTGCGAGGGCTCGAGCGCGAGCACCGACTGGCCCGCCTCGAGATTGCTCCGCTGTCACCCGACGAAAGCGCGGCGCTCGCGCGCGACGTGTGGGCGGGAGTCGATGCGCGACGGGTCCAGGCGTCTGCCCGCGGGAACCCCCTCTTCGTGATGGAGATGGCGCGCGCTCTCTCCCGGGGCGAGGCCGGGGCATCTGCAACGCTCGCACGGACGGTTCGGGACCGTCTCCTGCATCTCGGTGAAGCGGATCAGGCGGTGCTCACGTGGGCCGCTGCCCTCGGCCGGCGCTTCGAGGCCTCCGTCCTCGCGCGGGTCAGCGGAATCCCCGTGGCCGGTTTGCTCGACGCGCTGGGAAAGCTCGAACGCCACGGTGTCCTCTCCACCTCCGGTGGTGCCGGGTACGACTTCGCACACGATGTCACCCGGGAGGCAGCGTACGCGCTGTTGTCCGAGCCGCGTCGCCGACTGGTGCACATCCAGATCGCCCACGCGCTCTGGACGCAGGACAGTCCACCCGCAGCGGACATCCTCCATCACGCCGCCCTCGCCGGGGAGCACGAACTGGCGGCCCGCGCCTGCGTCGCTGCCGGCCAGCGCTGCCTCCGAGTGTTCGCCTACGCTGACGCCCGCGAGCTCTCGCGCAGAGGCATCGATCACGCCGCGCATCTTCCGGACCACTCTCGCATCCCGCTCGAGGTCGAGCTGTACGGGCTCCGCACGGCGCGCCCCAGCGCGGAGCTGGACGAGATCGCCAGCGATCTGGATCGTCTCGGACGCGCGGCGGAGCGAGCCGGGCTCATGGAAGCAGCGATGCGGGCGTTTCACTTCCGTTCACTCATCCTATTCGGCAGCGGCGATCATGCACGCGCACTCGCCAGCTCGGTGCTGGCTGCTCAGGCGGCTCGGATCGCGCCCTCGACGGTGGCGGCGCGCAACTTGCTCCTCCACGCACGGTGCCTCGCGATCCTGGAAAGGGACATGCGCTCGGTAGCCCGCACCCTCGACGAGGCGGTGGTGACGCTCGGTCCGGACCCACCCCTCCTCGACTTCCGCTGGACACGTGGGCTCCTCAGGCGCTTTCAGGGAGCCGACGGTGTGTTGGAGGATCTCGCCTGGGCGGCCGCTCAAACTGCGAGCGAGGAGCGCCACTGGGAGCGATCGTGGTGTCTATTGTCGCTGGCCGTTGCCGCGCTCGAGAAGGGCGATGCCGTTTCGGCCGAGCGCTGGGCCGTCGAACTCGAGGAAGTGGCCTCTCACATCGGCGACGGTGTCGAGCAACCTGCCGCGCATGCCCTGCGTGCCATGGCGGCCCTTTCCACTCGAGACGAGGGCTGGGAGGCGCTCGACGCCGCTCTCGACCGAGTTCGAGAGGCAGACGGTAAGGTGATGCTGGCGGTGCTCGCGAACCTGGCGTCGGAGCGCGCCGCGGCCTTGGGGCAACAGCGACGCGCCCGGCGCTACGCCGAGGCGGCCTTGGCGGCCGCGACCGCCGTCGACCAGCCTAGCGAGGTGCTCCTCGCGCGCGCGCAGCTCGTGCTGCTGGCCCTGCGCCGCGGCGATGACTCGGGTGCGGCGGAGATGGCGCGCGCGCTCGATTCTTCGCTCGCGCTCGGACCCTGGGCCACCACGGCTCGTGCTCGGGCGGCTGCCTCCGTGGCTCTCGCCGCGGTGGCGAGCCGCCATGACGACACCCCTGCTCACGATGCGTCATTTCCGGTGATCCCGGAGGCTGGAGGCTAAACCATGCCGTACCTGATCGTGGAGTATCGGTTCGATCCGCCACTCACGGATGAGAACCTGCGCGGGGCTTTTGAGGCTCTGAAACCTTGCCTGGAGATGCGGAACATTCGCCGACTCCGCAGCTGGTTGGCGGAGGATCGGCGGCGCATGATCTGCGAGTACCACGCCACCGATGCCCAGACCGTGCGTGACGCGTACCAGATGGCCAAGGTCCCATACATGAATATGTGGCCTGGGCAGCTCTTCGAGTTCGGGCCTGCGGATCCCACGCACGCTCCCAGGTGATCTCGGCTCGGCGCCGCAGCCAGTCCGGCAGCGACCGCGGCCGACGGATTCACGTTCCATCGAAGCCCGTTCGATTCGGGGCAGCGGGCGCGCGCCGGACCGCGAGCCGCGCCCTGGACGCCACCCCCTTTCGGGCGGTTGCCGATCTCGGCGCGTCGCTTAGACCCGAAGCGCAAGATCCGCAGGACCGGAGGTACGACAATGGCGGCTTCCAGAATTCGGGAGATGTTCGAGAAGGGCACCGACGCGTTCAACCGGCACGACATCGAGGAGATGGGCCAACTCATGACGGACGACGTCAGGACGAGGGCCCCCGGCGTCGGCGAGGTGAGGGGAAAATCGGCCGTGAAGGCCTTCTACAAGAGCTGGATCGACGCGTTCCCCGACGCCAAGGTCGAGATCAAGGCCGTGACTTGCACGGACGACCAAGCCATCGAGGAGGGCGTGTTCACCGGAACGCACCGCAACACGCTCCACGGGCCCGGCGGCGACATCCCGCCGACCGGTCGGAAAGTCCGAGTTGAGTACATCCAGGTCCTCCGCTACCGGGGCGACCTAACGAGCGCTTTCAACCTCCTATTCGACCGCCTCGAGATGCTCGAGCAGCTTGGCCTCGCACCGTCGCAAGAAGCGGCCGAGTCGCGCCGGCCCAGCGAAGCAGGGCAGGGCGCGCCAATGCCGCACTGATACAGCCGCGGCTCTCCGGGGCACGCGACCGGCTGCCCCACTTCCCGCACGCCTTCGCTGCGGACCCCGCCCTTGGGGAGGGCGCGAGTAGCACGCCGGTCTTGGAATCGGACCGGCCTCGACATGAACCGGATGCCGCTGGGATCGCCCATGTTTGGCCGCGAGGTGGAGCTCCGTGCGGTCGCGGAGGCCTGGGCGCTCCCGTGTGACAAGTGGTGACAAGTTCGATCCGGGTGCGCCTGCTGATCCAAGCACTGCGGAAACGGTGCGGGAACGTACTGACGGCAATCCGTTCTTCGTATCGGAGATCGCTCGCCTTGGCGTCAACGGCCCCATCCCGCACGGCGTGTATGCGGTGATCCGTGAGCGTATTCGGCGCCTGCCGGAAGCGAGTCGTGGGTCGGACCTTCGAATTCTACGGAATCACGCTCGGTGTCTCGACCAGGCGACGACGCCTGCGGTCGATTTTCCAGCGCAAAGCTGGAGGCGCTACGAGAGTGGTCAGGATGACGACGATAACGGTCGCAGAGTACGTGGCCGGGGTGAGGATCGGCCGTCCGTTGAATGTGTGTCCCTCGCCGAAGCTTGCGAAGACCAGCAGGACCTCGCCACGAGGGATCATCCCGAGCGCCACCGTCCAACGATCGATTCCCTTGCCCAGCACTCCGGCCGCGCAGGCCTGCTTGCCAAGGATCGCTGTCAGGGTCAGGAGCGCTGCCACTTCCAGGGTGGAGAGCTTCGAGAAGACGGCCAGCGATGTTCGCATGCCGGCCACCAGGAAGAAGACCGGAACAAGGAAAGACGAGATTGGGCTGATCAAGACCTCGATGCCGCTCTCGCCACGCTCCTTGAATTCAGAAAGGTGCACGTCCTCGAGGATGAGCCCGGCCGCGAAGGCCCCAACCATAGGGGCGAGTCCGACGAGACCTGAGATCCAGGACAGGAAGAAGCAGAACGCGAGCCCATGCGCAAGAAGCGCTCCGCGCGTGCGGAATCGCGAGCCGATGCGGAAGACGGTAAGTGAAAGCCGTCCTCCCAGCGCGAGTGCACCACCCAGGAAGAGACAAGCCTTCCCGAGGAGAAGGCCGACGGCGCCGATCGAGAGGCCACCCCGCGAGCTGGCCGTTGCGATGGCGCCGCTCACCACCGCGAGAACGACAAGGCCGAGGACGTCGTCGATGACCGCAGCACCCAAGATGACCCGCGCTTCAGGCGTCAGCGATTGGCCGAGATCCAGCAACACTCGAGCCGTGATGCCGATGCTGGTCGCGGTGAGCATCGCGCCGAGAAAGACGTGAACGTAGGCCCCCACCTGGGGTAGAAGCCAGCTGGCTGCGAGCCACCCAAGCGCGAAGGACGAACCCACGCCGAAGACCGCGACGAGCAGCGATGTGGCCCCGACGCTCAGCATGTCCCGCACCGTTGAGCCGAGCCCCACCTCGAAGAGAAGAATGAGCACGCCGAGACCGGCCAGGCCAGCGATGGTGGGGTCGGTCGCCAGGTTCTCGAAGTCGTGGACTCCGACGAGCGTCAGGTTCCCGAGCGCCACTCCGGCGATGAGTTCGCCCAGGACGGCGGGCTGACCCAGGCGGACGGCTAGTTCACCTCCCAGCCTCGCCACAACGAGCAGGAGCGCGAGGTTCAAGGCAACGTGCGTGATAGGGTCAACCTGGGAGGTCCCTGCGCCGGCCGACGCGACGGTCGGGGCCAGGAGGATGCCCGTAACGACAAGGAGGGGGAGGAGGCGCCTCGCCATTCAGCCCCACGACCAGCGAGCCCGTAGACCCGGTCCGGTCAGTGGAGCAGCGGCCCGACTGCCCTGTTAACCTGCGGGCGCTCGTCGATGGCGCACCGCACCCAGTAAAGGCTACTGTGCGGAGGACGTGACGTCAAAGAGAATGTCGGGCGCACCTCTTTCACTCGGCAGAGTTGGGTTGGACGCCTGAACGGGGAGCTTAGGCACCGCTCGTTCATGCCCCGAGCACGAGAACTAACGTAGGCCCCTGCGAGGGAGATGGCTAAGCCTCGTCCAGATACCGGTTGACCGACCATGACTGAACGCTAGCCGAGCGAGACCGCTCAGCGCCTCTACAGCTGCGGTCATGTCTCGGGGAAGGCGACGCGAGATCGCGCACGCTCGCTCGA
>Ga0335079_10003629_pt1 | contig 17795 bp, 12 predicted proteins | sample Lox_Sample_33_FD_206719 | JGI IMG/M metagenome (GOLD analysis project Ga0335079, IMG submission 206719) | Soil microbial communities from Loxahatchee National Wildlife Refuge, Florida, United States - Lox_Sample_3.3 | ecosystem: Environmental > Terrestrial > Soil > Wetlands | place: USA... | reverse complement strand
CTCTGCCTCGAACCCGGGTGCTGCCCCGCGCCGTCCGCCGGTTGCGGGCCCGCTTGCTTCGGGTAACCGTCGTGGATGGTTACCAGCTATGGGGACTCAAGTTCAGCAGTTCCCTGGTACCCAAGCTTAGTAGACGGAAAGTGCATTCCCTCCAGTGAAATAGTTTTCCCTCGCGGTTCGGCCCGAGCCGTGATCTGCTCGCCGCTAAAACCCATTTCCGGCCCAGATTACAGAACGGTTTTTCCCCCTATACCAAAGAAAACATAGTACTTCCCAATGGCACTTTAGTGCTACCGCCGCCGCTAGTGTTTGGTGCCCCGAGTGCAGAGTAACGGACAGTAATCAAGAAGTCAGAGGTATGTTCTCAAACTGAGATTGCAGTGGACGTGTTGGAGATGGAGGCACACGTGACCAATGGTTTACCTCCCGATGAGGTGATCTTCGGGCAGTCGGAGGCGATGCGGGCGATCCGGCAGCGAGTTGAGAAGCTTGCCGGAGCCAATATTCCAGTCCTGATCCAGGGCGAAAGCGGGACCGGGAAGGAATTGATCGCGCGCATGATCCACCTGCACTCGCCGTGGGCTTCCGGGCCGCTGGTAAAGGTGAACTGCCCGGCGATTCCCGGCACGCTGCTGGAGAGCGAACTGTTCGGCTATGAAAAGGGCGCCTTCACCGGCGCCAACGGCAGCAAGCCCGGCCGGGTAGAGATGGCCCACCGCGGCACGCTTTTCCTGGACGAAATCTCGGAACTCGAACCTGGCCTGCAAGCCAAGCTGCTGCAGCTTCTGCAGGATGGACAGTTCTGCCGCATCGGCGCGCAGGAGGACAAGAAGGTCGAGGTGCGCGTGGTCTGCGCCACCAACCGCGAACTGGAGCACGAGATCGAGACCGGCACCTTCCGCGCCGATCTGTTCTATCGCATCAATGTGGTCAACCTGCGTCTGCCGCGGCTGCGCGACCGCAGCCACGACATACCGGCACTAGTCGAGTATTTCCTCGCCTACTACAACGAAAAGTACAACTGCCAGGCGCCGCTGCCTTCCAGCCACGCCATGTCGCTGCTGGAGCGCTATCACTGGCCGGGCAACATCCGCGAACTGGAAAACCTGATCAAGCGCTACGTGATCCTGGGCACGGAGGAAGCCATTGCCGGCGCGCTGCTGGCCCACAACGGGGTGCATCTCGGTCCCGAATTACCCGATGGGCCAATTGCGCTGAAGAAGGTGACTCGCCAGGCGGTACGCGAACTGGAGCGGAGAATCATCTTCAAGGTTCTCCAGGCCAACAATTGGAATCGCAAAAAGACCGCCCGCTCGCTGAGCATCAGCTACCGCGCGTTACTCTACAAGATCCGTGACGCGGGCCTGGGCGGTGTGGGGAGTTCGGCGAACCCCGGCCCGCCTGTTGCCACGAATTGAGGCGGGCGCGCCGGGAGCAGCGCGCTGGCTTCAGTCCGCTGTGCAACCGGCATGAATCCCTGCCTCCCTCTTTTACCGCAGCCATCACAGAGATGCAGCCAGCCACCTGAGGCGTAACTCAGTGAACGGAGCAGTATGAGACGCGCGCTTCGCTACCCTCGCATTCGGCGCTCGGTCTGTGTGTGTCCCGGGCATTTCAGTCGTTACATAGGAAGGTGGAATCGTGAGCCAAATATTTGACGCCTTGATCGTCGCACAGGACGAACTTGTGGAACGGTTGGCGTCCTGGCCGTCATCGTCGAGGGAGGAGCCGCCGAATGGTTCCTCCGACGCGTGGAAGCAAAGCGACTTCCAAAAAGAACTGGATGTGGCGACGAACCCTGTGCGAAGGCTCCCCGGCAGGGTGATGGATCTATCGCATAAGACAATCAGGAATTACCTGCTGCTTGCCTTTTGCGCGACGGTGCTGGTGCTGCTGGCGATGAATCATGTGTTCCAGTGGACGGGATCCGGGCGTGCGAAGGGCGCGCCCATTCTGGGAGTGGCCTTTGAAGCGACGGTTCGGCCAGCCAGCGAGATCCGAATCACGGCGCAGTCTCTGGGCACGGTTTCCGGCATCTTTGTCAAAGTTGGACATACCGTGAAAAAGGGCGACGCACTGCTTCGCATGAATGACCAGGAAGCGGAGTTAGCCCTCAAGCGCGCGGCCGCGGATCGCGATGCGGCCTGGGCCAACCTCGACAAGTTTCGCGCGCGCCTGGCCGATGCCAATGCCCGCGTAGCTCTGTCGCAACGCCAGGAACAGCAGGTTCCGACCCGGCAATGGCGGGACTCTCCCGGGCGGGCGGCGGCCGCTTACGATCAGGCGTTGCTCAACTACAATCGTGCCGAGCAGCTCTACAAGGCTGGAGTTTTGGCGCAGCAGGAAGTGGACGCGCGGCGCACGGAGTTGCGCCTGGCCCAGGATGATCTGGAGAATGCCAAGAAACTGGCGGTGGCATCCGCCAAGCTGGAGCACGATCAGGCTGACCAGGCGGTCCTGGAAGCGAGGGTCACGCGCGAGGATTTGCAGGAGCAGCTACGGCAAGCGGAGCTGAAATATCAGCAAGCCAAGCAGCAGGTTGATGCAACCACGGTGCGGGCAACCCAGGACGGAGTGGTGTCGGAGATCCCGGTCCGCCTCGGCGACCGCGTTCCGGGAGGCACCATCCTGGTGCGATTGGCGGAGCTCGATCGTATGATCGCGGAGGTCCCGGTGGCGGCGCGGACTATTGCCGAGCTAAAAGTCGGACAGCGGGCGCTGGTCACGCTGCCCTCTACGCCTCCGCGGCAAGTGGAGGGCAGGATCGGCATCATCCATCCGCTTCCCTCTTCGAATATGACCCATACGGTCGAGGTCCAATTCGATAATCCCACGCTCTTATTGCTGGCAGGGCAGCCGGCGGAAGTCAGGTTTGTGAATTGAACCTGCCGGAACCAATTTCGGTTCTCCTGGCCACGGAAGGAACGTATCCCTTCTACGGCGGAGGGGTGAGCACGTGGTGCCACCGGCTGACGCTCGGCTTGCCGGACATCGACTTCAACGTGCTGGCTGTGGTTACCAGCCCATACCCGCAGCCCCGGTATGAGCTGTCGCCCAATGTTCAATCGGTGATCAAAGTGCCGCAGTGGGGCCTGTTGCAGCCGGCAGAATTCTCGCGGCATCAGCCGACTTCGTTGTTCCTGCATCAGCGCTGGAACACCAGCTCCGCGGTGATCAACGAGTATTTCAAGCCGCTCTTCGAGCAATTCTTTGCGCTGCTGCTTTCTTCAAAATGTGACATGAAAGAGCTGGGCAAAGCCTTGCTCAAGTTGCAGAGCTACTTCCAGAGTTACGACTACGAGAAGACCATGAACTCGGTGGAAGCGTGGAATGTATTTCAGCACGTGATGCGCGCCACGTGGGAATGCCGTCCCGCCGCCACCGACAACCCAAATCTTGCGGAAATGAAGCAAGCTTACCGCTTGCTGTATCACCTGCTGATGGTGCTCCACTTCCCCATCCCTTACGCAGGTGTCTCACATTCCTCGGCGGCCTCCTTCTGCGGGTTGCCCTGCGTGCTGGCCAAACTTGCCAATGGGACGCCGTATTTGCTGACGGAGCATGGCGTGTATCTGCGGGAGCAGTACCTGAATTTACGCCGCTATGTTAAGTCGTTCTTTGTCCGCTGGTTTCTCTACGTGCTGGTCGAAAGAATGGTGGAGCTCAATTATTACTTCGCCGATCAGATCTCCCCGGTGTGCGCCTATAACTCGCGATGGGAAAAGCATCTTGGAGTGACTCCGGATCGAATCAAAGTAATCTTTAACGGAGTCGATCCGGCGAAATTTCATCCCACCGAGCGGGAGCCGGCGTCTCGCCCCCGGGTTTCCACCGTCGGCCTGATCTATCCCCTGAAGGGCCAGCTCGACTTGATTCAGGCGGTGGGGCTGCTCAAACCCAGATTCAGAGACCTTGAGATGCGCTTCTATGGGGCGGCGAGCGACGAGAAATATTTCGGAGAGTGCCAGCACAAAGTTTCGGAGTTGCAATTGGAAAATAATGTGACCTTCTGCGGCTCGACCAAGGAACCCTGGAAGGTTTTCAGCAACGCCGATGTCATGGCTTTTTCCAGCATTTCCGAGGCCTTCCCCTACGTTGTGGTTGAAGCGATGTTGTGCGGCTCTGCCATTGTCGCTACCGATGTGGGAGGGATCAGGGAGGCTTTGGGGGATTGCGGACTGCTGGTGCCGCCGAAAAAGCCCCAGGCGATGGCCGAAGCCATCGCCTTCCTGCTGAGCTGTCCGGAAGAACGCGAAGCATTGGGGCGGAAGGCACTGGCTCGAGCTCTCGAGCATTTCAACGAGGAACGGTTCCTGGCTTCGTATCGGAGCACTTATTACGATTTGTTCTCCTGCCGGTCGCAAGAGGCTCTGAGCGCCTGACCTTCAAGACTGGAGAGGCCTGGTGTTTCGGTCAAGGTGGGTAGTCATGACGCTGGTCTTATCGGGCTGTCTGTTTCCACAAAACGCGCCCCGCGCACACGTACCGGCGCGGCTGGCGGTTTACTACGGCTATCCCAGCCTGATCAATGGGTCACTAGGAGATGTGGAAAAAGCCGCCAGTGTGCTCAGTGAATACGACGTCGTAGTGCTGGGCGATGGGCTGGAATTTCCGGACCGCCAGTCCGGGAGGTATCCCGAGGGAGACCCCGAGGAGCACCAGAAAGCGCTGCAGATCATTGCCGCCGTGCAACGACGTTCTCCGGGAACACGCTTTTACGGGTATATCTGCCTGGGCGAGATTCTGTTGCCCGGGCAGAAGGAGCTGGTTCTTACGCAGCCGGAGATGGAGCAGCGCATCCGGCTGTGGAAAGACATGGGCGTGAAGGGAATTTTTCTGGATGAAGCCGGCTACGACTATGCCGCCATCACGCGCAAGCGGCAGAATATGGCGGTCAGCCTGATCCACAAAGAGGGCCTCAGCGCGTTCATGAATGCTTATTTTCTCGACCATCTGTTCAGCGCGGAGGACACGCTGCCCTTTGCCAAGGGCAAGGGGAAAAATCCGGAACGCTTGCCTCCACTGCTGGATCGGCGAGACCTTTTCCTGCTCGAATCATTTCAAATCAAGAACGGCGCCTATGAAGAGGCCGCCGCCTGGCAGGCGCGCCTGGCGCAGGCAATCAAGTACCGGCGCCGCTTTGGATCGGCTATTTTTGCCACCACAACTACGCGGGAGCAGGAGCCGCTCGCGAGCGAGAAGTTCAACTACGTCTGGTGGGCAGCTCAGCTTTACGGCATCGATGGCGTCGGCTGGGGAGAGCCCAGCTTTGCCGCCGCGACTAATTTCCTGCCTGACCGGCGCTGCCGGCTGGACCATAAGACGCTTGATGCTTTGCAACCGGCATCCACGGTAAGTTCGGATAGCGGTCACTTCTGGAGGAAGGAGGGTTCATTTCTGGTGGTCCTGGATTCCAGGACTCACTCTGTTCGCCGCCTCCCCGTCACCGGCGCCCGCGAATCCACAGACATCGACGCCTTGCTGCACTCGTCTCAGGCTGAACCGCTATTTTGTGGAGGCAAGCCGTGAATGAGCCAATCGAAGATTTGCTGGCTGACGTGCGGCGAGTCGCTCCGCAGGTTGTGGGTTATCGCGAGATTGCAGCTGTGATTGAGTCTTTTGGATATGACGACCGCTCCGCGAAAGACCTGGGCTTCCCTGATGTGTTTGCCCTGGCCAAGCATCTATGCACACGGTTTTCGTCAGACCCGGCTCCAGAGGAAGACGCAATTAAGAACTCCCGATGGACCCTCTTCAAGGCCGAGGCAAGCCGGGCGGTGCGTAAGTTGTCGCTGGGGTTGGCCTACGTGGTCCCCTGGGCGGTGCTGCTGGTTTTGCAATATCTGCGTCCCGACGCTTTACAGGTTTCACCCGAGCTCGGCGGCGCATTAAGCCTTGCTCTCATCGCCAGTCTTATTACAACCGGCGGATTTATCCAGATGATTTCCCGGAGCGGGAACTTCTATTACGGCATGGAAGAGCCTTTCGTGGCGCGGAGTACTTGCATACTCCTGCTGAACCTGGGACTGATCAGCACTCTCTTGTTCGCAATGCTCGGCCTGGTATTGAGCCTGTATTTCCACTTGTTCCCAAGCAGCTATCTGACTCTTGCCGCTATCGAGTATGTGGCCCTGAGCCTGCTTTGGATGTTCTGCGCGGTTCTGGCTGTACAGGGTCTGGGGTGGTGCATCCCACTCATGTTCGTGCTGAGCGCGTTCATGATCGGCCTGATCAAGATGTGGACGAACTGCGGAACCATCGCCATTCTGGTGCTGTGGCCGGCCTTGGCGGTGCTGGGCGCCATCGGTTGCATGCTGGCTGGTTTTCGTCGCGCGGAAAAGAAAAATCCGGGCAAGCGGGAGAGCGCCAGCCCGCGCCACAGCGTATGGTTTGTTTCGCTGCTGCCCTTCTACGGTTACGGGGCGGTTTATTTCAGCTTTCTGTTTGCCGACCGGATGGCTGCCGGAAGCGCCATCCCCTGGATATCAGGCCTGAGTTTCGGGATCGACTCCTCTTACCAACGAGGCATGGATCTGGTGCTGCTCGCGTTTCTGATTACGGCGGCGCTGGTGGAATATCTCAGCGATTCCTTTCTGCGCTTCTGGCGACAGCTTGCGGCCGAAAATCCCCGTCCCGGAAGCAAGCCCCTGGTGGCGAGCCTGCGGCAGCGCCACTGGAGATTGATGTTGGCCACAGGTTCCGTATTTATCGCGATCGCCGCCAGCGCCTGGTTTGTTTTTTGCCACTTTACCGCCGCGGAGGTCACCCCCCGGCTCTGGCAAACCTCGGTGATGGGAGGCTTGGGATATCTCCTGCTCAGCATGGCGCTGCTGGAAATTATCATCCTGGCAAGTGTCAATTCCACTTCGGCAGCCTTGCTGGCGGTTACCGTTGGCCTGGGAGTTAACGTCCTCACCGGTTACGGCCTGAGCCATCTGCTGGGGTCGCAGTACGCCGCTGCCGGATTGCTTGCTGGATCAGCGGTTGTTCTTTGGAGGTGCACCGCCGCGGTCAGCCACATCCTCCGCCACCCTGATTATCACTATGCCATTTCCTGAGCTGCCGCGATGCGGGCCGTCGACCTACTGAAATCAGTTTGGATTCTGACGATCTTCCTGGCGACATTTGTTTGGATTCCGTCGCGTCTTTTGTCTGCCAGGCCGAATGCCGGCAGCGTCATGGCTGTTGCCGGCAACCTGGCTCGTATGGCGCTGGCTGTGACGGTGGCAGCCTTCCTGCTCGCCGGCTTGCGAGTGTTCAACGCCACCACCGTGCTGGTTCTTCTCGGCGGCGGTCTTGCCCTGGACTGGCTCCGCCGGCAAGCCAGCAGCCACGGAAGTTTTCTGGCCGGCCTGCAAACCTTTACGCTGGGGACTCTGCGCAAGATCGAGACCCGGCGCTTCGGGCAGTATTTTGCGCCCCGCGTCCGCCGGGCCTTCGCGACCTCGCCGGAAGAATCTCGCATTCAGCGCTGGTCACGAATTGCGCAAAGCCGGGGAGTGCTGCTGGCGGCGTTTGCGGTGGTGCTGATTACCGCAACCGCCCTGCGTTCTGAACATGCTTTCCGGGAGCTTCGCCCCGACCAGCCGGAACAATACAGCTCCCTGCTTCGTGCGCGAGCGCTGATCCTCAATCTGCATCCTGGTGGCCGGCCGCTGGTATTTTCCGCGCTGGCTGCGACAACCTCCCTGCTGAGTGCTCAGGACCCGATGGAGGTAACGCGATTCCTTGCGCCGATTGTGGGAGTGCTGGTGGTCCTGGCGGCTGGCTTGCTGATTTACGTGCATGCCGGCATGGGGGTCGCGGTGGTCGCTGCCATGTACTGTTTAGGAGCGTTCTTTCCCGCCGCAAAGCCTGACCTGGCGATTCCAACGGGCACGATGGAAAAGCTGACGGGCGTCTTCGGCGGCGGCCTGACCATAACGCGATCGAGCACGGAATTCGAACTGGGCCTGCTGTTCCTGATGCTGGCGCTTGCTTTCCTGGCGGATTGGTACAGCAACTTGCGGGGATGGGACTCCCTGATTGACCTTTTCTGCTGTCTGGTACTGGTCGGCATGGTTTCGAACTTCCTGCTGCTGATATTGATGATAGCGGCGGCGGTTCTCCTGCTGCAGCGTACCGCCGGTCTCATTGTTTTTGCCCTGGTGTGCTATGGCCTGGCGGCCGGCGCCACTTTGCTGGCTCCTGGCAGTGTCATTCAAAACGAAACATTCATGGTTCTGCCCGTGGCTGCCGCCATCGCGGTGGGCTGTTCGTTTGCTTTAGTCGAAGCTCCACTCATCGCTCACGCAGGCGGAGCTGGGAGAGTGGTTCTTCTCATTGCCCTTGTGGGAATAGCTATTCTTTGGGCGAAGCCGCACGAACTCGCCGGACAGTGCCTCGAATATGAATCCGCGGCTCGCCAGACCCGGGAGATCGCACGCAGATTTCCCCGCCAGCAGTGGGTCGTAGCGGCGCCGGTGGAGCAGTTGCCGGAAACGCATGGCCTTGGATCCTACGAGGATCTGGCTGAGTTTGTTAAGGAATACGAACCTCTGGTCTCAAGGCCGGAGTTCCATTTCCAGCATATGCCGGCCAATCTTTTCGTGTACGTGGAAAAGAAGCCGTTCCAGATTTTCTCTCACGAACCTACGAGCGTTTCCTTCTCCGTGCTGGCGGACGTGACCTACTCCCACTATCGTTCGCCGGGAGGGCGAGCCAGCCTGGAGGTAGCGGCGTTGCGTCTTTGTGAGAACTACCGGCAGTTTCACTCCGGCGTCGATGTATTTTTTGAGAACGACGATCTTCGCATCTATCACATAAAACCAGGCACGGACGCGATAGACAGGTAATCCATCGCAGTTGATCCTGAACCGATCTGACTGAGTCCTCTATGTACCAACAGTCCTATAAGCTCCGGCGCGGCCCTTTCGAAATCAGTCCTGATCCAACTTTCCTCTTTCGCACCAAGAAGCATTACGAAGCTCTGGCGACTCTCTATTACGGCGTTCGCCATCAAAAGGGATTCGTAGTGTTAACCGGGGAGGTTGGCACCGGAAAGACGCTGCTGGTCCGCTGTCTTCTGCAACTTTTCAAGGGAAATGATTTTGCCTGCGCCTATGTTTTTAACAGCCGTTTGTCCCCGCGGGAGTTCTTGCAATATATCGCTGCCGACCTCGGGCTTGCGGTTTCGGGAAAGAACAAGACTGAGATTTTGCTGGAGCTGGGCCGATATCTTCTGTGCCGTCATCAGAAGGACCTGCTGACCGTGCTGGTGGTAGACGAAGCGCACGACCTCTCACCGGAAGCCCTTGAAGAAGTGCGCCTTCTGACCAACCTGGAGACCGCGCAACGAAAGCTGCTGCAGGTCCTGCTGGTGGGACAACCAGAGCTCGATGAAAAGCTGGATTCTATCGGGCTGCGGCAATTGAAGCAGAGGATTGCACTGCGCTGCCACCTGGGACCATTGGATCTGGATGAAACCAGCGGCTATATCCGGCACCGATTAGAGCTTGCAGGAACGAATCCTGACGCCGTCAATCTTTTTTCCGATGAAACTGTCGCCGCCGTGTATCGCTATTCCGGAGGCATCCCAAGGCTGGTCAACACAGTCTGCGAAAATGCCCTGATTACTGCCTATGCCCGGCAGCTTGCCTCGGTGCCGGTAGAAATCATCGACGAGGTAGCCGCCGATCTTCGCCTCACGGTAGTCCATCCGGGACACACTTCGCTCCAAAACCCTGGCATTGCGATGGGGCTGACCGAGTAACGCCCTCAAGCCGTGCCGACGCAGCCAGTAATCATGCGGAGATTTCTATGCGTGTAGTCCAACTGTCCGTTGTATCCCCGGACGATAACTTCAACGGCCTTTCCACCAGCTATCCCCTCAGCCTGACCAATACCGGGATGGTCTTCGACATCATGAACCACCCGTGATGGTGCATTCTGTGGCGGCGGTCCATCTGTTCGCGGCCGAGGCCTTACAACTGGAGCCGGGACCCCGGCCGGAGGCAGTCCCCCGTTGCGCAACCAAACATACGAAACCCTGCTGATCACCACCGACATTAAGAAGTTTCTTCCCCTTCGCGCGGTCTTGCTGCTCATAACCTGGACCCTGGTGCTGGGGCTGTCCGCAGCTCACGCCCAGATGCGACTCGCCGTTCCTTCCTATCAGAATCCTGGGACCGCTACGTGGTCGGAGTGGGCGGCGCCCGGCCCGGGCGCGGTGGGACTCATGGTCTTTGACATCGGCAATGGTGACAATCTGACCTACGATCCCACGGTAGCTGCGGCCATCCAGAGTACCCGGGCACAAGGCATTAAGGTCCTCGGATACACATACACCGAGTATGGCGCACGCGATCCGCAACTGGTCACCCAGGCTATCGACGGCCTGTATAACAACTATCTGGTGGATGGCGTCTTCTTCGACCAGGCTCCCGTCAATTGCACCGACGCCAACACCTATGCGAGCACACAGTTTCTTTACTACCAGGCGCTGACCAATTACGTCCGCCAGAAACAGATAGGCACCGGCATCACGGTGCTGAATCCAGGGACCTACGTCCCCACCGACTGCTGGATGTCCATTACCAACATTCTGGTGAATTGGGAAAATGAGGGCGGCTTTTCTCTCTATCAGACCGAGTATGTGGACTATCCCTGGGTGCATCAGTATTCGCCGGACCGTTTCTGGCACATTGTCCTTGGCGTCACGCAGAGTCAGATGCAGACCGCACTCAATCTGGTTGAGTCGCGCAACGCCGGGTGGGTGTACCTCAGCGACAGTTCCGACAACGCCTACAACCAGATCCCGGTGTATTGGAGCGCCGAAGCCACAGCCGTCATGCAGGAGGGCGTACCCGGCCTGATTCCGCAAACCGGCTGGTCGGTGCGCTATGTGGACAGTCAGGAGACCAGTTGTTACAACGGTGCAGCCGCGAATGCCATCGACGGCGATCTCGGCACCATCTGGCACACCCAGTTCTGCGGTGAGGCTCCGGCCACGCCGCACGAGATCCAGATCAGTCTGGGCGGGTCCTACAGCCTGACCGGTTTCCAGTACCTCCCGCGGCAGGATGGCAGCGCCTGCGGCTGGATCAATCAGTACGAGTTTTACGTCAGCACGGATGGCATCAACTGGGGCACTCCCGTAGCCAGCGGAAATTTCAACTATGGCAACCTGAGCACGCAGTGTCCGGGACCGGGCGCCGGGGTGCCAGGGCCGCAGCAGATCTCATTTCCAGCGACCACCGGGCAGTTCATCCGTCTGCGAGCGCTTTCGGAGATCAACGGCAATCCCTGGACCTCGTCCGCTGAGATCGGCGTGCTGGGCAGTTTCGTGGGCGCTGGGTCCGTGGCGCTAACCGGCGTAAGTTTGAATCCAGCTATCGTCGTGGGGGGCAGCCCCTCCACGGGGACGATAACCTTGAACAGCCCGGCGCCATCCGGCGGAGCCGTGGTGGCTTTGTCGAGCAACAACGCCGTGGCTACCGTGCCGCCCAGCGTCACCGTGCCGGCCGGCGGCAGCACCACCACTTTCCCCGTTACCACCATAGCCGTGGCCACCTCGACTCCAGTCACGATTGAAGGAAGCTACAACGGCAATCAAATGGCGGCGCTGACGGTGAACCCCATCAGCATTCCGCAGGCTGCATGGTCCGTCATCTACGTCGACAGCCAGGAGACCAGTTGCTACAACGGAGCGGCCACCAATGCCATCGACGGCAACTCCAGCACCATGTGGCATACCCAGTACTGCGGCGCAGCTCCAGCCACGCCGCATGAGATCCGCATCAACCTGGGCGCTGCTTACAACCTGAGCGCTTTTCAGTACCTGCCGCGGCAGGATGGCAGTGCCTGCGGCTGGATCAACCAGTACGAGTTTTACGTCAGCACGGACGGTGTGAACTGGGGGACGGCGGTAGCCAGCGGAAACTTCAACTACGGCAGCCTGAGCACGCAGTGTCCCGGACCGGGAGCAGGCGTGCCGGGACCCCAGCAGGTCGCGTTTCCCCCAACGACGGCGCAGTTCATCCGCCTGCGAGCGCTCTCGGAGATCAACGGCAATCCCTGGACCTCGGCGGCGGAAATCGATGTGCTGGGCAACTTCGCGAGCACTGGGTCCTTGGCGCTGATCAGCGTGAGTTTGAATCCAGCCATCGTCGTCGGAGGCAGCCCCACGACCGGCACGGTAACCCTGAATGGCCCGGCGCCCTCCGGCGGAGCGGTTGTGACTCTCTCCAGCAACAGCGCGGCGGCCGCCGTGCCGCCCAGCGTCACCGTGTCGGCCGGCAGTAATACCGCCACCTTCGCGATCGTCACCGATACTGTGACTTTCCCAACCCTGGTCAGTATTGGAGGGAACTATAACGGCAATCAATCGGCCGGGCTGACGGTGAACCCGGGCACTGTGATCGCGAAGGCCGATTGGTCAATCCTGTTCGTCGACAGCCAGGAGACCAGTTGCTACAACGGGGCAGCCACCAATGCCGTCGACGAAAACTCCACCACCTTGTGGCACACGCAGTTCTGCGGCGCATCGCCGGCCACGCCGCACGAGATCCAGATCAACCTCGGCGCTTCCTACGGCCTGACCGCCTTCCAGTATCTGCCGCGGCAAGACGGCAGCGCCTGCGGCTGGATCAAACAGTACGAGTTCTACGTCAGCACCGATGGCGTGAACTGGGGTACGGCGGTGGCGACTGGAACTTTCAACTATGGAGGCCTGATCGCGCAATGTCCGGGACCGGGCGCGGGTGTGCCGCCGGCTCTGCAGATCGCATTCCCGGAGACTACCGGGCAGTACGTCCGCCTGCGCGCGCTGTCGGAGATCAACAACAACCCCTGGAGTTCGGCGGCCGAAATCGATGTGCTGGGTGTTGCGACGCGGCAGCCAGTGCTCTCGAGCGTGAGCTTGAATCCGCCCAGCATCGTGGGTGGGGGAGTCTCCACCGGCGCGGTGACCCTGGACGGTCCCGCGCCACCCGGAGGAGCCTTGGTGACGCTCTCCAGCGATAACACCCTGGTGGCGGCGGTGCCGGCCAGCGTGACCGTGGCCGAGGGCAACAACTCCGCCACTTTCGCGGTCACCACCAGCTCTGTGGCTGCCTCGACGCCCGTCAGCATTGGCGCCAGCTACAACGGCACCCAATCGGCGACGCTGACGGTTGGCTCCGGCGCTTTGACGGGCTCGTTCTTTTACGTGTCGACGGCAGGCAGTGACGCCAATCCAGGTACAGCCGCCGCCCCCTGGAGAACGATTCAGCACGCAGCCAACTCCGTTCAGGCCGGCGCAACGGTCTACGTGCTGGCCGGGGTCTATAACGAGGCGGTGAAAATGGCAGCATCAGGGTCGGCTGCCGCAGGTCCAATTACACTGCAGAGCTATCCAGGAGAAACCGCGGTCGTCGATGGCACGGGATTGGTGCCGGGTTCCGGCAATTCGGGCCTGTTCAGCATAACCAACCAAAGCTACATCACCATCCAGGGCTTTGACATTCGCAATTACCAGACCTCGAGCGCCAGCGCCACGCCCGCCGGCATTTGGGTCTCGGGCTCCGGCAGCAACATTCAAATCCTGAACAACTCTGTCCATGACATCGTGACCACGAGCGAGGCCACGGGCAACGCTTTCGGTATTGCCGTGTACGGCACGGCGGCGCCCGCCTCTCTCGACAGCGTTACCATCAGCGGCAATCAGGTCTACAGACTCAAGACCGGCAGCAGCGAATCCCTGGCCGTAGACGGGAACGTCACAAATTTCTCCATCACCAACAACCTCATCCATGACAACGACAACATCGGAATCGACGCCATCGGCTACGAAGGTGTCGCTCCGAATGCGGCGTACGATTACGCCCGTAATGGCGAAATCAGCGGCAACACTGTTTACAACATCAGCGCCATCAACAACCCCGGCGAAGGCAGCCAGTACGCCGCCGCCGGGATCTATTGCGACGGCTGCTCCCAAGTCATCATTGAACGCAATCGGGTTTACAACTCGGACCTCAACATCGAGGTCGGCAGCGAGCACCTGGGTTATGTTTCCAGCTATGTGACCGTGCGCAGCAACCTGGTGTACAACGCGAACTCCGTCGGGATCTCGATTGGCGGATACGCCAGCACCGTGGGCGGAACGGACCACTGCACCATCATCAACAACACGCTGCTGCAGAATGACACCCAGAAGACGGGCAGCGGCGAATTCCAGGTGCAGTACTACGCCACCAACAACGTGTTTGAAAACAATATCGTCTACGCCTCCTCGCAGGGGCTGCTCATCAACAACCTCACCAGCAGCGAACCCAGCCCCGTGAGCTTGAATTACAACCTCTATTACTCTCCTCTGGCTGCAGCTTCGGCTGGGTTTGTTTGGAACGGCACCAAGTACCAAGGCCTGGCGACCTACCAGTCGGCTACTGCCCAGGACGCTAACTCGCCGTACGCGAATCCGCTGTTCCTGAGTCTGACAATTCCGAACCTGCAGGTTCCGGCCGCTTCGCCCGCAGTCAACGCCGGAACCAACCTGGGAACCGCCGTCGAAGGCACGCTGGACTTCGCGGGCAATGCGCGAGTGCAAGGAAACAACATCGACATCGGCGCCTACGAGCAGTAGCGAGCACAGTCTGAACATTTTGTCTGAGACTACATGCTCCGGCAGTCCGCGGCCCCGCCCGCCAGCGGGAGCGGTTGCTGGCGCGCCCAGACCACAACTCCAGCCGCGCGAGGTGCTGCGGGCGCTGCTCACGTTCGGTTATCTCTGCCATCAGGCACGGCGATGGCGCCTGGGCGAATTTCAGGGCAACACCGAGACTGAATCAAGGCTCCCGGCGGACGTGGAGTTCGTGGTTGACGAAGCGCTGCACGTAATCGCTGAACGGGCATTGGTGGTCACGGGCGCCGAGGGAATCGCCATTGCTCTGCCGGAAGGCGATGCCATCGTCTGCCGCGTATCGGCGGGGGTCATCGTGCCCGATTCATCGTCGTGCATCGATCCGAACTCAGGCTTCTCAGGCGCCTGCCTGCGTGCCGGACGCACTGTTCGCTGCGATGATGTCGAGAACGACGGCCGCGTCGACCCGCTGGCTTGCCGTGAGCTGGGCGCGCGTTCCATGGTGGCCGTGCCGCTCGTGGCAAGGCGAGAGGTGATTGGACTGCTTGAAGCTTTCTCCAGCCAGCCACGCAGATTCAGCATTCCTGATGCGTTCCGCCTGAGCCTTCTCGGCGAAATCATCGTCGCCGCGATCAAGCCGGAGGACAGAGAGCGAATGGCGGCGATTTCACAGCGCGTGATAGCAACAGATGTAGCTCGGATTTGAGGGCGAATCGCGCAAAGGAGGGTATGCCTCCTGAGCGCCAACAAGGAACTCCGTGGCAAACCCGCACCAAGTCGGTTTTGTGGAAGACACCAAGCCTCTGCGTGTAGTAGCGATGGGCGGAGGCACGGGCCTTTCCACCCTGCTCAAAGGGTTGAAACGCTTCGTGGCCGGGCCGGGCGAGGCCAAGCCTGCGGGCGCACCGGCCGTGATCGGCGAATTGAGCGCCGTGGTCACGGTGACGGATGACGGCGGATCAAGCGGTCGCCTGCGCCGGGAGTTCAACATCCTTCCACCCGGCGATATCCGCCGGTGCATCGTTGCGCTGTCGGAAGACGAAGCGCTGCTGGCACGGCTCTTCCAATACCGCTTTTCCGGAGGGCTGGGGCTGGAAGGACACACCTTTGGCAACCTGTTCGTAACTGCATTGACGGCCCTGACCGGCGACTTCGCCGAAGCGGTAAAGCTCTCGTCCGAGGTGCTGGCGACGCGCGGCCATATCTTTCCCGCGACCTCCGCCAATGTAGTCCTGGAGGCGGTGATGGCGGACGGCTCACGGGTGCAGGGCGAGACCGAGATCACCTCCCGCGCCGGACGGATCGCCGAGCTTCGCCTGGTACCAGCCGATGCCCGGCCACTGCCTCTGGTACTCGAAGCGATTGCCCAAGCCGACTTGATCACGGTGGGGCCGGGGTCCTTGTTCACCAGCCTCATCACCAACCTGCTCGTGCCTGGCATCGCCGAAGCCATAGCTTCCTCGCGCGCAATCAAGGTGTTCATCTGCAACCTGATGACCGAGCGCAACGAGAGCGCGGGGCTGACGGCGGCCAGCCACCTCGGCGCGATTTATCGTCACGCCAGGCGCAGGATCTTCGATTTTGCGCTCCTGAACCGCACGCCGTTTTCCGAGCAACTCAAATCCAAGTGTACGCTGGAAGGGAGCGTGCAAATCTTCAACGACCTGGCTGAAATCGAGCGGCTCGGCGTGCGCCCGATCACCGGCAATTATCTTGAAGAAACTACGGCAGGAGTGCGCCACGAGTGTGGCCGCCTTGCCCGCGACCTGCTGGAGCTGCTCGGCGAAGCTCGGAGATTGAAGTCGCGGCACTTGCCGCTTAAAGCACCAGGCGGCCCGCCGGCGGAGCCGCTTGCGTACAGCAATGACTGGCGCAGACGCCTGCGCGAACCTGCCAGGCCATGGCGAACAGCCGACTGAAACCACTCACCCAGGGCGGCCGTGCAAGGGATTCATCCTCTCGGGAAGTCAAAAGCATGTGGCATCGCGAACGCCGAGCTAAGCAGCGCTTTCCGAGTCAACTGCCGATCTTCGTCTCCCACAATCTTGCCTCCGAAGAAATTCAGGGGTTGACCCGGGATGTAAGCTCAACCGGCGTCTTCTTCTATGTGCAAGATTGGCCGCTGAAGGAAACCAGGATTGAATTTCGGATGAGTTTGCCGTTGGAGACCATACCCGCCAGAAATATCAGCATTATGTGCAAGGGCTGGGTGGTGCGGGTGGAGACCGAAGGCGAAAGAACAGGCGTAGCATCTACGCTCGATGGCATTACCTTCCTGAAGTCCACATCGTCATGACGGCGGCATCGCCGCCGCTCAACCGGAAATTGTGCGTAGAACCGTTTCCCGAGCCCCGCGTGAGCGGGGCCTTTTTTTTGGCTGCGCACTGAGCGCTGCTTCTCGCGTTGACTTAGCTTTACTGGCGGAGAGGGAGGGATTTTAACCCGTACCCTTTCTCAACTCCCTTGTCTCTCGACACTTACCATTCTAATCCACTGGAATTGCAACCGTTAACCAAATATTTGCTTCCACAAACCGCCACTGTCTGCAACAGGGTGTCACACCTCAGAGCAGGCAATTGTAGTAAAAACAGTAAAAACCATCTTGAAGAACCCGGCGGCTCGAACCTGCACTGCCTTTGGTGCAAAATGCGAAACTTACGTGAACGCGATTTTACGCCAACTATCAGGCCGTACCGCCCGGACGACGCGCCATGTGCCACACGGAGTGGGACACTGTTTGCTAGACTATCTGATTGAAATCACACTGAAAGACCCCTGACCCCTTCGAGCCAAAAACGCAAATGATACGTGGCCCTCAGCAGAAGATGTATCTCAGGATTCTCTGCGGAATCGTCGGCGTAGTGGCTTTCTCGTGGGGACTCCACCCCATTCTGGCGGGGGATTATTCATATAACAATTGGTTCGGCGGCCTCGTCTTCGCACCAGTAGCTATCGTTGCTGGGGTCCTAATGGTCTTGGGAGCAGTTTTCAACTGGCGCAGTATTTGGGACGTACCTTCGGGAGCAAGGGGGTGCGCCGGGGTGGGCAGGGCGCGGCGAGAGCTCAATTAGCGATAATGATTCCATGACAATGTCGGCTCCCACGCCCGAGTAGACTTTGGTGGTGCAAACCAACCAAGGCCCGGGAGAAAGGAGCCGAACATGATCATTATAGGAGCCGATTACCACCCGGGCTTCCA
>Ga0335079_10003628_pt1 | contig 17797 bp, 7 predicted proteins | sample Lox_Sample_33_FD_206719 | JGI IMG/M metagenome (GOLD analysis project Ga0335079, IMG submission 206719) | Soil microbial communities from Loxahatchee National Wildlife Refuge, Florida, United States - Lox_Sample_3.3 | ecosystem: Environmental > Terrestrial > Soil > Wetlands | place: USA: Florida... | reverse complement strand
AGCTCTACGCTGTCCCCGTCAAGCTGGGTTCCCGTGCCCTTTGGATCCGGGAGATGTGGCTTTGCCGTTATCTCCCTGGGAGCCGTTGCAGTATGTGCAAACAGATCCAGGCCTTGGGAATTGATTCCGTTAATTATTGAGGTCATGGCTTCCCCCCCCTTTCTTATGAATTTACCCCTTATTGCATATATCGGTGAGTCCGCAAAAAACTTGAATAAAAAAATACTTTATTTGTCGGGATGACGCAGGGCAACGATTCGCAGGAATTCCGGACCATCACCCTATCTTCAGCTCCCATGAGAAAAGCTCACTGGACTTTGAGTTGGAAATATTTTAAGCTGTGCCTGTCTTGTTCGCGATGCAACAGGAAACGGGGGACTCCATCACTCCCGGAAGTGGCTAACATACCGGTGTTGCTGGCAGTTTTACATCTCCAGGCAGAACTGCCGACAACGTGCCGAACAAAATAGCCTTTCTACAGGGCCAAAGGAGGAGAGCAATGGACAAAAGGTTGTTGCCAACTGCAGTGAAGATGATCGAAATCAGCCGTCGTGTCATCGCTGCCTGCGCAATTCCGGTGTTCATTCTGCTGTTGTCGGGATGCGCGGCCGTGGACCAGAACGTTAATTTCCTCTACCAGCCAACGGCCTTCGGCCATGATGGTTCCGGGGACCTTTATCTCTCCCAATCCGCCCGGTCCGCTTCCGGCGGGTCAAATGCGCAGTGGATAATTGGCGAGATAAAAGACAAGGATGGCAAAAATACCGGCAATATCGTAACCGCCAGATCGCCGGCGGATACGGTTCTGGACGCCTTTACCCGTGAATTCAAGGCCGCCGGCTACAATGTCTTGCCGGTGAATGCCCTGCCGACGGGGGTAACGAAAGGGATCAAACTGGAGAGCGTGGATATCAAACTGGAGGAGGTAGACAGGCTGTACAAGGTGGAGACGATGTGCACTGTGAAGGTTTCCCTTGAACCATGGCGAAACGGAAAAGCGGTTAAACGGCTCAATTATGAAAACAGCTATACAGATACGACAATCCTCGACAGGGATATGATCCTGTTGAAAGGCATGCAGTCATCGCTGCAGGAGCTCATGACGCGGGTGGTGCGGGAAGTAACCCTGATTTTAGAGCAGAAGTAGGAATTAAGCTATCCAAGGGGGATTTCTATTCGCGAACTCTCCATACTATACCGGTACATGCGGGCATGTCGCCGGACCTATTTAAGCGGCGCCGTTTTTCTCATCGCCACCAACGGCTGTGCCCTCCTCATCCCCTGGCTTCTGAAGTTGGCGATAGAAAGCCTCCAGCATCCGGGCTCCGCCGTTCGTTCATCGACTTATTACGGCCATATGATCATCGCCGTTGCCCTTCTTCAGGGGATCATCCGCGTCTTTTCCCGGACCACACTCCTCCATGCGGCGCGCCGCATCGAGTTCATGATCCGCGAGGACCTCTATGCAAAGCTCCTCACACTGGATCCCCCCTTTTTCTCAAGGGAGCGGACCGGCGACATCCTCTCCCGTTTCGCCAACGACCTGACAAACGTCCGGATGCTCATCGGCTTCGGTGTACTTAATATCATCAATACCGTGATCCTTTACCTGGCGGCCCTCTTCCTGATGCTCAGGATCAGCCCGCTTTTGACCCTGATGGCATCCATCCCCATTCCTCTTATGATCCTGCTGGTCAACCGGATCAGTGCCGCCATGTTCCGTCGTTCCTTGAAGGCACAGGAAGAGTTGGCGCGGTTCACCAGCCAGGCCGAGGAAAACGTCTCCGCTTCTGCGGTGGTCAAGGCCTACTGCCGCGAAGATGCACAGATCAGCGCCTTCCGGGAAATAAACGCCCGTTATTTCGAGAGTTGCATGGCCCTGGCGAAACTGCGCGGCCTCATGCTGCCGATCATGGCCGCCACCGGCGGGATGGGAACCCTGGTGGTCCTCTTCATGGGGGGGAGCAGGGTCATCGCCGGCGCCATGACCCTGGGGGATTTCGTCGCCTTCAACGGCTATCTCTCCATGCTCATCTGGCCGACCCTGGTGATGGGCTGGATTATCAATCTGATGCAGCGTGGGGCCGCTTCCATGGCGCGCCTGAACCATGTCCTGGATGCCCGCGCAGAGGTCCGGGAGCCGGCCGTTCCCGCGGCCCTGGAAACGATCAGCGGAGCGATCGAACTGAAGGACCTCACGTTTGCCTATGACGGCGATATAGCAACCCCTCTCACCCCGACACTGGCGCATATCTCCCTGACCATACCCAGGGGGACTAAACTGGGGATCGTCGGACCGGTGGGGAGCGGCAAGTCCACCCTGCTCAGGCTCATCGCCAGACTCTATCCGGTGGCAGACGGCATGGTTCTTTTCGACGGGGTGGATATCAACCGGATTCCGCTCAAGCGGCTGCGTGATGCCATCGGCTTCGTTCCCCAGGAGAGCTTCCTCTTTTCCCGCACCGTTGCGGACAATATCGGCTACGGCAGGAAAGGGGCGGAAGAAGAGCGGATCAGTGAGGTGGCCCGACTGGCAAGCCTGGATGGCGATATCCTGCGCTTTCCCGACGGCTACAGGACCATGGTGGGGGAACGGGGAATCGCCCTTTCCGGCGGCCAGAAACAGCGGGCCGCCATTGCCCGGGCGCTCATCAAGGAGCCGGATATCCTGATCCTCGACGACCCCCTCTCCGCGGTCGATAGCCGGACCGAGGAGGATATCCTCAGCGGACTGCATTCCTATTACGGCGACCGGACCGTGCTGATAGTATCCCACCGCCTCTCCGCCCTGCGCGGCTGTGACCTGATCATCGTCCTCGACGATGGACGGATCGTCGAAGAGGGGAGCCACGACCGGCTCCTCGCCCTGAATGGGCGTTACGCCGCGACCTGGCGGGAGCAGCGGCTCCGCGAAGAGATAGAGGAGTTTTGAATTTGTAATAAATTGATCGGAGCGACATGCATTTCGGCGGACTCTACGAAGACGAAATAATCGGCAAGGCTTACGACCGCAGGCTCATGGGGAGGTTTATCCGCTACCTCGCTCCCTACCGGGGGATGGCGCTCTGCACCCTGCTGCTCCTGCCACTCATCGCCGCGGCCAAGCTTGCCCAGCCTTACCTGCTGAAGATCGCCATCGACAACCATATCATGAAAGGGCGGATGGATGGCCTGCCGCTCCTTTCCCTTTATTTTTTCCTGCTTCTTCTTGCCGACTCGCTCCTGACCTATCTCGAGGTCTACCTGCTGCAGCTTCTCGGGCAACGGGTGATGCAGGACCTGCGCATGGAGCTCTTTAGCCACGTGCAGCGCCTCTCCTCGGCATTTTTCGACAAGACCCCGACCGGCAGCCTGGTAACCCGCCTGACCAGTGACGTGGAGGCGCTCGGCGAGATGTTCACCGCCGGTGTCATCACCATCGTCGGCGACGTGCTCGTACTGGTCGGAATCGTCGCCATCATGCTCTGGATGAACCTGAAACTGTCGCTCGTCACCTTTTCGGTCCTCCCCTTCCTCGTCTGGACCGTCTTTACCTTCCGCAGGAAGATGCGCGAGGCGTTCCGCAATGTCCGTGCCCGGCTGGCGAACCTCAATGCCTTCCTCGCCGAGAGTATCGGCGGCATGACCGTGGTGCAGCTTTTCAACCGCGAAGAAACGGAGCGGCGTGAATTCAGCCGCCTCAATGCCCTCCACCGCGATGCCAACCTGCCGGTGATCACCTGGGACGCCTCCCTCTATGCCCTGGTGGAAACTCTCTCCGCAGTGGCGGTGGGTCTCATCGTCTGGTACGGCGGTGGCGAGATCGTGCTCGGGGCACTCACCTTCGGCGCGCTGGTCGCCTTCATCCAGTACATCGAGAAATTCTTCGCCCCGATCCGCGACCTGTCGGCCAAGTACTCGGTCATGCAGGGATCGATGGCGGCGCTGGAGCGGATATTTCACCTGCTGGACACGGAACCCCGCCCCTCACCTCCAACCCTTTTGCCACTTGGAGAGGATGGCCGCAAGCCGGGTGAAGGTGAATGGCACTCCTTCGACACCATCGAGTTCCGGGACGTCTGGTTCGCCTACCAGGGAGAGGAGTATGTGCTGAAGGGGTTCAACCTGCGGATTCAGCGGGGCGAGAGGATAGCGCTGGTGGGCGAGACCGGGGGGGGGAAGACCACGGTGACCCGGCTCCTGACGCGGCTCTATGAGGTGAGCAGGGGTTCCATAACCATCGACGGCACGGATATCCGGCAGCTGCCGCTCCCCCTTTTGCGCCGGAGGATCGGTCTGGTCCTGCAGGACCCCTATCTCTTCACCGGCACCATCGGCTACAACATCTCCCTGGCTGACGAGAGCGCCGCTGAGCGGATGGAGCAGGCCGCGGCCATGGTCGGCGCCGACCGCTTCATCTGCACCCTTCCCAACGGTTTCCAGGATGAGGTGCGGGAGCGGGGGGTGAACCTCTCCGCCGGGGAACGGCAGCTCATCTCCTTTGCCCGGGCAGTCGCCTACGACCCGGAAATTCTCGTCCTCGACGAGGCGACCGCCAGCGTCGACACGGAAGCCGAGCGGCTCATCCAGGACGGGCTGAAGGGGCTCATGGCCGGCCGCACCTCCATCATCGTGGCGCACCGCCTCTCCACCATCCAGGATGCCGACCGGATCGTCGTCATCCACCGGGGAGAGAAGGTGGAAGAGGGAAACCACCAGGAACTTCTGGCGAAAAGGGGATTGTATTACCGGCTATACCAGCTGCAGTTCAAGGAGTAGGGATAATCCGGCAACCCTGACCATCTGCCGGGCAACTTCTGCAGGCTGACCGTTTTAAGCGCCGCTTTACAAAGGAGACGTGCGATGCTGACCAGATTGAAGGTAAGCGGTTTCAAAAACCTTGTTGACGTTGATCTGAGATTCGGCCCGTTCACCTGCATTACAGGGGCCAACGGAGTGGGGAAATCAAACCTGTTCGACGCGATCCTCTTCCTGCGCGCCCTTGCGGACAAGCCTTTGATCGACGCCGCCAAGTCGGTCCGCGATGAAGCGGGGCGCGCATCGGACATCCGCAGCCTGTTCCAGCGGGTCGGCGACAGCTGCGCAACGGAGATGGCCTTCGAGGCGGAGATGATCGTGCCGGAAGGGGGGGTGGATGACCTGGGCCAGGAGGCGCGGGCAAAGATCACCTTCCTCCGCTATCGGGTCAGGATCGGCTTCCGCGCCGATGATGCGCACAAGGCGGGGGGACTGGAGCTTCTTTACGAAGAGCTCTCCCACATCAATCTCGGGACCGCCGCCCAGAATCTCCTTTTCCCCCACAAGGCGGCTGCCTGGCGTTACAGCGCGGTAAAGGGGAGAAGAAGCGGGGGGGCGTTCATCTCCACGGAAGGAGAGGGGAAGGAGCGGATCATCGAACTCCATACGGATGGGGAGGGTGGCGGCAGGCCACGCCTGATACTGGCCGCCAATCTGCCGAGGACCGTGCTCTCCACCGTCAATACCGCAGAAAATCCGACCGTGCTCATGGCCAGGAGGGAGATGCAGTCGTGGCGCCTGTTGCGCCTTGAGCCGTCCGCCCTGCGCAGGGCGGATGAGATAACTGCGCCGCCATGGCTGGCCGCGGACGGATCGCACCTTGCCGCGGCGCTCTATCATCTGGCGGAAACGGACCGCTTGGCCGGTGAGGAGCATAGGGTATCAACGGATGCAGATAATGGGGCGGCACGGGTCTACGGGCGGGTGGCAAGCCGGCTCGCCGGGCTGATCGACGATGTCAGGGATATCTCCGTCGATCACGATGAAAGGCGTGAATCACTCACCGTTGTTCTTACGGGAAGGGACGGCACATCCCATGCGGCCCGCTCCCTGTCCGACGGGGTCTTGCGTTTCCTCGCCCTGGCTGTCCTGGCGCTTGACAGGGCGACCCCCGGCCTCATCTGCGTGGAAGAGCCGGAGAACGGCATAGACCCGGAACGGATGCCGGCCATGCTTCGCCTGTTGCGGGATATAGCCGTCGATACGGAAGCACCCGTCGGCCCGGACAACCCTCTCCGCCAGGTGATCATCAACACCCATTCTCCAGCCCTGTTAACCCTGGTTCCCTCGGGTGATCTTCTTTTTGCGGAACTCGCGGAGGAGTGCGACATGGGGATAATGTGCAGATCCGCCCGTTTCGGCTCTCTCCCCGACACATGGCGGCAGCATGCACCGGGAAAACCGGCAACGGTCCTGCTGGAGGGGCTTCCGTCATATCTCCGGCCGGTTGCCAGCACCCTACCGGATCATGAATGCCCCGAGGGGGAGCGAAAAAGGGATGCCGCCAGTAAACCGCACGTATCGGGGCAAAGCGACCCGCATCCGCTCCTTCCTTTCACAGCTGCGGAGTCCGAATGAGCAGCCTGTGAAGCACCTCATCCCCGGCGAAGCCTAAACCTTGGGGCTGATGTAGACGCTGAGTGTTTACTTGATGTTGTTCCCGGTGTTCGGGTCATAGAACATGACCTTGGCTCCGGAAGACAATGAAAGATATTTGCCGTCAAACGACAGGTAGTCGCCGACGGGACTTTTGTTCTGCCAGACCGCTTCTCCGGTAGCTGGTGCAATGCTGGTCAGCTCGCCGTTTTCATATAAGCCGTAGATATTGCCGGCGCCGTCACCAACCAGATTGTAGTAACTGGATTGGGTGGAAGGGCCTAAGTCATTGGCATCAATGAAATTGAGCGAAGTGGCATCAAACCTCAGCCAAACATTATCAGGAGTATCAGAGTTAAAGTTAATTACTCCTGATATGTAAAGGGTGGTTCCGTCCAGAATCGCTCCATTCGGCCGGTCGGAAGTTTTTATCACTGGCTGACCAGGCTGCTGATACCGATACGGAATGGCGGCTAAGAGTTGCGTTTGCAGATCCAGGCTATATTTCCAGGCACTGATGCGACTCGGCGAGTAAGGCATTGTACCGACAATATAAACCCCATCCGTGGCTACCAGGATCGGGCCTTTGAATTGGTAGCCGTCTCTCCAGTTATCTGTCAATGTGTTTACTACCGACAGATCAGCATTTACCTGGTATATTGTCCCTAGATTTGTATTGTAATCGTTTGCTGCAAAATACAATACGTTATTAACCGGGTCACAACCCAACGCCAGCAAGTTGCTGGTGTCAGTGTATTTATTGCTGCCAACGATTTCCAGGGTCGTGGCATCAATCTTGAACAACCAGACAGCACCGATTATTCTTTCCGGTACATCCGGGTTTGGCGTACCGGAAACGGCTAGCACATAAACGAAACCGTTCATGGATACCATGTAGAGGCATTCGTCTATTTCAGAGGTTACCAGAATCGGTATTACTGTGGCGGTGGCACTGCCTTCATTGAAGACGGACAGATATAAATCCGACTTAGCGCCTTTTTTATCGTCTCTGGCAGTTACGACGAATCGCTTTCCGTTAACCAAGACCGTCGGTCCGGCGGTACCGTTGACGGTCAGGGTGGTTGGCGGGGGCTGGGAAGGGGTGACGGCGTTTGAAGGCGCGGATGGATCACTGGTGCCTATGCCATTGGTGGCGGTGACGGTGAAGGTGTAGGAGTCACCGTTGTTCAGGCCACTTACCACGATGGTTGGCGTCGTTGAAGTGCCGGTAAAATTACCATGGTCGGCAGTCGCCGTGTAAAGGGTGATCGGGTTGCCTCCATCCAAACCGGGGGTAACTGTTACTGTTGCCTGTCCGTCTCCGGCAACGGCGACCGGGTTGGTCGGAGCTGCTGGTTTGGTCGGGGCAAAGGGTGTCACCGGGTCGGATTGCTCCGATTCAAGGCCGTTGCCGGATTTGTTGACCGCGGTCACAGTAACCGTGTAGATAATTCCGGATAGCCCCTCAATCATCATCGGGCTGGTTTTTCCGGTTGTCGAGATGCTGGCTGTTCCGTTAGCATAGGCGGTAGCGGTATAGTGGTCAATTTTCGCCGAAGCAGGCAGCTTGACGAAAGATATATTCACTGAGCCATAACCGGCGGTGACAATCGGTTTTGCCGGATACTGAACCTTGGCAGGAATGGCCAGTTTTTTGACGGCGGTGTTGCCGGCGACATCGGTGGCACAGAGCCAAAGCGTTGAATTCACGCCGGGCAGGTCATAGGGGTACGAAGTGCCTAGTCCGCTGTACAACGGTGTTCCCGAACAGGTTTTGTCGGTTGCGAGGATAAAATTAGCGATGCCATTGACATCCGTAACTTTGGACCAGTCCAGGAGCGCCTTGCCGGTGCCGTCGCTCTCAGTATAGGTTGGGCTGCCTACCGGTTTTTTAGTGTCCCTTTTTATGGTCGCAGAGAAAGATCCGCTCGTGTTGCCATATTTATCCCTGAACCAGATGTTGAAGCCATTGTCTCCTTCTTTGCTAAGATGCAAAGGAAAGGAGTCGGTCTGGACATACGGCTTCCAGCTTTTGCAGATTGTAGTACTGCTCATGCACATTCCGGTAATGGGACTGACGTCTTGCGCGGCTATTTGCGCCGTTGCCGTGATGGATTTCGTGTACAACGTGCCATGATTAATCGTGAATGTCACCAGTGTCGGCGGGTCGGTTTCGGGGATAGCTTCACAGGTTGCGGTGGCGGCCGGCGACTTTTGGCCGATGTTGTTTTCCGCGTAGACCATAAAATTATACTTGTGTTCCGGCACGCCAGTAAAGGTGATTGAAGGGCAGGGGTCGGTATTTACTGTCTGCAGCGGTTTCCAACCTGACTTAATAGTCGTGTCATTGTAAGAAACAAAATAACTCATGATACCGATTTTTTGGTCGGCAAAACCTGTGACAACCAGCATAATCTGATTATTCGGAAGCTGGGTCGCGGTGATCGTTCCTTTTGTTGGAACAGCTTGAGCGATGGTGGCGGGAATGATGACAAGCGACATAGCCAACATTATCGCCGCCATAATTGAGAAACAACTGGTTGTCTTCATGGCATTCTCCTTATTTTGGAGTTCCTAGAATAAACATTCCGTGCTATTCATCAAAATTAAAATACAAGCTTACGCGTCTCCTCCGGAAATCATTTTGATTTCATATTACAATAGGCATGGCCATAGTAGCGGAATTACCCGGTTTAAAGTTGCCAGCTGATTCCGCCAGGCATGTGCACCGCGATATCGCAATGCCCATTCGATGACGCATCCAGTATCTCAATGTTGTCACTCCAGAAGGCATCGAATATTTTGCGGTAACGGTTGCCAGTCTTTTCATATAATTTTTTGGCTTGTCGAATAGCAAACAAAAACCCCTATCATCATGCCGAAGACAGGTGTTAAGTGATTGAGGTATTTCCTGCGGCGGATCGGCCGTCCGCGCCGTTGCGGACCTATGACTCTGCTACCGCGTGTCGCCACGGGTTCGCTCTTTTCGGAAAATACATTCTCTGCAAAAACCGATTATCAATTTTGTGACGCTAAATTAGCGTGTTGGCGTTGTTAATACCCGGAAACAAAGAAGTCAAGGAGATAAATATTAGGATTCTCTACTTCACTTTTACGGTACACTTTCCGCTCGATTGAAGACCATGTGCGTCGGTTACCGTCAGCCTGAATACTAACGCCGCCCCCTTACCTGAAAGGTCGGGCGCTGTGAAAGTCGCTTTAGAGGTATTGGCTTCTGACAGGGTTACCGGAGGCCCGCTTACCTGTTCCCACAGGTACGAGGCAGTGTCATCTTCAGGATTGCCGGAAGCTGAGCCATCGAGGAGCACCGTAGCCAGTTCATTGACGATCTGGTTCTTGCCCGGTTTGGCAGTCGCAGTTGCGGACTGATCGCCCGAGGCAACGTTTACTAAACAGGTATCCGTGCTGCTGAGCCCATGTTTGTCAGTCACCTTGAGCTGGAATTCCAGCACATCCACCTCATTGGGGGCCTTGAACTTGGCAACCGGTGTTCCGGCATTTACCAGCTTTACCACCGGAGTGCCATTCAGTTGACTCCACTTGTATGACTTGATACCGTCATCCGGATCGCTTGAACCTTTACCGTTAAGTGTGACCGTTGTGTCCTCCTGAACGATCTGATCAGGACCGGCTACAGCAACGGGAGGCTGGTTCACCCAGGTGACGTGTACGGTGCAGTCACTCGTGGCAGTCAAACCTACACTGTCGGTCACTGTGAGCTGAAAAACGAGTTCCTTGCCGCCTGGTCCCACATCTGGGGCGTCAAAGGTCGTTATCGCAGCCGAGGGGTCGATAAGAACGACGCTTGGACCCTTAATCTGCTTCCAGGCGTATGAGGTGATATTCCCACCGTTGGGGTCAGAGGAATTCTCCCCATTGAGAGTGACAGTGGTCTGTTCAGTTACGGTTTGAACCGGGCCCGCATTCGCTATCGGATATTTCGTGAAAGAAACGGAAATGGTGTGGGGCGCCTCGACTCTCTCCAAGGTGTAGTTGCTTATGGCACTTCCCACAGAGACTCCGTCCACCTGGACATCGGCAACACCGTATCCTTTATTCCCCTTGAATTTGAATTCCCGAGAACCGTCGTACTTGACTTTCACATCGCCTTTGGGTTGAATCGAACCGTTAGGGCCTGCCGAAGCAGTGATATCTTCGATGCGGGGAATGGATGTCGCAGCTCCCGCTTTTATCGGGTAGTTAGGCCAATCCTCATAGGCCCACTTGTCGATTACGCCGGAAAGTTTTTTCACTGACGAGCCGCCCGTAAAGTGAATCCAGCCCGTATGTTCGAGCCCGTCCCTGGCTACAAACGTAACACCGATATAGCCGCTTGCCCCTTTGTTGAACTGTGCCAATTTCCCCCAAAAACGCTTAACTTTAGGGGGAGCATACGAGTTAGTGTTAGTGTTAGATATGTAACTAGCCCCAATACTCATTAAGTTGCCGGCGGTACCAGAAGAAACGATATTTATTGGAGCCCCTGCCGCGAGCTTTTTGGGGGCAATTAAGGTGGATGTGAAGGAAGAGTTTTTGATGGGTCGCTTGGTTTCTACTAAGAAGTTGCTCCCATATGGGGAAATTTTCATCACTTTCATATTCGAAGAACCGGCAGATTTTACAGCTTTTGCACTGGAGGCACTTCCAGGCATGCTGAGGTTAAAATCTATTTGCCCATCTCCGTCCAGATCCAGGCCGACTACACTATTGCTGCCGTTAATAGTCAGTGGTTTTGCGGGGGTGTGCACATAAACAGTCGCTTCGGATGGCGCGACCATAACAAGTGCTGCTCCAGCGGCAACTGAATAGGCGCTGACCTGCTTTGCAAGAGTTCCGCTCAAAATCCGCTTCCTCTTCTTTTCCTCTCTTGTCATTTTGTCCTCCTGATGAATTTAAATTTGATACAACAGTGACCCATGCAGAGTTTCCGGATGGGGGCTAAACTTAATTCAAACATCGGTTGTTTTCCTTCGAACTACCCTCTTAAGCATCGGGTCAACAGCAGCGGCCATGGCTGACTCATCCAGTTTGCCCCCGAGGAAGCCATTGATTTTGCCCGCAACCTCTCGAGGGATCACAACGGCTTTTTCATATTTAATATAGATGGTGGGAATGCCGCGTAAATGAAGCATCTTCTTGACAGCCGAGATTTGGGCAGCGAAGGTCTTCCCGAGTTGCCCGCTTGCTCCCTTTGCACCGTTCTCCGGTTTCATTCCCATCATCCGTTTCTGGGACTCCAGGACCTCCTCCATCTCACGCTCCATGAAGATCACCCGGTAATTTAAATCCGGTCTGATATGGGGGAGCAGTTGGGCTACTATCTTGACCGCCCTACCTTTTGCCGCGGCGAGCCACGAGTTGTCACGTTGGAGGCCCTTTGCCGGCTCGAACTCAAAGTATCCCTTGGGGTTCATGGCATCGGCAGCCCGCTTGCCGTCGGTCAGAGGCGAAACTCCAGCAGCTGAAAGCATCTGCATCATCATGGATGTGCCGGATCGGGGAAGGCCGGTAACAATGACTATAGTCTCGTGGAGATCCACCGGGCCTGGGGGTGTGATTGCCGTTTTCCCAGGGTAATCTGAGGCAGCTTTGTTCTCGTCCGTGTTCAGGATATCGGCAGGTTTCCCATTCTGGGGCGGCGCTTTTTTACGCCGGATTCGGGCAATGCGCCGGGCAGCTTCCTCGGCAAGGGCGTGATGCCTGGCTGCATTATCGGTGTCAAATAGGCGATTTCTATAGATCGAGGAAAGTCTCCGATGGGCTTGAGGATAATTGGGATTCTGTGAAACGGCAACTTTCAGTGCCTCGACTGCTCTCGGGACCTCACCCAGCCGATGCAGGGCGACTCCCAGTACGAAGTGGCTCAGAGGGTCGAAATAGATCCGGCCGACCGCGTCAAGGGCCGCTTGGGCTGCGTCCCGATTGCGCGACCGGTGAAGATGGCTGAGGGCCAAGCCGCGGTAAGCCTCGGCGCAATCAGGGTCCAGCGCCAGGGCCTTGTTGAAAGAAATCTCCGCGTCTTTCCAGCGTTTCATGCGAAGATACACCGTACCGAGCTTCAGATGAAGAGAGAGGGATACAGGGGCGGAGGCCTCTGCTCTCTGGAAGTGCGCCAGGGCATCCACCGTATTTCCTTCGGAAAAGAGGAGCGACCCCATGAGATAGTCCATTACAAAAGGGTTGGATGAGGACCTCCCTCTGAGATCTCTCAACTCATTGACCTCCTCCGCGCTCAATTCATCGGCTTTCCTCCCTTTTTGTTCCTCGACGAATTGATTCAACCTCTCCCGTGCTGTAAGAACATCGGCCTCTTTTCGCCTGAACAGGAGTTCCAGCACCCGGCGGGCATCGGCAAGCCACTCCATAGCCTGGTAGCATACCACAAGCTGAATCCCGAACCGGTATTCATTGGGCCAGCCTTCGAACAGTTGCTCAAGAATCGGTATCGCATCGGCGTGGCGATTGGCATCCATGTAAGAGCGGGCCAGATTGTAGCGGAGTTCGCGGATAGCATCCTTTGCGGCCTCTTCTGCGTCCTCGCTCGGTTTTTCAACGTAGCCGAGGGCCACCAGTTGATTTATGGCCTCGCTCGCATCCAGCGGATCAATCTTCATGTCGGGACTGTGCATCCCCGCAGCGCCGTGGACAGCATCATGGCTGGGGATAGTGGGAAACGCGGGCTCTTCTTCGAATGCGCCGACCAGCGGTTTCCCATCCATATCGAGCCCCACTGGAAGTCCGAAGAGACAAAGAATTGTCGGGCAGATGTCAAGTATCCCGGCGCCGTATATCCGCTCGTCTTGTTTTATACCGGGCCCTCGCATGGCGAAGATCCCGTAGTGGCGGTGCATAACCGCAGGTCCGGCGGGCTCCCTAGGAATGTGCGAGGGTCTCAGATCGCCGCTCTGAAAACCGTGGTCCGATACCAAAATTATGGTTGCGTCCGCCCCTGCCTTCTCCATGAGACGGCCCAGCATGATATCATGCAGAATATAGCCGCCTTCCACCACTTTGCTGTACAACTCGAAGTCGCGCTCACTGACTCCCTCATCACGCGGAGGGTGATAGCGCATAAAGCCGTGGCAGAAATGGTCAATTCCGTCAAAGTAGACTGCGGTGAAATCCCACGGCTCGCAGTGCATGAGAGCCAAAGCAGCAGCCTCTATGCTCAGGCATTCGCTAATAATCCTTGCCAGGTTCTCAAGCCGGTGGTCCTTCTCCTGGTCGATTTCAGACAATTTGGGGACGAAAGGTTGTATATGCCCTGCGGTGAGTTCCTGGAGGTGGCAGCGGAGATCTGCAATATTTTTCGTCAGCCGCTCGGGGTGCACTGTCCCCGGCTTGAGTGGCCACGGCTTATCGATTGGCCCCGTCGCCTTCTGGAATCGGTTCGATACCATTACTCCGTTTATGGGCTCTGCCGGATGGGAGGGCCACCAGCCTACGACATTGCTCTTCATGCCGTTTTGGCTGAGAATGTTCCAGACGGCCTTGGTCTTTCTCGCAAGATTGGTTATGGGGCGAATGCCTCCCAGGTCCGGGTCGGGCTCGATGAATCCCAGGACCCCATGTTTGAACGGCCGCTTTCCCGTGGCAATCGAGGTCCACAGCATCGGGGATAGGCTGGGATAAAGGGTGGCGATATTGCCCATCACCCCTGAATTTACGAGCCTCTCCAGATTGGGCATCTTGCCTTCATCGAGGAGCGGGTCAATTACCTTCCAGTCAGCTGCATCCCAGCCGATCAGGAGGACCTTGACGGAAGGCGCCTGGGCCACGGAGTCGGTTTTGCTTTTGCGCATGGGGAGCTATTCCACCCCCACCCATAATTAACGTGGATAAGTTGCTAATTAGGATAGGAATTTGCTTATATGAAGAAAAAGAGGAGGTATTAATTGTCCTCACATCTCGTTTGATGCGGCATCAATTCTGAATCGGGCATGGTTGATATCATCCAACAACAATATCGCCCTCTATCATGTCTGAGATGTTACGAAAAAACCCCTATCCTTGAGCCGAGGATAGGGGTCTGGTGTTTGAGGTATTTCCTTCGGCGGACCGGCCGCCCGCGCCGTTGCGGACCCGTGACTCTGCGCCCCCGTGTTGCCACGGGTTTGCTCTTTTCGGTAAATACTTATCTCTGCAAAAAACTGATTTTCAATTTTAAGACGGGCAATCAGTGCGTTGGCATTGTTACTGTCGCAAAACAGGAAAGTCAAGAAGATTAATATTAAAATCCGGCGCTCAATGATGCCCCGACATTGATTACGCCTCCTCTCTAAATATTTTAAAGGAAAGGCGAGGGAATTTTCTCCTCGCCTTTCTCTTGTTCGATCTCCGTGCGGTTATGGCATCAGGGCGAAACGAGCCTGATACTGGCAGAACAAGCAGCGGATATATTCCCGGCCGCGTCCCTGAAGCGGGCGTAGACGCTCTTTTTACCGAGTTTTGTCGTACCCAGGTCGAAACTTCTGGTCCCGGCGAACGGTTCCCAAGTCACGTTCTTCCACCGGTTGTCGGTGCTGAACTGCATATCCGTTACCCCGTTCGCATCGGCGACCGACAGTGAGAGGGTGACCAGCGGATCGGTCGTTGTTGCGGCCCCCCCGTTGATGGTGACGGTTCCGTGTGGCAGTTTCGTGTCGAGGATGATCGTGGTGGAATAGTCGGAAGAGATGGCAAGGGAGCTGTCCCTGAAGTGGACATACACCGTCTTGATGCCATCGCCGGCAGGGAGAGTGAATTTACGGACCGCTTTGAATTTTTCCCAGGGGGTCCAGGTAATGCCGCCATTGGTGCTGAACTGCATGGAAACGGCTCCGGTATAACCGAGATCTAAGGTGACTGCCGTGGTGATGGTGAAGGGTGTCCCTTTGTTAATGAAGATCTTTCCCCGGCTGTAGATGATGTTGCGCTGTGTGGCGCCGAGGAGGTTGTCCGCGCTGTCCCGGACTTGGATGGTGACGGGATAGTACCCTTCTACCGGAAGGGTGACAGGGTTGTCGAAGGTGATGTGGCTCGTTCCAGTGCCGGTTACCGTTGTCGGCGACGTGAATGTGACGCCGTCGATGGAGATCCGAAGGGTCGCATCTAGCGGTGCAGGATCCACTACGCCGCTTACGTCAACGCAGTTGCTGCTAACGAGAAGGTCCTCGAACGGAGGAGTTATCGCCATCCCCGGTTTCGTGACATCGTAGAAGACGGTCCGCTTAATGCTGTTTTTATTCTGGGCAACATCAGCGGCGATGACCTCTATGGTGTTCATGCCGGAGGCAAGGGTGACTATGGTGCTGTAGTTGCTTCCGGAGATCATGGCAGATTGCTTTGAGTCGTTGACCTTGACATCGACTGTGTTGACGGCGGCGCCGATCGTGCCGCTGACAGTCGCGGTGTTCGTCGCGATCAGGGCGCCGTCGGAGGGCTCAGTTACGGTGAGCTGAGGTGCAGAGGCATCGTAGATAATATTGGTGCTCACTGACGTCTGGTTGCCGTTAATGTCAACAGCAGTGATGTTTATGGCATTGGATCCGGCCACAAGGGGTATTGCATAATTGAACGAACTGTCGGGATTGAGAGTGACATTCCCATTGTTGACGGTGAGCACATTGATCCCTGAAACGTCGGTGATCGTTCCGGCGAGGTTCAGGACCGGATTGCCGGTAACTCCACCGTTCGTCAGCGTTGAGATTTGGATAGCCGGACCGGTGGTATCGACGGTAAAGATGACGGAAGCATTTCCATTATTACCGAGTGCGTCAATCGCCTGGATGGTAAGTTTGTGCTCGCCTTCGGATAAGGTCGGGAGGTTGGCGCCGTTCACCACTGATATGGGACTGCCGTCAATTAATACAGAGGCCAAACCGTCGCTCAATGTGTAACTGAGTTTTGGCGTTTTGCTACTCGTGAAGCCAGCAACCGGTGATAATATGACAATGGTCGGAGGTTCTGTGTCTATTGTCCAGGCGTAGGTCGCCGGGGTGGCGTCAGTATTTCCTGCCGGGTCAGTTGCGCGCACGTCAAAGGTGTGATTGCCTGCCGCCAAACCGCTGTAAGAATTGGGACTCGCGCATGCTGCAAAGGCCCCCCCGTCCAGTCTACAGTCGAAGGTGGAGTTCGCCTCGGTGGAGGTAAAGGCAAAGCTCGGCGACGAATTGTTGGATGGGTTGTTGGGTTTGGCAGTGATAGTGGTATCAGGTGGAGTGGTATCAAGAGTGATAGTGGCGTTGTAGACGCTCGACCAGTTGCCCGCTTCGTCCATGAATTTAACCGAAACCGTTTTGGCGCCATCGCCTGTAGCCAAGGTCCAGTTTTTACTCTGGACATAGCTCTCCGGTGTCGTCCAGGTTGTCCCGTCGGCGCTGAACTGCATCTGCGTCACCACCCCATTGCCGGTGTCCGTGGCGGAGAGTCCCAGAGTTACCGATGTAATCTTAGTGTAAGTCGATCCGCCATTAATGTTTATACTGCCGGTAGGGGCAGTGGTATCAACGCTGATTGTTGCGCTCTTCGCAGCGGAGACATAGCCGAAGGCGTCCTTTGCCCAAGCGTAGAGAGTCTTGGCGCCGGCGGTGGCGAAGGTGTAGCTTGCCGGAGCGGTGGCGCTCCAAGCGGTGTCCGTGGCCAGCGGCAAGGTTGAAGTCTCGGTGATAAGATATCCAGTGACAGCTACGTTGTCCGTTGCAGTGAAACTGCTGACGACAATCGTCAGGCTGTTGCTCGTTGCCGGAATAGTGAAGGAAGTGACGGTAGGTTCAGTGGTGCCGCCGAAAGTAACAGTGACATTTTTTGTGGAATCCATCGTGACAAACAGGGCATTACTACTTACGTTCCCGCAACCAATGCAGCTTTGGAAAAAGGAGCCCGCAACTGGCATCGCTTCCAGCGCAGCAATTTCTCCATATATGTATGAACCAGTGCATGTATTCCCACTGCATGTCAAACCAGGCGCCGATACCGTCCCTTTTCCAGTCCCGGCCAAATTTACACTTAAAGGATAATTGAGAGGCGACGGATTTGCAGCATCTCCGTATGCGATTGTCCAATAACCAAACTGGACAACGCTGGATAATTCACTATAAGCAATCTTAAAGAAGCCAGACTCTCCCCAATCTGTCCCCCAGCTATTTTTTGCAATAAAATACTGGTCTGTATCGTCATAGCCTATTATTAATACAAAATGACTACCTTCAAAGGCTCCTGTGGTATGAGAATATATCCCTCCACTATATGCATAAAAATCATTATATATGTTCATCCAGGTAACCAGAGGACCATAGGTATTTAACGCACTCTTGATGGCATCAATTGTTGGAGCAGTTGTTGTGATATATTGCCAGTTGTTTATTTTATAGGTTGATAGTTGCCAAGACGGGCTTGCATTGCT
>Ga0335079_10003627_pt1 | contig 17797 bp, 11 predicted proteins | sample Lox_Sample_33_FD_206719 | JGI IMG/M metagenome (GOLD analysis project Ga0335079, IMG submission 206719) | Soil microbial communities from Loxahatchee National Wildlife Refuge, Florida, United States - Lox_Sample_3.3 | ecosystem: Environmental > Terrestrial > Soil > Wetlands | place: USA... | reverse complement strand
AGGAGATATCGACGCTCGATGTGTTGGTGGTGCTTGCATTCTCCAAACGGAATACGCGCCCATCCGAGGATCCAAGATAAATACGATTGGCCGGTACATTTGCTACCGCAACGGCAGTATACGTGATCCCGTTGATCCTGCTTGTCGAGACAGTATCCCAATTGATGGAGGTCGGGCTGCTGCTGTAGAGCGGAATAGCGGACAAATCGTTGTTCCTCCAGAGCACATCACCTGCCGGCAAATACATTCTCTTCTGGTCGTTCGGATCAAGCGCGAATGGGTTGACGAACAGGAATGGACCACCATTTGTTGGAGTGATACAGGTCCAACTCGAAAGGTTTCCGACGGCGTCGATTGTCGCAAGATAGAAATTGCCTTCTTCCGAGGAGAGAATATATGCGGTGCCACCGTTGACGATGGCACAACCCGTGCCGTCTCCACCCAATACGTTCAACCACCCGAAATCTGGATCAGGGCTGTTCGAGAAGACAGTTCCGTTGTCCTGGGTTCCACCGAGAATGTCAATATCTGCTGTGGACCCGTGATCGACGGCGACGGAATAGAACTGGGTGTTAAAATACCCATTGTTCAATGACCCCCACTGGACAGATGAACTCATGTCATTGGAGGTCTCATAGATGCCGCCGTCGTTCCCATTCAAAAGAACTGATGGATTTTGGGGATTGAACGTAACCACGTGTTGATCACAATGATGATTCGGCCATTGGCTAAAACTCCCCGCAGCAAGGTATCCCCCGATCCTTTTCCAGTTCGCGTTTGTCGACCAACCGTCCGTTGAGCGGTACAGATTTGTTCCGCCCACGAAAACAACATTTTCATCGTCCGGCTTCACGTTGACAACCAAATCGTACGATCCTTGCGAGTCGAATACACCCGTCGGGCCGTTTTCATTCGGAAGATTCGACGACCTATTCTCCCAAGTCCCTCCTGCACCCGTACCATCTCCTGATAGATACGTGTATTTCCACAAGCTATGCCCGGTCGGATTGATCCCCGGTGTTTCTGCCAAAATATATACGACGTTTGCGTTCGAAGGCGCATACGCCATGACAATGCGCGTGTAAAGACTCGTTGGCCACCCGGAGGTTGACGGAGGAGTTATTTTCGTCCAGGCAATTCCGTCCGACGACCTCCAAATCCCCGCATCTACTGCGGAAATTTCAGGCTGTAGCTGCAGGTTCATCCAACTAAGGCTCGCATAGACGACGCCAAAGGGTGTGACAATGACGTCACTCAGACGAGGCCCAAACGGACCTGCAGGATTGGTGTTGGGGTTCGTCAGCGTACCTTTGATGAGATTCCAAGTCACTCCTCCGTCGTTCGATCGCATGATTGCCCCGATCGTCGCAGCATAGACTACGTCAGAGTCAGTGCGGGAATTGTCGACCGCTATATTCCACACATAATCCCAGGGAGGAACGAACACCTCCGGGGTGAAGGTGGCGGTTGACGCCAGTCGAGACCACGTGATACCGTCGTCCGTCGACTTGAAGATTCCGTCTCCACGGAACGGAGCGTACGAAACCGAGGCTGAATTACCGTAGAGTTCTCCCGTTCCCTGGTACCAGATGTTGGTCTTCCCGGATCGTTTGTCTTGAACGACGCACGTTACGCTGTGAAGCTCATCAGGCACGGTCGTCGCCGTCCACGACTGTCCTCCGTCCGTCGAGCGCCACATTCCTCCCGAGACGCCCCCCGCGACGATTACGTTTGGATTATTGATATCCATAGCCAACGCTCGAGTGCGGCCTCCGACGTTAAAGGGACCCCTTCGAGCCCATTCGGTCGTCGCGGTTCGTTGCATCCTTTGCAACTTTTGGAGCTTCTTCTGCACTGACTCGAATGTGGGTACCTTCGCCGCGACGGAAAGCTCTCGTGCTCGAATTCCTCTTGGGATATTCCCGGTTGCAGGGTCGTGATACTTCAGCCATTCAAAGTTGATTCGCGCGTTCGGATTATCCCCCGCCTCGATGAGACCATCATCCGATTCTGCAAACCGTGGCTTGTCAGGATGATTTCTCGCAAAGAAAAAGAATGCCACACCCACGCTCAGCGCACATGTGGCACTTAAGATCTGTTTCGACTTTGAACCAAATATCATTGCAGCATTATATCTTCGCTTAGAAGCTCTTGCCGATTCTCTAAAATGCCTCCCTCGCTGTATCGCGCACCATCACTTCAACATCAACATCTTCTTGGTAGCAGCGAAACCGGCGGCATCGAGTCGATAGAAATAGACACCTGATGCAGCTTGAATTCCGTCTTTGCTTCTGCCGTTCCATTCAGCCGTATACATTCCTGCAGCTTTCGTTCCTTCAACGAGAGTAGCAACCTGTCTACCCGAAATGTCAAACACGACCAACTTGACAGATCCAGTTCTGGGAACGACGTACTGAATGGACGTCGAGGGATTGAATGGATTGGGATAGTTCTGTGCCAACGAGAATGTCCGTGCAAGTGGCGAGACCTCAGCTTGAACAGCAGTGATCGCCTGCGCACTAAAGATGCCGTTCCCGTGCGTTGCGGCAACCACCAATCCGTCGGAGGGCCGACTGATGACCATGGCAGTAACAACATTTCCTATGGTTGCAGCCCCTTCCAAAGCCCAGACTGTCGATGATCCGTTGAGCGCGCCGGTCGAATAGAGACCCGTACTTGTCGCAACGTACACCAGAATACCGTCGGCCTTTGGCAGAATTGTCGCCCACCGGCACGATGGGCCATCACCACTGCCGTCCGGGCTTTGCTCGAGGTTGCCCCCTATTGAGCTCCAGCTTGTCCCTCCGTTCGTGGTAAGAAACAGGCTCGGGATATTGTAATTGGAAAAAACCACAACAGCGGTGTCTGCATTTCTCGGGTTGACGGCGATACAGCTCACGTATGCTCCACCGGCCATTCCGGCAGCTGGAAAACCGGAACTTGAAACATTCGTCGGGGTCGGGTTTCCGCTGTTGGCGCCATCCAGCCTGAATACTTGACTGCTGTCTGTTCCGTAGTAAAGTCTGTTCGCCGGCGTCGTCGAAGCTGCAATTGCAGTAATAAGCCGTCCGGCAACGGCTGAATGTGAAAGGTCTGTCCAATTCACTGAAGTGGCATTCTGGGATCCACCGTGGAGAGCTGTAGGAATTCCGGTGAGATCGCTGTTTCTCCACAAGTGACCTCCTGCCGCCATGTACATCATCGCGGAGTTGTTTGGATCCAGAAGATACGGTGTCGTGAAAAGGAAATTGGATCCGCTGGAAGGTTTCACGCCGGCGTAATCAGTCCAAGTACCGTTCGCGTCAAGAATCAGCCGCTCCGCGTCCCCGTTTTGAGTACAAATGTAATACGAGCTCCTCCCGTCCGCTATAGCCGTCACGCCGCCATCTCCGCCGAATGGAAGCATAACCCAAGGGGTGGAACCGCCGCTCGCATTCGTGAACATGTGCCCGTTATCTTGCATGCCCCCGATGATTGTCTGATCTCCTGACGTCGACATATCGACGGCGACCGAATAGAATTGGGTTGTTGCATACCCGTTGTTCAAAAATGACCACGTAACGCTCGAGGCCGAATCATTGGTCGTCTTGCTGATTCCTCCATCGTGTCCTGAAAGTAGAACGCCCGGACTGCCGGGTTCGAATGTCATCGAGTGCTCGTCACAGTGTTGTCCCGGATATAACGAAATGTTATTTGCTGTCGAGTAGCCGCCAATCCACGACGTATTAGTTGTCGTTGCAAAGCCGTCGGTCGATCTGTAGAGATTCGTGCCACCGATGAACACAAAGTCAGGATTGTCCGGCTTTACTTTCACAATGAGATCATACCCTCCCTGATGGGAGAAGTTGCCAACCGAGCCGCCAAAAGCAGGGAGATTTGCCGAGCGGTTGACCCAGGTGCCTCCTGCTCCCGAACCATCGCCGGAGACATACGTGTACTTCCAGAAACTCGAGTAGTCACCGCTTTGGGTGTCGTGATACCCGGACCCTGGAGTCTCGGATAGGAAGTACACGATGTTCGGGTTGGACGGAGCAATCGCGAGAACGGTGCGATTTACACTCGAAGCCCAACCGGCAGGCGTAATTGGAGTCAATGTTGTTCCCCCGTCGGTGGAGCGGTAGACTCCTGCATCTGCTGATCCCGAGCTGAACACTGCATACAAGACTCCTGTGGCGGAAATTGCGACATCGACATAGCTGGACCATGGAGAATTATGGTTAGCACCTTTCAGTGCGGACCAGGAGTTGCCTCCGTTTGTGCTTCGGAAGAGTGATCCATACGTTGCAGCATAGACGTTGCCATCCGTCGGGTCGACAACGACATTCCAAACATAGTCGAAGAAATTGTCAAATACTTGCGGGGTCCAGGACGCCGTCACGGTCAACTTCTGCCAGGAGATCCCTCCATCCGTTGACTTGTATATGCCGTCCCCGATGTAATACGCATCAGCGCCGTGACCCTTGGCGGAATTTCCAAGGTATTCCCCCGTTCCATAATACCATATATTTTGATTTCCTACTCTTGGGTCCTGAGCCAAACAACTCACACTTTGAACGGAATCGTTCAGAGCAGTAGTCCGGGTCCAGGATGCTCCTCCATCCGTGGACCTCCACATCCCACCGGATACGCCGCCTGCAAGAATCGTTTTGCCCGTTGCATCACCGACGTCAAACGCCAGAGCCCGCGTTCTTCCTCCCTGGTTGACAGGCCCTCTGGACCCCCACGATGACAACTGCGCCTTCTGTAACCGCGACGTTGCGAACGCTTCAACGCCCGGCAACGTCCTCGCGTATGCTAGTTCTCTCGAACGAATCCCGACCGGGATTTCGTTCGTATGCGGATCGCGAAGTTGCATCCATTCCTGCCTCGCGCGAGCAACCGGATCGTCAAATCCTTCATTGGATGCCTCGTATCCCTCGACCTCGATAATATTGGTCCTTCGTTCCAATGTGAACCTGACAAAAACAAAGAACGTCAGTGCGGCAACTCCACGGACCATCAGCGGCTTCAATCTCATCTATAGTCCCTTCCTCATTAATTGATACAATCTGGATTCCCTTAATTCAGCTTCTCGTACCTATAGACACGATACACGGTACGCTGTTCATCAATCCCAGTCTCGGGCTGCGATTCCAAGTCGGTCCAGAATCGTTCTCCCACCTGGAGGCCTGGTAGGCGATCGGACATTGTTGGAAACAAATCTTTCGTCGTGGGCGCAAGTGTGAAGGCAAACGTTACCCTTATGCGTTCGTTCACGGCTATCGGATTTCCGAAGGCTGCTCCATAACCGACGATGGAATCGACACGAACTGTCCCATGACACGGTGCTTTTGCACACGGCCCGTTTTCTGCGAGTGAGCTGTCGACACCAACAAGAGTACCGACAATCCGGCATCGTCCAGGGGCAATGTGTGTCGTTCGATCGGCAACGGGTCCGTGGATCGTGTTCCGCTGCTGCTGTTGCCCGCTCGTGTCTCTCGTTTCTTTCTGTGCAGCACAAGCGAGAAAGCAGGCCAGTGCAACAATGGCAATCGTGCGCCCGCTGTTTGCGATGCGAAGATCCACTCTCCGGGAATTCCGATGTATTTCGTTCACCAAAAGCGCTCTTCTTTCCAGGGGTCCGCTGTATTGCTATAGCCATTCACTTCCCAGAACCCGGGTTTGTCCTCCGCCATGAATTCAAGGCCGTTCAGCCATTTTGCGCCCTTCCACGCATACCGTCGGGGAGTGAACACCCGTAACGGCCCGCCGTGATCAGCCGACAATGGTGCCCCGTTAAACGTGTGAGCCAGCATCACTTCCTCCTCAAGCATCCATTGGAGCGGCAGATTCGTGGTATAGCCGCCGTACGCATGTTGCATGACGTGACGGGCACCCGGCTTCACGTCAAGAGCGCAACAGAAATCCTTAAACATCACTCCCTCCCATACGTCATCAAAACGACTCCAATGTGTAACACAGTGAAAGTCTGCTTTCAATTTGGTTTGGGGCAGTTTCATGAAGTCATCCCAAGTCCAGACTTTTTCTTCCGCGAGGCCCCAGACTCTAAGCCGCCAATCTTTGGCTGATATTCTGGGAGTCGATCCGTAGGTCAAGACAGGAAACTTCGTGGTCCCTTCTTGTCCGGGAGCAAGCTTTGGCTTGCCAAAGGAGTTCCTGCCTGTCACCGCTACCTTCCTGTCAAAGAAAGCCATAGGTCCTTTGAAACCTCCTGCACAACTTAGTATTCATCACGCTCGTTGGAAGGTATTGTTCGCAAGTGATACAGCGTGTGGCGTTCGGCACAGCGGGCGGGTCACGAGGATGGATTCCCGACTCCGAGCGAGCACTGTAAAACGCGGGCCGGGCGGCTTTAATGTCCGGAACCAGACGGCTTGTTACCCATCCGTGATTGTGTGAGAGCAACCAACTGCTGCATAGTCTCATAGTCGGAAGTGCGTTGGGCGTGCACAACAATCCATCTGTCTCCCCTTCGTTCGAAGACGTATGTTGTGGGAAGATATTCTTCCAACGGTGTTCCGTCTACTTTGTAATTTTGTCTTAAGATGAAGAACGCATATGCGCCGTCGCCATAGACCTTGACGCGAAGACTTTCAAACTGATTGTCATAGTCGCTCACGTGTGGCAGCGCGTCCCGGAGGCGCTTCTTCGTCGTGTCGATCGGCTCTGATGTCCCCCAATACGTCACGTAGTACGTCTCCGGGTCGAAATAGGCATCCATCAAGCTGTCAGTATCGACACCTTCGTGGTTGTATGCTTTTTTCAGTGCCGAATGAAAATCTGCAATCTCTTTTTCAATGAGCTGCACATCCTGCTTCGACGTGTCGAACGCGCCTTCATGCTTGTTTTGACCGCATCCGGCAAACAGAAGAACAAAAATCAGAACCTGTTTCATGACCGACCTTACACCATTGTTGGACGATAGGATGAATTATTCAATTCTTCCCCAGGGAAGGAGTTCGACATCCACTTCTTCCCCTTCTTCGAAAGTGGACTTGTCTTCGTTCAGGATGATCAGACAGTTTGCCTTCACCAGCGAAGACAGCACACCGGAACTCTGATTACCCGTGGAGCGAACAGTGAGCTTGCCTTCGTTGCTTCTCAGAATCCCGCGATGATAGTGCCGCTTGCCGTCTCGTTTCGACAGCGATTGTTCGAGCTTCGCCTTCAATTGCACGTCCTCGCCATCGTTGCTTCTTGCCATCATTCGCGCGACACAGGGCCGCACGAACTCAAGAAACGTCACAACGCTGGAGACGGGATTCCCCGGCAGGCAGAACACGAGAGCGTTCGTGCTCCCCTTTGAATAGACGCCGAATGCCAGCGGCATTCCCGGCTTTATATTCACTTTCCAGAACTTGATGTCGACTCCTGCTTTCTTCATCGATTCGAGAACATAATCGTACTTCCCAACCGAGACTCCGCCCGATGTCACTAAGAGATCATACTTCAGTCCTTCGCGCACGTTCCGGAGAAGTTCATTCGGGTCGTCACGGGCAACGCCGAAGTCTACCGGCTCGCAGCCGTATTCTGATGCGAGAGCACGAAGAGAATATGTGTTGCTGTTTCGTATCTTTCCATCCGAAAGGCTCTCCGAGACCGACAAGAGTTCATTCCCCGTTGTCAGTATCGCCATCGTAGGCTTCCGGAAGACTTTGACCCTCGTGCATCCAATCGATGCCAGGACACCAAGGTGCGCAGCTTTGACCCGAGTGCCGTGTTCCAGGACCCGGTCCCCTTTTCTGATATCTTCCCCCTTTTCCCTCGTGCTCTGACCAGCAGCAACGCTTGCGAACAAACGAATTGCCCCATCGCGTTCTTCGACGTTTTCAAACGGGACGACGGAGTCGGCACCGGTCGGCAACGGTGCGCCCGTCAACACTCGAATTGCGTGCATGGGCACTAGTGGCGTCTGTGCGATGTTCCCTGCTGCAACTTCGCCCTGAATCTTCAATTCTAAGACGCGCGTCGATGAAGCTCCAACAGTGTCGCCCGAACGTATCGCAAATCCATCCATCGATGAATTCTTAAATGGCGGAATGTCATCGTGGGAGTAGATATCGTCGGCAAGGAATCGTTCGTGAGCTTCGAACAAAGGAACGATCTCACTTTGATTTTCCGTTGCCGAATCGAGAATGATATTCATTGCTTCCAACGCTGAAATCATGGAAATCAGGGATGCCGCCTGCTCAAAAAAGGAAAAATTTACCCGCTGCTACGAGCGTTCAGCCAATATAGAGAGCGACCCGCGGAAATGCAAGGCAGTGGCTCTCTAATTGTTTGGTGCTGCCACATCGACAACGCGGAGCACAAGACTTTGCCTGAACCCGGATGAAACGGCTACGCCGTTGCGTGGAGATAATAGATGTTTTCCCTTGACGCTAAGGCATCGAAAATTTCTTCGTTATGGGATATCACGAGCACTCCCCCGCCCCTTTGGAGTTTGCCTTCAATGTTGGCAATAACCTTCACGGAACTTGCAAAATCCAATCCATTCAGCGGCTCATCCAGAATCAGAACATCAGTATCCAGTACAAGCGAACGAAGAAGATTCAAACGCTGCTTTTGTCCTCCGCTGAGGTGTTTCACAGGCCGTCGAAGAAACTCTCGATCCAGCCCTTCCTCAAAAAGCTCTGAGAGTCTTTTGATGGTCCCGGCATCGTCCATTGCGGTTTTCAGCGGGAGTCCCTTGAAGACATCTCGTACGGACGCATTTTGGTTCAACGCTTCATCGGCGTGCTGGAATACCATGGTCATTTGTCGTCCCCAAACGCGCTCCGACCACATTTTCCTGTGCGTGGTCTCGGTGTATTCCATTCCCTGGAACTGCATCGACATTCTCTCTGCGCTCAGCAGCCCCATCATCAATTTAGCCAACGTCGTCTTCCCAACGCCGCTGGAGGCCTTCAGATAGACCAACGCTCCTTTTCGAATGATGAGAGGAGATGGATCCTTGCCGGCATGATCTCGCGTGATCAAGAGTCTTCTGCCAAAAACTCGTACGCTTTGTCCCAGCTTCAGGAGTTCCGTCGTTTGTGGCGCCAAACGGGGTCTGCTTCGACGATCTGCCATCCAATCCAGGTACTCGGACGGGCGAAACTCGCGGAGTCGGAGTTTTCCTCGGTCGAGCATGAGTTCCTTGAAGACAATCCGCTTCGCCAGATCGGGATACGATATCGTGAAGTGACTAATGATCGAATAGTCGTGGGTAATCAGTAACACGGTTGTGCGGTGTAGGCGGAAATTCTCCACGAGCAGGTCGAGGAAATCATTCCGAAGACGATTGTCCAGATTCCCTGTGGGCTCATCGAAAATGAAGAGACTCCCGGGATTCGATGAATCAGCGGTGGACATTTTCTTGAATGCCATCGCTGCGAGAATTCGCTGCTTTTCCCCTCCGCTGGGCCGGTACGGCTTGGGGTAGACATCAAGGATTTCCTGGGCAATCGATGTGGACGAGCCGGGCCAGAGTTTCCCAAGGATTCGCTTCTCTGTGCTGGATTCGGAAAGAGAGCCTTCTCGCAGTTGAGTTCGCAGCGTCAACAAAGGGTTCAAATGTGAGGACGGTTCCTGGAATACGAAGAATCCATTGCGTCGGATGTCAAGAAGGTCAGGACTTCGAAGATAATCGTCATACTTCCTGTCATTGATTCGCACGCTTAGTTGATCCGGATCGATCAGGCCTGCGATTGCCAAAGCTGACAAAGATTTGCCGATACCCGACTCGCCGAACAGCACGGTGATGGAAGACTCCGCCAATACAAAATCGCTGATATCGACAAGTTGACGTTGAGACGATGCTATGTGGATGTCGTACCGTCGACTGCTCATGAAGTCATATCAACTTATGCCTGCGGACAAACCCGTTCGCAATCATATACACACAAATCAGCGTGAACACGATGCAGATGGCCACGCTGACCCCTTGCAGATGTGTGGTAACGATTGTCGGCAAGTAACCCGGATCAGTGAAGAGATTGCTCAGAGCGAGAATATCCTGCTTGCTGTCTACGTTTGCGAGCAGGCTGCCCAATGTCATCGGGAAATTGCTCAGGCTTACGTCAGTCGACAATCCGACCGAGACGATGAAATCAATACTGCATTGGAGAAAAATTGAGACGCCGAAAATTGCAATGAGTTTGTAGAGAAGATGACTGCGACTGTTCTTCCACAGAATTTCCACATTGACGATTCGTTGCTCACTGATTCCGCAACACAGCATCGCATCTACAAAGTCGAGCGTACGAAAGTAATTGATGCGCTCTCGCACGGTATCCGCCACCTCGAGCGCGACAGCGATTGCGATCGTGAAGGCGATCCAGAGAAGTTGTCCCATTGTCGAGCGAATAACACCCTCGTGGAGCAGCAACGTCAGCAGGACATAGCCAATGAGAACGAGGATAATCTGAGGGACCGAACGTATGATATCGATAGCAAAGGATGCCAACGTGTACCAGATGGTCGATTCCGACCGTTCCAGTGTTTGTAATCCGACGCCAAGGAACCAACCAAAGAAGAGCGCGAGAACGACCACCATCAATCCGGTCCATAGACTATTGAGGAAGGCAGTTTGAATCTTCTCAAATGCCGGAGCATTGAGGAAGAGCGCATCCCAGACCCAGAGTACCAGAAGCCCACCGATCCACACTAGGAGCCAGAGAATGTCTTTTTTACCGGATATACGCCACGAGTTCCCTCGAATCTTTCCCGGACTAGTATCCATAGCGTCTCTTCTCTCGTTCGTACCAGATATCGATCCCCATCTCCGTTGCTTTGACCGTGAAGAAGATGCTAAAAATAATGAAGCACGCGACGTCGTATTGTCGGTAAAGAATCTGTTGAAGCAACTCGTAGCTTAAATGGCCTTGAATGTTGAGAGCCATTTCTATGATGATGAGACCCGTCACAAGGAACGATGCGTGTTCCTTGAGCGTCGGGATGAACTGATACTTCGCATTGAGAAGTATATGCTGAAACACGTGAGACCCGAGACCTTTCCGGACGCTCAGCAGCGCGCGCCGCGAGATCCCATCGCGCGTATCCCACTCGTACGAAGCAGCTAGGTTTTTCACGATTGCGGTTTGGACGTACCCTTTATGGCTCTCGGCAACCAGAAGTGTGAAAAACCTGTTTGCCGTATGTATCAGAACGCCGTTCGAAAGGACACCCAGAAGCACCATGAAGAACAGCGAATCGGTGTCAACCGTGGTCTTCATTGCGTATGCAATAACGTACGCGGGTGAAAACAACACGGCCAGGAGTATTCCTTTTCCCGTCGCTTTGAGAAGAATCAATGCGAGAGCCCGCTCGATTGCCATTCTGTTCTTTCTCTCGACCGGGTTTTGGAATCGCTTCACTTGTTCTGAGAATTGAGCCAGATATGATTCGCGGTGCTGTTTCATTTTCACGAACCGGTAAATGCCGATCCGTTCAGCGAGGAAGTAAATAATGACAAGAACCACAAGATAGACAGCCAGGAACTGCACATACATCCCCGACAGTCCGGCTATGACCGCTCCGGTGAGCCCTTGCAGGTGGTTCCCGGATTTGTATGCGGGGTTCGAGAATTGACGCTGCCTCAAATCATCTATCGCCGACAACAATGAATCATTCTGTCCACCACGCCCCGGGAAAAACACTTGAAGCGATTCGCGAAATATCGCCCGGTCGACCGGATCTCCCAGATCGACATCCTTCAGATCAAGATAGGTTTGCACTCCCGATTCCAGCTCGCGCTGTTCAGTCCGGCGTGTATTCAGCATCAGAATGATAATTCCGAAAATGACAGCAACAAAGAGAAGACTGGCACCGTGCACGGCGAGCTTTTTTCTCAGGCCTTCCCTGCCGAAGATTAACGTGCTCAGAATACCAATCATGGTCTTTTGATTTCGATCGTGTTTCCCTGCATGGTGACATCGAAGCCGGTTCCGAGAACGTACGTTCTCAGCGTTGCTGAAAGAGCCAGGATCGCCTGGGGATACAGGCTCGCCGCAGCCGCGGGCCGGAGAGTACAAATCAATGACGAGCGCGTCGACTCGATTTCCCATTGCGGTGCGGGGAACAATTTCCCTGTTTCTGCCGTGAGCAACGAGTACACTTCAGTATAGGCAAGGTTTGCATCTTTGATCCTTCCGGCTATGCGATCGCGTATCATTGGCGGAAGATCGACGCGCGCCTGTTCCGGCCGCGCTATTTGCCAGGATTTCCCTTTCTCAACCGGGGACAATCGCAACCAGCCATATTCGGGATGAGAACCTAACGTCCTGACGTAATATGCCCCCGCGTCAAAGAAGCATCGGAGGCAATAGTCACCCACCGAAAGGAAACGGCGGCTGCCCTGAACAGGGTTTTCCATCTGAATGCTGTGCGAAGCGAGCACCTCGACAGTATCATTCATGGGTCTCACACGACGGAATAACTTGACCACGCCCAAATCATTCCGGCCTGCCAGGTGACCGTTCTCGTGGCGAAGCAGATAGAACACGTCACCTTCTACATCAACCTTCACGCAAGGGGTTATTCCGTCACCCAACAGGTCGCGGTATTTGAGAATCCTCATCGGTACAAAGGACTGAAGAACGTTCTGTTGCGGAGAAGCCAGGGACTGCTGGAAGGAATCATAAACCACAAGCTGATCGGGCTTTTGCACGATCAGTACGTCCACGGTTTGTGAAAACGCTCGATACGAAGTCGCGGGAAAAATAAGGAGGGCACACAGGAGAAGAGTTGCCAGGGGGCGGCAAGGACGACCGCCCCCGCATTGTCGCTTCTTCACTGCTTTGGTGCTTCCTTCCATTTTCGGAGTGTTGACAATTGGGAAGCAACGCCGTAAAGGTCGATGCTCGTGCTGTCAAACTGAGTGCTGAAATATGCCAACGATGGCAGCGAAAAGAGCCACGCACCAAGCGCCATCCTATGCTCGAGCCCTGACAAACGTCGTGCGTATTCCTGCTTATCGCCGACTTCGTGGGTCGCCATGAAGCCATAGACATCATCAAGGAGGGTGCGAGCATCGTCCCGGTCAGCGCCAGCCTGCGTCGCATCGAGTCGGAAGAAATTGTGTTCAGCCTGCATCGAGCTCAGACTCGCGCTTATTGCGCCCTTGGCATCCGGCGCTGTGTACAAATTGATCTTATACGATTCAAGGTCGGGCTCACGAAGAAACAGGCTGTAGAGGTCGAACAAAAAATTGCTGCGATACCCGCTCACAGCGACGAGGAGTGCGTCGTAGTCACCACGCTTGATGTCGTCGTTCTGGACCGCCGTCGCTTTTACACGTCCCTTGGTGATCGACGGATCGTTCAATATATCCAGCAAGTCCGAATACTCCTCGCGGTAGCCGTAATTAAGGCATGCTTTAATGTGAACAGTATCCGGAAGCGACGAGAGGTCGACCTGCGCGGAATCGTAAACACGATCAACCACGCTGTCAGCGATATAATACGAAGACGAAGGAAACACATCGTCGTTGAGAAATTCATCGTATTGATCAAGACGACCTTTAAAATCCATCGTATGTCTTTGTTGTTCCGTGCCAACCTTGAAGAACCGGTCGAGAATCGCTTTGTTGTCCAGCAGTCTTCGCAGGTTGATGCGCTGGTCGCGGGAAAGACGCTGCGTGTTGAACAGTACTGCGAAGAACGTGGAACTCACATTCGATTTCACAAAGAATTTTCCGGGCTCTTGAAGAATTGGCGAGAGACTTCCGAACGGCGTCTCCAAGAGCACATTGATATTGCCGTTTCTAAGTTCGGTCGTGAACGTGCTGTTGTCAATATAGGGCACCAGGTTCACCCGGCTGATCGTCGCGGCGCCATCCGGCGTACGATGGAAACGTATCGTGTTCTCATAATCGGGTATGGCCATGTATGGAGTCGTCCCGTCGGAATAGTTCAGGGCATTCATGTCGGAGCCATCGGGAAGGATCTTGAACGCAAGAACCTCCTTGATATCCGATTCTGTCCAAATTCTGTCGTTGCGGAATTTGAACTTGATTTCATTCTGTGCGTTCGGTCCTTCAAAATCCATGACCGGCAGAGCCTGTGCGACAAGAATGAAATCGGGAGAAAGACTGCCAAGACTCTGGATCCTCTTGAGCGTGAATGCCAGGTCTTTCGCCGTAAACTCGTGTGCACTTTTTGTTTCGACCGTCACCTTCTTTCCGTCGACAAATGCCTGGAAAGAATCGTGCCAGAGGCGTCCCTTCAACAGTCGAATCGTAACGATGTTGTCGTCGATGCTGACGAAACTCCCCAGACCGTCTTCGAACACGACTCCACTCGGCGTCGCAGTAAGATTGAAGAGTCCATCGAACACCACGTCATCCAGCTTGTCCGCCATTGCGTTCGAACTCGGCAGCTGCGGATCGATCTCCGGTCGTTGATGCGCTATGTACGGGAAGGCAACGGTATCCCGCAGTGACGGTCGGGTAAGGTAATACCACAGCCCTCCACCGATCGCCAGAAGAATCACAATCCCGATAATGATATTCCTTTTCATGAACGGCACCCTGGCATTTGTTGGATCAGTTTTTACGAATGAGCGGTACTTGCGCCATAACGCTCACCTCAAACAACTGGAACGAGGGGTAGTTGAATCGTATCTCGATGATGTTGTCCTTGTCCTTGAACATCTGGACGGGCGTGATTTGTGCTTCGTAGTCGTTGTCGGCTGTTGGCGCAACGATACGCATGTGGCCTTCCGTTTTCACTACCTTTTTGTTGAGTGTCATCTCGGTGAACCACTGCTTTTCGCCCGCGTGCTCGGCAATTTCCGGCGGGACTTTGATGTCGACATCGAACACAGGGAATTGAGCTTCCGAGGGGATCTTCACGTTGAATCGGAACAAGTACTGGTTCGTTGAAGCTGCCGACTCGTTCACCGGAAGCACCAACAGGCGCCTGTACTCTTTCGGCTTTGTGAGGGTCTTGGCGATTAAAGGATCACATTCATCAATAATATTTCGCACTGACTTGTCCTTGCCTTTGTAGAGTTTGCCGTGAGCGAGAATTGCACGGGCTTTTTCCACGCCTCGGTCGTGAGGGGTCCGCGTCAGATCCTTGTAAATCAACTTGACCGCACTCTCAGGAAACTGGATGAACTTCACAGTGTTGAGGTAGTCATCGATCGTCTTGCGTCTTTGGATCACGCGGCCTGGCGATTCCGAACTGAAAGTAAGCGTATAGACCGGCATGAACGATGAATCTTTGTACAATAAAGGTACGTTGTCGACCGTGGTTTCGTGATTTTTCACGAATGCATCGACTCGTTCAAACGTAAGTTTTTTGATACTCTCGTACAATTGTTCCTCGATCGACTGGACTGCTCGCAACTTCTTCGGAGCAATCTGGGGCAGCTCCAGGAAATCCTTGTCGTTCAGAAGTTCTGACATGCCGGTCTCCGTTTCCTTCCACTCTCGTGCCGCGAGGTGTCCTCGAATCTTGTCAGCCAGACTATTGAGCAATAGTTCGTCTACATCAGGATACGAAGCCACAACGTACTCAAGGTCACGATTATTGCGGAGAATGTGAATCACGCCACGGTAGTCCTTCTGCGGTCTGAGTGCGTTGATTTGCCGGACGACGTCCGAGGCCTTGCGGTATTGGGATTCCAGCTGATCGATCCGCAACGTCAGACTTCGAGCCCCGTCGGACAGGAGTGATGTGATCTTCAAATTCTTGTACCGCTCGAACCTGCCAATGGTGTTCTGTGGATTTTCGAATTTTGCATTATCGAGCTTCGAAATCTGGTCAGGGTAGTAGGTATCCTCTGGCCAGGGAGTTTTGCGGCCCATCGCAGCATAAGCCGTCTCATAGGCATTCTCGCCACGTTTGACCTCGAGCGCCAGGTTATTGAAGTCCTTCACGTACTCGACGGCGTTCTTCAGCTCATCCGGAATCTCCTGTCCACAAGCCTGAAAGAACTCTTCGACATCGGCAAACGGTGGCTTCAACACAATGGTTGACAGATCATCCCTCTTCTGAAGTTGGGCATCGTAGAATGGGAGAGCCTCCGTCAAGCGGCGCACATAGACGCCTCGCAAGTACTCGAGGATGGGCGCACGGAATCGATCCTTCTGCTTCAGAATATTTTCAAATTCAGGGGCTCGTGCTATAAAGGCTGCGAAATCACCTTTCGTCTCGCTTTCTTGCTGCAAAATCGTCAGTATTGCATCGTAGTCCGACTGGAATGTCAGTTCTGCTTTGGTATCATCCCTCAGTCCAACATATCGCAAATACATCGTGTCTTTTGAAGATGCAATATTGGCCGGAAAGACTTGTTCGAGTTTCAACAACTCGTCGTTCATGCTCGTCAATTGTTTGTTGCTTTGGCGAAGCTTCTGTTGTTCTGACGAAGCATTAAACGATGAAAAATCAAACTGCGGACCCATTGCTTCGTAGGCACGTTTGTCAAAAGTATTCTTTGCGAGAATACCACGGAAAAAATCATATTTGGTCTCAACGGTGTAACGCCACTGTGGAACGTAACGATAACGGAGCGTCAGCGGAAGATCTTGATACACTGTGTCAATCACCCAGAAATAGAATGCATTCGTTGAATCCACCGGAAAGACGCTGACACTGTCCTGATCTGCTGCTTCATCAGCAATCGGCGTTATGGGCGGCTCACCGTCGTGAAAGGTCGCGGTGAGATAATTGTGGACCTTATGTTTCGCCCTGGTCTGCAGAATCAAATAGTAGTGCAAATCCAGGGGACGGGGGAATTTGATAAAGTACTTGTCATCCTTTTTGAGCAGAAAATTCTCTTTGTCATTTCGAAGCTCAATGAATCCACGTTCACCAGATTGAACAGGAGGAGCCGGTTCCAGTTCTTTGAACGAGGCACACCCGGTCAGGAGAGCAAGGACGAAAAACAGAGGAATCCGAATTTTCATGAGTTGGTACTCCACATTAGTGTTGTTCCCGTCTGCAATATAACAAGTTTACACGGGGTGGTCAAATCTGATTTCAAATGAATCGTTCACACACGAACGCGCGTACATCTTTCATTGACGAATTTCACCGAAAGCATTGAACCAGTGTGCAACTTTTGCATAGTACGTGGCATTCCAGTCCGTGTTCTGCATCAACGACGACTTGCTCGAGGATAGCGTCCCTCGTTGCAAACCTGCAAGTCTATGATTGGAACGGGAGCCCCCGAAGAGCAAACGTGTTGGGCGCGCGTCTATTCAGCAAGCTCACCTGTGAATCACGGATCTGCCATTTCGAATGTCTTGCATTTCGTGGCATTATCGTGTATCTTAACATTGTGATTGAAACAAAAATTGACCATTGGATGGTCAATTTTTGTTTCGGACGATCTGAATGGTCGCTCCGCGGGTCTGTTTAGACTGCACAGACGTTCGTCGGATGTCGGCATTGAAAATGGTGCAATCGGCAGTTCAAAGGCGGGCTTGCCCGCCGAGCCTTATCTCCTGGCGGGGTAGCTCAGCTGGTTAGAGCGTCGGAATCATAATCCGTAGGTCGTGGGTTCGAGTCCCTCCCCCGCTACAAGCTGAATTCATCGGAGCGGTGAATTCTGTTTTCTGGTTCCCCCAAACGAATCAACCTTCTGTCGACAGCACTTTCATCGACGCCGATTTTGGCGCTAGAGCTTCCCCATCACCCTGTCCATGACCCAACTTGTCATTGCTCCCGTCTTTCCGGTACTCGGACTCTTGCCCAAACCCAACAGTTCGTCTACGATGGTTTGAATGAGCGGCTGCTGAATATGCTGAGGATGAGCGATGTCGAACCGATCGAACCTCCCATCTCTTTCCAACACAAGAGGTGATTCC
>Ga0335079_10003626_pt1 | contig 17798 bp, 10 predicted proteins | sample Lox_Sample_33_FD_206719 | JGI IMG/M metagenome (GOLD analysis project Ga0335079, IMG submission 206719) | Soil microbial communities from Loxahatchee National Wildlife Refuge, Florida, United States - Lox_Sample_3.3 | ecosystem: Environmental > Terrestrial > Soil > Wetlands | place: USA... | reverse complement strand
TGAAGCGCTTTCTGCAAGGAAGCCTCTTGCCGCCGGAACAAGCGCACGTTTTCTGGAACGGAACTTCTACCGCCGAGGAGGCGCAGCGCCTCTGCGGAGTGAAGTTGCCGGACTCATTCGCCAGGGTACTTCGCGAGCTGCAGAATTCGCCTGCTCCGCACGACGGCCTCTCTCCTTACACCTGGTGGGACCAGAAGTATTACCTGGCGGACGACATTCTGAGTAAAGTGGACCGCATGAGCATGGCCCATTCGCTGGAAGTGCGCCCGCCATTTCTGGATCACCGCATCGTGGAGTTTGCCGCTACACTACCCGTCGCGATGAAAGTGCGAGGTTCGCGCCAAAAGCTGATTCTGAAAGAGCTGATGGGCCACCGCCTGCCCGAAAAAATTCTCACTCGTAAGAAAGTTGGTTTCGATATCCCGGCGCACGAATGGTTGCGCGGCCCCTTGCGGCCTTTGCTTCTGGAAACGCTGGAAGAGTCTGCCAAAGAGCAGGATTCCGTTTTTCGCTGGGACGCGATCCGCGAACTCGTTCGGCTGCATCTCGAGCGTCACGTCAACGTGGGCTATCACTTGTGGGGCCTGATGCTGCTGTTTCTATGGATGAAAAAATGGCGAATTCCGGCGGTGCCCTCTCCGGCGCCGGCTTCCTGGATACAGGAAAAAACAAGCGTCTCTATCTAATCGTTGTGCTCTTTGCGGCCGTCATCTATCTCGGCTGCATCCTTTCCCCGCCGTCGTTAATGGACGACGTGGACGCGGTGCAGGCGCAGATTGCCCGCAACATGCTCGCTTCCGGCGACTGGGTTACCGCACACCTCGATGGCGTCGCCTACCTTGAAAAAAGCCCGCTGAATTACTGGCTGATCGTCATTTTCTACAAGATCTTTGGAGTGAAGGACTGGGTTGCGCGTCTGCCCTCCGCGCTTTCCGCGATTGGCTTGGCCTGGCTCACTACTGCTATGGGCATTTGGGCCTTCGGGAAACGCGCCGGATTCTATGCCGGTCTGTGCATCGCCACCTGTATCGGACTCTTTCTCTTCACCCGTGTGCTGATTCCCGATGTGATGCTTACGCTCACTATCGCGCTCGCGATGTGGGCGATCCTTCGCGCCCTGGACGAAGATGAGTCCCACCCGCGGCTCTGGGCGGCTATTCTGGGCGCCTCCTTCGGCGTCGGCCTGCTGCTGAAAAGCGTGATCGCTCTTTTGTTTCCCGTGGCCGCCGGCCTCATCTATCTTTTTCTTACCAAGCAACTGTTCGTCTCACGTACCTGGAAGCGTCTCCATCCCTTCAGTACCGCGGCAATCGCTCTGGCTATCGCCGCGCCCTGGCATGTGCTGGCCACTTTACGCAACCCGCCGTACTTCAGTTTTAGTTTTCACAGCGCACCCGGCGAGTATCACGGTTTCCTCTGGTTCTTCTTCATGAACGAGCAGGTCCTTCGTTTCCTGAACCTGCGCTATCCGCGCGACTACAATACGGTTCCGCGTCTCTACTTCTGGCTGTTCCATTTTCTGTGGCTGTTTCCGTGGAGCGTTTACCTTCCGGCAGTCGCCAAGCTCTCCTTCAAACCGTCGGATCGCGCCGGAAAAATGCGGCTCCTGGCGCTCTGCTGGACCGGGTTCATGCTGGTCTTTTTCACTTTCTCGACTACCCAAGAGTATTACTCGATGCCTTGTTACCCGGCTCTGGCTTTGCTTCTCGGCTGCGCCATGGCTACCGAAAGCGCGTGGATTCGCCGCACCACTTACGTTCTCTGCGGAGTCGCTGCGGCCGCCGCAATCGTCACCCTGACTCTATTCCTGCTCGTGCGCCATGTCCCCGCGCCGGGCGATATTTCTACTGCCCTAAGCCAGCATCCTAAAGCGTACAGCCTTTCGCTTGGCCACATGGAGGATCTGACCCTTCAATCCTTCGCTTATTTGCGGCCGCAGCTTTTGTTCGCGTGCGTGGCCTTTTTCATTGGTGCCGTCGGGACGTTTCGCTCTTCGAGCCTGCGGGCTTTTCTTGCGGCTTCACTCATGATGGTGCTGTTCTTTCACGCCGCGCGCATGGCCATGGTCGTCTTTGATCCATATCTTTCTTCCCGTCCGTTGGCCGACGCATTTCAGCAGGCGCCGGCTGGCCAGTTGATCATTGCGCGGCCCTACTACACGTTTTCCTCCGTCTTTTTCTACGACAATTGCACCGCGCTAATCCTGAACGGCCGCTATAACAATCTTGAATACGGCTCCTACGCACCCGACGCGCCTTCCGTTTTTATCGATGACGCAAAATTCAAGGAACTGTGGCTCCGTCCACAGCGATTTTACGTTCTTGCGTTGGACACCGGCCTGCCTAAACTGCAGGGACTGGTCGGCCAGGAACACTTGATCGCGATTGCCGAGAGCGGCGGCAAGAGCCTGCTGACCAACTATCCGGTCGAGGGTGGTGCCTCCCGGCCCGGGCCATAGCCCATTGGAGAATTGGCCGGAAAGTCGCCGTTGCCTGGGCACATGCATCTAAATTTCTGATGCCAGTCCGCGGATTGTTAGCGGTGTTCGCGTATACTGTAAGAACGCAATCGCAATAAGCGGCGAGCAGATGGGCATTTGCTCGTTTGCCGGTGGCCGTAGGCGCGGCCTGAATTACTCATAGAACGACGCGAGATCGCAGCGACTACGCTGAGGAGGCAGGATGAAGATTGCTGTGCTTGGGGGAGACGGCTACTGCGGTTGGGCCACGGCGCTGTATTTGTCAAAGCAGGGCCACAACGTCGCGATCGTCGACAACTTCGTTCGCCGCTTGTGGGACCACGAACTGAACGCCCAGACCCTCACGCCCATTCGCCCGTTGTCCGATCGCCTCCGCGTCTGGCAAGCGGTCAGCGGCAAAACCATCGAATCGTTCTACGGTGACGTCTGCGACTACGACTTCCTCAGTTCCACGCTCCGCACGTTCCAGCCGGATGCCGTAGTGCATTTTGCGGAACAGCGCTCTGCTCCCTATTCGATGATTGACCGCCAGCACGCGGTCTTCACTCAGGTCAACAACGTGGTCGGCACTTTGAATTTGCTCTTTGCCTTGCGCGAACACAGCCCGGACTGCCATCTCGTCAAGCTCGGCACCATGGGCGAATATGGCACGCCGAATATCGACATCGAAGAGGGTTACATCACCATCGAGCACAATGGCCGCCGCGATGTGCTGCCGTTTCCCAAACAGCCCGGCTCGTTCTATCACCTCTCGAAGGTGCATGACAGCCACAACATCATGTTCGCTTGCAAGATTTGGGGCATTCGCGCGACCGATCTGAACCAGGGCGTAGTTTACGGCACGACGACGGAAGAAACGGCGATGGACGAAGCGCTGATCAACCGCTTCGATTATGACGACGTATTCGGCACCGTGTTGAATCGCTTCTGCATTCAGGCCGCTATCGGCCAGCCGCTCACCGTCTACGGCAAAGGAGGCCAGACGCGCGGCTTCCTCGATATCCGCGACACCGTACGCTGCATCGAAATCGCCTGCGAAAATCCAGCCGGGCGCGGCGAGTGTCGCGTCTACAACCAGTTCACGGAACAGTTTTCCGTCGGCGAGCTGGCCAAGATGTGCGTGACTGCTGGCAAGAAGTTGGGCCTCACGGTCGAAATCGATCATTTGAAAGACCCGCGTGTCGAGGCCGAAGAGCATTACTACAACGCGAAACACTCCAAGCTGATCGACCTCGGTCTTAAGCCGCACTTGCTTTCGGATTCGTTGCTCGATTCACTGATGAACATCGCCATTAAGTACCGCGATCGTGCGGATGCATCGCTGATGCTGCCCCAGGTCAACTGGCGCGAACCGCGCAATGATCGCCGCTTGCAAATGAGCAAGACCGCGCGCAATTCACTCGGTGCGGTTCGCGAACAGACCGAAAGCGTCTCGGTAGGAAGAGCCAGGAAGCAATCGCAGCGTTAGACAGCACCGCTGTGCGGCTTGGCCGCCAATTCGGCGAGTTGCTCGCCCACGCGTACGCCAAATTCCAGATCCACTGGGAACGCGCCGGTATTCAGCGAAGCCTCGACTGCCGCCAAGAACCGCTGAATGATTAATTCTTTTTGTTCCAGTAGGTTTAGAAACGCCACTGGCTGCCCGCTTTTCTTCAGCCACGCTGATCGTTCATCGGGTTGCTCATAACCGCAGCGAATTTCTCCCAGGACGGCGTTCGGAGCGACGAATTCCCGAATGGCCAACAAGTGTGAGCCCAGATTGTCCAAAGCGGACATGCCGGTGTGATTCGGACGGTTCAAGAAGAACGTCCCGCCGAACTCGAGACCGGGCAGAGCTGAAAATTCCTTCCGCCAGCGTTCTACTTCGCTCAGAAAACAGTATTCGTAGTGCACCGCCACAACACGCCGCAGCGACTTCGCCCGCGCGGTAAGCGGCTCAGTTGTCGAACGCGACCCCCACCAAGGCTTCTCGCAGATCATGTGCAGCCCGGCGTCCAGCGCTGCTTCGACCATCTGCGGAACGTGTGGCCCGGGAAGCACACAGGCCCACGCAATCTGCGCGCCGCTCGACCGCAGCCGCTGCGCCAGTCGCTCGCGGTATGCCTCATCGTTTTCGCTGCTTTCCTGGCGGGTTTCAGCGATTTCTACAAATTGTCGGCCTTCGCCAGTCAGCACGCTCTGCATTCGGCGGGCCCATCGCCCACGGCCGAGGATCGCGTAGGTCGGCGCTTTAACCATTTTGCCGGCCTGCAATTTTGGCGCAGACAATCCGTGCGGCTTTCACTGCGCTCACAACTTTCCCCGAAAATATGTGCATCTCCTGCGGCGCGCCTTCCTGGACATACAGAATGCGCCGGTCATGCTCCGGATTATTTTCGACCACCCGCATCGTGAATCGCGATCCGATGTACACCGCATCCTTCGCGGCCGGCACGCTCAAACAGCAGTCGGCCCGCATCGCGGCAAATCGTGTGAATGGCACCGGCTGAAATTCTCGCGCATTCAGAACGCCCGCATAAGGTTCGGGCACCGCTTCGTTCGGGTCGGTGGTCGTCCAGTGGTTCGTATTTTTTGCCGAGCCAAAGAGCGAGCGCGTGGAGCCGCCGTAAGGATCGAAGGCTGTAAAAGGGCCGTCCACAACCACTAAAGCTACGCCATGGAGTTCGGCCGGCAGTTCGATGAGTATTTTCTCCGCGACCTGATACTTCGCGCCTTTGAAAACGCCTTTGCTGGGTCCGAGGCCGTACGTAGCCCAAACTACCCAGTCGTAGTCTCCCCGCATCGCGGCGGTGAATTCCCGTTGTGTAACGGAAATGCCGTGTGCTTTGAGCCGTCCCTCGACTAGTTTGCGCAGTAGGTCGGGATCATAAATGTTTTCGTCCACTTCGTAGCAGCGCTCGATAAACTTGAAATTCATCCACGCCGGCCGGCACAAGCGCAACGGCAGATGGTGTGCTTGCATTATTTTTTCGTATGCGTCGGGTGTTGTCAGCGAATTTTGCCTGGGGATTGCGTAGTAGTGGCGGCTATTCCGCACGATTGCCGGAGCAAATTCCGAAATAAATTCCGCCCGTGCCTCGGACACTTCCGCGATGGTCTCCGGGCTGCGGGGGTAATGATAACCGGCGTGCACGCGATACTGGTTGATCGCGGAAGCGGCCCGCAACACGCCGAGACGATCAAAAACGTGCACGCCGTGGCCCTGCTCGGCCAAGCGAATGGCACAGGTCGCGCCATAGATTCCCGCTCCAACGACCGCTATTTTCACGCTTGATCCTTGGATCGCATCGGAGGCCAGAGCTTATTTCTGCTGGGCCGAAGGAACCACTGGTACCAGCATTCCGCCGCGTATCCTATAGTCGATGTCCCGCCAGCGGATGCTTCGCCGTGTAAAACTCAGCAGCCAGATTAGCAGCGCCCATGCATCCCAGAGCGGCACCAGCGCCATCTTTTTCCAAACGCCTTTTTGCTTCATCCCCCAAACGCCAATCAACCAAGTCAGTGCCAATCGCATGAACAGATAGCCGCCGAGGTATGTCGCTGCGACTGCCGCTGTGGGATACACTGCGAATGCCACAATAGACCACGCAAGACCCTGTGTAAAAATCAGTCCCAGGTGGCCCCACGGCCGCATGTGGCGCATTACGGTCATCCAGCGCAGCCGCTTGAAGAAAAATTGCGGCAGAGAATTGAAGTCGGCAACCGTTTCCACGGCGTAAGGCAGCAACTCGACACGCAAACCCTGCTCCGCCACCAAACGGCCTACCAGTAAATCGTCCGCGGGCCGGTTCTCGATGGCGGTGTATCCGCCGAAGCCAGCCAGGTTTTTGCGCGTCGTAACGATGGTTTGCCCGAAGGCGAACTTCACTCCGTCCAGTTCGCGCGCTACGAGAATGCCGGGATAAAAGTCGCAGATCATGCCGATCGACTGCAGCTTTTGAAGCAGCGTGTGTTCTTGAATTGAGACGTACAGGCACGTAACCGCGCCGACCTTCGGATCCCGCATCGGTGCTACCACTGACCGCAAATAATCCGGCCGCACGCGAACATCGCTGTCGTTGATCACAAGAATCTCGTTCTGCGCTTCGCTCACGAGTCGGGCGAGTTTCGCTACTTTGTCGTTTGGCGCCGTGTGGCCCGAAACGTGAACAGCGCGAATCCGCCGCTCGGGAAACTCCCCTTTCAATCGTTCAATGATTTCCAGAACGTTTTCGTCGCCATCGCCGATCGCAAAAAGCAACTCGTAGTCGGGGTAGTCCTGCTTGCAATAGCTCGCGAAATTCTCGTAAGCCTGCTGATCCATCCCGCGAATCGGCTTTAAATTGCTGACCGGCGGCGTAAACCCAGGAGTCGCCGCGGATGACCGTGTTTCCGCAAAGAAATGCCACGAGCCGTACAGCGCTAACAAATAGTAGATAAAGGGAATCGCTGCGATGCCGAGGAACACATAGACGGCGCTACTTGCCGCCATAAATGCGTCCCTCCTGCAACAAATGTTGCTCTCGTTTCTCAATAGCCTGGACGCGGGGGCTCAGCTGTTCTGTCAGTTCGGTCCCGAAAAGTGAACCGCGGAAGGGAAAAGCAGGATCGAAAGCGCGCAGGTCCACGGGCGATGTTCTCATGACGCCTTTATGGGCCTAGGAAGAATATCAAAACTGCCCGATTTGCTGCACCGCCTCAATCGCAGAAGTGCGCAACGCAACGGTTCAAGCGGGGAGAGACGCTGCGTCTGTGCAAAGTCATGTAAAATGAAAAGCTGAGTCACTATCAAAGATGGTGCGGTATCCCGTATGAAAATTGTTTGCCACAGGCCAGATGCGCGCGTCGCGGCGCACTGTTCATGGCGATTCACTCTTGCTGGGCACGATACAACATGTCTGCCCCGCGTCCCCTCGGCATGACTTCGCCCCCCAGCCTGCATCTCAAGACCTACTGCATGATCCTGATCATGGTCATTTTTGGCCCGCTTGGTAACGCTCTGCTCGGGAAAGGCATGAAGAACCTTGGCTCCGCCAACTCCTGGGCGCTGGCGGAATTACCCAACATTTTCGTTCGCGTTTTTACCTCCGCCTATATTTGGCTCGGCGTGGCTTCGCTGTTGACCTTCTTCGTCGCCTACATGCTCATTTTGTCTTGGGCTGACTTCAGTTACGTCCAGCCCGCTTCCTCCGTCGCCTATTTGGTCGTCGCGTTGCTCGGCTACTTCTATCTCGGCGAACGCATTTCGCGATTGCACTGGGCCGGCGTCGTGGTCATCTGTCTCGGCGTCCTGGTTGTAGGCTACACGCCGCCACGCACGACCAAGGTGCCGGAAATATGAGAGAGGCGCTGCTCCTGTTTTTCGTCGTCTTCGCCGGCACGGGCGGGGAACTTTGCGTGACCCGCGCCATGAAGCGCATCGGCGAAGTACATGACTTCCGCCCGCACTCGATCGCTCGCGTGGTGATCAACGCCATGAAAGTTCCTTGGATGTGGCTCGGCGTTTCCATGATGACTCTGGCCTTCTTCTCCCTGCTCGCGGTGCTCTCGATTGAAAACGTCAGCTTCGTCGTTCCGGTCACCGCCCTCAGCTACGGTGCCGGCGCTCTCGGCGGCGTTGTTTTTCTTGGCGAACACGTGTCGTCCCGCCGCTGGCTGGGCGTCCTGCTCGTCTGTCTCGGCGTAACCTTAGTTTGGCTTGGCAAGCGCTGATTCTTCACCTGCACGATCACGCGTCCGACTTGCGCAACACCGCTTGTACGTGCCACCGGAACTCTCTGTGTTGTGGCAAGCTACATACGGATCTCAATCGCGGATAGCTTTCTAGTTTTGCTCCCGGAGTCTGCCGCCACGTGACCCACTGGCATTCAGGCTGGCGCGACGCGCTTCTGCTCCTCGCAGCAGCTCCGCTTTTCTACTACGCGGCCGCAACTTTTGCCGCGCTGCGCTTTTTTCGCCGCGAGCGCGCGCGCCGTTGGCACACCTACACGCCGCCCGTCAGCGTCCTCAAACCCGTTCGGGGCGCGGACTTCGCCACCTACGACAACTTCGCCAGCTTCTGCCGGCAGGACTATCCCGCCTACGAAGTTCTCTTCGCGGTCAACGAGGCCAACGACCCAGCCGTACCGCACATTGAACGCCTGATCGCCGAGTTTCCCAATATTCCGATTCGCCTTTTCGTGGGCGCCGAGCGCCACGGCGCCAACCGCAAAGTCAACAAACTCGCGCGACTCGCCCGCGAAGCTCAACACGAAATTCTCGTGCTGACCGACGGCGACGTTCGCGTCGGCCCAAACCATCTCCGCGAAGTCGTCGCGCCGTTCGCCGATCAAAACACCGGCGCGGTTACTTCTTTCTATCGCAGTATCGCGGAGCCGAATCTCGGCGCCGAACTCGAGGCCATCGGCGCATCGAGTGACTTTTTCGCCGGCGTGCTCATGGCCGAACTCACCGAAGGCGTTAACTTCGCGCTTGGCGCTTCCATCGCTACGACTAAGCGCTGGCTTTCCAAAATTGGCGGGTTCGAATCCATTGCCGGCATGCTCTCGGACGACTACGAACTAGGCCTGCGGATCGCCAAAGCCGGCGGGCGCGTGCTCCTCTCGCGCGAAGCGGTGTGGACGATCTATCCGGCCCAATCTGCCGCAACGTTTTGGCACCATCAGGTCCGCTGGGCACGCACCGTCCGCTTTTGCCGTCCGCTCTCCTATTTCGGCCTGATTTTTACGCTCGGACTCCCTTGGGCCGTGCTCGCTGCGCTGGTCTCCCCGGTAAAGTGGCTTGCGGTCGTCTACCTACTCAGCTATCTCGTCTTGCGTCATGTGATGGCCTGGACCGTCGGCGTGTGGGGCGTGCGCGACGACACTCTCCGCCGAAAAATCTGGCTCGTTCCCCTGCGCGATGCTATCCATTTCGCCGTCTGGCTCGCCGGTTTCTTCTCCAATCGCGTCGTGTGGGGCGCGGAGACTTACATCATTCGAAACGGTCACATGGTGCCTATCGCGCCGCAGTCCCCTGCGGACTCCACGCAACCACGGCCTTCCGGCGGTTGACGCACTGCCTTTTCCCATTTAAATTAGATAAGCAGAATCGCAGCTCTCCCGATCCGGGAACCTGCTGCGATTCCTTTGTGTCTCCCTCGGCTGGGAGATCGTCCAATTGGTAGGACTCCAGACTCTGGATCTGGCTATCCTGGTTCGAGTCCAGGTCTCCCAGCCAAATTTCTACAATATTTTGGTCCCATCTGTCATCCCGAATCCCGCGCCTTTCGCGGGTGAGGGATCTGCTTTTTCTTCCGTTCCCATCCTCACCAGTCCACACCCTGTCGGCTCTCGACCCCATAAGTATTTACCCTAAAGTTCCTTAACACCCCGCCACTCGAAATAGGTCCCTCCAGTCATTTCTTCCGTATTTGGAAACACCACCCCACCGCGCACGTTTCAATTTCGTCGCAAAGGCTACATAATGAAGCGGTTCGGTGCATCCTCCCAGGTCGTGCAAGTGATGGTCTGCCCGCAATGCAGTTACGAAAATCCGGAAACCTCGACGCAGTGCGTGCGCTGCACCACGCCGCTGCCGCTCAGTGATCAGACCCTCGCGACCAGCGGCCAAGGCTGGTCGGTCCCGGCGCCTGGCGCCGCGGTTCCGGAACGTCCGCTCGCCGAATTAGCCACGGGAACCCTCCTCAGCCATCGCTACGAAATCGTTCGCATGCTCGGCCAAGGCGGCATGGGCGCCGTCTATCAGGCCTACGACCGCGAACTCGAGCGCCAGGTCGGCCTGAAAGTCATCCGCAGCGATATGGCGGCGAATCCCGAAATTCTCAAGCGCTTCAAGCAGGAACTCATTCTCGCCCGCCAGATCACCCACAAAAACGTCATCCGCATTTTCGATCTTGGCCAGGTCGAAGGCCTCAAGTTCATCACCATGGAGTACATCGACGGCGAGAACCTGCAAAGCGTCCTCCGCCGAAAAAAAAAGCTCGAACCCACCGAAGCCGCCAACATTCTTGCGCAAGTCTGCCGGGCCCTTGAAGCCGCCCATGCGGAAGGCGTCATTCATCGCGACTTGAAGCCGCAAAACATCATGCTCGACAAAAGCGGCCGCGCGTATGTGATGGACTTTGGCATTGCCCGCTCCATGGCCGGCGACGGCATGACCCAAACCGGCGCCCTCATCGGCACCCCGGACTATATGTCGCCCGAGCAAGCCAAGGGACAGACCCTCGACGCGCGCTCCGACCTGTTCAGTCTCGGAATTATTTTCTACGAAGTCCTCACCGGCCAGGTGCCCTTCGACGCGGACACCACTATGGGTAAGCTCTGGAAGCGCACCAATGAGCCGGCCCGGCCCGTCGCTGAACTCGACAAAGCCATTCCCCAAGGCCTGAGCGAGATCGTCCGCAAGTGCATGGAAATTGATCCGCAAAAGCGCTTCGCCACCGCCGCGGAACTCTTGCAAGCGATTGAACAATGGCAAGGCGTCGCAGCAGGCACGCGCGTCGTTGCTCCTGCGGCTTCGCGCTGGCCTTCGTACGCCAAGTGGCTGGCTGCTGGCGTAGCCCTTGCCCTGATCGGCGGCGGCGCGTTGCTACGTTGGCGATTCAACCCGCAGCCCGTGGCTCCGCACGCGCCCATGTCCCTGCTGATCGCCGACTTCGACAACAAAACCGGCGACGCCGTGTTTGATGACACCCTCGAGCCGATTCTTGGCATCACCCTCGAAGGCGCTCCGTTCATTTCGGCTTTCAGTCGCGGACAGGCCAAGAAAATCGCCGCCAGCGTCAAGCCGGGAACCACGCGTCTTGACTCGTCCCTGGCGGAACTCGTCGCCGTTCGCGAGGGCGTCAATGCTGTCGTCACCGGTTCGATCGCTCCCGCTGGCAGCGGTTATCAGCTCTCCGTCAGCACCGTAGACCCGGAGACCGGCAAATCGATCGTCACCCAGCAGAAGAACGCCTCCAACAAACAGGACGTTCTCTCCGTCGCCGCCAAACTTGCCGAAGGCATTCGCAAAAGCCTGGGCGACACTACGCTGGACTCAAAGCAGTCCGGTTCGGAAACTTTCACCGCCGCCTCGCTCGAAGCCGCGCACGCCTACGCCCTCGGCCAGGACTACCAGCTGTCTGCCAAATGGTCCAACGCACTCGACGCCTACGCCAAAGCAGTCGAACTCGATCCCAACCTTGGCCGCGCCTACGCCGGCACTGCCGCCATTTACGCCAATCTCGGCCGGCGCCAGGAAGCCGCGACATATTACGCACTGGCCCTGAAGCACATTGACCGCATGACCGAGCGCGAAAAATACCGCACCCGCAGCGGCTATTACCTGCTCATGCGCGATCAGTTTCGCGCCATGCAGGAATTGAACGCGCTGGTGAGCGCATATCCCGCCGACACTTCCGGCCATGCCAACCTCGCACTTGCGTATTTCCTGGGCCGCGATATGAAGAGGGCTCTCGAAGAACAAAAGCACGCGCTGCAACTCACGCCGCACAGCGTCCTGCAACGTGTCAATTACTCGATGTACGCGCTCTATGCCGGAGACTTCGATACGGCTGCCAATGAAGCACAATCCATCCTCAAAGAAAATCCGAATTTCGATCAGGCTCTGCGCACTCTCGCGCTCGCCGAACTCGCTCGCGGTCACGATGAAGAAGCGCGGCAGGATTACACGAAACTGCAAAACGTAAACGCCTACGGCGTCTCTATCGCAGCCTCCGGCTTGGCGGATCTGGCTCTCTATCAGGGTCGTCTTGCCGATGCCGCTACAATTCTCCAGCGGGCCATCCCGGACGACCTTGCCGCCAAGGACATGGATTCCGCTGCCGATCGCTCCGCGACTCTCTCGGTCGTGCAAGCCACGCTGGGCAAAACTCAGGAGGCCCTCGCTTCGGCAGGCAAAGCCTCCGCGGATAGCAAGGAGCCGAGCATCCTGTTCCGTGTCGCGCAGGTCTATATCGCCGCCGGCCAGGAGCAGAAGGCTTTGCAGATCGCCGGCTCGCTGTCCGACCGCGTCGAGAACGAGCCTAAGCTCTACGCCAAACTTATCTCCGGCGAAGCCCAACTGAGGAAAGGCGATGCTCGCGACGCTCTTGCTTCCTTCGAGGAAGCCCAGAAGATCTCCGATTCCTGGCTTGGCCATCTGGATCTGGGCCGCGCCTATCTCGACCTTGGCAAATTCACCGAAGCTTCCTCCGAATTTGACATTTGCGTGCAGCGTCGTGGCGAAGCCACTTCCGTGTTCCTCGACGACATTCCCAGCTATCACGTGCTTCCCGCCGTTTATTACTATCAGGGCCGCGCCCGCGAAGGCCTCAACAGCCCCGGGGCCGCCGACTCCTACAAACAATTCCTCGCCATCAAGGAAAAAGGCGCTGGAGACCCGCTCGTCGCGGATGCCCAGCGCCGCATTTCATCCCGCTAGCGCCAACAACTCAGGTGTTCATCATGGCGACGTGACCGAGACCTCATTCGTGACCGCGCTCTCCACACCTGACGTGCTGACTGCACTCACCACGTAGAAGTACTTTGTGCCCGAGGTCAGGCCGGTATCCACGTAGCTGTTGTCTGTGCCCGCATTGATAATGGTGTTGTAATTTCCGGAAGATAGCCCTCGGCGTACCCGATATCCCGCAATGTCGCCGGAAGGACTCGCTGTCCAGGTTAGGGTGATAATCCCCGGCCCTTGCGGTGACCCGATCAAACCGCCTGGCGGCTGCGGGAATATGGTGAGCGTGTAGCTCTGCGAAGTCGTTTGTTGCGGGCTGCCGCTGTCGGCCACCGACTCGCTAAACGTGAAGACTCCCGCCTGCGTTGGCGTCCCACTGAGAGTGTCCCAGGTCGGAGTCGTTGGCGGTTGCGCAATCGTTAGCCCCGGCGGGAAACTCGCATTCGTCAACGAAAAGGAGATCGGCGGCGTCCCATTAGCTGTGAAAATCTGCGCGCTGTAGGAGAAACCCTCCTCGCCATTCGGCAGACTCACGGTCGTAATCGTCAGCCCCGGTTGGATCTGCAGCGCGAATGTTGTCAGAACTTCTTGGCCGCTGCTGTCCGAAGTCAGTACGTTGATCGCGAACGCGCCGTTCACCAATGGGATCCCCGTCAACATGCCGTTCGGCAGTAGTGCTAGTCCTGGTGGCGTGCTGGCGGCGTTCCACCTTACATTTCCGATTCCGCCATGTTCCAACAGGATCTGTGCGTACGGCTGACCCTGTATTGCGGTAGGTAGCGTGCCGGCAGTGGTCACCACAATCCCTGGCGGCACCGCCGGTGGATAGAAAAGTTCGTCGTTGGTCACGGCCACATCGGCCGCATTCACGCCGCTCGTCAGCAGTACGGTGTTGTCGAACAGCAAGCCTTCGCGCTGGCCGGTCTGGTTTTGCGTGAAGTTTCCGGTCGTGGTGAACTGCCCGGTCGCCGGATTGTAAATGTCCGCGTTGGTTCCATTCGGCAGCGCCCCCAGACCTGCGCCGCCCTGAATCAGCACCGTCCCATCCGCCAGCGTCATGGCCGTGTAATGGGCGCGCGGAATCGACATGCCGCCCGTCGGAGTGAACTGTCCCGTCGTCGGATTGTATAGTTCTGCCGTCGCCGTAAACGTCAGGCCGGTTCCCGGGCCCGTCAATCCGCCGGCCACCAGCAGCAGCCCGTTGTACAGCAGCGCGGTAGCGTGGTTACCGCGTCCTGTGGTCATGGGTCCGGTTGGCGTGAACGTTCCCGCCACCGGATCGTAGATCTCCGCAGAATTCAGCGCATTGTTGTTGACGTCGAATCCTCCAGCAATCAGTACCTTGCCGTTCGGCAGCAGGTCCGCGTGGTGAATCTGGCGCGGCGCGGTCATGCTCTGCGTTGTTGCCGTGAAAGTTTGCGCGCCGGGATCGTAGAGCTCCGCCGTCGCTAGCGTGGTGGTGTTGGTGTTGCCTCCGGTCAAGAGTACCTTGCCGTTCGGCAGCGGCGTCGCCACGTGTTGCGCCCGCAAGCTGGTCATGGCGTTGCCCAGCAGCGTAAACGTGTTGTTCACCGGATTGAAAATCTCCGCGCTGGACACGACACCCGTGTCGTTAAATCCGCCGGCCACCAGCACCGTGCCGTCGTTCAGCAGCGTCATGCTGTGATCCGCGCGTGCCACGTTCATCGGGCTGATCGCCGTGAACGCATGCGTGGCCGGATCGAACACTTCAGCGCTCGCCAGGACTCCGGTATTGTCGGGATTTGTCGCGCCGCCCGTCACCAGGATCTTTCCGTTGGGCAGCGTAATCACAATTTGGTTGTGCCGAGCCGTATTGATCGCGCCCGTATCGCAGAACCCGCTCACATTGAACGGTGTCGAGGCTCCGGACACACCACCCGTGGTAGCCCGCAGCGTGTATCCGTTCTGTCCAAAATTCACATTCAGGTTCGGGAAAGTCGCCACGCCAACCGCATTCGTCTGCTCGGTCAGCGTGCCGCCCAGGGTTGCCGCCGCGCAGGGCGGCGCGCCAGTGAAGGCCATCGTCACGTTGGCGCCGGGAATCACTGCTCCGAAGGAGTCTTGCACCAGCACGTTGATCGGACTGCCCGCAAGTGTTTGGCCGCCAATCGAGTTCGCCGGTTCCGTCTGGAACGTTACGAATCCTCCCGCCGTACCCGCAAACGTGATCGTGTAGTTTGCCGTGGCGGTCTGGAACGTGGGCTGCGAGCCGTCATGCAGCGAAACGCTGAACGTGATGGTAGTCGCCTGTGGATTCGGAATCGTCAAATTGCCGTTGCCGTCCAGAAATACTCCCGGTGCTGGCGAGGGCGGGCCGAAGCCGTAGCCGCCGATTCCCCCCGTGGCGGTCAGTTGCGCCGCATACGCTACGCCGATGGTGCCAGTCGGCAGAGTGGCCGGACCGATCGCGAGTGGAGCGCCCGTTCGAATCGTCGTGTTATACGGAACCGATTCCGCAGGGAACGCCGCATCCGTCGCGGTTATCGTAACCGCCGATCCGCCGGGTATCGCCAACTTCGGCGTACCCCCAATCTGGCCAGTGCTCGGATTGATCTGCAGTCCGGCAGGCAAGCCTGTCGCTGTCCACGTGTACGGCGCAGTTCCGCCATTCACAGCCAGCGGCGTGGCCACATACGGCTGCCCCACTACGCCATCCGGCGGCACCAATACAAACTGCTCCGTCAGCGGCGTAACGCTCACGTTCAACGTGTAGTTCTGCACCGTAACGTTCGGCGGCACCGAACTGTCCGCCACCTGAATTGTCACGGCATAGCTGCCCGGTATGGTGGCCGTTCCGGAAACGAGGCCGGTCGGGCTCAGATTCATTCCCGGAGGCAATGCACCTGTGGTGATCGACCACGTATCCGCGCCCGGCTTGCCGCCGCTCGCCAGCAATTGCACGGAGTAGCCCGCATCGAAACGGTCCGTGGCCGGCAGCGTGGCCGTCAAAATCGAAAGCGGCGCATACACCGGCGGCGCAGTCAAATTGGGATTCCCCGGATTCGAAAGGACGGTGGTCGTATTCACCGCTTGCGGCACGGTGACCGGCGTAATCACCGTCAGCGGATTGAAGGAAATTGTAGTCGGCGAGGGATTCACGACGCGCACTGTGATATATGCGGTCTCTCCCGGCGCGAGTGTTACCGTGGCTTCGTTCGGCGTCCCGTTCGTAATGTCCGGATTTGTAATGTTGGGATCCGCCACGGTGAACAATTTCGGATTCACGATGTTCGCGACCGTGATCCAGTGCGTCTGCACTCCCAGTTGGCAGTTGTTCGCCACTGGCGTCTGATAGAGCTTGTTCACAATCAACTGCAGCACGATTCCGCCCGGTACCGTCCCGTTCGTCGCCGTCTTCACCGTGTAAGACGACGTGGTGTTTCCGTTGTTCGTGATCGGATAAATCACGTCCGAAACCGATCCATTCGTAATGTCTGGATTCGTGATGTTGGGGTTCGTGATATTCGGGTTTGTAATGTTTGGATTGGTAATATTGGGATTCGTGATGTTGGGGTTGGTGATGTTTGGATTCGTCGCGCTGACGTTGTCCACGTTTTCGTTCGTGACGTTCGGATTCGTGATGTTCGGATTCAGGTACGAATTATTTGTAATGTTGGGATTTGTAATGTTCGGATTTTCCGTGTCCGTGTTGGTGATGTTGGGGTTCGTGATGTTGGGATTGGTGATGTTCGGGTTCGTGGTTTCGGCATTGGTGATGTTGGGATTGGTGATGTTCGGATTTGTGATGTTGGGATTCGTGATGTTGGGGTTGGTGATGTCGGGATTCAGGACCGCGGAACTGGAGAGGCCGTTGGTCACGACGCTTCCGCCGAGACCGGTGATTTGCGCGACGTTGACGGTGATTGTGGCTTCGGGATTCGTAGACGTCGCAAAAACGCTGCGTGAAACGGACGAGTAAGGCGCAATGGTGACGTCCAGTGTCGTGAGCAGAGAAAATTGGAGAAACGAGGCGGTGCCGCCGGTGGGCTGGTTCGCGATGGTGAAGCGCACGGTAATCGGTTGGCCGGTTATGTTCTGGGCTTCTACTGGAAAGGCCCGCTGGAACGGCACGGTTTGCCCATTAAACGTAGTCGTTCCGAGGGGCTTGGCATTTCCAGGAGCGCCGACGACTAAGCCGCCCGTAATTTGCGACGTGTAGATATTCTGATTGCGCATGCCTTCCTGGCCGGGCACGCAAACCGGCAGCGCGGTCCCCGGTTCGAACACGCTGGTAGTTCCGGCGGGCACGGCGGGCGTGTAGTTCTCCCAGCTTCCTCCCGGCGGAGGCGGCACCACGTCGCGGTTGTCGGTCCAGGTCGCGTGGAAGAGCGGATTCACGCTCGGAGTGAAGTTATAAGCCCAGGAATTGCCGCTCGGAACAAACATGGGCGAAGGCACGATATCAATGTAGTCGCCGAGAAACGGTTCCTGGCCTTGTTCGAACAGCGGCAGGTTCGGCACGTTGAACTTAAACTGTTCGATGTCGGGCGACTCGGGATTTACGCAGCAACCGTAGTCATATTGCGAAACCAGCACGGACGGGCCGAGCACCACGGTAGGAAAAATCCCCAATTGCAGAACGCGCAGGTCCAGCGTGTGCCGGCGCAGCGTTAATCCCGCGTCATCGATGTATGTGGTGAAGACTTCGCCTGGATTGGGGTTGAAACCGGCGAGTTCGCCTTCGGCTTGCAGTGTCTCGACGTAATTTCCGGGGCTTGCAGGGTTGGGGTTGTAAATTCCGGCGTAGTGATCCAGCCGCAAGTCGTAATAGAGCAACGTGAGCCGGCCGTTCGCGAAAGTCATCGCCGGCATGATCTGATGTCCGCGGCCAGAAGGATTGCCGGCGTTTTTTGACTGATTGTCCACCATG
>Ga0335079_10003624_pt1 | contig 17802 bp, 15 predicted proteins | sample Lox_Sample_33_FD_206719 | JGI IMG/M metagenome (GOLD analysis project Ga0335079, IMG submission 206719) | Soil microbial communities from Loxahatchee National Wildlife Refuge, Florida, United States - Lox_Sample_3.3 | ecosystem: Environmental > Terrestrial > Soil > Wetlands | place: USA... | reverse complement strand
CACTTTGTCTAGGTTCGAATCCTAGCCGCCCAGCCAAGTTCAGTTGTCAGTGATCGGTTGTCGGTTGTCAGTTGCGGACGTTCTTAGCAGCAATTCTGGCGAAGAGCGAACGGCGAAAAGCGAACAGAACCCGGCGTACAACCAAACCAGGTGAAGCGGGGTATGACACGATGGACGCAGCAACGAAGACGAGCGTAGTTCCTCCTGTAACGCAGGCAGGCGACGGCACACCTCCGGTGGCGCAGCAGAAGCCGCTCTCGGAGCGTAAGCCGGTGAAGGCGCGCCAGGATGACAAGTGGAAGATTTTTTCCGGCACCGCGAATGATGCCTTGGCCCGGAGCATTTGCGAGTTCCTCGGCTTGCCGCTGGGCGAGGCATGTATCGACAAGTTCTCCGACGGCGAGACTTATGTGCAGATCGCGGAAAATGTGCGCGGCGCCGACGTCTTCATGGTGCAGCCCACCTGCGATCCGGTGAACGAGCACCTGATGCAGTTGCTGCTGCTGATCGACGCGCTCAAGCGCGCTTCGGCGCGGCGCATCACGGTGGTGATTCCGTACTTCGGCTATGCGCGGCAGGACCGCAAAGACAAGCCGCGTGTGCCCATTTCGTCGAAGCTGGTGGCGGATTTGTTGACCACCGCGGGGGCCGATCGCGCGCTGGTCGTTGATCTGCACGCGCCGCAGATCCAGGGATTTTTCAACATCCCGGTGGACCATCTGTTCGCGTCACCAGTGCTGGTGGACTACTTCCGCAAGCAGCAATTTCCGGACCTGACGGTGGTCTCACCGGATGCCGGCGGCGTGGAGCGCGCCCGCTTCTTCGCCAAGAAGATGGATTCCGCGCTGGCGATTGTGGACAAACGCCGCGTGCAAATAGACGAGACCGAGGTGATGCACGTCATTGGCGATGTGAAGGCCCGCACCTGCCTGATCCTCGACGACATCATCGATACCGCCGGCACGCTGGTGAAAACTTGTCAGGCGCTGCTGGATGCGGGCGCGCGACAGGTTTACGCGTGCGCAACCCACGCCGTACTTTCGGGCCGGGCGATTGAGAGGATTGCGCAATCGGAGCTGGTGCAAGTGGTGGTGACCGACACCATTCCGCTGACCGCACCGGCTCGCAACGAAAACAAGATCGTGGTGCGATCGATTGCAGGGCTGATTGGACGTGCCATTCAGTCGATCCACGAAGAGACATCGGTCAGCAAACTGTTTTTATAAAGGGAAACGAGCGAGATTATGGCTACAGCAACCGCAGAGAAAAATGTAGAAGCCAGGCCGCGGCAGGGCGGCGGCAAGAACCATGCGCGCCGCTTGCGCCAGACCGGCATGATCCCGGCCGTGGTGTACGGAGCGGGGCAGGAATCGATGGCAATTGCCGTCGACCCCAAGCAGATGGGCCGCATTTTGCATTCGGAGTCGGGACACAACTCGATTTTCGATCTTAGCCTCGACGGCCAGAACGCCAAGGTCATGATCGTCGACTGGCAATACGAGCCGATCAAGGGCGCGCTGCTGCACGTCGATCTGAAGCGCATCGCCATGGACAAGGTGCTGCGCGTCAGTGTGCCCATTGTGCTCAAGGGCGAGGCGCCGGGCGTAAAAGTGCAGGGCGGCATCCTCGAGCAGCTCTTGCGCGAGGTGGAGATCGAATGCTTGCCCGCCGACATTCCTAGCCACATCGATGGGGATGTCAGTCAATTGATGTTCGGCCAAATGATTCATGTTTCCGATCTGCCACATGGCGGGAAGCTGAAGTTCATCAGCGATGAGGGCCAGCCGGTGGCCCACGTGGTGCACGTGAAGGAAGTGGTGGAAGCGGCTCCCGCCGAAGCTGCCGTGGAAGGTGCGGCTGCGCCGGCCGAGCCCGAAGTCATCAAGAAGGGCAAGCAGGAGACCGAAGGCGAAGCTGCCGAGGGCGCGAAGCCGGAGAAGGCCGAGAAGCCGGAGAAGAAGAAGTAAGCGCTGTGAAGCTGATCGTCGGGCTTGGCAATCCGGGCATCGAGTATCAATTCACGCCGCACAACATGGGTTTCCTCGCGGTGGACCGTATTGCCGAGCAATGCGGCTTGCGAGTGAACAATCGCCACTGCCGCGCCCAGACAGCGCGGACGCGCATCGCCGGGCACGAGGTGGTGCTGGCCAAGCCGGAAACCTACATGAATCTGAGCGGCGCGTCGGTGGCCGAACTGGTTAGCGAGTACGAGATCCAACCGGAGCAGGACCTGGTGGTGATCTATGACGAGTTGGACTTGCCGTTTGGCACGTTGCGGGTGCGGCCGCGAGGCCGTTCGGCGGGACACAACGGCATGCAGTCGGTGATCGGGACATTAGCTACGCAGGAGATCACGCGAGTGCGGCTGGGGATTGCACCGGATTATCCCGTGGGCGATGGCGCGAAGTATGTGCTGTCACAATTCAAGAAGGCGCAGCTTGAGGCCGTCGCTCAGATGCTGGATCAGGCGGCAGAGGCGGTAGGAGTGATTCTTGCTGACGGCGTGCAAGCGGCGATGAATCAGTTCAACGGAAAAGAAGCAACCAGCGACTAGCGAGTCGGTGGTTGAAGGGCAAAGTTCGAGAAACAGGTTTGAAGCTAGTGGCTAGTTGCTAGCTGCTGGTTGCTCAGGAGAACAAATGCAACGTATTTATGAATTGATGTTCATCGTCCGACCGGACATGCCGGAAGAGGACTTGGACAAGCTGATTTCCAATGTCGAGGCGCAGGTCGGCAACGCGGGCGGCACCGTGAAGCATGTTGAGCGCATGGGCAAGCGCCGGCTGGCGTATATCGTGCGCAAGTTCCAGGACGGCATGTACGTGCTGATCACGCTGGAAGGCGAAGGCGGCATGGTGAAGGAAGTGGAGCGCCGTCTGCGGGTGACGGAGCCGGTCATTAAATTCATGACCGTTCGCGTCGACGAGGAGCAGAAGCGGCTGGCTAAGATCAAAGCCGTTCGCGACACCAAGGTGCGCGGCAAGGGAACGCGTGCGGCGGCCGCCGAAGCTGCCGCCGCAGAAAGTGCAGTGGTGGCGCCCGAGAGCGCGCCCGCTGAAGGTGGCGAGCAGGCGCCGGTCAGCGCGTAAGCGCAGATTTCTTGCCAGCGTTGATGTTGTTGCCTCGAATCGCTTAGAGGCTGGGAAACCGCATGACTATTGACGAACGGCTGGATCGGCTGGTGGAGCGCCACGAGGCATTGTCTCAATCTGTCGAGCTGCTCACAGCGGATGTTCGCGAACTGAGGCAGGAAGTTAGCCAGCTTGGCAGCCAAGTCAGCCAGCTTGGCAGCCAAGTCAGCCAGCTTAGTAACCAGGTCGGCCAGGTTGTTGGGGCTGTGGCTGAACTTGCTCGTCAAGTTAGCGATGTGACCAAGACAACAGGCACAATCGCTGAAGCGACGACGCAACTGCTGCGTGTGACGCAAGATCATGAGGAGCGCATAAGGCGATTCGAAGGCGGGAACAAGCCGCTGCAGTAGGGGATAGAATCCGTGCCCGTTTTGGGCTCTGAGGAGAAGCATGGCAGACGAAGTAAGCAAGACATCGGCTCCCGCAGGAGGCACCGCAACCAGCGACGCTCCGGCATCACGTCCGGAGGGTGGTCCTCGTGGGCCGCGCAGCGGGCCGCGTCCCGGCGGAGGTCCAGGTGGAGCGCGTGAAGGCGGACGGAAATTTTTCCGCCGCAAGAAAGTTTGCAAGTTTTGCGTGGAAAAAATCGACGCCATTAACTACAAGGATGTGCGGCTCCTGTCGCAATTTGTGGCAGAAAGCGGCAAGATCGTTCCCCGGCGTCTGACGGGGGTTTGTACGCCGCACCAGCGCCGTCTCACTGACGCTATCAAGCAGGCGCGCAACATCGCCTTGCTGCCGTTTGGCGGGCGCTAAAGTGGCAGTGGTCAGTAGCCAGTGACCAGTTAAGAGATGTCGCTACTGGTGGCTGGCTTGCGAAGCCCGAAACCGTCCGTTGAAGCCAGACGGTCAAACTGGCTGTTCACGAGCCCCGCCCAGCGGGACGAAAGATCTTAGCCCAGCGGTTTCAACGCTGGATAGGTTGGATCTTGGAGCTTCGAGTCCCTTTAGGGACGATATAAGGCGACGAGGGCTTCAGCCCGAGTCGATGAACGGAGTTTTGCATGGAAGTCATACTCAAAGAAGATGTGGCCAAGCTTGGCTCGCGCGGTGACGTGGTCAAAGTCGCTGAGGGCTATGGCCGCAATTATCTACTGCCCAAGAAACTGGCGATTGAGGCCACGGCCGCGAATCGCGCCGTAATCGACCAGATGAAGGCGGCGGCGGCGCGCCGGCTGGCGCGCGAGAAGGGCGATGCCGAGACGCTGGCGCAGCAGCTCGCAGGTGCCGAGCTCAGCTTCACGCGAAAATCGGGCGAGCGCGATCAGCTCTTCGGCTCCGTCACTGCGGCTGACATTGCCCACGAACTGGAATCCAAGGGCTTTCACATCGATCGCCGCAAGATCCAGCTCAATGAGCCGCTGAAGAGCATCGGCGACTTCAACGTAGCGATCAAGCTGCACCGCGACGTGGTGGTGCCCATAAAGGTGACGATCAAGAAGGACGTGGTCGCCGAATCCGCGCCCCCGGCCGACACCGAGAAAGCCGGCGCCGAAGCCTAACCAGCGCCTTGGAGCGACTAAATCGCGAAGAGAAAAGGCGGGAGAATCGGGTCTCCCGCCCTTTGCGTTTCGCGCTCTTACCAGATGCGGCGCACGCCGTAATGCTCGAATACCGGATCGGCGCTAACGATTGGCCAACCGGTAGCATGCGCCCTGATGCATTGTGTAATTCATTAGCTTAGCTATGCTTACTTAGATAACGATCACCTATCTTCTTCAGATCCTCGCAATTTCTGATCGGCAACGTCACTGAGTTTGATCGACTGCTTGTGCTAAGAAGCGGCAATGAGCCATGTCGAGGTAAAGGCATCTTTGATTGAAGGCTTCGGGCTGTTTGCAACCAGCCAGCTTAGCGCCGGAAAACGCATTCGCCAGATCAATGTGGTGCGGGAGATCACACCCAGCTCGCCTTTACGCGAGGAACTCGGTGAGCGGACCGATCACTGCGATTATCCGAATGGGAAAGTCGTGCTATTGGGTAGTCCGGACCGATACATCAACCACAGTTGCGATCCTAATGCCTACGTGCTCTACGATGGCGAGCGCCCATTCCTTGTGGCGCGGCGCAACATTGCCGCAAGCGAGGAGATTACCTGTGACTACAACCTCAACATCACGGGGGGAACTGCGTGGCCCTGCCATTGTGGCGCGGCGCGATGCAGGGGCATGACTACGGGCGACTTCTTCCGCCTCCCAATTGAGATCCAGCGTGAATACAGGCCGCTTCTCGCAGATTGGTTCGTCGTTGCCCATCGTGATCAGCTAGCCGCGCTGGGAATTCCATAGCACGGTGCAGGATGCTCCAGTCTATAATCTGGCTCACGGTTTCTTCCCGCGCTCGTCTATGTAGTTGCAGGCATTGAAAATGATAATGGCTTGCCACTTGCAAAGTAGGAAGAAACCAGCATGCCGGCCGAAGCGGTAGCAGTTCCCCTCACGGTTGGCCCCCACGCCATCCCGCGAAATGCGGGCGGACTGGGGACCCCGGTCCCGGGACTTGCGCCTCAAATTGCGGACAAGCGCCGCAATGTGGGAACCCCGGTGTTCCGTACTCCTGAAGCGTGGCAGGAGGCGGCGTCTATCCCCTTACGGCAGGGAAACGTAGCGGGGCGGGCCCAGAGCCGCATGAACGATACGGAGCTGATCCGGGAAGCGCAGCGTGGCAACCGTGCCGCCTTCGAGGAATTGGTGCGCCAGTACGACAGCGCTGTGCTGCGCCTCGCCTACCATCTCACCCGCTCCGAGCAGGACGCGCAGGACATTTATCAGGAAGCGTTCCTGAAGGCCTACCGCAACATCAACAACTTCCGCTTCGAGTGCTCGTTTTACACCTGGATCTACCGCATCGTCACCAATCTCTGCCTCGACCTGCTGCGCAAGCGGCAAGTGCGCAAGGAAGATTCGGGTATCGCGACGGACTCGGAGGGCGGCACGTACGATTTGCTGGACCAGGTGGCCGATGTGCGTTCCGGCGCCAGTCCCGAGCGCGACCTGATGCGGCGCGAGTTGGGAGCGCGCATCGCCAAGGCCCTCAACAAACTGACGCCACGCGAGCGCATGGTGTTTGAGATGAAGCATTATCAGGGCCTGAAGCTGCGCACCATCGGCGAGATTTTGAATACGACGGAAGAGACGGCGAAGAATACGTTGTTCCGCGGCACCCAGAAACTGCGTGCGGCGTTGAAGGACATGAAATGAGCGGTCAGCAATCGGTACTCAGCATTCCGCCAGGGCAGTGCGCTTCGCGGTCCTGTGCCGAATTTGCGGGTGTCGCGGCCTGATCGAATACCGTTTGGCTGAGTGCTGACTGCTGAGGTTCTTATGAATTGCGATTGGGTACAACAAAACGTTTGCCTGTACCTCTATAACGAGCTTCCGGACGACGCGCGGCACGAGGTCGAGCAGCACATCCGGCGTTGCCCGGCGTGCGCCGCGGAACTCGGGGCACAGCAGGAATTTCAGGCGCAGATGAACGCATTGCCGGTGGAGGAACCCTCAGCCAGCTTTCTTGCGGCGGCACGCATGCGGCTGCAGGAGGAACTTGAAACCGCTGAGCAACACCGCGCCTGGTATCACCGCTTCGTCTTCGATCCCACCGCGTGGCTGCGCCAGTTGCGGTTCTCGCCCGCGCTCGCCGCCGTCCTGCTGATGGTCGGCTTTGGTTCAGGGTTGGGAACCATGTACAGGGTGCTGGGCGGCATACATGCATCGCCGCCGCCGCGAGTTGACGCATCGATCGGCGGCATCACCTCCATCGACCGGCAACCGAACTCCGACAAAGTGCAGATTCATTACGATCGCATCGAGCCGGAGTTGGTCGAAGGCACGATCAGCGATCCCAGGATCCAACAAATGCTGGCGTTCGCGGCCAAGAACAACATCAACAATCCCGGCGTGCGGCTCAACTCGGTTGACCTGCTGACCAGCAAGCCCGACGATCCGGAGGTGCGCGAGGCGCTCACCTACGCTTTGCGTTACGACAGTAATCCCGGGGTGCGGCTGAAGGCGCTGGATGGCCTCGGTGCTTACGTGAAGCAGGACATCCGCGTGCGCAATGCGGTGCTGGAGGCGCTGCTGAATGACAGTAATCCTGGCGTGCGTAGCGGCGCCCTGCGCGCTCTGGACCCGGTGCGTGCCGACAGCAGCGTGCGTATGGCGTTTCAGCAGTTGGCCAAAGACGACCCCAGCGACTACATTCGTACGGAATCGCAGCACGAGCTGGCCTCCATGCCGAACATCGATTAATCCACAAGGAACCGAGTCACGCAGAAATGGGCGAACCCAGAGAAAAAGTCTATCGGCCACAAACCCAGGATAGGACGACCATACGGAAACCTTTTCTGCGCCTCAGTCTCTCTGTAGTTATGTTTTCGCTGGGCTTGCCTCTATGGGCGCAGCAAGGGCGGATTTACCGCGACGGCAACTCCTGGGTCGAGGAACTTGCCGGCACGCTGCCGGCAGCGCGCCAGTTGCGCGTGAACACCGACCTGGGTTCGGTGGAAGTGCAGGGGGACGCGCCGCGACTTTCGTACGTCATCCGCAAGCGCTCGTATGCGCCCACGGAAGAGGCGGCGCGCCGGCAATTCGAGCAAATGCATGTTTCCGCCAACAAGGTTGGCCAGAGCAATTTGATTGACGCCAAAATTGCGGCGCGGAACCTGTCGCGTTTCGGCGCGGAGTTCATGGTGCAAGTGCCGCGTGAGGTCAGTCTCGTGAAAGTGCAGACGCGCACTGGATCGCTGACGTTCAGCTCGATAGCGGCGACCATCGAAGCGACGACGGGCGCAGGGCTGATCAAGCTGGATGATCTGGCCGGGCCGGTGAAGATCTCGAGCGGCGGCGGCAACGTGGAGGCCGGCAACCTGGGCAGTGATCTGACGCTCACCAGCGGGGCGGCCGATGTTCGCGTCGCCAACGTTAGCGGCCAGACGCAGGTGAGTCTGGGGGGTGGTCGCGTGTACATCGGCTCATCTCGCGCGTCTACTATTCAGACCGGCGCCGGCAGCATTCAGGTGCAAAAGTGTGTCGGAGACTTGCATGTGATCAGTGGCGGCGGGAACTTGTATCTGGGAGATGTGGAAGGCGCGGTGCAAGCGGAAACCGAGGGCGGCAGCGTCCGGCTGGCCAGCGCCAGCGGACCCGTGCGCGTGACCACCGGCGGCGGCAGTGTGCAACTGTACAACTTGAGCGGCGGCGCACAAGTGGAGACCGGAGCCGGCCCGATCTTCGTGGAATTCCTGGGTAAGCACGGCTTCACCGACTCGTTTCTCCATACCGCGGCCGGCGACGTAACCGTATGTTTCGCTGGCAACTTCCCCGTTACCGTGCATGCCACCTCGGACATGACGATCGGGTATGGCATCTTTTCGGAAATCCCCGGATTGAGCATCACCCAGCAGGGTGGCCAGTTCAGCCCGAAGTCGATGTCGGCGGAAGGACCGCTCAATGGCGGCGGTCCAACGCTCCGCGTCCGAACCACCATGGGACAAATCGCGTTTCGAAAATGTCATTAAGGCAGGGTTGATCTATGCGTGCGCGTAATCGAATCTCGTTAGCTGCCGCAATCGCGGCAATGATGGTGCTTCCGGCAACCGCCGCTCCTCAGCCGTGGCCCGAAGCGCATTCCGGCGCCTACCTGGGCGTGCAGATCGCCCCGGTCAGCGCGCAACAGGCTTCCGCATTAAAGCTGCAGAACCCGACGGGTGCCTTGATCACCTACGTCGACCAGGACGGTCCCGCCTGTCATGCCGGACTGCTGGAGAACGACGTTGTGGTCGCTTATGAAGGCTCGAAGATCGAAGGCCCGGCGGACTTGCAGGGTTTGATCCACGCGACTCCTCCGCAGAAGACGGTCACGCTGACCGTGGTTCGCGGCGGCCAACGTAAAGACGTGAAGGTGACGCTCGGAAGTTGGAACATTATGGGGCGCGCCCACAGCTTCGATGCTTCAACTTTGGCGGTTCCCCCGCCGCCCCACGTCGTCGTGCCGGATGTCGAGGTGCCGTCCTTCACCTTGCTCTCCTCGCGTCACGGCCTGGTGGTGGAGAGCCTGACCCCGCAGCTTGCCGACTTCTTCGGCGTACCGCATGGCCATGGCGTACTAGTGCGCTCCGTAGAGGCTGGCAGTCCCGCTGCCGCCGCCGGTCTCAAAGCCGGTGATGTGATTCTGAAGGTCAACAACGAGATGGTCCACGACATGGCTGACTGGCAGCGCGGCATGCGGACCCCAGGAAGCAAGATTCCGGTCAACATCTGGCGGGATAAGCGCGAACAGGTCTTCGTGCTCAATGTTCCGGGTCAGGGCGGTAGCTCGCGGTTGTCGCCCAGCGATTCACTCGACCTCGATACCGATGCGCAGTTGCTGCGTGAGCAGATCGAGCAATTACGTCCGGAGATAGAGCTCGGTCAGGAGGAGACGAGTGCAGAATTAGTTCCTGACGAAAAAGAGCTGGAGCAGATGCGTCGTGACCTCGACAAAGAGATGAAGAAACGGCAGGAAGATATGGCGAGGATGTCACGCGACATGGCGAAATCTGCGCAGCCGCTCGCCAAGGACATGGAAAAAATGCGCGCCGATCTGCAGAAATCTTTGCCGAGCCAGAAAGAGTTAGACGAGATGCAGCGTCAGATTCGGGAGTCGATGCCTAGCCAGAAGGACATCGAAGAGATGACGCGGCAAATTCAGGCATCCATGCCCACCCAGAAAGAGCTCGACGACATGCGCCTGCAGATGCAGGATGCGATGAAGGCCTGGACCCCACAACTGCAAAAGCAAATGGAAGAATTGCGCAAGCAGATAGAAGACCAGAAACTCGATTGGCAGCAAATGATGCAGGACCGCGATGATGCACCGGAGTTCTAGAGCGGGTCCAGAGTTCCTGTATCCCAGCTTTGAAAGGGCACGGCTTTAGCCGTGCCGCAAGCGCAAGCCCATGAAATCTGCTCCAGCCGCCGGGGGAAGCGAGCCCGCAGCGCCTGAAGGCGGCCGGTCTTCTCGTAGTAACGGCACGCCTGAAAGCCGTGCCCTTGCAAACGGGCTACACCTAGCTACCTGAGCTGTGTCGTCGGCGTCGTTGCCGCAGCTTCCGCCGCAGAGCTGGACTGCGCAGCTGGGTCGCTTGGCTCGGCTGCAGTACGGGGGATGGGCGAACTCGATGCTGCGGGCGCGAGATTGGCGGCCGGAGACGTTGATGCGGAACTTGCTGCGGCCGGCGCGGCATTGGCGGTCGGGGTTGGGTCAGAAGAGACCGTCGGCGGCACATGAGGTCTCGGCGTTGGCGCGTACTTCTCGACGGTTTGCAGGAACATCTGGGCATCGGCCGGGGCTGGTACCTGTCCATTCAATAGCGAGCGGTACGTCCACGTCTTGCCATAGAAGGCTTGCGTATCGGCGTCGTCCTGCTTGATCACTCCACCGCCTAGCGAGACGCCCAGGAAAAGCCCGCGCGAGCGGGAATAGGTCAGTACCTGGGCGCGCAAGGTCAGGTCGGTCATGGCCTGAGCATCGCGGCCCACCGGTCCGGCAGCGGCTGAGGCATCCGCGCCCAGCTTGAACTTGCTGTGCAGCAGGTACTGCATGCCGTCATCGGTGCGGATAATCAGCACCAGGTCGGACGCCTGTCCACCTGCTTGAAAGCCGAAGCTGCCACCGGTCAGCTTGAAGAATGCCGGCGCACTCCACCCGGTTTCGGTGCGGCAGGTCGCGACGCCCTTGCCGTAGTTGGCGCCGAAGATGAAGCCGCCCTTTAGCATCGAGGGCATGATGGCAATGCATTTAGCGCCCGACATAATGCTGTCGGGAATAGCGCTGTCTGGAGCGGACATGATCTGCCTGAGGACGACGCTGGCCGTCTGAATGCGGTCGATATCGTCGTCGCGCCGCTCGGAGGCTACGGCGATCATGGCGAGCGCCAATAGAATTGCTGTCGCTGCGAAGATCTTCTTCATAGTGATACTCCCGTGAGGGCGCAGCCGAGGCGCGGCCGCGTCACGAGTTCATCTTAGAGCGTTTGATGGCCGCGCAAGGACGAAGAAAGCGATCTGACGGTTACTCTTTAGTGTCCTGGACGGTAGAACCAGTGGCCGGTGGTCAGTGGTCAGTAGCCGGTAACCGGCATGAGCAGTCAGCAGTGAGCAGTCAGCAGTGAGTAGTCAGTAGCCATTGGCCGAGCTGTACAAACTACTGCCCCGGGCCTTGCTGTCCGGTGGATGCGCGTTGCGGCTCGATCGCGTTCACGGCCGGGCCGGGAGGATTGTCGGTCACGGTGTAGAGCTTGTCGTCGCGCAGATACATTCTCTGCATTTCCTCCAGATTGAAGGGACGCGCGCCGCGGCGTCCGAAGACGGCGAGTTGGTTGCCGCTCTCATCGACGGCGCGGTCACGATCAATGCCCTTGGAGATGGCCAGCGCCGGACCTTCGGTATGGCGTGTGCCAATCAGGACGGGCTTGGGGCGGAAGCTGAATCCGGAGAACTCCGGATCGTTCATAGGCGAAAGAATCTGCACCACGCGCAAGCCGTTCTTGCCGTCGGCAACAAAGGCGAAGGCCTCGGCCGAGACCATGCCGATCTTGATGTCGTTAACATCGTTCATCGCGCCGCCGACATTGAAAACCTGGTCGAGCTTGGGATGCTCGGGTTGCTCGACGTTGACGATCACCATGCCCTGCTTGCCGCCGGAGACATACGCGTAGGTGCGCGCGACGTAGATGTTACGGGCATCTTGCAGCGGCACGAAGGCGTTCTCGACGGGCACGGGCTTCTCAAGGTGCGTGACGTCGAGGACTTTGAGCCCGTCTTTATCGACCACGAAGGCGTAGCGGAATTGCACCGCCAGTCCCTTCGGCTGGTTCAGGAATGGCGCGCCGATTTCAGCCGTGATAACGGGCTTGGTCGGATTGTGGAGGTCAACCACTTCCAGCCCGCGATCGCACAGGATGTAGGCGTAGTTGCCGGCAATGGTGATGCGGCGCGCGCCGTGCAGCTTGTTATCAGGATTGAAGCCCGGCATGCGCACCAGGTAATTGTTTTGGGGGTCGCCGTCGAGCAACGTGCCGACACCGGGCAACTTGTACTTCGGTTTGGCGAGGTTGGGATCGCCGACCACGACCAGTCCCTCCTCGCGGTCGGCTACGTAGAGGAAGCCGTACATCAGGTAATTCAGGTTCGGATTCTTCGACCCGAGCATGGGCTGCTCTTCGTTCTGGGGGAACTCATGACGCAAGGGATCGACGCCCAGCGTGGTCGGCGTGGCCACGGCCATGGCGTACTTCGTTTTCACGTAAAAACGCTGGCCGAGCGGCGACACGGGCGCGGTGATCATGCGCTCGGAGAAATCTTTGTCGTCGAGGTTGGCGATATCGTAGATGCGGAAGCCGCCCTTGCCCATGGCGGTGTAGAGGTACTCGCCGCGGCCCTGCACGTCGAGGATCTCGCCGCCGGGATGCAGAAGATCGGAGCTGGGGTGATCGTAGCTTTCCTTCAGCTCGCGGCCGCCCTTGACGAACTTCTCGTAGTCGGCCGGCCAGGCAAGCTTGTGCAGGTCGCTCCCGTAGACCGCGGGCGGCTCGTCATGCTCGGTGACCGCGACCGCTTCATACCCCTTGTCGCCGGTGGCGACATATATATAGCGGCCCATGAAGTTCATGAGGTTGGTGCCCTGGGTGAGCAGTTGCGCCATCCAGGCGTTGTTGTCGATCTTCTGCGAGACGTGGCAGTCGGTGCAGGTCTTGGTTTCCTTGGCGCGTACCGTGTGCGGGACGAAGGTGCTGAACGCCTCGCCGCTGAATCCCGGGGCGGATATGGTCTGCTGCTGGAAATAAAGCCAGTCGCGATCGGCATTCTGCGAGCTGACGAGAATGGCGCAGGCGGAGCGCACCGGCGCGATGCGATGCTTGGTCACGGTGCCGTCGATGCCGAGCAGATAGGCGTCGTCGCGCAGCACCTGGAAGTCGTAGGAGGTCCAGTTGCGCGTGATGATGCCTTCGTTGTGCAGCATGGGCATCCTCTGGTTGGCGGTCAAAGGAAGATGGCAGCCGTAACAGGTGGGCGCCCATGAGCTGTGGCACGCGTAGCAGGTCATCTTGCTGTTGTCATGCGCCAGTTTGTCGCCGGCGACGCGGGCATCGCCCCAGGTGCTGCCGTCTGTCTGGATGGTCTTGGCCAGGCGCGATTTCTCGCTGTAGTGCTCGTTGCCGGGAGTGATCGAGTCGAGAACCTGCACCACTTCCCACTTCACCTTCGGGTCGAGCATGGCGCGCTGATAGAGCTTGCCCCCTTCCCAGAAGAAGCGCCGCTCGCCCGAGGGCGTGCGCATCATCGTCATGTCGGTACCGCCGGCGGGCGCGGCGAAGCTGGAGGTGCGCAGCGTCGCCTTGTGCTCAATCGAGCCGTGGCAATCGATGCAATCCACTTCAACCGCATTGCGGGTTTCGCCATACAGATTGCCGTTGCCGTGGCCGTCCTGCTGGAAATGGCAGTCGATGCAGTGCATGCCCTTTTCCAGGTGAATGTCTTTCAGGTGGACGGCCTTGCCGAACTTGTCGGGATCATCGGGTTTGACGATGTTGCCTTCGGCGTCGAGCAGGTTGCCCCAGCGGTCGTGCTTGTAGACCGCGCGGAAGATCCAGCCGTGGCTGTGGAAGTCGGCGAACTGCGTATTCTGCAGCTTGCTGTTGATCGAGCCGGGTCCGGTGTCGCCGACATGTTTTAGGAAATCGACGGTGTCCCAGTTGCCGCGAATAGCAGTGCGCTCGGGATCGCGCGTCTGTACCCTCTGTTGCTCCTTAGCGCTGGGATTGCGCTGCTGGGCCGGATACATGCCCTTGTCGGCGTCGATCTCGTTGTCCCACCAGGTATAGCCGAAGTAGGTGGTTTCCATGTTCGTTCCCGGGTGAACATGGCAGACCATGCACTGGCTGGAGGGAATGGCGCGGGTGAATTCGTGCTTGAGCGGATGGCCGGGTTGGCCCTTGGGGATGGTGGGATCGTCAGTCTGCGACATTCCCATGTTGCCGAACTGTGCGTAGCTGGCCGAGTGCTCCGGGGAGCGATCGTTGGCGTAGATGACGTGGCAGGCGGTGCAGCCCGAGGCGCGATAGTCCCCGGGCTGGTCGTTGGTGCCAGGAAAGTAAAGCAGGGGATCGAACAAGCGCGTTTTCTGGATCCCGAGCACAGTGGGATCGGTGCGCAGCATGGTGCCGAAGCCGCGGAAGCTCAGCTTCACGTCAGGGTTGCCGTTTTCCTCATCGAGGATGGGATTGCCCACTTCCTGTTTCTTCTCGCCGCCGCGTTCGAAGACGCGCAGGACGTTGCCGGGCTCCGAGTACTCCCAGCGCTGGAGCGGTTCCAGGAAAGGCAGGATGCCCTTGGTACGCGTCTCCTCTTCCGTTGGTGGCGGCTTCATCTCCAGCCGCTGCGGCTGCCCGTCACGGCTGTAGCTCTCGCCGAAGTGCGCGTCCTTCAGCGGGAAGGCGCCGTTGTTGTAGAGCGCGGCCTCCCACAGCAGGGCGCCGTGCGCCATCATGCTGGTCCTTACGCGGGCAACTTCCTGCACGTGGCAGCCAGATCTGCCGCAGGTCTCGTCCGCGATGCGAAGATCGCCGGGGTTGATGAACTTGATGTAATCCGGGTCTTCCTTCAGCCACTGGGTGTAGGCGCGAACGGGATTGGCCGAAGTCCAGGCATTATGCGGAATGCGCGGCTTGGGATGCGCCTCCTGGGTGAGCCTGACATACTCGGGCGAATTCGACCCCGTACCGGCGGGCAAGAAGATCTTCGCGTTGCCGCCATGACAATCGGTGCAGCCCAGCGCGAAGCTGCCGGATTTGTGCATCGTCGGGCTGTCCTCGGAGGTGTGACAACTCATGCAGCCGTCGGTTTTCTGTTTCGCGTCTTCGAAGGATTGCTGCAGGAATATTCCCGCAGGCATCGGCTCCTGCGCGGGCGTGGTCTGCGTCTGTGGCTGGGACTTGCCCGCCGGCGGCGACGCGGCACTTCGCGCTCGGGGAGTAAGAACGGCAACGGCGCACAACACTACGGCGATCAATACATGGCGCGAAACGCGGGACTCGCAAACTAATCGCATGGGAAACTCAGAAGGTCAACGCCAAAGAGGCAAAGCCGGAAAGCAGGACTTTGCTGTTGTACAGGTTGTTTAGACCGGCCCCGGGAAAGAGCGTGGCTTCTCCCGCGGTCACCACCCAGTTTTCATTCAGCTTCGGACGATACCGGATACCGAAGCCCAAGTCTTCGCCGATGCTGTGTTTGACATTTTCCTGGAACAACAGAATTTCCAGCGGTTCGGTGCGATCAAAGCGAAGGTAGTTGAAATTGGAGAAGCCACGCAGGTTGGTCGTGATATTAAAATCTGCGCCGGCCGTGAAGATGTAAATGCCAGGATTAACGAAATTGGCCTGGCCTTCCTCCTTGTTGGCGCGAAGCGCAGGCAGCAGGCTGCCGGGGGTCGTCAGTCCAACCCCGGTGCTGAGCAGTCCGATGCCCTGTTGGTCCCAGAAGCTGAACGCGCCGCCGGCGAAGTTGGTATCGTCCACGATGGTGTCAAAGCCGGTCGCGGTATTACTGCGACTCTTGCCGTAGCGGTAGCTGGAATCGCCGGAGGCATAAAACACCGAGGTGTAATACCGCGCCCAATCTTTGTCGATCGACAGCTCCAAAGCTCCCATCCGCGCGTTAATGTTCACCGGCCGTCCGGCAATCGGATTGAAGGTGTCGTGTCCCAGCGCCTGGTAGAACGCGTGGTCTACGTTGATTCGCTTGATGTGCCCATTGCTCGTCCAGCCCAGATAGTAGGCCTCGATCTGGTGCTGAATGACGATTCCATTGACCACGTCGCCGATGGGCGCCGGGCGCACCAGGAATCCGTTGTCGTCGTAGTGCAGCGTGGGATCGTCGCGGTTGTAGTGAAAACTGAATTCGTTGGTGTAACCCTTGGCGAAGAAGTCCTGGATGTAAGCGTTGGCAATATAGACCTGCTCGTGGCGCTGGGTAAAGGTGTTCAGTCCGCTGTTGGTGTTCTTCTCGAGGAAGTAGAAGTACGCAAGATTGTAATTGATGCGGTTGGATTTCAGGTTTCCGAAGATGCGAATCCCCGGCTGCTCCTCGGCGAAGAGAAAGCCGCGAAAGTCGCTGACGAACTGTTGTATGCCGGCGCGAACGGAGACGAAATCGAAATTCGGACTCAGGTCATGGATCTTGGCTTCCAGGAACGCCTCCTGCATCCCGGTATGAGCGTCGAAACGGTTGATGCCATTGGCGGGGTTCACGTTCACAATCCCGCGCTCGCGGGTTTGCAGGAAGTTCAGGTTGATGACCGGCGTGACCCGGATGCGCCAGTCAATGGGTCGAAAGCTGGTGTCGCCCTGGAACAAATCAAACGACAGAATGAAGCTTTGCGAGCCGAAGAACTGCTCCCCTTTGCCGAAGAAATCTTCGGTGCCCGGCGACAGGGTCGTGACCCCACTGGGCACCGGCAGCCGCCGGATATTCATTGCCGAAAGACTGGTGCCGGTGAAATTGAAAAACCAGTTCTGGCCGATGATGGGCCGGTCGCCCTTGAAGATGTTGCGGTTGAAGGGATCGTACCAATGCCCTTGCACGTAGGGATAATCGCCGCCGTTGCCGTAACGCGGCCATAGCGGCATATCGAAAAGATTCCAGCGATCAGGCGAAGGCATGGTGGCAACGACGATCGGCGGCGCGGCGACACCCTCCGGCGTAGGTGTCTTGAGGTTTTCCATCGCCGTAGGGTAGGAAGAACTCGGGGGCGGTTCCGGTGCCGCCGTACCGGGTGTGCCCGGCAGGCCGCTGGTGACTTTTTCCGGGGAAATTGCCGTGATCGGCTCCAGCCGCACTTGCAGGGTCACAAGTTCGCCGCCCTTTAATTGCGCGCTGGAGAGGGTCTGCGGCTTGTAGCCATCCTTCTCCGCCCGGATCTCGTAGGTGCCGACCGGCAAGCGCGGCACGCGGAAGATTCCTTCTCCGTTGCTGGCAACCGGTTTGACGTTGCTTCCCGGACGCGTCAGGGTGATGGTCACGCCCGGCAGAACCCGGCCTTGCGTGTCGCAGGTGACGCCCTGGATGGAGGCGGTCGAGAGTGCGTGCCCGAGCACCTGCTGCCCCAGCACCTCCGAAGGAGCGCCCGCACACAGCGAAGGCGGCTGCTGGGTTTGGGTCTCGGATGCCATAGCCAGGCCGCACGTCAGTAAAATCACCGCGCACCACGCCTTGCCAATGAGCAGGATGCTCGCAGCTTTCACACGCACCGTCGAACTCCGGACGCTACTGATGGTTAAAGTCGATGGGCTTACTTGGTATCACAACCTGCGCCCGGTAGCAAGCGCTGCTTGACTTTGCAGGAAATATCGTCATAATTGCGGCTCTAAGAAAACAAACGCGGCGTATGCTCTCAACGCGGGATGCGAAGCGAAATCCCGTAGGTGAACGATTTTGTCCAGCCAAGGTTCTGCATCATGTCACAGATGAAAAGGCGCGTCCAGTTCTTTTGTCAGCCACTGATCTGCGCGGCGACGCTGCTGCTGCTGTCCTGCGGTGGAAGCGGAAGCGGATCCCCGAGTACGGGCAGTGCGGGCAGCGATCCGCCGGTAGTCGCAGGGACGCCGCTCACGGTGTCCGATGTAGACGCAGCCATA
>Ga0335079_10003620_pt1 | contig 17806 bp, 19 predicted proteins | sample Lox_Sample_33_FD_206719 | JGI IMG/M metagenome (GOLD analysis project Ga0335079, IMG submission 206719) | Soil microbial communities from Loxahatchee National Wildlife Refuge, Florida, United States - Lox_Sample_3.3 | ecosystem: Environmental > Terrestrial > Soil > Wetlands | place: USA... | reverse complement strand
CCCGCATTTCGGAGATGATTACCACGGCGGTGAGCGACTGGATCGGCGCCAACGAGCAGCCCGATGACATCACCATCGTGCTGGCCAGGGCACGGTGAACGGCGGCGAGCCTTAAGTCTTGGCTACTCCCGTGGCATCCCCGTCGGAGACTGCAAGTCTGGAACGCCCTGGGCGTGCATCAAGTGGTTCAAGGCAGGCAAATCCTTGCTGAGAATCTCCTGCCATTTCGCCAGTTGCGTTTCCAGCCTGCGGTTGAGCATGTCGAAGACCTGATGCATCTGCGCGGTGGGAGCGGCGTCGGCGGTGTCCTCGGTATGGGCAAGCGAGTCCAGGGCTTCGTTGAGTTTGTTGGGAACCCCCAGATTGCCCTCCGAACTCTTCATCTTCACCTGGATCAGCTCCTCCTCGATGGGCGTCATCTGCTCGTCGAACTGTTTGGCAGCGGTGAGGACCGGCTGGGCCTGCGGGCTGTCACCTGCCCATTGTCGCAGGGTCTGTAGTTCTTCCCGCAACTGGCGGATCTGATTGACGGCAACGTGGAGGCGGTTGTTCGCCTCGCAAATCTTCCTGCCGAGGTCGAACTCCTTCTGCAGATCAGCGGCGGAGACATTCGCCACGCGAGGATCCAGGTGTAGTTCTAGGGGCTGCGTCCGGCTCTGCCCGTCGGCCGTCAGCTTGACCTGATAGCTTCCGGGCAGCGCCAGAGGACCCCATGGCCCGATGTCAGCGTAGAACGCGCCGGGAATCCTGACCGGGGGCTCGTAACGAAGGTCCCAGGGGAAACGATTCATTCCCGCCGCGGCGGGGATGGTTTCCTTCATTTTTTCCTGGTCGGGCCATTCCGGAGGTTGCTCCGTAATCTTCTTCTTTTTGCTCGAGTAATGTCGCACCAGCCGGCCCTGACTGTCGAGGATATCGAGCGTCACTTCTCCGGACGGCTTGGTTTTGAAGTAGTAGTCAATGACAGCTCCGATGGGAGGATTCTGACCGACTGGCCGCCGCCGGTCTACCTGCTCCGGGAAGTGTAGACGGAGCGCGGCCTGCGGCTTATAGAGGTGAAAGCTGGACTGCGCGAGTTGCGGAGTCAGTTCGCGCAGGGGCATGAGGTCGTCGAGCACCCAGAAGGAGCGTCCATTCGTGGCGATCGCCAGATCATCGTCGTGAACCACCAGGTCAGTGACTGGCGTCGACGGCAGATTCAATTGCAGCGGCTGCCAATGGCCGCCATCGTTGAAGGATACGAACACTCCTTTTTCAGTTCCCGCGTACAGCAAGCCCTTGCGTTTAGGGTCTTCGCGCACGGCGTGGACAAAATGGCCGTCGGGTATGCCGCTGGTAATGGCGGTCCACGTCTTGCCGTAGTCGCTGGTCTTCAAAATGTGCGGACGGAAGTCATCGAGCTTGTGGCGATCCACGGCAACGTAGGCAGTTCCGGCATCGAATGGCGACGCCTCGATGAGGCTGATCATGCTCCATTCCGGCAAGGACTTAGGTGTGACGTTCGTCCAGCTCTTGCCGCCATCGCGGGAAAGCTGAATCAGGCCATCATCGGTGCCGACCCAAAGCACGTCCTTCTGCTTGGGCGACTCGGCGACAGCAAAGATTGTGTCGTAATACTCGACGCTGGTGATGTCGAGCGTGATGGCCCCGCCGGACGGCTCCTGCTTGCTCTTGTCGTTCCGCGTGAGGTCGGGACTGATCGCCTCCCAGCTCATGCCGCGGTCGCGGCTGCGGAAGAGCCGGTTATTAGCAGCATAGATGGTGCTGGGATCATTTGGAGAAATCATCAGGGGTGACGTCCAGTTGAAGCGGTGCTCCAGATCCTTGGCGCCATGACCGGACACATCTAACGGCCAAACCGAAACGTCCTGTGTCTGCTGGGTGCGCTTATCGAAGCGGAAGATCGATCCTTCATTCCCGCCGTAAATGATGTTGTAGTCGCTGGGATCGGGAGCGATATAGCCGGTCTCGCCGCCGTAATCGAACCAGCTCCACCGCCCGATCACGCCGGAGTCGTCATAGGTAGCGATGGCGACCGAACTGTTGTCCTGCTGCGTGCCGTAGAGATAGTAGGGCCACTGATGGTCGTCGATCACGTGGTAGAACTGCGCGGTGGGCTGATTAGTTTGCAGCGACCAGGTGCGGCCGCCATCCACACTGATGGTGACGCCGCCGTCGTTTCCGTTAATGATGCGGTCGGGATCGGTGGGATCAATCCATAGCCCGTGGTGATCGCCGTGGGGCGCCGGCAGAAGGCTGAATGACTTACCGCCGTCAGTGGATTTGAACAGCCCGGTGTTGAGCACGTAGACGGTATCCGCACTTCTGGGATCGGCGAAGATGTGGGTGAAATACCAGGCGCGCTGGCGGTAGCGCTCGTCTTCGTTGACGCGCGTCCAGTTATCACCGCCGTCGTCGGAGCGATAAATGCCACCTTCCTTGGCTTCGATCAGCGCGTACACCCGGTTGGAGTCGCCGCCAGACACCGAAACTCCTATGCGTCCCAGGATTCCCTCGGGGAGCCCGTGGCCTTCCAGGCGCTTCCAGGTCGTGCCGCCATCGACGGATTTATAGAGACCGCTGCCCGGGCCGCCGCTGTTCAGGCTCCACGGTGTCCGATACACCTGCCACAGAGCGGCGTACAGGATGTTGGAGTTGTTGGGGTCGAACACAACGTCGATGCCGCCGGTACGGTCGTCCTTATAGAGAACTTTTTCCCACGTCTTTCCGCCGTCGGTAGTGCGGAAGATGCCGCGCTCGCTATTCGGGGCATAGGCATGACCCAGCGCCGCCACGAAGGCGATCTCTGGGTTCCTGGGGTGCACTGCAATGGCGCCAATGTGACGAGTATCGCGCAGACCGACGTTCTTCCAGGTCTTGCCCCGATCAGTGGACCGGTACACGCCGTCGCCGTAGGAAATGTTGCCGCGGATGCAGGCTTCGCCGGTGCCGACATAGATCACGTTGTGATCGGAATCGGCCACCGCGATGGCGCCGATGGAGGAGATCGGCTCATTGTCGAACAGGGGGTTCCAGGTCGCGCCGCCATCGCCGCTTCTCCAGACGCCGCCCGCGACCGCTCCGAAATAGAAGACGTCCGGCTCGCCGGCAACGCCGGTCACCGCCAGAGCGCGGCCGCCCCGGAAAGGACCGACCAGACGCCACTTCATCTCCTTGAATAGATTCTGGTCATACCCCGCCGTTTGGCCCTGGGTGTATCGAGGAACTGCGACAACGGTCAGAAATGTTAGCAACAAGACGACGACAACCCGAGACCTGCCCATGCAGTGCCCCCTAATGGCTGAGCGAAGGGAGGAATCCTACCATGATGAAGCTAGCTACGGGCTCGCAGCCACTCGCCGCGATCCAATTCTTGCCCTAGAATCCTGCGGGGTGCATCTAATCCGCATGAGCATGCATGTTCTCAGACTGAAACCTGCGCGAGCTGGCTTGGTCACGCTGTTAACTCTGTTTTGCGCGCTGGCGACGGCGCTCGCTCAGCCGGGCGCAGAATCGTGGAAGCCAGACATCGTGCTGCCAGCGCCGAATTATCCCTTCACCTTCGTCGGCTACGGAGACATTCGATTCACCGATCCAGCCGACACCAAGCACTCCGACGTTGCTATGCGCAGGGCCGAAATCGCCCGCATCGTGCAGCAGAAGCCAGCGTTCGTCGTCATCAGCGGTGACCTGGTATTGACCGGCGCAAGCGTCCAGGATTGGAAAGTGTTCGATGCGGAAACTGCTCCGCTGCGGCAGACCGGCATCGAGGTGCTTCCTGCTCTCGGCAATACGACGTTGCCGGTGGAGAAGCCCAGGCGCTCGAAAACTACTTCCATCACTTTCCCCAACTCGAGGGCCGGCGCTGGTATTCGGTACGCGCCGCCAACCTGCTGATGTTCATGCTGGACAGCAACTCGGATGACGGCGCCGGCAGCCTGCAATCGAAGTGGCTGGAGCAACGACTCGAGGCGCTGCCTCCGGACGTGGATTTCGTACTGGTGGCGCTGCATCATCCGCCCATGACGCGGTCCGGTGACTTGGCGCCCGGCGGTGGTCACTCCCCGCGTCCGCAAGAGCAGCAACTGGCGTCGCTGCTTGAAAAGCACCAGCAGAGCATGCGGGCGAAGATCATTGTCTTGGCGGGACACGTGCACAACTACGAGCGCTACGAGCACAGCGGGGTGACCTATTTAGTGAGCGGAGGCGGAGGGGCAACGCCTTACATGATCAAGCGGTCCGACAGCGACTTCTACCGCGACCCCGGTCCCACTTATCACATCTGCGACTTAACCGTGGACCACCGCGAGCTGCGCTTCCAGATGCTGAAGTTGACTCTGGATGGCGACCGGCAGCAATGGACGCAGCGCGACTCTTTCATCTTGCGGGCAGGTGAGGCGCCCGGCTCCGCTTCCGGACGCTGATCGGAAACTCCAGCCTCGCTTTGCGCAGTTTTTTCAGCAACATAGCCAGCTCCGCCTGCTGTTCGCTGGAATCTATTGACACTCGGGGAAGCAATGTTATATTCGCAGGAACGAGGCCTTTCAGAAATGAAAAATATCTACGACGTGATGCGGCAGAAGGAACTCGATATCGAGCGCCTGAAAAAGGAGATCGAAGCGCTCCGTGTAGTGGCGCCCATGCTGGAGGACAAGGAACCGGCACGCGAAATCGCGGCCGCCCCTTCGCCGTCCAAGGCCTATTCGCCGACCCAGCAGAGCAGCGACACCGTGATTGCCACCGATACAGGCAAGGCCGCTCGGGTTTGGCCGTAGCCGCCGCGAACTGTCACAGGTCCCCCGCTCCTCCGCTCGCCGTCCGACGGGCCGGGGAGGTGACCGTTTCCCACAATGTCGGGTTGGCCAGGTACGCCTTCCGGGGTGACCATGTCGGAGCGAGATTTCAAAGAAAGTCCTAGAAACGACGGTGTCTTCAGCGGTCCCCTGGATCAGGAAACTTTCCGGGCTCTTCTCTTCAATTCCTTTCTTCATCAACAGAACCGGTTGCGCTCCGGCCAGCGGGAGGGCGAACGACTGGCGGCCATTGCCACAACGCATCGTGCCGTGGCTGAATCTGGCGACCTGAGGACGGCTTTGAACCTCGTGGTCAAGCGCGCTCTGGATACCACCGGATCCACGGGCGCGGCCATCGCCATTGGCACCCAGGGGGAGATGATCTGCTGGGCCATGAGCGGACCGACAGCGCCGCCCCTGGGAGCCCCGGTGCCTCTTGATTCCGGTCTCTCGGGAGAGTGCGTGCGGAGCCGGCGTGCCCAGCGCTGTAACGATACGGAAAGCGACCCGCGGGTCAATCGCGAAGCTTGTGCCCGCCTGGGCGGGATCGGATCGATTCTGCTGGTACCGCTTCTCCGGCGTAGCGGCGTCCGCGGCATCCTGGAAGTGTTTTCCACCCGGCCTCACGCCTTTGATGACACAGATGAATATGTGCTGGAGTTGCTGGCGGTAATCGCCAGCATGGCGCTGGCGGAGTTTGCGGAAAACGAAGCCGGGGCGCGTGTCTCCAGAAGCACCGCCGCCGGTGTCCGCGCTCTCTCGTTTCTGGTCCCTCCGGTGTGAATCAGAGTTCGAGCGGGGAACCAGGGGCGAGTTCGCAAGCAGGGCGGCCGCAGCGGAAGATTCTGGCCGCAGCCACGCCCTTGAGCATCGCTATCCCTCTCTCCACGCGCAGCATGGCGCCCTCGCGCAGGCCCACGACGGGCGTCTCATTCTCCTCCAGAAATTGCAGCAGCCGTTCTTCCCGGGTCTCGGCCATGAGCGTAGAGTTGGGATCGGAATCGACATAGTGCGGGTTGATCTGGAATGGCACCAGCGCCAGCGCCCGCAGCGACGGCGGTTCGACGATGGGCATATCGTTGGTGGTACGGATGGTAGGACAGGCCACATTTGATCCGGCGCTGGCTCCTATGTAGCGCAAGGCGCCAACTTCAACGCGGCGACGGATCGGCTCCAGCAGATCGTAATCATATAGCGCCTTCAGGAGCCGAAAGGTGTTCCCACCTCCGATGAAAATGGCGTCGGCGCCTTCGACAGCGGTGCGCGGATCTGGAGCTCGGTGGATGGAGCTGACCGCGAATCCCATGCGTAAGAGGCGCTCGGCGGCCTTCGCGGCATAGCCATCGCGGTCGTGGAGCGCATAGGGCACAAACAGCACCTGGCGCAGGCCAGCAAGAAAGTTGCGGATCTCGCCTTCGGCATAGTCGAGATAACCGCTGCCACGGAGCGTCGAGTTGCTGATCAGCAGAAGGCGGACTTTCTCTGTTATGCGCATGCTTTGAGGCGGCTGGGGTCGCATTGTAAACGGGTGAGGAAGTATCATAAGGAACTAATGCTGAGGATTAACTTTAGATCGGGCGTGGCAGTGTCTGGATTGCTGCTGGCCCTGGCCGCCGCGGCCCAGAGCAAGCCAGCCGCCAACTTCTCCGGGTACTGGAAGCTGAATCCGGAGAAGAGCGACTTTGGCGGCGCCCCGCCGCCGGACTCGGCTGGGTACGTGATCCGGCACATTGGACCCAAGCTCGCCTTCGACTACACCCTGGGCTCAAGAACCACGCGCGTAGAGATCACCACCGACGGCCAGGAGCGCATGACCGATACCAATGACGATGCCGAGGTCTGGACGCGCAGCTTCTGGGAAGGTCCAGTGCTGGTATTCGAGGCCAGGCAGAAAGCCCGCCCGGCTCATCCCGCCCCCGGAGTCAAGTGGACTAGCCGCTGGAAGCTCTCCAGCGACAGCCAGACCCTCACCATCGAACGCCAGATCACAGCTCCACAAGGCCAGCTTAGCCAGATTCTGGTCTTCGACCGGGAAACCAAGGAAAGCAGCAAGAACACCAGCCAGTGATCAGAACTGTCCGGCAATGGCAGAGGTGGCGGCCGGCAGCGTGAACAGGAAGGTCGAGCCATGCCCCAGGGCGCTCTCCGCGCGGATCGTGCCTCCATGCGCGCGCACGATATGCTTGGCGATCGCCAGTCCCAGTCCGGTACCGCCCGACTCTCGTGACCGCGCTTTGTCCACACGGTAGAAACGTTCGAACAGGCGGGGCAAATGCTCGGAGGCGATGCCCGGGCCGAAGTCGCGCACATAGAATTCGACCGCGATGCCGGCATCGCGCGCACCCAGGACGATCTTGCCGCCCGAGGAGGCGTACTTCAGGGCATTGTCGATCAGGTTGGCAAGCACCTGGTGGACAGCGTCAGTGTCAGCCTCCACGGCGCGTTCGCTCGGCGCTTCAACCACCAGTTCCACCCGCTGCGTTCGCGCGATCTCCCGGAAGCTCTTGGCCACGTCCTCCAGCATCTCCGCTGGAGCCACCGGTCGGAAGCGAAAAGCCACTTCTCCGGATTCGACGCGCGCCAGCGTGAGCAAATCCTCGCTCAAGGTGGCCATGCGTACGGCATTCTTGCGGATGATCTCCAGAAACTCGCGATCCGGTCCTTCGCTCGGGGCCGATTCCAGCAAGGTCTCGGCGTAGCCTTGAATCGAAGTCAGCGGTGTCCGCAGCTCGTGCGACACGTTGGCGACGAAATCGCGGCGGGTCTTCTCCACGCGCTCGATCTCGCTTACATCATGCAGCACGGCGACCACCCCCGCTCCCGGCATGGGGGCGGCAGTCACATTGTAGAAGCGCCCGGGGAGAATGGAGGTAGCACGCGTAGTGCGCACGCCTCCGCTCTCGATGGCTTCGGTGATCGCCCGCAGAAAGTCGGGGTCGCGGACAGTCTCGACCACCGGCGCTCCCAGCCGCACGCCCGACGGGGTGAGTCTGGCCATCACGCGGTTGGCCCATTGCACCTTACCGTCGGCGGAGACGGCGAGCACGGCTTCCTGCATGCTGTTGAGTAAGGTTTCTAGTTGCTGTTGCCCGGTGCGGATGCCGCGGAAGCTGTGTTCGAGTTGGTGCGCGGTCGAGTCCAACGCCATGGCCACCTGGCCGATTTCATCGGACGAATTCTCAGCGATGCGAGCCGTCAGATCGCCGGACGCGATGTGGCTGGCAAAATCCACGATGCGCCGCAAACGACGCGCGACCGACTGCGCCGCGATCAACGACAGCACGACGGCCACCAGCACCGCCAGACCGGACGTCCATAGCAGCGTGCGGCGCACGCCGGCGGTGGTCTGGTGAAGCGACGCCAGCGGATAGGCCAGGCGCACCGCCGCCGGTTCGCCCTCGGGCGCCTCGGGAGACGGCTGAAGCGGCACGGCTACATACAGGAACGGGGCTCCGATGGTGCTGCTGGAGCGCATCGAGATACCGGCGCGGCCATGCTGGAGAGCTTCGGCGAACTCCGGACGCGTGGCGTGGTTCTCCATGGTCTCGGGATAGGCTTCGGATTCGGCCAGCACCTTACCCGAGCGGTCGATTACGGTGGCGCGCGCGTTGGCCGCCGTGGCCTCCTCGTACACCATCTGCTGCAGCGGATGCTGGCGGTCGTTGGCGACGCGCTGGGCGAACATGCGCGTCTTTTCGGTGAGCGAGAACTGGATCTGGCCGCGCAATGAGCGTTCCCAGGAGCGCGTCACCGCGATGTTCAGGGTGACTGTGACGGCGGCGATCACCAGCAAGAACATCAGCAGCAGCTTGAAGAAGATGCGATTCCTCACTTGGGCGACTCGAAGCGGTAGCCGGTGCCGCGGACAGTGCGCAGATAACGCGGATTCTCTGCGTCAGGCTCAATCTTCTCGCGGATGCGGCGCACGTACACGTCCACCGAACGCGGGGTGACGTAGGCAGTGTCGCGCCACACGGCGTCCAGCAACTGGTCGCGGGTGAAGACGCGTCCAACATGGCGCGCCAGATAGTCCAGCAGGCGGAACTCGGTGGCGGTGGTCGCCACGGGCTTGCCTCTAACCGTCAGGGTCATGGCGCCGCTATCGATTTCGACTTCGCCGATCTTCAGCAGCGAAGGCGTCAGCGGCTTCTCGAAGCGGCGCAGGACGGCGCGAGTGCGCGCCACCAGTTCGCGCGGGCTGAAGGGTTTGGTGATGTAGTCGTCAGCCCCCAGGTCGAGGCCGAGCACGCGATCCGATTCCGTGGTCTTGGCGGTCAGGAAGATCACCGGAGTCATGCCCAGCACGGGCAGCTGGCGGATGCGGCGGCAGAGATCGAGACCGTCTCCTCCCGGCACCATGATGTCCAGCAGGAACAGCGAAGGATGCTCCTTCTCGGCTTCGCTCAGCACAGCGCCGGCGGCGGGAAAAGCCCGCACGGCATAGCCGGCCGCCTCCAGATGATGGCGGACCAGGCGGCTGATGTCGGCGTCGTCCTCAACCAAAAAAATTAGGGGCTTCACACCGGGTATTGTACCGGGCAGAGGGAAATCCCGGCGTCCCCTTCGCCGCTGGCACCCGAACGGAGTGATATAATCCCGCCACTCCGGCCGGCAATCCGGGTCTGCTCAAATTCGCAGAGGAGGCTCCCACATGTCGGCCAACCCCTTGTCGCCAACACCAGAGCTTACCTTGCGGACGGAAAAAACATCCGGCGAGATGCTGGTGCGCTGCGGCGGCAAAATCACCTCCGACTCTTCCAGCCTGCTGAAAGCCACGGTCACCAGCCTGATGCTGGAGAACAGGATTGTGGTACTGGATCTGGGCGAGGTGAGCTACGTAGACAGTTCGGGACTGGGAGTGCTTGTGGGCTTGTATATCTCATCCCGGCGAACCAGCTGCAGCCTGAAACTGCGCAACCTGACCGACCGCCTGAAAGCGCTGTTGCACCTCACGCGCCTCACGCAATTCTTTGAAGGCTCCTAGGAACCTCCGGGGCTCACCCCGCATCGAGTCTGCGTTGGGGCAGATTCCTATTGCGGGCGCATTATCATCCCGGCCCACACCAGGTACATGCAGAAAAGCACGGTGACTGCGAGCATGACCACGATGATGGACCTGCCGATGGTGGACCACCAGGACGGTCGCCGCCAGAACTTCTTGCGACGACGGATGCGAACGTGATGGCTGTGGTGTTGGTGCGGTGTAGGAATTACCTGTTCCGGCCCTGCCAACTTTCCTCCCTTACCACTGCGCAAGCCCGCTACCGATTGGCCCAAAACTCCTTGCTGCAATTCTGCGATGGAATGCCGCTGAAGTGCAATTACAAATCAGGGAGGTGTTTTTTAAGCCATCACCCGGCTGGAAGCGCAATGGCCGAAGGCGAATTCCGGCTAACTAAGGGGGATCTCAAAAAGCTTTTGGCAGCGCTGCCGGGAAACGAATCCGAGTTTGGAGATTGAAGCGTCCCCCGATAACCCTAACCAATGGACCTCGACGCACGGTGGACCCACAGGGCGGTTTGTAAGTCATGACTTCCGCCTTGCTCCGCATCGCAAACGGCTCAAGCTAGCGCCACACCGCATCGGACGTGCCGGAGAGCATCCGGTCCAGATAGGTCGCGGCACTGATCAGCGCCAGATGGGTAAAGGCCTGGGGAAAGTTTCCCAGGTGCCGTCCGTTGGGAGCCAGTTGCTCCGAATAGAGCCCAAGATGATTGGCATAGCCGAGCATCTTTTCGAACAGCAACTCAGCCTTTTCCACTTCCCCGGCCCGGGCCAGGCATTCGACGTACCAGAACGAGCAGGCGGTGAAGCTGCCTTCGCCGCCCGGGATTCCATCCACGTGAGTACGTTCCGCCTCGTAGCGATGGACGAGCGTATCCTCCACCAACCGGCCCTCGAGGGCGCACATGGTGGTTTTCCACATGGGGTCCACCGGGCTGATGAACCGCATCAGCGGCATGAGCAGCGCGGAGGCGTCCAGGTCCTTCGTTCCCTTGGACTGCACGAACGACTTCAGATCGGAATCCCAGAAGTTGGCAAAGATGTCGGTGCGAATCGCATCCCGTGCTCGCCGCCACTCCTCAAGCGGTCCGGAGAGCGAACGCTTGTCCGCCAGGCGCAATGCCCGGTCAAAGGCTACCCAGCACATCAATCGTGAGTGCAGAAATTCGCGCGCGCCGCCACGAACCTCCCAGATGCCTTCGTCCGGCCGCTGCCAGTTCTTGCCCAGCCACGCCAGAATGCGCTGCACATCCTGCCATGCCACATGGGAGATGGGATCACCATATTTATTTGCGAGATAGATGGAGTCCATCATCTCGCCGTAAATGTCGAGCTGCAGTTGCTGGTAAGCCGCGTTTCCAATGCGCACGGGCCGAGAATGCTCGTAGCCTTGCAACTGGTCGAGCGTCTCCTCTTCCAGTGTCTGCCTGCCGTCAATTCCATACATTACCTGCAATGGCCCTCGCTGCGCGTCATCGCTCAGCCGCCCCTGGAGCCAGTCGATGAAGGCCTCCGACTCATCGACGAAGCCCAGCCGGATGAGCGCATAGAGTGTGAAGGCAGCATCGCGCAGCCAGGTGTAGCGATAATCCCAGTTGCGCACGCCGCCGATTTTCTCCGGCAAGGAAAAAGTCGGGGCCGCGATCAATGATCCGTGTTCGCGGCTGGTCAGCAGCTTCAGCAGCAGCGCCGAGCGGTCCACCATTTCCCGCCACCGGCCTTTGTACTTCGATTTGGCGATCCACGCCTTCCAGAAGCGCGAAGTCTCTCGCAAGCGCTCTTCGACGCGCTCGGTGTCCAGCCGCGGTTGCCGAGGACGAACCCCGCCCAAGACGAAGGTCGCGGTTTCGCCAGCGCTGAGGTTGAATTCGGACGCGGCATCCCGGGACCGTTGCTGCATGGCAACGCTGGAATAGAGCTCCATCGGCGGAGAAGCCGGGCTGTCAGGCGTGAAAATCGCGCGCTGATCTTCTATCTGCAGTGCGTGCCCGCACCTCGCATAGTCGAACCTGGGCTGGCACAGCATCGTGAAATGGACCCGGCCCCTGACCACCCGTACCATGCGCACGATTTCGTTCGGCGCCTCGCCCGCCCGCGCGCTCACGGGCATATAGTCCATCAGCTCGGCGACACCTTCCTCGGCGAGGAACCGCGTCAGCAGAATGTTCGTGTCGGGCAGATACAGGTGGCGTACACGTATCTGGTCGAGCTGGGGCTGAATCTGGAAGCGGCCGCCCCGCTCGTCATCCAGCAAAGCGGCAAAGACGGTAGGCGAATCGAAACAGGGATAGCAGAGAAAATCGATCGAACCATTCGTGCCTACCAGCGCAATCGACTGCATGTTGCCGATCACGCCGTAGTTTTCAATGGGCTGGTAGCTCATGCGCTTGCAGTCGCCCGGATGAGCAAGAAAAAACCCAGCACAGGTGCGGTGCCGGGTCGGATGGCGCGATTCGCGATTACTTGCTGGGATTCGCCGTCGAACCAGTACCGCACGTGTCGGCGATTTTGTTCATCTTTGTTACATGGATCGACGCCTGATTGCCGGCCGCAGCGTTGGACGTGGCGCCGGTTACACGGACCTCCTCGCCCACATGCTTGTTCAAGTTGTCGGTGTCGGTGCCCTGGGGCAATTGGAGCTGATAGGTGGTTCCGCTTTTGTCGGTGACGGTGAAGTTACCGGCTGAGCCGCCAAGGCAGCCCTCGATCGTGTCGCCAGTCGCCGGCAGCGCGGTCTGATTGTCCGGGCTCTGGGCGCTCGGGGTCTGGGCAGCGCTCGGGGCCTGGGCACTCGGTGCGGTTGGGTCCTGCTGCGCCACGGCCCATGCCGCAAACGCCAGCAAGATTGTGGCTAGTAGCAATGTCTTTCGCATTGGGGGAGTCCTCCGTTAAGCTCGCGTGGCGCTCACGAGAATTAGTTAGAGGACGTATCGCGATCCAGGTTGCCTGTCCGCGCCGCAATTCTCCACGTATATACTCCTGTTTCACAACAACCATCAGGATGGAATTCATATGAGCGCGCGAGTGCTGGCGGTGTGCGGGCTATTGCTCTTCTGTTTTGCGCCTTCCCTGGTTGTGGCCGAACCGCCGGTTTCTGGAAAGAAGCCGCTGACCGAAATGCCTTCGGTAATTACGGTGCCGCCGGCAGCGCAGCCCTCCGACCACTTTGATCCGGAAGCCGCCACCGAGGCCTATCTGGCGGAGATTCCGGCCGAGGCGCGAGCGCGTTCGGATGCCTACTTTGAAGGAGGATACTGGCTGATCCTATGGGATTTTTTGTATGGCGCGCTGGTTGCGCTGCTGCTGTTGAACCTGCGCTGGTCGGCCAGGATGCGGGATTTCGCCGAACGCATCACCCGCTTCAAGCCGGCGCAGACCACGCTCTATTGGGTGCAGTATCTCGTGCTCACCAGCATCCTGTTCTTTCCGCTCACGGTCTACGAAAACTATTTTCGAGAACATAAGTACGGCCTGGCGACCCAGAGTTTCGGTCCCTGGCTGAACGACCAGTTCAAGGAGTTGCTGATAGGTCTTGTCCTGGGGGCGATTATTGTGACGTTGTTGTTCGGGATTGCGCGGCGTCTGACGCGGACCTGGCACATCTGGGGCGCGATTGCTGCGACCCTGTTTATGGTGTTCGTGGTGCTGATCAGTCCGGTGTACCTGCTGCCGCTCTTCAACAAAGTCAGCAGGATCGACGATCCCAAAATCACTGAGCCGATCCTCCGGATGGCGAGGGCCAATGGCGTCCCGGCTCGCGATATCTACCAGGTGGACGCATCGCGGCAGAGCACGCGGATGAGCGCCAACGTCAGTGGCTTCGGGCACACCATGCGCATCACGATCAACGACAATATGCTGCGGCGGGCGTCGCCGGAAGAGATCCAGGCGGTCATGGGACACGAGATAGGGCATTACGTCCTCAACCATATCTACAACGCGATGTTGTTCGGCCTCATCGTGATCGTCGTCTTCTTTGCGCTGCTGCGCCGGGCCTTGGATTGGTCGCTCCAGCGCTGGGGAGAGAGGTGGCAGATTCGTGGTATCGGCGACACCGCCGTGCTGCCGCTGGTGTTGCTGCTGGCGTCCATTTTCGTCTTCGTGATGACGCCGGTGCTGAATACCTACAGTCGCGTCCAGGAATACGAAGCCGACATGTACGGCCTGAACGCCAGCCGGCAGCCTGACGGAGAGGCGCAATCCGACATCCACCTCGGCGAATACCGCAAGATGAGCCCGGGACGGCTCGAAGAGTGGATCTTCTACGACCATCCCAGCGGACGCAGTCGCATCTATGCGGCCATGCGCTGGAAGGCGGAGAACCTGAAATTAGTGAGTGCGGCGCCACCGCAAACGAAGGGCCAGTGAGTGAAAGTTGGGCATCCAGCTGCGAAACTGTCTAGCTGAGATTGGCCCGAGACAGCAGGTTGGCCGTCGAGGCATCCCCGTCTCCGACCTCAGTCGGCCCAAAAGGATTCGTCCCCACCACAAGGTCGAGCTTGGAGAGATCGAGGGCATCTGTCCCCAAGGGATGGATGTCGCCGTAGGCGATCGCCTGCTTGAATCCGGCCACGTCCTGGGCCGTCAGCGTGCCACCCTGGGTCTGCAATTGCTGGATGCGGGAGGTGACGGCCGCAAAGAAAGTCGATTCGCGCTGTTGATGGGACGAGCCCCCCTCGAATGCGTTGACGGCACCCGCGACATCGCCCTGGAACAGTGCTTTCTGGGCTTGATAGGTCTGCTCCAGCGCATGACCCGCCGCCTGGATCACCCGCTTGCCCTCCCCGGTCCCCGCCAGAGCGTCCAGGGCGAACTTGACGGGCATGCCGAAGATCGAGCTCAGAGCGAGCTCTGCCGCTTGCAGCGACATCTGAGCGAATGCTTGCGTTTGTTGTTCCGGTGACTGGCCCCTGATTCCGAGCAGCGACTGCGCGGCTGACAAATCGTTCGCAGCCGCCGGATCGACAAGGGACTTGTTGGCTTGGTCAAGCGGCTTTAGGTTGCTTTGCTGATTGACCTCGGGGTTAACGCCCGGGAAGGAGTTGGGGTCGATCTTCATTGCGATTCCTCCCTCTGGACCAATTATCGGAGGTTACGCCAATTGGTTGCTAGAACGCCCAGCGCGTGGCTCGGTTGAGCGTCAGCTTCTCATCCAGTCCGAATACCTTCACCGGCCGCACCGCCCAGATGGGCTCCTTCTTATAAGGTGACATGTCGAAGTTGTACTTGCGCTCGTAGAGTCGGAAGAACCGCTTGCGCATCGCGGCTTCGCTTACCGCGCGTGCTATTCCTTCGACAATCACCGCCTCATGCGCGAGTTCATTGCACACCACGCAATTGGGATTGGCTTTGAGGTTGCGAGATTTCTGCGACTCGCGCCCAGTCGAAAAATAAAAAACGCTTGCCAGCCACAGGCCCCACACCACCATGGTGTGCGGACGGCCGTCGGGACGCACCGTCGTGATCCAGTAGTTATGGGATTTGGCGAGCCGCTGATCGGCCCACTTCCACGGCAGCAGTCCCTGGTTGTTCTCGGGCAGACCGTATCCGCGCATGAGCGGACGGCTGGCCTTCGGCGCGCGTTTGCTCACGATTCCCCCTCCAGCAGCTTGCTGAGCGTGGGCTTGTGCTTTTCGCCACGCTCTTTCTTCGCGTCAGGCACACGGCGCGTTGGCGGCGGGCTGCCGATCTTCTCCCGCGCTGCCGCCTTCACCGCGTCAACAGCACGAAATGGTTTCGGTTTCTTGCGTTTCGGCACGCCCCGCCTCTTCGGCGCATTATGCAATAATTACTGAATAATGGAAGAGAAGGATTTCTTCGACGAACGAGAGCAGAAGAAGCCGGCGCCGCTGACCTGTCCGCACTGTCGCCAGGCGGGCGAATACGAGCTGGCATGGCTGGTGCGCACCAAGAAGCGGCAGCTTCCCGGCCGCGCCGATGAGCGCGATCGCGCCCGCTTCGCCAAGGCACGCTCCTACATGGTGCGGCGCGATGACCTGGTGATGTGCAAGAACATGCGCTGCCGCAAGCGCTTCGAAGTCTCCGGCGTGCAGTCGGTGGCGTTTTTGGATTAATCCGGACATCGGGCGATCGGTTCATCGGCTGATCTGGAAGTCGGACCACCGGACCTCTTTCGCAATGACCCAATGACCCGCCCTCCCGATCACCCGATTCATTTATACTGCCCTGTTTCATTCCCCGGAGATGGCGCATGAAGATCCTGGTGTGCATGAAGCAGGTCCCGCAGAAGGATGCTCCGCTCAAGCTCAACGAGTCGGGCACGTGGATCCGCGAGGATGTTTCCTACGAGGTGAACGAACCCGACGCCTACGCACTCGAAGAAGCGCTGCGCCAGAAGGAGAAGCACGGCGGCGAGGTGGTAGCGATCACGGCCGGCCCGGCGCGCGCCCAGCAGGTGCTGCGCGAGGCGCTGGCCAAGGGCGCCGATCGCGCCATCCATCTCGAAGACCCGGCGTTCGTTACCTTCGACGCCGCCAACATCGCGCGCGCCTTCGCCGCCGCCATCAAGGAAGAGAAGTTCGACCTGGTTTTCACGGGTCTGCAGTCCGACGATTTCGGCTTCGCGCAGACCGGCGTGATCCTCGCCGAACTGCTTGGCTGGCCGCATGCCACCATCATTATGCAGATAGAAAAATCCGACAGCGGCATCAAGGTGAAGCGCGAGCTCGAAGCCGGATACTTCCAGTACGTCGAGATGCCGCTGCCGGCGGTGCTGACCATTCAGTCCGGCATCAACAAGCTGCGCTATGCCACCCTGATCGGCATCAAGCAGGCCAAGAACAAGCCGTTGCGCAAGGTCGCGCTCGCCGAGGTGCAGCCTTCGCTCGCCGCGAATCAATTGACCATCCAGAGACTGTACGTTCCGCAGAAGGCGAAGAAGACAGAGATGCTGGAGGGCCCGCCCGCCGATGTCGCCCGTAAGCTGGCGGACAAGCTGAAGAATGAGGTCAGGGTTTTATAAGAGCAGTACCAAGTAAGGCAGACTGAGAACTCATATGATCCTCGTCATCGTCGAGCAGCGTGAAGGCAAACTGAATCGTGTTTCGTTCGAAACTCTCACCGGCGCGCAAGCCATCGCCCGCGAAACCGGCTGGACGCTGGAGGCGGCGGTTGTGGGTTCGGGTGTAGGCGAGATTGCTAAGGAAGTCGCGGGCAAGAAGGTCGCGAAAGTCTACGACATCGAGGCAGCGCAACTCGCCGCGTACACGCCGGATGCGTTCGTCGCCGCACTCAAGCCGTTCATCGCTGACAAGAAGCCCACGCTGGTGCTCATGCCGCACACCTATCAGGTGCGCGACTTCGCGCCCAAGCTGGCGACCGCGCTCGGCCGCGCGCTGGTCAGCGACTGCACTGGCTACAAGAAAGAAGGAGACAAACTGCTGTTCGTGCGGCAGATGTTCCAGGGCAAGTTCGCGGCCGATGTGGCTTTTGCCGGCGAGCCTCCGTACTTCGCTACCTTCCAGACCGGCGCTTTCCGCGGCGATCAGGTCGAGGCGGGCGCGTCGCCCGCTCCAGTCGAGGCCGTTCAGGCCGATGTCCCAGCTTCTGCTCTGCGCAACAAACCGGGCGAGGTTTTCAAAGAAGCCAAGCAAGCGGTGGACCTGACCCAGGCCGAGATCATCGTGGCCGTGGGACGCGGGATTAAAGAAGAGAAGAACATCGCGCTTGCCAAACAACTGGCCGAGGCGCTGGGCGGAGAGATCGCGGCCTCCCGTCCTATCTGCGACGCCGGCTGGCTGCCCATGGACCGCCAGATTGGCTCCTCCGGCCAGACGGTCGCGCCCAAGCTCTATGTGGCGCTGGGCATCAGCGGCGCCATCCAGCACATCGTGGGGATGAAGGGCTCGCGCACGATCGTCGCTGTCAACAAGGATTCCGAAGCGCCCATCTTCGAGGTGGCCGACATCGGCATTGTGGGCAACCTCTTCGAGGTCATTCCGCCGCTGGTGGAGGAGATCAAGAAGGCAAAAGCGGGCGCGTGAGTACAG
>Ga0335079_10003619_pt1 | contig 17807 bp, 15 predicted proteins | sample Lox_Sample_33_FD_206719 | JGI IMG/M metagenome (GOLD analysis project Ga0335079, IMG submission 206719) | Soil microbial communities from Loxahatchee National Wildlife Refuge, Florida, United States - Lox_Sample_3.3 | ecosystem: Environmental > Terrestrial > Soil > Wetlands | place: USA... | reverse complement strand
GGCGGCGGCGCGGGCTCAGCGAGCCGCCGAGCGGGAACTGATGCGACGGCGTGACGTGGACGAGCCGGGCGCGCGGAGCCTCGCGCCGCCCGACGGACACCCGGACGCCCTCGGCGTCCACGGGCACCGGCACCAGGCGCGCGCCGGCGGCCTTGAAGGCGCTGCGGGCGCCGGGGTAACCCGGATCCTCGACCCACGCCGCGTCGCCCGGATCGAGCAGGAGGCGCGCCGCGAGGTCGAGCCCGTGCTGGGCCCCGCTCACGATCACCACCTGCTCGAACGAGCAGCGCACGCCGCGCGCGGCCGCGACGTAGCCGGCGACGGCGCGGCGCAGCGGCGCGTAGCCCGCGGGATCGCCGTAGCCGAGCGACGGCGGGCGCCGCCAGCGCCGGGCCACCAGCCGAGCCCAGAGCTTCACCGGGAACGCGTCGAGGGCCGGCGTGCCCAGGCTGAAGGCCTGCGGCGTCTCGGCCGCCGAGGGGAAGATGCTCGCGGCGGCGACGAGCGCGGTGCCGCGGCGCGAGAGCCTCGGCGCGCTCGGCGTGGCTGTGCCGGCCGGCGCCGCGTCGCGCACGCCTCGGAGGGACGATGCGCGCAGCGCCGGCCGCGCGCGCAGCATCTCGTCGGGGATCACCTCGCAGACACGCGTTCCCCCGCCCGTCCGGCCGGCGACGTAGCCCTCGGCGCGGAGCTGCTCGAATGCTGTCGTCACGGTGTTGCGAGCCACGTCCAGCTCGGCGGCGAGGGCACGGGTCGAGGGCAGGCGCGCTCCCGTGGCGAGGCGACCGGCCACGATCGCGTCCCGCAGTCCCGCGTACACCTGGCGGTGCAGCGGAGCCGAGGCGTCGGGGTCCACGACGACCAGGAGATCGGGGGCGGGCTGCGCGGCTCGGCGGCTGGCCATGACGGGGCTCGCCGGGAATGTACTTGGCACCATCGTTTCGCCGCAACTTGGCGCTTGTGGCAGATCCAAATGGCCCTAGCTTGCAGCCACACCTCGGAAGGGAGACCACGATGAAGCCGCGGATCAACTACGCCAAGACCGCGCCGGGCGTGTACGACGCGATGGACGCGCTGGACCGGTATCTCGCCGGATGCGGGCTCCAGAAGCCGCTGCTGTTCCTGGTGCAGCTCAGGGCGTCACAGCTCAACGGCTGCGCCTACTGCATCGACATGCACTGGAAGGACCTGCGGGCGGCCGGCGAGAAGGAGCAGCGGCTCTACGGCCTCGACGCGTGGCGGGAGTCGCCGTACTACACGGACCGCGAGAAGGCGGCGCTGGCCTGGGCGGAGGCCGTGACGCGGATCGCGGACGGCCACGCGCCGGACGCGGCGCACGAGGAGGCGAGGGCGCAGTTCAGCGAGCGCGAGCTGGCCGACCTGACGCTGGCGGTGGCGACGATCAACGCGTGGAACCGGCTCTCGATCGCGGCACGCCTGACGCCCGGCACCTACCAGCCCGCGGCCGCGTGACGGCCGCGGTCGCGCCGTCGCCTCCGTGCGCTGGCGCGTCGCTCACTTGCGGCGGAGCGTCGAGCTTCGGATACTGCGCCGTTCCCATGCCCTTCCCGGAGAGCTTCGCCACCGCGCGCCTCGTGGCCGAACGCCTGCGCGAGGAGCACTACGGCGATCTGCTGCGGATGCACTCCGACCCCGCGCAGATGGCGATGCTCGGCGGCGTGCGGGACGAGGCACAGACCGCCGAGTACCTGGCGAAGAACCTCGCCCACTGGGCGGCGCACGGCTTCGGGGCCTGGATGCTGCGGGACGGCGTGAGCCGCGGGATCGTGGGCCGGGCCATCCTGCGCCACCTCGACGTGGACGGCGTGGACGAGGTCGAGGTGGGCTACTCCCTCGACCCGGCCTGCTGGGGACGGGGACTCGCGACCGAGATCGCCGCGGCCTGCCTCGAGCACGCGAGAGACGACCTCGAGCTGGCGACCGTGGTGGCGGTGACGCTCCCCGACAATGCCCCGTCACGGCGGGTGCTCGAGAAGGCCGGGCTGGCGTACGAGCGCGACTGGATGCACGGGGGCCGGCTGCACGTGCTCTACCGGATCCGCTTCCCCTCAACCCACGGATGACGACGATGCCGGTCACTCAGGAGGAGAAAGGCCACCGCTTCCGGGCCCTGCACACCCGGCCCGGCGCCTTCGTGATTCCCAACCCGTGGGACGCGGGGAGCGCCCGGATCCTCGCGGGCCTCGGCTTCGAGGCTCTCACCACCACCAGCGCCGGCCTCGCCCTGTCGCTCGGCAAGCGGGACGGCGACGGCTCGGTGACCCGCGAGGAGGCGCTGGCCAACGCCAGGGCCGTCGCCGACGCCACCGATCTGCCGGTCGCCGCGGACCTGGAGAACGGCTACGGCGACTCGCCGGAGCGGGCCGCGGAGACGATCCGGCTTGCGGGCGAGCGCGCCGGCCTGGTGGGCGGCTCCATCGAGGACGCCAGCGGCGACTCCGGGCGCCCCATCTACGACTTCCGGCACGCGGTCGAGCGCGTGGCCGCGGCCGCCGAGGCGGCTCGCGCGCTGCCCTTCCCGTTCGTGCTCGTCGCCCGGGCCGAGAACTTCCTGCACGGCCATCCCGACCTCGACGACACGATCCGGCGGCTCCAGGCCTACGAGGCGGCCGGGGCGGACGCGTTGTTCGCGCCCGGCCTGACGACCGCCGACGAGATCCGCACGGTGTGCGCGTCCGTGGCGAAGCCGTTCAACATGGTGATGGGGCTCAAGACCACGAGGTTCTCGGTGGCCGACCTGGCCGCGCTGGGGGTCAAGCGGATCAGCGTGGGGTCGGCGCTCGCGCGGGCGGCGCTCGGTGCCCTGGTCGCCGCGGCCCGCGAGATCCGGGAGCACGGGACCTTCCGGTTCGCGGAGTCCGCGCTGCCCTACGCGGCGGCCAACGACCTCATGGGCCCGCCGTAGCGGCGCCGACCGCCCGGGCGCCTGCGACCGCCTCGCGATCGGACGCGCCCGTCCCGCAGCCCGCGCGACCGGCGTCTACTTCGCGGGATCCGCGTTCCCGATGTCCAGCACGACCTTCCAGGTGCCGTCGCCCTGCTTGCGCCAGATGGTGACGTAGCTGCCGTGCCGCACGGTCGCGCCCGGCGCGGCCCCCGGGCGCGGCGCGCGGTCCCAGCGGCCGATCGTGTAGCCGAGATTCCCGCCGGGCGAGACCTCGACGGACACGGGCCGCCAGGTCAGCGCCACGGTGGTGTCGCCCAGCTCCGGGGCCATCAGCTCGCGGATCGCCGGGCGGCCCACCACGTTGCGTCCGGGGATGACCATCACGCCGCTGTCCGCGAACCAGCTGACCCAGCCCTCGACGCCCCGCTCGGCCGTCGCCTTCGCAAACGCGATGTCGGCGTTGCGGATCGCCTCCGCGGCCCCGGCGCCGTTCCCCTTGCCCGTGCAGCCCGCCGCGGCGGCGAAGGCCGCCACGGCGACGACGCGCCACTCGATCTTCATGGTCGTGCCCCCCATGCGCGCGGGCCGGCCGGGACGCCCCGGCCGGCCGCCGCGGACTCCGTGTCTAGGCCTTCGGATTGAGCGCCCGGTCGATCCGGAACCGGAGATCGGCGAGGTGCGCTCGCGTCTCCCGGTTCGCCGCCCCGGGCAGCGCCAGGCGCAGCGCCCCGTCCAGATCCACCAGCTCCGCGCGGATCAGCGCCCGTGCGTCGCCGGGCATCGGCGGCGGGGGCGCGAAGCCCGGGGGCAGCGGCCCGGCCGGCCGCGCCGCCGCCGGCGACGGATTCAGCTTCTCGCTCATCAGGTCCACGAAGGCGCGCTGCAGGTTGCGGCGGTACGCGTCCACCGCGACCCGCGGCCCCGTCAGCTCCGAGAACGACGCCCGCCGGACGTCGCCCAGCAGGTCGCCGATCCCGTACGCGGGAGCGGCCGGCGTCGCCGTCGCCATCTGGTCGGCCAGGCGCGACAGCCGCGCGTCGTCGAACAGCATCCGCAGGAACGTGGCCTGGATGGTGCGGATCCGCTCCTCGAACCCGGCCGGCTCGATCCGCCGCAGGATCTCGGGATCGTACAACCACGCTGGCGTCGCGAGCACGTTGTCGGCCAGGAACCGCGCCGCCGCCGCCTGCTGGGCCCGCGGCACCGGCGCGTGGATGACGCCGGCCTGGCTCGGGTACTTCTCGTCCCGGTACACGCCGCCGATCAGGGTCACCACGTCGCTCATCTCGGACCGCCACTGCCCGATCACCCGGTCGTACATCTCGCTCAGGTCGCTGTAGTCGTCGAGCTTGTCGCCCGTCGTCGCGGGGATGAGCAGGCCCATCACCCGCTTCAGGTTCATCAGTCCGTAGGTGCTCGCCTTCACCGGGTCGTCGCCCACGGCCTCGCGCTGCGAGTTCGGGTCGATCCCGTCCAGGTCGCCGAACCGCAGCATCGGGTTGGCATCCTGCTGCCGCGCCAGCGAGTCGAGGAACGGCCGCTCCGACTCGGGCGTCGTGGCGCCCGGCACGCGCCGGTAGCCCCAGTTCACGGCGAACGAGTCGTACACGCTGATCGTGGGGATCAGCGCCGCGCCGTCGCCCGGCTGCGCCACGTAGTTGAACCGCGCGTAGTCCATGATCGACGGCGTGTCGCCCCAGCGGGCCGTGTAGCTCGGGCTCCGGAGCGAGTCCACGGGCATCGACGCCGACGCGCGGAAGTTGTGGGGGAAGCCCAGGGTGTGGCCCACCTCGTGCGCCACCACGTACTCCAGCATCCGGCCCATCAGCGAGTCCGGCAAGGGGAGTCGAGCCGCGCGCGGATCGAGCGGCCCCACCTGCACGAAGTACCAGTCCCGGAGCAGGTTCATCACGTTGTGGAAGTAGCCGATCGACCCCTGCAGGATCTCGCCGGTCCGCGGGTCGGTGATGCCCCCGCCGAACGCGTTCTCCGTCGTCGAGGGGAGCCAGCGCACGCAGGAGAAGCGCGCGTCGTCCATCGAGAAGCTCGGGTCCTCCTGGGGCGTCGGCGCCAGCCTGGCCACGATCGCGTTGCTGAACCCCGCGTAGCGGAAGGCGGGCTGCCAGTCCTCGACCCCCTTGATGAGCCACGGCACCCACTGCGGCGGCGTCGCCGGGTCGATGTAGAACACGATCGGCGTGACCGGGTCGGACACCGGCGCGCCCGGGTCCTTGGGCTCGAGCCGCCAGCGGTCGATGTAGCAGCGGTGCGCCGCCCGCTGCTCGGCGGTTCCGTAGTCGACCTGCTCGACCGAGCCGTAGCCGACCCGATGGTCACACAGCCGCCGGGCCGCCAGCCGCTCGGGAAGGAGCACCATCGAGTACTGCACCACCTCGGTGACGGTCCCGAGGCTGCGGTCCTGCGGCACGCTGTCGGAGGACCAGGTATGGATCGCCCGCACGTCGAGGTTGGTGGGGAAGACCTTCGCGGCCACGATCAGCGACCGCGCCGGATCGAAGCGGCGCGAGCGATCCTGCCGCCCGCCGAAGCCGCCGCCCCGCGCCACCGACAGCTCCGGCACGTCGCTGGTGAACAGCCTGCCCACGTCGACCACGGGGTTGCTGTCGGAGCTGAAGGCCGCGACGTCGAAGGCCATGATGATCGGCTCGACGTTGTTGAGCCGCACCGCCCGGCTCACCGGCGTCGTGCTGTCGGCCACCACGTCGTAGCCCACGTTGCGGAGCAGGACCCGGTTGCCCAGCCGCTCCCACCGGACCACCCGGCTCATCGTCACCACGCCGGCGTAGCCCGTGCCGTCCTGCGCGCCCGCCAGGTACGTGACCAGCAGAAACGGCCTGCCGACCTGGACGCGCGGAATCTCGAACAGCAGCTGCTCGCCGACCCGGTGGACGATGAAGACGCCGGTGTCGGACACGGCCTTGTCGGTGACGACCTGCGCGTAGGGCTTCGGGCCCTGGGGCGGCTGGCCCCGGGGCCCGTTGCCCGGGCCCTGCCCCTCGCCCGACGGCGGCTGGAACGGCGGCCCGCCGGGCCGCTGGGCGTTGAGGTTCGAGGCCCCGGCGAGCACAGCGGCGCCGAGGGCTATGGTGAGGAGCGAGCGTGTCGGCATGGACCGTACCCGGCTGTGGAGGTGGTGCTTCGACTCCGGACCAGGGGGGAACCCTGGAGCTACGCCGCGCCGGCTGGCACCGGCCCTAGGCCTGCGCGCCGCACTCCACGCAGAACCGCCCGCTTCCTTCGAGCGACGCCCCGCAGTTGCTGCAGAAGCGGCGGCCGCGGCTCGCGGCGCGCGTTTCCGCGATCAGGCGCTCCACGGCGTCCTCGGTCGAGCCCGCGGCGGCGCCGCCGGCCGGTGCGTGCCCGTTCCCGCCGGCGGCCGCGGGCGCCTCGGCGTCGCGCAGCGCCTCGACCGCCTCCCGGGTGTAGCGGTCCAGCATCGCCCGGTAGTCGCCCTCGGAGAGCTTCCCGGTCGCGCGGTCGAACTCGATCTCCTTGAGCGCCGCCAGCGCCAGCTCCTTGCGCTGCACCTTGGGATCGTCCTCCGGCTCGTCGAACAGGCCGGGCTCCGGGGGCGCGGCGGACGCCGGGCGCAGAATCGGCTCCAGCACCACCAGCACCGCCACCACGGCGACCAGCAGGCCGATCACGATGCTCACGTCAGGCCTCGAACCGCTCGAGCTCGCGCTTCAGCCGCTCGAGCTCCTCGGGAGAGCCGGCCGCCGGCGGGGGCCCGGACGCGGCCGCGGGCGCGGTGCCCGCCGCCCGCGCGTGGATGAGGCGCCTGGCCGCGGCGGTCACCAGCCCCAGGCCGACCGCCAGGCCGACGTACGGCATCACGTAGGCCATCCAGTTGAACCCGTGCTTGGGCGGCGCCATGAAGATCATCTCGCCGTACTGGCGCTGGAACGACGCCAGCACCTGGGCCTCGGTCAGCCCCGAGTCCAGTCGCGCGAGCACCAGCTGGTGCATCGCCGGCGAGGTGGTGCAGGTGAAGTCGGTGGTGCGGCAGGTGAATACGTCGAGGTTGCAGCCGCAGGTGCAGCGGATCTGGTGCTCGATGGCCTGCACCAGCGCCGCGTCGTCGCGGGCCGTCGCCGCGGCCACCGGCCGCCCGGCGGCATCCGGGACCTCGAGCCGGCCGAGCGAATCGCTGCTGCGCGCCCGGACCGCCGCGCTGAGGGCCGAATCGCGCGGCGTCTGCGCGGCGAGGCCGCCCGCCGCCAACGCCAGGAGTGTCAGGAGGCTAGGCGCCGACTTGCGCAACATAGCCCGCAGGCTCCGCTCTCCGGCGGCTCGCCGCCGTCGGTCCCTGCGCTCCCGGCCACAGCGTGATCAGCCCGCCGAACGCCAGCACCAGCCCGCCGTACCACACCCACCACACCAGCGGATTGATGACGATCTTGTAGACCGCTTCCTCGGTGCCCTGCACCGCGCCCGCGAAGACGATGTACAGGTCCTCGCGCGCCGTGCTCCAGATCGCGACCTCGGTCGAGGGCTCGAACGTGGGCCGGCCGAGGGAGTCGAGGTGCTGCCGCTTCTCGCTCTTCATCGTGCCGACGTACTTGCCGTTGCGGAGCACGTCCACGCTCGCCGCGGTGACGAAGCGGTTCAGCTGCTCGTACTGCGACACACCCTGGTGCGTGATGTGGAACGTGTCCCCGTAAGGATCCTTCACGTCCACCGACTGGCCGGGCTTGAGCGTCACCTCCCGCTCGCTCTTGAAGGCGAGGCCCGCGAACGCCGCGAACAGCATCACCATCCCCAGGTGCACCACGTAGCCGCCGTAGCGGCGCCGGTTGCGGCCCACCAGCCGCAGCAAGGCGACCGGGTACGCTTCGGCGTGCAGCCGGTGCCGCGCCAGGGTGCCGCGCACGAACTCCTGCAGCACCGTGCCCACCACGAACGCCGCCAGGGCGTACGCCACGATGGACCACGGGTTGGTCATCCGCACCGCGGCCAGCGATGCCGCCGTCACCAGCATCGCCGTCACCGGCCACAGGAACTGCCGCTTCAGGTTCTCCGGGCTCGCCTTCCGCCACGCGATCAGCGGCCCGATCCCCGTCAGCAGCAGCAGCATCAGGCCCAGCGGCACGTTGACCTGGTTGAAGAACGGCGGGCCCACCGTGACCTTGGTCCCCCGCACCGCCTCGGAGATGACCGGGAACAGCGTACCCCAGAACACCGAGAAGGCGATCACGATCAGGATCAGGTTGTTGAACAGGAACGAGCCCTCGCGGCTCACCAGCGACTCGAGCTTCGTCTCGGCCGCGAGCATCGGCCAGCGCCACGCCAGCAACCCGAAGCCCAGCACCGCCGCCAGCACCAGGAAGATCAGGAAGAACCAGCCCACGTTGGACTGCGAGAAGCTGTGCACGCTGCTGATCACGCCGCTGCGCGTGAGGAAGGTGCCGAAGATCGAGAGCAGGAAGCTGCCCACCACCAGACCGATGTTCCACTTCTTCAGCATCCCGCGCTTCTCCTGGATCATCACCGAGTGGAGGAACGCGGTCATCGTCAGCCACGGCAGGAACGACGCGTTCTCCACCGGGTCCCAGGCCCAGTAGCCGCCCCAGCCCAGCTCCACGTACGCCCACCACATCCCCAGCACGATCCCGCACGAGAGGAACAGCCAGCTCGTCAGGGTCCAGCGCCGGATCGCGTGCAGCCACCCCGTGTCCAGCCGGCCCGAGAGCAGCGCCGCCACCGCGAAGCTGAACGGCACGCTGATGCTGGTGTAGCCGAGGTAGAGCATCGGCGGGTGGAACACCATCCCGGGATTCTGCAGCTGCGGGTTGAGACCCCGGCCGTCGGGCGGCGTGAAGGCCAGCCGCTCGAACGGGTTGGAGGCGAACACCATCGTCGCCGTGAAGAACAGCACCACGATCGCGAGCGTGGCCGCCACGTAGGGCGTCAGCTCACGGTACTTGCCCCGGTTCACCACCAGGGCGATGGACCCGAAGGTCGACACCACCAGCGCCCACAGCAGCAGCGAGCCCTTCTGCCCCGCGTAGAACGCCGACCAGGTGTAGAAGACCGGCAGGTTGCGGCTGGTGTAGGCCGCCACGTACTCGACGTTGAAGTCGTGCGTCAGCAGCGCGCGCATCAGCGCAACCGCCGCGATCACCAGCAGCCCCCACATCACGAAGATCGAGCGCTCCGCCGAGCGGGCCAGCTCCGGCCGGTGGGTCCGGCCCGCCACGAAGCCCACCACCACCGTCCACGCCGACAACAGCAGCGTGATCCACAGCGCGATGTTGCCGATCTCGGTCATGTCGCCGGCTGGGTCCCCTGCCCGTTCGGCTGCGGCACCGCCTCGTAGCGCGAGCCGCACTTCGCCAGCAGCGTGGTCGCGCGGAACGTGCCGTCGGGCTGCAGCCGCCCCTCGACGACCACGTCCACCTCGTCCGTGAACGTGTCGGGCGCGAGGCCCCGGTACACGACCGGGTAGGTGTGCGCGCCGTCGGTCGCGCGGAACGTGATGGTCTGGGACGCGACGTCGCGCGTGATGGACCCCTTCACCACCCGGGCGCCCATCTTCACGCCCACGTTGTAGAAGGAGTGATCCACGCCCACCTTCGTCGCCAGCTCGGTCGGCGTCAGGTAGTAGACGCCGGTTTCCTTGATCCCCGACGCCATCAGATAGCCGACCGTCGCCAGGACCAGCGATCCACCGATGATGAACTTGGTGCGGGCTCTCATGGCCAATGACCTGTGCTGAAGTGACTCGGGATATCCGAGTGTTCTACTCCGCAAATCTAATACCGTGAACCACGCTGACAGTTGCCCGCCGGTAGGCGGCAGAACGCCCCAAAGCCGCGCAAGGAGGTCACGGGGCACCGGCCCCAGGGGGCAAGTGACTGGAAAGCAGTCACTTGCCGCCCGGCCAGCACGCCCAGCTCACGGTCGCTGCGACCGCCCGCTTCCACTCCTCCCAGCCCCGTTCCTCGCGGCGGCCGGGCTCGAAGACCTTGAAGCGCCTGGCCGCGAGGAAGTCCTCGGCGGTCTTCCATGCGCCGGTCGCCAGGCCCGCCAGGCCGGCCGCGCCCATGGCGGTGGACTCGACCACTTCGGGCCGCGTAACGGCAAGGCCCAGGACGTCGGCCTGGAACTGCATCAGCCAGTCGTTGGCGGCGGCGCCGCCGTCCACCCGGAGGCCGGCCAGCGCCAGGCCGGCGTCGCCCGTCATCGCCTCGAGCACTTCGCGCGTCGCGTAGGCCATCGCCTCGAGCGCCGCGCGCACCAGGTGGGCCTTCGTTGTACCCCGGGTGAGCCCAAAGATCGCGCCCCGCGCCGCGGATTCCCAGTGCGGGGCGCCCAGGCCCACGAAGGCGGGGACGAACACCGCGCCGCCCGTGTCCGGGACGCTGCGGGCGAGCGCCTCGCTCTCGGCCGCGCTCGCCAGCACGCCGAGGCCGTCCCGCAGCCACTGGATCGCGGCGCCCGCCACGAAGATCGAGCCCTCGAGCGCGTAGACGCTCTGGCCGCGAGCGCCGCAGGCGACGGTCGTGAGGAGACCGTGACTGGAACGCACCGGGAGGTCGCCGGTGTTCATCAACAGGAACGCCCCGGTGCCGTAGGTGTTCTTGGCCGTCCCGGCGGTGAAGCACCCCTGGCCGAACAGCGCCGCCTGCTGGTCGCCGGCGATCCCGGCGATGGGGACCTCGGCGCCGAACCACCCGGCGTCGGCCCTCGCGACGACGCCGGAGGAGGGCTTCACCTCCGGCAGGATCTCGCGCGGGACGCCGAACGTCTGCAGCAGGCCGTCGTCCCACCGGCCGGCGGCGATGTCGTACAGCATGGTGCGCGACGCGTTGGTGGGGTCGGTGACGTGGGCGCGGCCCCCGGTGAGGCGGTGCACCAGCCAGCTGTCCACGGTCCCGAAGGCGGTGGCATCGGCGCGCGGCTTCAGCCGCTCGAGCAGCCATTCCACCTTGGTGGCCGAGAAGTAGGGGTCGGGCACCAAGCCGGTCTTCTCGGCGATCAGTTCGGCGTCGAGGGTGCGGCACCGTTCGGCGGTGCGCCGGTCCTGCCAGACGATGGCGGGGGCGAGCGGAAGGCCGGTCTTCCGGTCCCACAGCAGGGTGGTTTCCCGCTGGTTCGTGATCCCGATGGCCGCCAGATCGTCGCCGGTGGCCCGCGCCGCGGCCAGCGCGTCCTTCGCGGCCGCGAGCGTCGCGTTCCACAGGTCCTCCGGGTCGTGCTCGACCCAGCCGGGCTGCGGGTAGTGCTGCGGGATCTCCCGGTAGCCGCGGCCGACGACGCGCGTGGCCCCGTCCACCACCAGGGCGGTGCTCCCGGTGGTGCCCTGGTCCAAGGCGAGGACGAATTGACGGGTGGTCATGGGCCGGCGTACCGTGGAATCAAACACGCCGGGAGCGACGCGTGAAGGTCGGCGGCGCACCACGGGCATGACGCGCACCGGTCGGCGATGACGGGGCCTCGGCGGACGCGTGCCGCGGTCATCGGCGCGTGGACCGTGGTCGTGGCCGCGCTGGCGCCGCTGGCGGCTGGCCTCGACCGCCGCCTCGCCCAGGGCGCTCGCATCGCGGGCAGCGAGTCGGACGCGGTCGAAGCCACCCTGGAGCGCGACTTCGCGTCGCCGCTCGCCCGCTACGCGGTCGGGGTCGTGACCGGACTGCCCGACACGGCGGTCCGGCTGCAGATCGGTTCCTTGGCCCGCTCGCTCGCCCGGGTGGCCGGCGTGACGGACGTCCGGCCGTACCCGGCGGTGGGGCGCCCCGGCTCCGAGCCGCTCGGGATCGTCCTCGCCGGTCTGCGGGCGGGAGGCCCGGAGGCCGACAGCATCGTGCTCCGCCTGCGCGCCGCCACGGCGGGCGCGGTTGCCGCCCTGCAGGGGCGCTACCCCGGCGCGGCGATCCGCTGGACGGGCACCGCACCCATCAACCTCGACACCCGGCGCACCAGCGCGCGCGACATCGGCCGCGCCGAGACGCGCGCGCTGCCGTTCACGCTGCTGCTCCTGCTGTGGACGTTCGGCGCCGCGGTGGCCGCCACGCTGCCGGTCCTGCTGGGCGTCGTCGCGACGACCACGGCCATGGGCGCGGCCGCGGTGTCGGCGCAGTGGTGGACGCCGGCCATCCTGCTGCAGAACGTCGGCACGATCATGGGGCTCGCGCTGGGGATCGACTACGCGCTCCTCTCGGTGAGCCGGTTTCGCGAAGCGCTCGCCGCCGGGGCGTCGGCCGCGGAGGCCGAGGCCGCCACGCGCCGGCACGCCGGCCGCACGATCGCGCTCTCGGGTGTCGCCGTCGCCGTGGGCTTCACCGCCCTCCTCGTGGCGCCGGCCGCCGAGCTGCGCTCGGCCGCGGTCGGCGGTCTGCTGGTGGTCGCGGCGGCCGTGCTCGCGGCGACGACGCTGCTGCCCGCCGTCCTGGGCCTGCTCGGGCGCCGCGTGGACGTGGGGCGCCTCGGCGTGCCTCGCGTCGGAGCGATGGGCCGCGAGACCTGGCGGCGGTGGGGGCGTTGGGTGGTGCGCCGCCCCTGGCGCGTGCTGCTCGTGGCCGGCTCTCCGCTCCTCTTCCTGGCGTGGCAGGTGCGCCACCTCACCATCGCGCTCCCGGCTTCCGATTTCCTGCCCCCGGCGATGGAATCCGCCCGGGCGCTGCGCGACCTCGAGCGGGCCGGGCTCGCCGCGCCGGTGTACGAGCTGCGCCTGCTGGTGCGGATGCGCGACGGCAGCCCGATGATGGCGCGCAGCGGCTGGACCGCGGTGCGCACCCTCGCTGCGAGTCTGGGGCACGACCCGCGCGTGGCCCGCGTGCTTGCGCTTCCCACCCTGGTGAGCCCGTTCCTGCCGCCGGAGGTCGCGGCCGCTCTCGTGCCGGACTCGGTGCGCGGCCGGTTCGTCAGCCGGGACGGGACCATCGCCGTGGTCGAGGTGCTGCCCGGCGACGCGGTCGGCCAGGCGGGGCTCGCGGCCCTCGCCCGCGACCTGCGGGGCCGCGAGGGCGCCGGCGCCGCGGAGGCGCTCGGCGCGTCCATCCAGGTGGGCGGCGCCCCGGCCTACTACCTCGACTACCAGGACGCGGTGGTGGGGAGGTTCGGCGTCGTGGTGCTGCTCGTGGTCGCCGCCACGGCGCTCGCGCTCGGCATCGGGTTCCGCTCGGTGCTGGTGCCGCTCAAGGCCGTGGTCCTGAACCTGGTCACCGTGGCCGCGGCGCTGGGCGCCCTGGTGCTGGTGTTCCAGGAAGGACACGCCGGCGTCCTGCTGGGCGTCGCCGCGCCGCTGGGAGGCATCCTGCCCGTCATCCCGGTGCTCGCCTTCTGCGCGCTGTTCGGGATCGGCATCGACTACGAGGTCTTCCTGGTAGCTCGCGTGGCGGAGGCGCGGCGCTCGGGCCTCGCCGAGGCGGACGCGATCGTGGCCGGCCTCGCGGAGACGGGCGGGCTCATCACCAGCGCGGCCGCCGTGATGATCGCGGTGTTCGGCGCCTTCGCCGCCGGCGCCTTCCTGCCGACGCGGATGCTGGGCTTCACGCTCGCCGTCGCCGTGCTGCTCGACGCCACGCTGGTGCGGATGGCCCTGGGACCCGCGCTGCTGCGCCTCGCCGGCCGGTGGAACTGGTGGCCCGGCGACGCGCGGCGCTCACCCCCCTGACACGCCCGCCCTCGCTGGCGGCGAGGGCGGGGGTCGGCTGGCCGGCGGCGCGGCGGAGCCTAGCGCGCCGGCGCGCGCTCCGACGCTTTCTGCAGGTACGCGACGATGGTCGTGGCCTGATCGTGGGTCACGCCGCTCACCTTCATCTTCTCCATGTTCTTCTCCATCCGCATCACGACCACGGGCCAGTCCGGCGGCGAATGGACCCGGGGATCGGCCAGCGCGTGGCAGCGCGAGCACACGGACTGGAACACCTCGCGGCCCGCGCCGGCCGGCAGGCTCTCCGCGACCTTCAGCGCGTGCGCCTGCAGGTACGTGAGCAGCTCCGCGCGCTGGGCCGTGCTCGGGATCTGCACGCCGAGCGCGCCCGCCATCATGTCGATCCGCACCCACATCCGGCGCACCACGCCCGGCCAGTCCACCGGCCCGTGCATGGCGGGCGACGGGAGGGCGTGGCATTGCGTGCAGTACTGTGCGAGAATCTTCGCACCGGGCGCGCCGGGCTCGGGCAGGCTCTCGGCCGGCATCCCCGGCGGCAGCGCGATCTCCGCCGCCTCGAGCAGGCGCTGCTGGGCCACCGGCAGCGCCCGCGGGGCCGCCGAGGTCGTGTCGCCCGCGGCCGCCGTCTGGCCCGACGGCTTGGCCGCCTGGCCGCAACCGACGAGGACGACCGCCGTCACTATGAGCGCCCGCGCGTTCATGACATCCTCCGAAGTGGGAGAACAATAATGAACGCGTCACCGCTTCCGGTGCCAGACCCCGCCCGTCTCGAAGCCGACGTGCGCGCGCTGGCGGTGGTGCGCCACCCGGTCGCCGCGCCCGACGCGCTCGCCGCCGCGGAGGACTACGTGGCCCTGGAGCTCGGGACCGCCGGCCTGCGGGTGGAGCGGCAGCTGTTCGAGTGGGCCGGCACCGAGTTCCACAACGTGGTGGCGACGCGCGACGGCGCGGACCGCGCGCGGCCGTGGATCGTGGTCGGCGCCCACTTCGACACGCGCGCCGGCTCGCCCGGCGCCGACGACAACGCCAGCGGGGTCGCCGCGATGCTCGAGGTCGCACGGATGCTCCGCCACGAGGAGCCGCGCGCGACGGTGCAGTTCGTGGGCTTCAACCTCGAGGAGCTGCAGCGGATGCCGCACTGGTACGCGCTGGGGAGCCGGGCCTATGTGCGCTGGCTGCGCGGCCGCGGACAGCCCGTCGCGGGCGCGCTGGTGCTGGAGATGCTCGGCTTCACCCACCCCCGGCAGGGCGCGCCGCCCGGCGCGCGCCTGTTCTCCCGGGTGCCCCGGGAGGGCAACTTCCTCTCGGCGGTCGGCGACCGGCGATCGCGGGCGCTGCTGGGGGCATTCCAGCGCTCCGCGGGTCGGCACCTGCCCGTGGTCGGTCTCACGGTCCCGCTCAGGGGCTGGCTCCTGCCCGACACCCGCCGCTCCGACAACGCGCGGTTCTGGGACGAGGGCTATCCGGCGCTGATGGTCACCGACACGGCGGACTTCCGGAACCCGCACTACCACCGGCCGACCGACACGCCCGACACCCTCGACTACGCGTTCCTCACCAACGCCACCGCCGCGGTCGGGGCCGCGATCCGGGACCTGGCCGGCGCGCCGTGAGCGCGGGGGGCGGGCGCGTGCCGGAACGACGGCCGGCACCGCCCCGCCGCTACAGCACCTTCTCGTAGAGCCGGAAGGTCCTCACCCGCGGGCAGCCGAGCCCCTCGATGACGCGGCGCACGCGCACGTTGTCGTCGAGCACCAGGGACAGGTCGCCTTCCTCGATGCCGGCCTTGCCGCCTTCCTCGATCATCCGCGTCACGATGCGCGCGGCCACGCCGCGCCCGGTATGGGCCGGGAGGACGCCCAGGAGGATGACGCGCCCGCTCCGGATGCGCGGCACCCGGCGCATCAGCTTGAGCCAGCCGAACGGCAGCAGGCGCCCGCCCAGACCGGCGAGCGCCACGTTCACGTCGGGAAGCAACAGGCCGAAGCCCACGGCTTCCCCGTCCACCTCCGCGATGACCACCAGCTCGGGACGGTAGAACGGCTTGAACGAGGCCGCCCGCTCGGCGAACTCGTCCCACGTGATCGGCACGAATCCCCACACGCCGGCGAACGACGCGTTGTACAGGCCGTGGAGCCGGCGCACTTCCTCGTCCCAGCGACGCGGGTCGGCCGTGCGCAACGCGAGCGCGGCCGACGGGTGCGTCTCCGCGCCCGCGCCGGGGCCCGACGCGGGGCGCGACGCTCGTGCCGGGAGCTGGTCGCGGGTCCAGCGATAGGCGTGATAGTCACGGCACGGGCCGTAGCCGGCCGCCTCGACGAGCGCGCGATACCAGGGCGGATTGTACGGAGACAGCAGCGTGGGCGGGCGAGCGAACCCGTCGATCAGCAGCCCGACTTCATCCTGCGTCGAGAGATTGACCGGCCCGATCACGCACGTGACGCCCTGCGACCTCAGGGCCGACTCCGCCGCCGAGAACAGCGCACCCGACACCGCGGCGGCGTCGGTGGTCTCGAAGAAGCCGAAGAAGCCGGCGCCCGGCCTCCACCGGGCGGCGAACGCCGGGTCCACCACCGCCGCGATGCGCCCCACGACGCGGCCGTCACGTCGCGCGACGAACCTGCGCACCCAGCGGCCCTCGAGCGACGAGTTGTGCCGCGGCGACCAGCGTTGTCGCTCCGTCATCCGCAGCGGCGGCACCCAGTGCGGGTCGTCCCGGTACAACCGGTAGGGCAGGCCGATGAATGCGGAAGAATCCGCTCGGCTTTCCACCGCGGTTACCTCGACGGAGCCGTCCACGCGCGCCACGTTAGGGTTCGGGTGTGGCGCTGTCAAACGCCGTGGACGGCGCGGCTGCCTGACGCTTGCTTGACGCGCCGTCGACAGGATCAGTCGTGAGCCGAGCCGATCGTCCGCGCGTTCTCCTCGTCGCTCCCACCGCGACCGACGGTGCAGGCCGGCCCATCACGCAGCGCCGGCTCCACCTCCCCGGTCTCACGCTCCCGATGCTCGCCGCGGTCACGCCCGAGGGCTGGGAGGTGCGGCTGGTCCACGAGACCGTCGAGCCGATTCCGTACGGCGAGCGGTGGGACGTCGTGGGCCTCACGGGCATGGGCTCCGGGATCGTGCGCGCCTGGGGCATCGCCGACCGGTTCCGCCGGCTCGGCGCGAGGACGGTGATCGGCGGCATCGCGGCGACGCTGGTGGGACCGGCGCGCTCGCTCGAGCACGCGGACGCGGTGGTCACGGGCGAAGCCGAGGAGACCTGGCCCGCGCTGCTGCGCGACTTCGCGGCGGGACGGATGAAGGCCACGTACCACGCCGCGACGCCGCCGCCCATCGAGTCGCTGCCCGTGCCCCGCTACGACCTCCTGGACCGCCGCACTCTCGGGCGGTGGCGGCCCGTGCAGGCCACCCGCGGCTGCCCGCACACGTGCGACTTCTGCTCCGTCACGGCCTTCTTCGGCGCGACGCAGCGGCGGCGGCCCGTGGACCAGGTGGTGCGCGACGTGCGCGTGGCGAAGCGACACGGCACCCGCTACATCGCCTTCATCGACGACAACATCGGCGTGGACTGGGACTACTGCGGCGCGCTGTGGGAGGCGCTGATCCCCGAGCGCATCCTGTGGATGAGCCAGTGCAGCCTGCAGGTCGCCGAGCGCCCGGCCCTGCTCGCCCTGGCCCGGCGCAGCGGCTGCCGCCTGCTGTCCTTCGGCGTGGAGTCGGTCAGCGCGGAGAGTCTCGCGCTGCACCGCAAGGCGTGGAACCGGCCGGGCCGCTACCGCGACGCGGTGGCCGCGGTGCGCGGCGCCGGGATCGACGTCTCGACCGAGATGATGGTCGGTCTCGAGGGCGACGACGCGTGGACGTTCCAGCGGACGTTCGACTTCGTCATGGACAACGCCGTCTCGGTGCCGCGGGTCTTCATCGTCACGCCGGTGCCGGGCACGCCGCTGTTCGAGCGGATGCGGCGCGAGGGCCGCCTCCTCACGGAGGACTTCAGCCGCGTCAACGGCGGCGAAGTGATCTTCCGGCCGAAGCGGCTCACGGTCGAGCAGCTCGAGGCGGGCTACTGGAAGCTGTACCGGCGGCTGATGTCCCTGCCGGCCATTCTGCGGCGCGTGGCGAGGAATCGCGCCCGCCTGGGGCCGTTTCTCCGGGCCTTCGTGCTCGGGGTGAACCTGCACTACCGCGGTCACATCCGGCGCGGCATCACGCCCGGGATCGTGTAGGCGCGGGTGCGCGTCCTGCTGGTCCGTC
>Ga0335079_10003618_pt1 | contig 17808 bp, 17 predicted proteins | sample Lox_Sample_33_FD_206719 | JGI IMG/M metagenome (GOLD analysis project Ga0335079, IMG submission 206719) | Soil microbial communities from Loxahatchee National Wildlife Refuge, Florida, United States - Lox_Sample_3.3 | ecosystem: Environmental > Terrestrial > Soil > Wetlands | place: USA... | reverse complement strand
CCACGGCCTACGCGCACTCGCAGGGGCTCGAAGTCGTCTTCTTCCCGATCGATTTCACTCGCGCCGACATGAAGTGGGTGCTCGATCTCATTCTCCGCGTGGCGAACGAAGGCCACATGGACGCCCTCGCCCTGGTCGACACCTTTGGCGTCGTCTCTCCGCACGCCATGCAATACCTCGTCCGCCAGGTGAAAGCGCGCGTCAACAAGCGGCTCGAAGCGCACTTCCACATGGATTTCGGCATGGGCGTTGCCAACACCATCATGGCCGTTGCCGAAGGCGTCGAAGTGATTCACTCGACCGTGCTCGGCCTCGGCGAGCGTGCCGGTAACACGCCCATGGAAGAAACTGCCATGGCGTTGCTGACGCTTTACGGAATCGACATCGGATTGAAATACGACAAGCTCTATAGCCTCGCGCGTTTGGTGCAGGAACTCTCCGGACACGCCGTGCCCAGCAACCGCCCGGTGGTCGGCGATGCGCTGTTCCAGATCGAATCCGGCATCATCGCGAGCTGGTTCCAGAACTGCGGCGCGCAGCACCCGACCGAGTTGTTCCCCTATTGCCCCGACGTCGTCGGCCAGCCGCCCGCCAAAGTCGTATTCGGCAAAGGCAGTGGCATCGATTCCGTCAAGAACGGTTTGAAAAACCTAAACGTCGACTTCACCGAGGATGAAGCGATGCAAGTCGTCAGCGCAGTGAAGGACTTTTCGCTCGAGCGCAAACGCCTTCTCACCGAAGCCGAATTCCGGTCCATCGTTGCCAAAACCCTTCCCAACCGCGTAACGGCCCAAGCCGCAGTGTAAGCACTCGCGCCGGCGGCGTTTACGTCGCCGGCGCTTCCCGAAACCTGTATCCGAAACCACCCGTCTATAGCGCTTTAAGCCGTATCGCGCCATTTATGCCGAAGCATTCACTGGTCCTCGGGTTAGCGGCTGTATTAATTCTTCCATTCGCGTTTTCTCAGCCGAATCGCATCGCCGGGCGTATCACTGCCGGTCAGCGCTTTCGATTGAGAGGTAACGTACATCCCAGAGCTACGCCGGAGAACGACCAGGGGGCCGTCGATCCCAATCTCACGCTGTCGCGCGTCACTTTGCTCCTGCAGCCCACGGCCAGTCAAAAGGCCGCGCTCGCGCAATTGCTGGCCGACCAGCAGAATCCTGCCTCGCAGAATTATCATCATTGGCTTACGCCTGAGGAGTACGCGGACCGCTTTGGGGTCAGCCAGAGCGATGTCGATCAAATCACCGCCTGGCTGCGGACCCAGAACCTCACCGTGGTGGAAATCGCCCGTGGACGCGACTGGATCGCCGTGAGCGGAACGGCCTCCGCCTTCGAGCAGGCCTTCGACACCCCGATTCATCGCTATCTGGTTCGCGGCGAACTCCACTTCGCCAATGCATCTGAGCCATCTCTGCCCGGCGCTCTGCGCGGGATCGTGGCGGGGATTCATGGCCTCAATGATTTCCGCTTGAAGCCGGCGTCGCGTTCGCGCGCCGGTGTGTCCGGCGCCTCTTTGCCGCAATACAACAATGCCAACCTCTGCGGTCACTGTCTGGCGCCCGATGACGTGGCCACCATTTACAACATCAACCCGCTTTACAACTCAGGCCTGAACGGCACCGGTCAAAAGATTGCCGTCGTTGGGCAGACCCAGATCCGTACCGATGACATCGACCAATATCGCGGCTTCTTCAAGTTGGCGGCCGCCAGTCCGCAGGTGGTCCTCGTTCCCGGTCAAACCGATCCCGGTGTGGTGAACGGCGATCTCGGCGAAGCCGACCTCGATCTGGAAATGGCCGGCGTTGTTGCCCGCAACGCGACCGTCATCTACGTGTATGCTCCCGATGTAACCACTTCCGCTCAATATGTCATTGACCAGAACCTCGCGCCGGTCTTAAGCATGAGCTATGGAGACTGCGAAGCCGCCTACACTAGCTCGGATTCCGCTCAGTTGCAAGCCATGGCGCAACGCGCGAATGCGCAAGGCATCACGTGGTTCGCGCCGTCCGGCGACGATGGCGCTACCGATTGCGCGAGTGACACTTTTCCTGGCGCGAAAAGCGCCGCGTCGGTGGATCTGCCTGCCGGCATACCGGAAGTCACCGGCGTCGGTGGCACTGAGTTCGCTGAAGGCGCCGGCAATTATTGGAATGCCAATAATAATTCCAATAACGCGTCGGCGCTCTCTTACATCCCCGAGATCTCGTGGAACGACACCGCGACGGATGGCTCGCCATCCGCCTCGGGCGGCGGCAAAAGCGCACGTTTTTCGAAGCCGTCCTGGCAAACGGGAGCGGGCGTGCCGAGCGACAACGCCCGCGCTGTGCCCGACATTTCCATATCCGCGTCAGCGGATCACGATGGGTATGTCGTCTTCACCAGCGACCCCACGGCGTGCGGCAAAAACAATCGCGCCGCACCCACTCTGTGCGAAGTGGTTTTCGGCGGCACCTCGGTCGGCCCGCCGCTCTTCGCTGGTCTGGCCGCCGTGCTCAACCAGGCTGCTGTCTCCAAAGGTCTGCAGTCGAACCCCGGCTTGGGCAACATCAATCCCGCCCTGTACACACTGGCCGCGAGCTCCCCTTCCGCGTTTCATGACATCACCACCGGGAACAACATCATTAATGTGACGTGCGCGCCGACCGACCGAAACTGCACGTCTGGTTCAGTCGGCTACAACGCCGCTTCCGGTTACGATCTGGTGACTGGCCTCGGCACGGTTGATGCAGGCGCGTTCGTCAATGCCTGGATTTCGGGCGCCACGCAAGGCTCTCCTCCGAATAATAGTCTTCCGACGATTACGGCGTTCGGCAATGGAGCGTCTTATACGCAGGTAGATGCACCCGGTATGATCCTGACCATCTACGGATCGCAGCTCGCCTCCACAACGGCCCTCACGTCCTCCGTGCCGCTGCCTGCACAAATGGCCGGCGTAACCGTCACGATCAATGGAGTCCCGGCACCGCTTTGGTATGTCTCCGAGAACCAGTTGAACGTGCAGATCCCGTATGAAACTCCGGTCGACACGAGCGTGACCTTAACGGTGGTGAATAACGGCCAGAGCGCGACAGCATCATTCACGGCCGCCGCCGCCGCTCCCGGAATCTTCATGGATCAGCAGGGCGCGCCTGTGCCTTCCACGTCCGGCTCGCCGGGCCAGGTCCTCACCATGTACGCAACCGGCGTCGGCGCCGTCTCTCCCTCCGTCGCTGACGGCGACGCTCCCGCGGCCGGCACGCCGCTCAACGCGCTTCCGCATCCTCAACAGGCCGCGACTGTCACCGTCGGTGGTGCGACCGCCCCGATTCAATTCATCGGAATTCCGCCGGGCGTGGCGGGCGTCGTCCAGATCAATTATCAGGTTCCCGCTAACCTGACGCCGGGTCCGCACCCCGTCGTCCTCACCGTTGGCGGCATTCCAAGCCCGCCGGTCACCCTGACTGTCACGCCCTAACAGGGCAGTTCTCGGAGTTGCCCATTCGGCTGCAGCAAACTCTATGATGAAAATCTGAAATGGGATTTGCTTTTTCAGTTGGCAGCGGATTCGGCGGAGGATCGCGCCTTCGCAAAATCGTCCTCAAGCATTTTGGCGTGCCGGCCGGACAGATCGCAACCGCTGGGCGCCAGTTTCCCATCACCGCGCGCGTCGACATTCAATCCGCGCTCGAAGATCTGTTCCGGAACCGCAACGGCACGAAGCTCCTCGGCATTGTTTCGCCGAATCACCACGAACCCCCGGCCCTCGCGCAAACGCTCGCTGGCGGACATTTCGGCATGGATGCGGGTCCTCTGCAGCACGATGAAATCGACATCGGCGAAGCCGTTCCGGTGCGCTGCCTCAAGAACGGGTTGTGGTTGTCGCGCGACCGCGATCTGCCCTTCGCCGTTCTGATGGCGCCCGGCGGCCGCTTCGGTCTCGGCAGCGGTGTCCACGTGGAAATCGCCGTCCCCTCCGGTGAACGCGGCGCTCAGTTCTCGCAGGAATTGTTCCGCGAACTCGAGCTTCTGGTCAGCCAAGGGCGAACCTATCGCGGCCGCATCATTTCGCTGGAAGGCCATATCGATCCCATGGGCGGCGGAAGCGTCGTCAAAGTCCATCGGCTCAACCAGGTCAAACGCGATGATGTCATCCTCCCAAAGCGTACCGTTGCCTTGCTCGACCGCAATGTAGCTGGCTTTATGGCCGCCCGCGAGCGGCTCAAAGCCCTCCGGTTCCAGGCGCGAAAAGGACTCTTGTTCTATGGCCCGCCGGGCACCGGAAAAACCTATACCATTCACTACCTCGCTTCTCAGTTGCCCAACCATACCACCCTGCTGGTCACCTCCGAGCAGGTCGCTTTGCTCGATGAGTATTTCCGCCTGGCGCGCTTCCTGCAACCTTCTCTGATGATCATCGAGGACGTGGACCTGATCGCCCGCGAGCGCACCCACATGTATGGGGCCGGCCAGGAGGCCCTCCTTAATAAGCTACTCAACGAGATGGACGGCTTGCGCGAAGATGCCGAGGTGCTCTTCATCCTGACCACCAATCGGCCCGACCAGATTGAGCCGGCGCTCATTTCCCGCCCCGGCCGTATCGATCAGGCAATCGAGTTTCCCCTGCCGGATGAGGAAGGCCGCGCCAGGCTGACGAATCTCTACGCCCGCGGGCTCGAGATCTCTGACGAGCTCCGGGATTCGATCGTGAAACGCACCAGAGGCGTCAGCGCCGCATTCATTAAAGAGTTGATGCGCCGTTGCGCCCAGTTTCAGATCGAGTTTTCAGAGGGCCAACGCCTGACCGAGCGCGCGGTCGATGCCGCCCTGGAAGAAATGCTGTTTATCGGCGGGGCGCTTAACCGGCGTCTGCTGGGCGGTGACGGCGCGGATCCGGTTGCCGGCTCAGCCACAACCACAGCGTAGTTCCCACCAACGGCATCGCCGCCACCAGCCAGAAGATCTCAGCGAACCGCTGCTCGTCGAACCAATGCCCCAAAATCGGGAGCAGCACTGCCGCCACCGCTGACCACGCGCCTGAAGCCGTTCCACCCGCCAGAGCGGTCTTCTCGCGTGGATACGTACGCGCGCCCGTGCGCAGCGCCAGCATCTGAAAACCGCCGGTGACGAACATCGACCAAAAGAACAACGCCAGCACGATCGCCGCTGAGTTCGACCACGGCACGGCCGCGATTGGCAGGCAGCACACCGCCAGCAGAAAAAACATCCCGATCGGCCGCGCTTTGTCGGGGGCGAAGCGGTCAGCCGCCCAGCCCCAGAAGAAATATCCGAGCTCCCAGCCGAACGGCGGGATCCAGAGCACTTTGCCGAGCCCGGCTTCGGAGAAATGCAGCACGCGGTTGAGATAGAGCGGGCTGAAGTACAGCACTGGCCCAATCGCGATCGCTCCCAGCGCATAGCTTGTCACCAGCGCCCAGAAACGCCGTTCGAACGGATTCGGCCACGCCATGCGCTCCGGCTTTCGTTCGGGTGGGCGCAGGTAGGGCGGCCGCGCCACTCCCGTCCAGAGCAGCAGCCAGAAGACTCCCAACGCACCCGAGAACAAGAATGCCGCCCGCCAACTGAACCGCAGCGCGATCGGCACCACCACCAGCGGTGCCAACAACGCACCGAGCGATCCGCCGCTATACGAAATCGCGATGCCGCGCGAGTGCCGGTCCGGCGGCAGCGAATCCATCGACGCTCGCAACCCGCCCGGAAATGTCGCCCCTTCGCCCAGCCCCAGCAGCGCGCGCGCCGCCGCGAACCCCACAAACCCGGCCATCCACGCGTGCGACGTGCTCGCAACCGTCCAGATCGCGACCGCTGCCAGCATGCCGGCCCGCATCCCGACGTAGTCCAGAATCGAACCCCACAAGGGGTTCGCGATCATGTACGCGATCGAAAACGCGGAGACCACCTCGCCGTAACTCTGCGCCGTCAGCCCGGTGTCGCGCAGGATCATCGGCGAAAGCACCGCCAGGATCTGCCGGTCCACGTACGATAGCCACGAGCACAGCATCATTGCCACGCTCGCCACCCACATGTGCCAGTTCGCCGCTCCGCGCCCCGGTTTCGCGGCGATCCCCGCACTCTGGCTCAACGACATTGCCTTCGATGCTATCACGGCATCCGCTGTACCCAGCCGGTCCTCGCGCGGGTTAGAATTTGAACTGCACACTCCTCCGTGGCCGGTCACCGCCAACTCGCAACTCTCACATCGTGCGGGTTGCTTTGCCTCTTCAGCGCCACTGCTCAGACCCTCGCCATCAGTCCCGCGCGCGTCCTCGTCGATGAGCCAGCTGATGTTCACGTCACCGGCTTGCATCCGGGCGAACACACAACTCTCCGAGCGGAGTTAGTCGATGGCGCCGGGCAGCAGTGGGAGTCGCAATCCGAATTCGTCGCTGATGCTCAGGGCGCGGTTGATCTTGCCGCCCAGGTGCCGGTGAAAGGCTCATACAAAACCACGTCGAGCATGGGCCCGATCTGGTCGATGACGCCCGTCGCGAAGGGCGTCACCGTCTACCGTCCGCCGCAAGGTTTCGCTCCGCAGCGCATCGATTTCCAGCTTATGCGCGACGGCAAGCCGATCGCCGCGGCACAACTCGAGCAGGAAACATTCGCCGCCGGAGTTCACGAGGTCAAGTTAACCGGACAACTCCACGGCGCACTTTTTCTCCCCGCAGACTCCGGACCTCACCCCGGCCTGCTCGTGCTCGGCGGATCGGAAGGGGGGCTGCCTGCCCGCCGCGCGGCCTGGCTTGCTTCTCACGGGTACGCCGCTCTGGCCTTGGCTTATTTCCGGTACGAGAATCTGCCGCCCCAGCTCGAAGCCATCCCGCTCGAATATTTCCTCCAGGCGCTGGAGTGGATGCAAGGCCGGCCGGAAATATCGTCCGGCCAGATCGCCATCATGGGAGTTTCCCGCGGCGCCGAACTCGCGCTTCAGCTCGGTTCCATGTATCCGAAAACCAAGGCTGTCGTGGCCTACGCTCCGGCTAGTGTCCTTCATCGCGCCTGTTGCGGCCAGAATCGGGTTCCCTTCGCATGGACATGGAATGGCGCGCCCTTGGTCTTCGCCTCTGGATTGAATCCTTCCGGCTCCGATGCGCTTGCCGCGGCCATCCGGGTCGAAAATACGCGCGGCTCCATCCTTCTGGTCGACGGCGGCCAGGACCACATCTGGGACTCCTCGGGAATGGCGAAAGCGATCGTGGATCGCTTGAAACATGCGCACTTCGGCCCCGAAGTGGAAAATTTCACCTACCCTCATGCCGGCCACATCGCCGGCCGCCCGGAGATCATTCCCGAGTGGCATGGTGCGCTCCGCCATCCGGTATCCGGCCGGCCAACCGATTACGGCGGCACGCCCGAAGGCAACGCCCTCTCGTCCATCGATGCGAGCCCCAAAGTTCTCGATTTCCTGCGACGGAACCTGGCCTCCCGCTAGTCATGAATTCGGGAATCACCACCATCGGCGTCGACGAGCTCGTGATTGTGGGCGTGTACCAATACGATACCCTCGGAGACCTGAACGTTCTGCGGGTGAATCCGGACGGAACACTCGTGGAAGTGAGTTTATCCCCCACGATCCTGGTGTTACCGGACAGCACGCGCCCGCCGGGCGTGGTGGCGTTCTAGACGGCAAGCGTCCTCAATGCCCCGGGCAGCGACCGGAAGTTGTCAAAAAATCCACTGCTGCTCGGCCTCAAAATATCGTTAGAGCGCAGGAATAATAACACGCCGTTCCCGGATGTATGTGCGGAAGTACATTCACCGAGTGCGCGCGAATTTGTCCGGCTAGATTCGACAAATGTTTTGACGGCTCATCCATGATTCCGAAACGTAACACCTTATGGTCATTTCCACGCTCCTATTGTTTTCGTCGACGCTATTGAATGCAAAACCTGCTCAGGTTCATGCGGACGTATTCGTAGGAGCCCATGGACCCTATCGGTTCCTCGTCGATACGGGATCGGAGACCGGCCTCATCGATGCGAAGCTCGCCAAGCTACTCCAGCTCCTTCCACGGTTCCGCGTCGAGGTCATTCGCAAAACAGTGCGCGCCTTTTACCTGGTTTGAACCTGCGTAACTTGCGCATCGGACCAAGCACCCTGCCGGACATCGAAATAGTGCTTCAAGACATGGCCGAAGCCCAGCGCGTCGACCGTTCGATCATGGGCGTCCTAGGAGTCAACGCGCTCAGCGGGGCCGATTTCACGATCTCGCCTGGGGCTGGGCGGCTGGCCTTCGGCACAGAGCGTCCTGCCGGAGAGGTGGTCCCGTTTTACCGGATCGAAGGTCGCATCGCACTGAGGGTGCGGATGGGTGAAGCGACTTTGACCATGATCCTTGACTCAGGCGCCAGTCACGTCGCCCTATTTCGGTTGCCTAAGGCGATGGCGAAGACGCCACCCGTCTCGAGCAATTTCGCAACCATGGAGGGCGCTCGCAAGATTGTGCCAACCTGCTGGAAAGCAGACATGTTCTTTATCGACCCGTTGAGGGTGGGCACGCTTCCAGCCGCCATCGTACAGCGGTCCGGTACAACCGTGGACGGTCTTCTGCCCGCCGGTGTCTTCAAGACGATTCATGTCGACCAGGCGCGACAAGAACTCGTTCTGGCGCGCTGAGTCGACATGGCAGCGAGCTCAACGAGTGCCCGATTGCTTGCCATTGCGGATCGAGCGTTTCACCGGAGTGCGGTCTGAGATCCGAGCGCTCTTTGAACAGGCAGACGACTCGCCCGACCAGATCGATGGATACATCGACACCGGCGAGGTGCTTGTCGCTCGACGTAAAGGCGAATTGGTGGGCCACGTTCAATTCGTATGCTCCGGTGTTTGCTGCGAGATCAAATCGATCGCGGTGCTCGGATCGTTTCAGCGGCAGGGTATCGGCACAAGTCTCGTTCGATCGGCTCTTCAATGCGCCATTTTGGGAGGCTGCACACAGCTTGTAGTCAGCACCGCGACTGCCGACATCGGCAACCTCCGCTTTTATCAACGCATGGGATTCCGTATGGATCGCGTTGAGCGAGACGTGTTCACCACCGATCGAGGCTATCCCGTGCTCGAAGCGAACGGAATCCCGGTCCGTGACCGAGTGTGGTTCTCAATCGACATCACCCGCGGTTGAGATCAAGAAACGCAATCGGCCATTCCCGCCCGTGACCGCGCTTGCAGCAGCCGGACACCGATGGATTCTTTCTTACGGCATGAAGAGAAAAGGCAAATCGGCGAGGGAGGTGACCCGAGCGTCGGGATGTCCCGGCAAGCGTTCTGCTTCTTGGGCGTAACGATTGCACCAAACTACACGCATACCGAAAGCGGAGGCTGCCCATGCATCCCAAGCGTTGGATGACTGGAAGGAGATGTCGTGAGCTCGAATGCCCAACCGGTCTACTGCGAGTTGGTAAACCCTGGGATGCGGCTTGTAGACACCAACCTCTTCTACCGAGAGAACCTCATCCAAGAGCCCCGCGATTCCGGCATTGTCTATGGCGACTTGAAGCATCTCCGGCGTGCCGTTCGAGAGCACAGCGGTCTTGACCCCTATCTTTTTCAAGCGCCGCAGCACCTCGGGGACTTCTGGAAACACGTCCAGTATTCGATAAGCCTCCAATAACCGTTCGCGGAGACCATTGGCTTCCAGTCCCAGCGTCTTCAACGCGTAGTCCAAGGCGTCACTCGTCACGTGCCAGAAATCCGCATGCCGGTTTTGGAGCGCACGAAGCCAGGTGTACTGGATCTGTTTTTCGCGCCAAAGGCCGCTGAGGGCCTCGCGCTTGCTCCCCAGTTCCTCGCCACATCGCGCCGCAGCGGACGCGTAATCGAACAGGGTGCCGTAGGCGTCGAAGACGCACGCATCGGGCATGTCATTCCGCGGATCGGCCATATTCTTCCATTCTTGCGCGCTGTCGCGCGAAGCGTTGTTCTCTTTGCGGACGGGAATAATGACGGGCGTCTCCTGCATGTAGCGTGTGTATGGACTCCTTCGTGTTCAACGCCATTGCGTCGGGGGTCATGCCTCCGTCGTTGCCGCCACCGATTGCTCGCGTGGCCGCCGCGGCGTTAGGGTTGCCGAGAATCGGAGCCCTCTATGAGGAACTAACGCGGGCGAACCCGGAGCGCCCATTGGTCGAGCGGTTACTCGAAAATCTCGAGGTTCAAATCCAAGTTTCGCAGAAAGATCTGGATCACATCCCTCGAACAGGGCCTGTTCTGGTAGTCGTCAACCACCCGTCGGGTATTCTCGATGGTGCAGTCCTCGGCACGCTGCTTTCTGGCCTGCGAGCCGACGTTAAGATCCTCGCCAATCACCTCCTGGCCACGATTCCCGAGATTCGGGAACTGCTGATTCCCACGGACGTATTGAGCGGAAGGCCGGCCGTGCGGTCGAATCTTTCGAGCATTCGGAAATCGGTTAGAGTCCTTGAAGATGGCGGGCTGTTAGGCGTGTTTCCGGCGGGGGAGGTGTCCAGGTTTTGCTGGCGGCAGCAGTCGGTAACGGATTCCGCCTGGAATCCGGCGACGGCGGCCATCCTGCGGATGGCGGAGCGCCGCGGGGCCTCGGTTTCCGTGGTTCCGATGCATTTGAAGGTCTCGAACAGCCTGCTTTTCCATGCCGCAAGTGTGTTGAGCTCCAGGCTTCCGACTTTACTGCTCTGCCGGGAGCTTCTCAACAAGCGCGGGAGTACTGTTGAAGTGCGCATCGGCAGCGCGATATCAGCCGATAAGATTCTGTCTCTCGGTACGGATCAAGAGCGGATCGATTATCTGCGCTGGCGAACGTACTTGCTGGCCTCGCGAAACGCCTACAAGCCGAGAACCAGTTTACCCATGCGCGTGCGGCGCGATCGATTCCGGCCGGTCAGCGATGCTATGCCACCCGAGATACTCGCCAAGGAAATCGGAGCGCTAGCCCCTGAGAAGCGCCTGGCAGGAAGTGCGGAGCTCTCCACTTATTTGGCCCAAGCCGCGGAAATCCCGTCGACCTTACGGGAAATCGGGAGGTTGCGCGAGATCACGTTTCGCGCGGCTGGTGAAGGAACGGGGCGGGCACTGGATCTGGACGAATTCGACGCTCACTATCTCCACCTGTTCGTCTGGAACCACAAAAAGCAAGAAGTAGTCGGCGCCTACCGGCTGGCCGCGACTGACCAGGTGCGCCGCCTGTACACAGCTTCCCTGTTTCAGTACGGCGCGGAGTTCCTCGAGCGAATGGGCCCAGCGATTGAACTCGGGCGATCCTTCGTGCGAGCGGAATACCAGCGCGGCTTCCAACCGCTTCTGCTCCTCTGGAAAGGGATCGGAGCCTTTGTGTCCAGGAACCCGCGATATCGGGTGGTTTTCGGGCCGGTCAGTATCAGCAATCGATACCAAGCCTTGTCACGCCGGCTGATGGTTTCGTTTCTGGAGCGGCACGCGTGGTGGGCGGAGTTGAAAGATCTGGTGGCGGCTCGAAATCCGTTCCGTGGCCCGGCGGAACAAAAGACGGGATTGGACGTGGACGATCTCTCCGCCGTGGTCTCGGACATCGATCCCGGCCAAAGCGGCATCCCAGTATTGCTGCGACAGTATCTCCGGCTGGGCGGGAAGTTGGTGGGCTTCAATGTCGATCCGCAGTTCGCCAACGTCCTCGACGGGCTGATCGTTGTGGATTTGACAAAGACCGATCCCAAGCTCCTGGACCGATACCTCGGCAGGGCGGAAAGACGGTGGCTGGAGACTAAGTGACCGTCCGGATCGCGGAATATTCCGCGCCTCTCGCGGGATATTCGAGCGAGGGAAATATATATGACACACGGAAAGGGTTTCATCATTCTGAGTTGGTCCCTGCGCGCAATCGCAGCAGTGATCCTGCTGCAAACCTTGTTTTTCAAGTTCACGGCAGCAAAAGAGTCGGTCTATATCTTCAGCGCGCTTGGCCTGGAACCCTGGGGCCGGATCGGCACCGGCGTGGTCGAGCTGATTGCGGCGATGCTCCTGATCGTTCCGCCCACCGTCGCGTATGGCGCGATTCTTTCGCTAGGCGTGATCAGCGGAGCGATCTTCAGCCACCTGACGCGCCTGGGAATCGCGTTGCCGGCCGTCGACGATCACGGTGAGTTGTTCGCGCTCGCGGTGACCGTCTTTGTCTGCTCGGCCGCAATATTGGTTCTGCACCGCAACGAATTGCCCATTGTCGGCGGGTTCTTTTCCGCGCAGCCCAAAGGGATTTGACCATGCTCTCTTCGAATGCGGCGCATGCCCTCCTGATCTTCGGCCTCACGTTCGTACTGGAGGATGTGGCCGTCCTTGGGGCTGCGCTGCTGGTGGTCAATAGCATGGTGTCGCTCCCTTGGGCGGCTGGAAGCAGTTTCGCGGGAATTTGGCTGGGAGACCTCGGACTGTATTTTCTGGCGCTCCACTTCGGCCGGCCGGTCCTGCAGAAGCCTTGGTTCAAGCGCTTACTGGGTAAGAAGGTGGACCTGGGAAGGAGCGAAGACTGGTTCCACAGCCACGGCACGTTGGCCATCGTGATCAGCCGCATGATCCCGGGCACGCGCTTGCCGACCTACCTCGCCGCGGGCCTGCTGAAGATTCCGGCCAGCCGCTTCCTGGCAGTGACGGCCGCGGCGTGTCTGGCGTGGGTCGCAGGGCTGTTCTGGTTCTCCTATCACATCGGAATGATGGTCATTTCCGCTTTTCAAATGTTCCGTTCCGAGGCCGCAAAACTGCTTGCTTGCGCCTTGCTGGCTGCAATCGTCGGATGGTTGTTCCGAAAGCTGCTGACGCGGATTTCCTTTGGCACCCCGGCTGCGAAGCTGAGAAAACTGGTGCGCTGGGAGTTCTGGCCGATGCACGCCTTCTATGTGCCGGTGCTTTTCAAGTACGCGAGCCTGGCGATCCGCTACCGTAGCTTCAGCTTGCCAATGCTCGCCAATCCAGGGATGCATACCGGCGGGCTCATCGGAGAATCAAAATTCGAGACGCTGGCGCAACTGGGCCGCTGTCACGCGGATTTCGTGGCCGACACTCGCTTTGTGCCGTTCCATTCGCCGGAGCAGCAGTTTGCCGCAGTCCAAAAGCTTGTGGCCGAAGATGCGCTGCGGTTTCCGATTGTCTTCAAACCGGATATCGGACAGAGGGGTGCGGGGTTCAAAGTGATTCATTCGCTGGAAGAAGGCCGCGCTTATGTGGACCGGTTCCCGCGGGACCTGTTGGTCCAGCGCTACGTTCCGGGCCCTTATGAGGCCGGCATTTTCTATTACCGTTTTCCGAATGAAGACAAGGGCAGAATTTTTGCGATTACGGACAAGGTTTTTCCCTTCATCCAAGGAGATGGCCGGCACACGTTCGAAGAGCTGATTCACCACGATCCGCGGGCTTCGATTCTGGCGAACATTTATCTGCAGAGGTTCGCTGCAGAGCGGGGGCGCGTGTTGGCTGCGGGCGAAACGATCCGGCTCGTCGAGGCCGGCAACCATTGCCAAGGGACCATCTTTCTCGATGGCTGGCGGCTACAGTCCGCCAAACTCGAAGAGACTATCGATCGGATCTCCCGATCGGTCCCTGGGTTCTTTGTAGGACGCTACGATCTCCGCTACGCCTCGGAAGAGCAGCTTCGGAACGGCGAGGACTTCCAGATCGTCGAGCTGAATGGAGTCGCCTCGGAGGCCACCAGCATTTATGACCCGGCCAATTCGCTGTGGAGCGCCTATCGCACGCTCTTTCGGCAATGGGAGATCATCTTCGCCATTGCGGATCAGAACCGGAAACGTGGCCTGGACGTGACATCACTGAGTACCGTCTGGAAGAATTGGGCACGATACCGGCAGGAAGCGGCGGTGTACCCAGCGAGCGATTGAAGCGGTGAAGGCCGAATCTAGGCGTACTGAGTTTGCGGCGTGCCGCAGAGCGCGAGGGAAAGACTCTCGCCTGCCAGCGACCGGCACGGGGACCCTGCGGCGTAGTACATATTGGCTCCGACACCATCCACAGTTACCCAAGTGAAACTGACGGTTTCCGCATCGTCGCGGTGCATGCAGACGGAGTGCGCGCCTGGCTGTGGTGAGTGAGAGCGGTGAAACGCCAGCAGAGCGCCCGGACCTAAGGCCGGCGATTTGGCGCGAATGCGTTCCAGGGTGGCGCGCCGTTGCGACTTGCAACCCGCAGGATCGACCGAGGAAGAGACCAGAGGCATGTGCCGGTCGGCATCGGCGACAATGCCTGGTTCCCGTCCGTCCCAGGTGAGCATGGCTGCCGGCAAGCCCGGCGCCAGGGCGAGCAGAGTGAAGGGGGCAAAATCGGTAAGATCGCTCGCCGCGAAACGCTCGGTGACATCCGGCAAGGTTGGCGAGGCGATCAGATTCATAACAAATAGGCCCCGGCTGAGTTGCGCCGGAGATCCCGGTCCTCGATTCAACAATGCCAGCGACAGGCCAGACTCATTGACCGCGATCCACGTGCCGCCAAAATCGCCATCGCTCGGCGCCAGAAACCGCATGCCGCCGCGCCTCAGCACCTGTGGTTTGGATGCGGGGCGGCGCGTATGCTTCTCATCCCGATTACAGAACAATTGATAGCCTGCGCCTTGATAGATCCAGCTGACCGTGCACATCAGGCGGCCTCCACCTGGGACACCCAGTAGCAAAGCGTCGATGGCGCCACGCCGAAATCGGAGTCCACAGGCACACCGAGGGCCCGAAGCGTCATCGCTATCAAGGCAAAGTGATGGATGGTGTGACTGCTCAAGACCTGCAACTCGCGGCCTACTGAGGAGATCAAGAACGGCTCGGTGATTCGAGAGTCGGCGGAATCTTCCATGCGTACCCGCACCGAGGAATCGCTTCGCAGCGTGGGCTCCGTTTCCAGGCGGCAGAGGAGTGAACGAATCCGGGCTTGTGCGGTTTGCCGGTTGGTTTCCACCGAGAGATCCCGCCTGCGGTTATCGTAATCGATGCGCCCGCTCGCGAGCCCGGCCAAAAAGCACTCGTAGAATTCCAAAATGTGACGGAGGTGGCCGCCCGCTTTGTGCGGGGCCAGACCGCTCGGTGAAGCCGTGTAGACGGCATCGCTGATTCGGTCGAGAAGCGCTCCGGCCTGGCGGAGCCAGCCGATGTTAACCGCAATGAGGTATTCCTGATGCTCGACTACGGGTGCGTGCATAGTTCGCTCTCTACGGGGAAAATGCCGGCGTGACGGCAATTTATTCCCGGAGAGCACGCGCTCATTCCGCGCTGGCAGCCGATTGCACGGGTTCCTTGGGATACAGCCTGATTTTCAGCGTATCGAAGTCCGGAAGTGTGCCCAGGCCGAACGCGTTGAAGTTCGCAAACTTCGCCCACGAAACCACTAGCACGGCTTCGAGGATCTGCTCGTCGGTGTATCCATAGGTCCGCAGCGTATCCACGTCGGCCGCCGTGATCGTGGTCGGCTCGGTGGTCAGCTTGCGAGCGAAGTGAAGCAGGGCTTTCGTCACCAGCGGCAGATTCGTGGAAGGAAAATCGACGGCGATTTCTTCGGGCTCGGGTCCTTCCAGTTTCAGCATCTTGATAATCTCGCAGTGCGCCGTCACGCAGTACGTGCTCAGGTTCGCCGCCGAGCAGACCAGAAAAATGTATTCCTTGTCTTTCCGGCTGAGCGCGCCCGGCTGCCTCAGGATCAGATTTCCCAGGGCGAGATTCGCCTGGATGATATCGGGCCGCAGCGTCTGAGCCTTAAAGAGGTTCGGAATGAACCCGTATGCATTCTTAATCTGCGCGAACGGTGGGAAGTTCGTCTCGTCAAGTGGTGCTTCTCGCACGTAAGCCATGCTAACTTTGCTCCTTGCGAATCTTGTTCATGATTTCCTTCGCGATGGGTTTTAGAACGGGATCCGGCAGATCGAAAGATCCACTGTCCGTCACGATTTGAATCGTCTTCCGGGAAGAATCGACAATCACCTGGCATGTCGCGCAGTGCGATAGGTGCTGCTCGAGTTGAAGCCGGACCTCGGCGGCTGCCTCTCCCTCGAGGTAATTGCCGATCTCGGCCATGAAGTCCGCACAGCTGATCAATTGGCTACCTCGCTAGCCCGCCGCGTGAAATGAGGCGCCAAGGCCTCTCGAAGCATCAACCGCCCGCGGAGAAGGCGCGATTTCAGAGTGGGGACTTCGAGTCCGAGTGCCGCTGCGGCGTCTTCAGTCGAAAGAAGTTCCAGATCACGCAGCACCACGGCGACCCGATACTTGGCCGGCAACTTCATCACGCTGCTCTCGATCAATCGCCGCCTCTCCGCTTGAGAGTACAACTGCTCCGGGTCGTCCGTCCAAGCCCGAATCTGGCGGGGCCGGAAGCTCTCCTCCGTCTCGGCCGCGCCTTCGTCCAGACTTTCGAGTGGTTTGCGCTCCCGCAGCCGCTGCAGGCCCGTGTTGGTGGCGATGCTTACCAGCCAGGTCGAAAATTTCGAACGGCTCTGAAACTTATCCAGATGCTGGAAGGCCTTTAGAAAGCTATCCTGCATGGCGTCTCGCGCATCCTCCGGATCCCCCAAAATCCCAACCAGCGTCCGGTACACGCGACGGCTGTGCCGCTCGATGAGCAGTTCAAAGGCATCGACATTTCCGTTCCGGACGGCATTCACGGTCTCCAGATCCGGGTCGACAGGCACCCATTCGTCAGTGGGACGGGGTTGCTCGGCCGGAAGATTCGAAATATTTTCAGCCATGGGCCAGGCCACCGGCCGCGGTTTGAAATCGGGAGCTACGCCGAGCGCTATCTGCAGCGTATTCAGGAACTTTGCGAGCGCCGTCGCGGCGATGACCTCAAGAATCTGGCGATCGGTGTACCGGTGGTCCCGAAGGCGGAGGATGTCGGCCTCTCCAAATTCCGGCGTCCCGCCTGCCAGTTTGGCCGCAAAGTCCAACAAAGGCTTGTCGGGGTCGGCATCGTGGCTGGCCGCGATCCGGTCGGACGCCTCCAGTGGCATTCCGCTCCGCCTCAATGCATCGCTCCAAAACGCCCGGCCGTACTCGTTCCGGTCGTAGGCGCACGTGACCAACATCACCAGTTCTTTTTGCCGGCGGGTCAGCGCCTCTTCGGATGAAAAGAGCGCGGCGATCAGTCCGGCCTCCGCTTCGACGACGTCCGGGCGCGGTGCTTGGGCGCGAAATAGGTTGGGAACAAAACCGAACTGGTCTCGGAAGAAAGTGCACGCGGCGTCGGTGAGCTCGCTGATGTTGCTCGTGTAAATTTCGCGGGTGACTCGTGTGGCCTGTGTGCGGGACGGCAACGGCGGCTGCGCAAAATCGGGAGCCACGCCTAGCCCCATCGCCAAAGTGCAAGTGAAGCTGCTCCAGGCTATCGCCAGGCACTCGTCGAGCGTCGGCACGGATGTCGCCGGAGGGCCGCCGCTCATTAAATAAACAAGGCGGTCCGGGGGCACGCCGAGCAGCAGCAGAGTCTGATATTGCAACGCAGCGCAATAGGCGCTGCCACGGGCCGCGGCTTCCGTCAGAACGAGGGACTGTTTTTCGATTCGAGAAAGAGCCGTGTCGTGATAAAGGATGACATTCGCCAGCGCGGCTTCCGCTTCCACCAGACGCGGATGGCTGCTCTGCGCCCGAAACAAGCGAGGCACGAAACCGTAATTCTCCCGGAGGGCAGCTAGAGCCGCACTAGTCGCGTCTAGCGAGACCTCAGGAAAATCACCCATTAGAAAGAGGGTACTGCATCCACCCTGGTGCTTTCAGCCGTCCCAGGGAAATTTTGTGCATCCTTCCCGGGGCGATCCCGTCATACCTCACCGATAGCGATTATGCAGGCGCCGGACAAACAAACAGAAGCGTTAGAGAGTTT
>Ga0335079_10003613_pt1 | contig 17820 bp, 16 predicted proteins | sample Lox_Sample_33_FD_206719 | JGI IMG/M metagenome (GOLD analysis project Ga0335079, IMG submission 206719) | Soil microbial communities from Loxahatchee National Wildlife Refuge, Florida, United States - Lox_Sample_3.3 | ecosystem: Environmental > Terrestrial > Soil > Wetlands | place: USA... | reverse complement strand
CATCGGACGGCTAGAGCGCAGCTCGGCAGTGGCGAATCCTCCGAGCATCAAGGTGGCGGCGGCGAACGGGACAAGCGTGCTGGCGGCCGTCCAGCCGTGGCGAGTCTCGACCAGCCCGGCGACCAGGAACGTCATAGCTGCCCCAAGCGTTGTGATGCCGGCGAGATCAAGCCGGGCCCTCGCGGTCGTGCGCGACTCGCTCAGCGTTGCCGCGGCCGTCATCACAGCGCCAGCGGCCACCGCCTCGAGCCAGAACCCAGCACGCCAGCCAACTGCCGTCGCCAGCCCAGCACCGGCGAGCGGGCCGACCGTGACTCCTGCGCCGACCGCCGCGCCCCACACAGCCGTCGCGCGTGTACGCGCAGTACCGGAGGGAAACGCGCGGCCGATCGAGCCCAGGCCGGCGGCCACGATGCCGCCACCGGCCACGCCCTGCAGCACCCGAGCCGCGATGAGTATCTCCATGCTTGGGGCGAGCGCGCCGAGCGCGCTCGCGCCGGCCAGGAGCCCGGCGCTGACGCGAAGAACCCGCGCGTGACCGAGGTCATCGGCCAATGCGCCGGCGGTCAGCAGAGCCGCGGCGAGCCCCAGGCCCATGCCGCTGAGCCCCCACGCCTCGCCGGCGACACCGGCGTGAAACGAATGCATGCTGGCGCCGACGGTTACGACGAACCCGGCGAAGACGGCCATTACCAGTGCCGTGCCCGACGCCGCGACCCACAGCGTACGGTTGGTGCTCTTGTTGGCGGACATCGCGACTCCTTCGACGGGGGGCTGGGCTGCTTCCCATCGTCGGTCTTGGGCCCTTGCCGCACATCGGCCCGTTGACGGCAGCTGCGCGAGACAACCGCGCAGGCCGGCTACGTCATCCGTCCTGCCTGCGACCCCGCGGTGCGAGGTCGCTTACGCGACGGCGAGCCGCACCGTCGTGCCGCAATCCGTTGCGCTCTCGACCGTCAACGTCGCACCGATGCTCATGGCGCGCTCCCGCATGTTCCCCAGACCGAGATGACCCGGGCGATCCTGGCTAGTGTCGAAGCCAGTTCCGTCGTCCGAGATCATCATCTCGACCCTAGGGACCGCCGTGATATTGACTCGGACCGCTGCCGCCTGGGCGTGTTTGATGCTGTTATTGATCGCTTCGAGCGCGATCCGGTACAGATGCTCCTCGACCTCGGCGGAGTAATCCAATCGCTGCGCCGGCCCTTCGACCACCACCTGCACACCCGTGCGCGCCGAGAGGGCTGATGCCTGCTTGCCGAGCGCCTCGACCAGTCCCTCCTCGGCCAGCCCATCCGGCCGCAGCTCGAAGATCAGCGCGCGCATCTCAGCCAGCGCGGCCTGGGTGAGCTCGCGGAGCGCCGCGACGCTGTCCGCAAGCGCCGTGTGGTTTGCGATCGCACCGTTGTCGAGAGCGAGCTGCGCGGTGCGCGCATGAAGGGTCATCGAGAACAGCGCCTGGGAGACGGAGTCGTGCAACTCGCGCGCTAGTCGTGAGCGCTCGCGCAAAGCGGAGCTCTCGTGCGCCTCCGCGAGCAGTCGCGCGTTGATCATCGCTACCGCCGCCTGGTCAGCCAGGGCGCCGTAGAACGCGAGCTCCTCCTCAGTCGGGCCGGACCCAGCCGGCAGGAACACCGCCATCGCTCCGAGCACCGTCTCGCCCCACATCAGCGGCACATGGACGGCACCCTCCCACTCGAAGTCCTGGAGGGACTCGCCGATCGCCGCCCGCGCTGGCTCGAGCCAGCGACATCGCGCGTCGGGAACCACAGCGGTGCGGCCGCTCAGCACCACGTCCCCGTCGGGCAGATCGTGGATCCGCACCGCACCGGAGCGCACGAGACGCCGGAACGGCACACCGAGACCAGCCGACCCTCCAACTCGAAGCACACCGTCGCCATCGGCCCTGCCGACCGCGCCTGCCACCGCCCGCGTGCCCTCCACGGCATGGCGGGCGATCTCCCCGAAGATCTCCGACAGCGGGCTGCGCCCAGCCAGCCGCGCCGCCGTCTGCCCAAGCGCCGCCGCCTTTCGGCCCGCTTGGCGGGAGTCAGTCGTGTCGCGGAAGATCGCCGCCCCGTGCGGTCGACCGTCGATCTGAAACGACATGTTCGACCAGGTGATCTCCCGCTCGGTGCCATCGGGACGCACGAGCGTCGATGTCCACACCCCCGTGGAACCCGCCAGTTGCTCGGCAAAGTGCTCAAGCAACGCCTCATGCTCACGCTCGGGGAAGTTGATAAGAAAATCGGGCAGCCCGAGAAGCTCCTCGAGCGAATAGCCCATCACGCGACAAGCCGCCGGATTGGCATAAACGTACTGGCGCTCCGCGGTGCACACGACGATCCCGTCCAGGGACCGATCGACAAGGGCAGCAAGTGCCTCAATCCCCACATCAGCCGCGCGCTCGCTCACGACAGACTCGGCCCGAATCGGCTGCAGGACCCGCCGTAGCTCATGTCGGTGCAGGCGCCAGACCTTCGCGGACAGCCCACAATGCGGCCTGCGTGCGCGAGGTCAGACCCAGCTTGGAAAGGATGTTGCTGACATGCGTCCGCGCGGTCCGCTCACTGATCACCAGCTCGGCCGCGATCTCCTTGTTCGCCTGGCCCCGGGCCACCAGCAGCAGCACCTCCCGCTCGCGATCAGTCAGAAGATTCCTCGGGTCCTCCGTGGGCCCCCGCCGCAACGACGCCGTGAGCTGACGCGCGACCGCTGGATCGAGGTGCACCTCCCCGCGCTGCGCTGAACGAATCGCCGCAGCAATCTCGTCAGCCTCAGCGTCCTTGAGCAAATACCCCGCCGCACCAGCCTCCAGCGCAGCGTGCACCTTTTCCTCCTCGACGAAGCTCGTAACCGCCACCACCTCAACCTCCGGATAGCGCGCCTTGATCGTCGCGGTTGCCGCGATCCCATCCATCGGCTCCATCAGCAGATCCATCAACACAACATCAGGCAGACCGGGCCCCGCCTTCGCCCGCGCCAACGCATCCAGCGCCGCGCGCCCATCAGCAGCCTCGCCCACCATCTCGATGTCATCCACCAGGCTGAGATACGCGCGCAGACCCTCGCGCACGATCCGGTGATCGTCGACCACCAGCACGCAAATCATCGCTCAGCCATACCTCCATCATGCACCATGGTCCAAACCGCCAGCCACGGACGTCTAAACGAAGATGGGCCATCCAGCTCATGAGCGCGGCGCGCAGGCCGCGGTTCCGCCATTCGGCGGCAGCACGACACACGTGGGCGGACCGGACGGCCGTCGGTAACAGCGGCACATACAACGCCGCGGCTCGCGTCAACCCGCGGTGCCAACCGCGCCATCATTTCGAACACCTCGACGCCTCCCGGCCGGCCGAGCCACCATCGGACACCGGCACCCACGCTTATGGATCACCGAAGACCTGCCTTGCGCGCGCCGCGAGCATCCCGGTCGCCATGGCGACCGACCTGCGTTGCGCGGAACTCGAGACCGTCGCGACCCGGGTGCTAGCCAGGAAATTGCAAACGCTGCCGGCCGAAGAGTCGCCCTTGCCGCGCGAAGCGGGTGCGCCGGGGCGATACGCGAGATGCCCGTCGCAACGCGAGAGCAGGTCCGCTGTAGCGAGCCGTTGATGTATCGGCTCCGCGGCGCGAGCGTGACGCGCGGCCCTGACTAGCTCTGTTCGGGCGGTGGTCCGACGACCTCGATGTCGTAGCGGCTCGACAGGTGCTCGCGGACCGCCATTGCGGCGTCCTCCGAGTCCGCGGTCGCGAGTCCGTCCGCGAGCTCCCGAAAGTAGGCTTCAAACCCGGACGGCGAGAGCACGATCATGCAGCTCGCGGTTTCCTCGCCCGCGTTCCAGAACGTGTGCGGATGCCCTTTCGGCACCAACACGTGCTCGCCGGCCGCCGCACCGATCCGGTCGCCGTCGAGTAGGAACGCGTACGTCCCGTTTACGACATAGAACCCCTCGTCGGTCTCGCGGTGGATGTGAACGGGAGGGCTCGGAGCAGCGGCTCGCGCGATCCACTCGAGCAGCGAATACGAACCCCCGGTCTCGGCGTGCACGTATCTGATCGTCACCGGCCCGAGCCGAACGATCTCCACTCGATCGACCTCGCCCATCGCTGGGTCAGCTTCGCGGCGGAAGCGGCCCGTGGAACATCAGGATGCCCGATCCGATCCACCAACCCGGCGACACCCCGCCACCGGCCAGTCGGATCGACCAACTCGACGTCTGTGATCACTGCTCGTTCAAGCGCTGCGCGCCGCTGCTCGGGATCCGATTCGTTCCAGGCCGCGAAGTAGGTGGCAAGAACGTCGTCCACGAGCAGCGACTCTACCCCCGACGACGACCCACCCGCACGCTTCTTGTCCGAGCCGTCTCGGCGGCTCGGGCCCCGCTTGCCGCGCGGAAGCGAGACTGGGGAGGGTTAGCCCCAGATGCTCGTGCCGTCGTAAAGGCAGGAGCTCGGACGGGTCGCGCTCGGGCTTCCTCGGGTTTGCACAAGAGCTACAGCGATCACCAAGTCTTCCCGCGGTGGATCGACTTTCGCTGGATCGTGTTAACGCCCTCGGGGCGTGTGAGACATCAGCCAGTCGATCTCCTGCCGTTGGACGTCGATCTGCCGCTGCTGGCTCTGGATCTCCGCAAGCAGCAGGACCGGCAGCTCCTGGTATCAGACGTTCTCCGGCGCCGAGGGTCTCGCTGTAAGAGGCCTATCGGCTGACAGCGGGCGTCACGCCGCCGAACGCCCCCGCGAAGAATACGAGCGGATCCCGGACGTCCGATGACCGCAGGTCGTCGACGCGGCCGACGACGATCCAATGGTCGCCCGCGGGATGCTCCGCTATGACCTCGCAGTCGAGCGTCGCGAGCGCATCGCTGAGCAGCGGTACGCCGCCGATCCCCGGATCCCAATCGAGGTTGGCGAACCGGTCCGCCTCGGGCGGAGTTGCGCGCACGGCGAAGGCTTCGTGATGGCGGGCGAGCACATTCACCCCGAAGCGACCCGTCCGCCGCATCCGCGACCAGGTGAGCGAGCTGCGTGCAGCGCAGAACGAGACGAGCGGGGGCTCGAGCGATACCGACGCGAGCGAGTTCACGATCAGCCCGGTCGGCTCGCCGGCCGGCGCCGCGGTAACGAAGGCGACGCCGGTGACGAAGCGCCCCAGAGCGGTTCGGAAGGCGGCCGCGTCGAACGGCTCTGGAGTCGACCCACCGGCATCCACCGTCTCGGCGGACACCGGGGCGAGCGCGCTCCGTCCCATAGTGCTCACCGTCCTCAGCTCAGTGGAGCTCGGCCGGTTCGCCGAGGGCGACGTGAGCGAGGTAGTCATAGGCGCGGTTGGCGCCGAGCGGATGCATGAACGACCCGGCTTTGACGTCGCGGTAGGCGCGTGCGAGCGGGCTCCCGTTGACGTAGCCCGCGCCGCCCGAGAGCGCGAGGGCGCGGTCGACGACGCGGGCGGCGGCCTCGTTCACGAATGCCTTGGCCGCCTGCGCCTCGGCGAACAGAGCGCCCAGTTCCTCGGCGGTGCCGTCGAATGCCGGGTTGGCCGCCCGGTGCTCGTCGATCAGGTCCGCCGCGCGCGATAGGACCCCGCGCGAGACCGCGAGGTCGACGGCGTTGTCGGCGATCTGCATGCGCGGGCGCGCGTCGCCGTTGATCCGACCGGCGATGCCCTGGCGCGCGAGCGCGTCGGCCGATTCCGCGATACCGAGCGAGGCTGCGCCGTGGAACAGCCCGGAGTGCAGGTTGCGCTCCATGTACGGCAACGGATCGCCGGCGACGAATCCGCCGCGCACGCCCGACTCGGGCAGCTCGACGCCCTCCAGGGACACGGAGTTGCTGCCGGAAGCGCGCATCCCCATCGCGTCCCAGTCGTCGTGGATGATCACTCCTGGCGCGCCGGTGGGGACCATCGCGTACGCATAGCGCTCGACGCCGTCCTCATCGACGTAGGTGACGGCCACATACAGGTCGGTGGCCGCGGGGGACATCGTGCAGAACATCTTGCGACCGTCGATCCGCCAGCCGGAGCCGGTCCGGGTGGCGACCGTGCCCGGGCGCGTGAGGTCCTGCCCGCGCTCGCTGATCGCGGCGGCCAGCACCACGCCGTCATCGACGATCTGCTCGAGTGAGCCGGCAAAGGCGCGGGCACGACGCTCGGCCCCGGCCGCAGCCGCCACGTCGTGGCGGCGGACCATGTTGAGCACGGCGACCAGGTGCATGTTGACCCCGATGGCCACCGAGGCGTCGCCCCGGGCCAGGCGACTGGAGGCGACGACGAGGTCGTGCGCGGACGACACACCGAGCCCGCCGAGCTCGATCGGGATGGGTGCGGCGAAGTAGCCGGCCGCCTTGAGCGCGTCGATCGCCTCGAATGGGTATGTGCCGTCGCGGTCGTGTTCGGCGGCGCGCGCGGCAAGGTGCTCTGAGAGTTTCTCGGCGATCGCGACGAGGCGATGACCGGTATCGGTATGGGCTGTCAGTTCGATCGGCATGGTGAAAGATCTCCAATCCGCTCATGATGCGGCCCGTGGCCGGAGCATTTGGCCCGGCCACGGGACCGCACGCGAGCCTTAGTCGGTGGCCACCTCGACGGCGACGGGGACGCCGTTGGTGACCATGTCGTAGACGGCTGAGCGCTGCTGGGCTCGCTCCACGACCTCGCGGAGCTTCTCCTCGGGGGCGTTGCCGGTCACTCGGAACGACACCTTGATGCGGTCGAATCCGTTGCGGGGCTCCTCGTCGACGCCCAGCGCGCCGCGGACGTCCATGTCGCCGGTCAGCGTCGACTCCACCGAGGTGAGCTCGACCTTGCGGGCTGCGGCCACGTAGACGATCGATGTCGTCAGGCAGGCGGCGAGGGCGTGCAGCAGGTACTCCGCCGGGTTGGGGCCGGTGTCGGTGCCGAGCAGGATCGCCGGCTCGCCCGCGTCGATCTCGAACGCCTCGCTGCGGGTCGTGTCCTCGCCGCCCGCGGCATAGAGGTCCTTGATCGTCGAGCGGTTGTGCGCCCCGTCGATCCACCGGTTGGTGGCGCGGAACTGGAACTTGGCCAGCTCCGGCTGCGCCCTGATCAGATCGAGCGTGGCGAACAGCTTTTCGGTGTCGACGCCGTTGCGGGTCGTGTTTGTGATGGTGGTCATTGCGAGACCTCCTGGGTCGTTGTTGTGTTGGTCAAATCCTGCACCGAAGCCGCTTGAGCGGCATCGGCGCCCTCACCCAAATTGGGGCTGGAAGGGTGGCGGGAACCACGTACGCGTCTGGTCGCCAGGAGCGAGATGCTGTGCGCGGCGTACTTCTCGGTCGTTTGCTGCGCCCGCTCGCTGGTGAAGCGAGCTCGAGTTGGGCTGGACAAGGCGGCCGCTCGGACGGAGGCGGGTCATTACCCCGTCACCTCCGTGCAGGCGGTCCTGGCCGGCAGCTGCTGCCAGTTTCGAGACATACCGCGCGTCAAGGCGTGTCTGACGCGGCATCACGCGACCTCGCCGACCGCGCGTCCGGCATAGATGAAAGGGTGGACGAACGCATCGGATGCGTCCGCGGCGCTCACCGGGAACGTGACAGCTTGACTCTCGCGATCCACGACCACGATGCGCAGCGCATCGGTCATGGGGTTCCACTCGAGCGTTACCTCGAGACCGTCTGTGGTCCTACGATCCAGTTCCCGATAGATGCTGGGGGCCATCGCGACGGCATTGCTCTCTATGGCGCGTAGCGCAGTCGGATGGCAGGGACCGGGCTGAGCGCGAGCAGCGACACCCTCGTGGGCGCGGTCGCTCAATGGCGCCCCAGGGTGCTGGCGCAGCCGGGCGCGTTGCTCGCGCATGAGGCGGCGATAAAGGTATGGGGACATAGGTGGTTCCTTACGCTTGAGGTGATGTGGGATCTGTTGTTCGATGGTCAGCCGCGGCGCTGGCGCGCGAGCGCGAGGTCGTAACGCCTGTCGGTAAGCGAGTTCATGCCGTGGGCGCAAAGCGGCGGGTAGCCGGGGGCCCCGGCGAGCGCGCCGGCGTGTGGCGCGGCAGCTCGCGGCTCGGTGGTAGTGGGTTTCAGCGCGAGCAGCGAGATGCTCTGCGCGCCGTACTTCTCGGTCGTCTGCCGCGCCCGCTCGCTCGTGAAGCGGTAGGCCGGGTTGGGTTGCACCACTTGCAGCTCGAGTCCGGCGGCGGCGATGTCCGCCATGTAGAGCTCTCTCTGGCTCGCCCCGGCGATGCAGGCCGCCCAGAGCTCCGCCTGGCACGCGGTGCGAGCAGCGATCTGCCGCTCGGTCACGATGTCGGCGAGCGCCAACCGTCCTCCCGGGCGCAGGACGCGCGCGGCCTCCGCGAACACGCGTCGCTTGTCGGGTGAGAGGTTCACGACCCCGTTCGAGATCACGACATCAAACGAGCCGGTCTCGAAGGGCAGCTCCTCCGTCCGCGCGCGGCGGAAGCTGACGTGGTCATCGCGCACCAGGCGCTCGGCTTTCGCCAGCTGCTCGGGTGTGATGTCGACGCCGGCGACGTTGCCGCGCGGACCCACTTGGACGGCGGCCGCGAAGACATCCATGCCCGAGCCGCTGCCCAGGTCGAGCACGCGCTCGCCGGGAAGCAGGCGCGCGAGGCCAAAGTGGTAGCCAACGCCGGCGAACGAGTTGACGGCCTCGGCCGGCAGCCGGTCGAGCAGCTCGGCCGGGTACCCGAGCGCCTCCGCGAGCGGCCGACCAGTCGGGAAGTGAAGATCCGTCTCCACGCCGTTGGCCACGTCGCGGTACATGTCCGCGATCTGTCGATCGAGCTCTTCGGGATCGACGCCGCCTTGAACTGGGTGTGCGGGGTGTGTCTGCATGCCGGCAGCCTCGCCGGCACGCCTTCCCGAAACCTTCCCGGGCACGGATCCAAGCTCTCGTTCTGTCACGCTCATTGTCGGACCTCCTCGGTCGTAGCGGTGGTCGTCGAAACCTTCCTGCGAAGCCGCTCGCGGCACATCGGCACCATCACCCAAATGGGCGCGCTACGGGTGGCGGGCACCACGTACCGAACCCGCCACGCAGGAAGCTCGCTCCTCCCGATCAGCCGACGCTTTAGTGCGTCGTCACCTCGACGGCGACCGGCACGCCGTGGGTGACCATGTCGTAGACCGCCGAACGCGCTTTGGCTCGCTCCACGACCTCGCGGAGCTTCTCCTCCGGCGCGTCGCCCGTCACGCGGAACGACACGCCGATCCGCTCGAACCCATTGCGCGGCCCCTCGTCCACGCCGAGTGCGCCACGCACGTCCATGTCGCCGGTCAGGGTCGACTCCACGGACGTGAGCTCCACCTTGCGGGCCGCGGCCACGTAGACGATCGATGTCGTCAGGCAGGCGGCGAGCGCGTGCAGCAGATACTCGGCCGGGTTAGGGCCGGTGTCCTCGCCGATCAGGATCGCCGGCTCGCCGGCATCAATATCAAACGCCTGCGCCCGGGAGGTGTCCTCCTGGCACGCGGCGTAGAAATCCCTGATAGTCGAGCGGTTGTGCGCGCCATCGATCCAGCGGTTGCTGGCTCTGAACTGAAAGCGCGCGATCTCCGGCCGAGCTTTGATCGCGTCGAGCGTCCCGTACAGCTTGGCGACATCGACGCCATTGCGACGAGTGTCAGTGATCGTGCTCACGAGTCCTCCGTTCTGGAAGTGGATGGTCAATGCGAGCAGCAAACCCGAGGCCGGTAGCGCTGCGGTAGGCGCGGGGTAAATGTGCCCGCGTAACGTTTGAGTCCAGGCGTCGAGCGCGCGGGTGCGTGAAGGCGTGCGAGGCTCTCTGGACTCACCAGAGCCCCCGGCGCGAGCTGCGCAGCATGAAGCTCGACGTCAAGCGCCGGAGGGGGGTCGGGCAAGCACGGCTCGTCTCGCTTGCACAGCGCCAGCACCGCGATCACCTAGCCGCAGCAGCGGACGAGGCGACCGAAACGGAGCAGCACGTTTAGGCCGGTGTGAGCCAGGTCAGGGAAGGCGGCGCGCCTGGATTTCGTCTGAAATTCGGTGAAGGCGGGGCGCTGCTGCGAGAATGGCGGGCGGAGGGCGCAGATATGGACTTTCGGATTCTCGGGCCGCTCGAGGTGCTAGGTGACCGCGGGCGCGTCCCGCTCGCGGACGGGAAGCAGAAGGCCTTGCTCGCCGTGCTGCTGTTGCACGCGGATCGCGTCGTCTCGGTGGAGCGACTTGTCGAGGACCTCTGGGGTGAGGACTTCCCTGGGACGGCCCACAAGATGGTGCAGATCTTCGTGTCGCAGCTCCGCAAGCAGCTCCCGGAGGGCTTGCTGCGGACGCAGGCACCCGGATACGTCCTCGACCTCGACGGTCATTCGCTTGACTACCGTCGTTTCGACGAGCTCGTGGTGATGGGACGCGACGCGCTGGCGCGTGGCGGCGCTGAGCAAGCGGCGCGGCATTTCCAGAACGCGCTCGCGCTGTGGCGCGGCCCGGCGCTGGCCGAGTTCGAGGAACCGTTTGCGGGGCTCGAGTCGGCCCGGCTGGAGGAGCAGCGGCTCGCCTGCCTGGAGGACCGCATTGAGGCGGATCTAACGCTGGGGCGACATGCCGAGCTGGTCGGCGAGCTCGACGCGCTGGTCCGCCGGCACCTGTACAGAGAGCGGCTGCGCGGCCAGCTGATGCTGGCGCTGTATCGGTCGGGCCGCCACGCGGAGGCGCTGGCGAGCTACCAAAGTTTCCGGCGGATGCTCGGTGAGGAGCTAGGAATCGATCCGTCGGCGCGTTTGCGGGAAGTTGAACGGCGGATGCTGCAACAGGACGCCTCGCTCGAGTTCGCCGGGCCCGACGTGGCCCCGGCCCGCACGGTCTTCGAGCGAGACCAGACCGCGGCTCACTTCACCGCGACTCCGCCCGGGCGCGAGCGCGAGCTGAGGTATCTCACTCGCCTTAGTGAGGAGGCATTTGGAGGACCGCGACGGCTGGTCTTTGTCACCGGCGAGCCGGGGATCGGCAAGACGACGATCATCGAGAGCTTCGTTGCGCAGATCCGCAGCGGCGGCCGAACTGCCGTCGCACTGGGCCAATGCGTCGAGCATCGCGGCGCGGGCGAGCCCTACCTACCGGTCCTGGAGGCGCTGGGGCGTCTGTGTCGTCAGGAACGCGGCGAGCAGATGGTTGAGCTGCTCGCGCGGCAGGCGCCGATGTGGCTTTCTCAGATGCCGTGGCTGGTGCCGGACGGCGAGCTAGAGGCGATCCGCGGCCGGATCGTTGGTGCGACGCGCGAGCGGATGCTCCGCGAGCTGCTTGAGGCCTTGGACGCCATAGCCGACGCGCTACCGCTCGTGCTCGTGCTCGAGGACCTGCACTGGAGCGATCCCTCGACCATCGATCTTCTCGAGGCGCTGGCGCGCAGGCGAGAGCAGGCGCGGCTGCTCGTCGTCGGCACGTACCGACGCGGCGAAGCCACGGCGCAGCATCACCCCGTTAGCCAGCTCCAGCCGCGGCTGCGCATCCGCGGTCTCTGCGCCGAACTAGCGGTGGGTGCCTTGGACGAGGAGGCGCTCGAGGATTACCTGGCCATGCGCTTCGGAGCACAGGCGCCACCAGCCGGTCTTGCGAGAGTGCTCCGGGAGCGCGCGGGCGGCAACCCCCTGTTCGTGAAAACGATGCTCGACGCGTGGTTCGAACGCGGGCTGTTCGAGCACGGTGCAACCGGCTCGCATGATGAGCTCTCGGTGCTGGCCGCCGACACGCCGCAGACCGTCCGCGAGCTGATCGAGCAGATGTTCGATGACCTCGACGACGAGGACCGGCAGCTACTCGACGCCGCCAGCGTCGCGGGGAGGGACTTCGTCGGCGCGGCCGTCGCGGCCGCCTCCGCGCGTAGCGAGGAGGACGTCGAGGAGCGATTCGAGGCCCTTACCGCCGACGAGCGATTCCTCGAGCGAACGGGAGAGACGGTGTGGCCCGACACGACGATCTCGGCGCGGTACCGCTTCGCGCATGACCTCTATCAAGAAACGCTGTACGTCGGTCTTCCACCCGCGCGGCGGGCACGCTTACATCGCGAGATCGGCCGGCGGCTCGAGCATGCCTACGGCGAGCGAGCCCACGAGATCGCCTCCACACTTGCGGCCCACTACGTCCGCGGCGGCGAGACGGAGAGCGCGATCCGCTGGCTGCAGCTCGCTGCCGAGCGGGCGCTCACCCGCAGCGGGCACCGTGAGGCGATCGAACACCTGACACTGGCGCTCGCTCAGGTCGACCGGCTTGACTCGAGTCGCGAGCGTGCCGAACGCGAGCTTGTCCTGCGGATAACCCTAGGCAACGCGCTAATCATCGCGCGCGGTTACGCGGCACAAGAGACCAGGGAGAACTATGCGCGGGCCCGCGCCGTTGCGGCCGCGCTAGGTGATGCAGCGAGGCACCTGCTGCCGGTCCTCTACGGGCTTTGGAACAACGACCTCGTCGCCGCGAATCACGCCGCCGGCTATGAGCTCGCCCGCACCTTCCTCCGGCTGGCCGAGCAGCACCACGATGACGCGGTCGTCGTCGCACGACGGGCGGTCGGCTGGTCCCTGTTCTTCCTCGGTCGCCTGGACGAAGCATGCGCTCATTTCCAGGAAATCGAAGCTGGCTACGATCCCGGCCGCCACGGCGAGCTGATCCGGACCTACGGCGAGGACCCCGGCATCGCCGGTGCGTCCGCACTCGCCCTCTGCCAATGGTTTCTCGGCCTCGCCGACCAGGCCGTCGCGACTAGCGGCGACGCCGTCGAGCGTGCGGTCGCGCTGAACCATCCGTTCACGCTCGTCTACGCCTTGCTTATCGATGCCATGCTCGCTCAACTCGCCGGCGATAGTGCGGTGGCTGGCGAGCGCGCCGAGGCAGCCTGCGCGGTCGCGGCTGAGTACGGGATTCCGGTCTGGGGCGCCTGGGCGACCGCGATTCGCGGCTGGGCCATGAGCAAGAACGGAGCGCCCGAGGCCGGGGTCGCCGCGATCCGACGCGGGCTCGAAGATACGACGGCCACCGGGGCGGCGATCTTCCATCCGTATTTCTTTGCACTTCTCGCCGAGGTGCACGCCGACAGCAACCAAATAGATGACGGCCTTGCGGCGCTGGAAGACGGGCTTACCGCGGCCGACTCGACCGACGAGCGCTACTTCGAGCCCGAACTGCACCGGCTGCGCGGCGAACTCCTCATGCGGCACCCGGACCCAGACCCCGAAGCCGCACAACACGCCTTCGACCACGCCCTCGAGCTCGCGACGGCCCGCAGCGCCAAGCCACTCGCGCTACGCGCGGGGGTCAGCGCCGCTCGTCTCGCCGCGGCGCCCGAGCGCGCTACCAACGGCAGGCGCCTCCTCGCAGAGGTGTACGACTCGTTCACCGAAGGATTCAACACACACGATCTGTGCGCGGCTCGTGAGACGCTCGCGCAGCTCGGCGCCTGACAGAACGCCCCCTTCCTCGCCGCTCCGGGGCCGGGAGCCTTCGCGTCTCGGCTCGCGAGAAGCGGGTTGCGGCTCGCGCTCGGCGTCTGCCGCGTCGGTCTCGCGTAGTACGTCGCAGCGCCGTCCGTCGTGCTCACGAGCAGCCCATTTACCGGGTCCCTACCGCAGAACTACCGGGCCTCGATTTCCTCACCCCAGTCAAGTCCCTCAAGCACAGGGACGACAACAAAGGAGAGACCATGAAAAGGTCAGTCAAGAGCAGGGCCGCCATCGTGTGCGTTGGGTCGATCGCGGCGCTGGGCGTCTCCGCCGGTCCGTTCATCGGCGCGGCGTCCGCGAGAAGCGAGAACGCCTTTCACAGCTGCAACAGCACGGCGTACGGGATAGGCAATGCCTGGTTGAAGTCCTACGACGGCAATGGCAACGCCGACAACTCGAACGGTAGCTCGGCCGTCGGCGTCGTCTGCCTCCTCTAGCCGTACATCCGAAAGGCCAGACCAGCGAGGCCCGCCCCGGCGGGCCTCACGGCTTTGGCCCCAGTGCGGCTCGGTGGCGGCCGTGCAGCGGCTGCTGCACGGCGTTGCCGTCGTAAGCCAGACTGGAACTCGGCGGCGCTCGCAATCCGGTCCTAGGCGACCCGCCTAGGCTGCACGTTTGTCCCACCCCGGGCTAGATGCGATCGCCCGCCCAGGCCACACGCGGACGAACGCTTTCGTAGCGGCCGACCGCGGTTCGGGACTTGGGCTACGGCGATGGGAAGGCGCGCGCGCGAAGGCCGGCGAACGAGCACTCGGCCGGAGATGCGATCGTCGCAACGGCCCTTCCGGGGTCATGCTTGCCGCGCTAAGCGCGCGTCTTCGCCGCGTTGGTGAGATGCGCGCGCTGGCGTAAAGGCAGAGGGCGCCGGATTGCGGCCGCCGTCCCGTCCGCGCGGCTGCTCACGCTCGGGTCTCGAAATCACTTGCTGCTCGCGGACGAGCCGGCGTGGCAGGTCTTAATCAAGGAGGTGCGTGAGTTCCTCGGCGTTCGGCCGGTGCCCGACCCTCGCGCGGGCCGATCTGAGCCTGCGCGAACGCGATGTCATGCAGCTCGTGGCCGAGGGGTTGAGCAATGAGGAGATCGCCGAGCGGCTCTTCCTCAGCGTGCGCACGGTCGAGCGGCAACCTCTCGAACGTTTACGTGAAGCTCCGGCTCTCCGGCAGGACGGCGCGCGCAGCGGCGACGGTACGCTTCTCGCAGGGCGGCTGAAGGAAACCAATCGTCAGACCGTTTCGCTGCGATTGGCCGCGCGCAGAGCGGGGGGCTAATAACGCGTACTTCGTGTGGAAGCGGGCTGTCTCACCAGGACACGTTTGGGCGCGTCCGCGGTGGGGCCACTGCAAACGGCCGCAGGACACGTTTGGGCGCGTCCGCGGTGGGGCCACTGCAAACGGCCGCGCCGAACGTTCGCGCGGATCCACCTATGCGTAGAGTGACCGTGCAGTCGCCAAGGTCGTTACGCCCGGCAATCCAAACTGGTGCCGGAGTTGGTGGACGCGTTGGTGACGAGGTTCCCGTTGGTGCAGTTGGTGCTCGCGCCGCCACCGGGGACCTTCCTCCCGCTGGGACCGTCGAAACTGCAAGTAGGTCCGGCCGGCCGACAGTTCATGCCTCCGTGGGTTGGTCCCACGCTCGCGAGGGTTTCGCCCTTCGGGAGGGTCTCGCCCTTCGGACCCCTTGCCCCGACGCCGGGGGCCGCGCTGGCCCCTCAGCGAGCCGACAGCCGTCGAAGTCAGCTTGCAGAGGTCGACCGAGGCGCCGAACACCTTACTGTGAAGCCGCTCGCGCGACATCGGCGGCGTCACCCGAATCCGCTCGCTACATGGGGCGGGCACCACGGGCTGGACGCGCCACAGGGGCGGCGGGCTCGATCGCCCGCTCGACCCACCTGGAGCCGCACGGCATACTGAGCCGGTGCGGTTCACTGGAACGCGAAGCTCGTCCGCCCGCGGTGCGGCGCCATGAGACAGGAAGTTCGGTTTTGTTCGGCCCCTGACGGCACCCGCATCGCGTACGCGGTCCACGGCGGCGGCGCCCCGCTGGTCAGGACTGCCACCTGGCTCACCCATCTGGAGTTCGACTGGGAGAGTCCCCTGTGGCGACACTGGCTCGAAGGACTGGCCGACGGGCACAAGGTGCTCAGATACGACGAGCGAGGGTGTGGCCTCTCCGACCGCGACGTCGAGGACGTGTCGCTCGATGCCCGGGTCGCCGATCTCGAAGCCGTCATCGATGCGGCTGGGCTCGAGCGCGTCGCGCTGCTCGGGATCTCGCAAGGAGGGCCGGTGGCGGTCGCGTTCGCAGCGCGGCATCCCGAACGCGTCAGCCATCTCGTCCTGTTCGCGTCGTTTGCGCGCGGCCGGCTCATGCGCGATCCCTCGCCGTCAGATCGCGAGCAAGCGCAACTGATGACCTCGCTCATCCGGATGGGATGGGGGCACGGGCTGCCCGCCTTTCGCCGTCTGTTCACCACCCTGTTCATCCCTGACGCGAGCCCGGAGCAGATGGAGTGGTTCGACGAGCTTCAGCGTGTGACGACCGATCCGGAAACCGCGGTTCGAATCCGCGATGCTCGTAATCACGACGAGGTGACGGACGAGGCGACGCGCGTGGCATGTCCAACCCTTGTGATGCATCCCCGCGACGACGCGCTGGTCCCGTTTGCGGAGGGGCGCCGGCTCGCCACGCTGATCCCCAGAGCGCGGTTCGTCGCGCTCGACAGCCGCAACCACATCCTGCTCGCGGACGAGCCCGCATGGACGCAGTTCCGAGCCGAGCTGCGGGATTTCCTCGGACCCGCCGAGGTGTCGACGCCAATCGAGCTCCCCGAGCTGAGCAGCCGTGAGCTCGAGGTCCTGGCGCTCGTATCCGAAGGGCTCAGCAACGAGGAAGTCGCGGCGCGACTGTTCCTCAGCGTCAGGACCGTCGAGCGTCACCTTTCGAACATCTACGCCAAGCTGCGCGTCTCCGGGAAGGCCGCCCGCGCCGCCGCGGCGGCCCGGTTCTCCCGGTCGCGCGAGCCGCCACTGATCCGCGGTTAGCGGCCGGCGCGGCCGGTGAGCGCCTACGTGCATCCCGCCGTGTGATCTGGAATCAGGGACTGAAGTTGCGTATTGGCGCGGATGTCAGGTGTGCATGCGTCGGCCTACCTTGCGCCGATGGAATCCCAGCCACCGATCGAGGTCGCCAAAGTCGCCGGGAGAGAGCCGAAGCTCGCCCCGCTCGTACTGGCGACGATGGCCTCCCAGGCACTGCTCGTCACGCTCTCTCCCACGACCGTGGCGATCGGGAGAGACCTCGGAGCGTCGGTCGGCGCCGTCGGACAGGCCCGCTCGGTCGCCGCCAGCGTCGCCATCGTGGCCTCGCTGGCGATCCTGCGGCGCATCGATGCGCTGGGCGCTCCCCGCCTCCTGAGCGTGGGAGCGGCGCTGGCGATCATCGCCTGCGCAGCCGTCAGCCTCGCCCCGACGCTGGCGCTGTTCCTGGCCGCGCATGTGCTGGTCGGACTCGCCTTTGCCTGCCTCCTATCGGCCGGCTTTGCCGGTGTGGCCACGTTCGCGCCGGAGCGCAGGCCATGGGCGGTCGGCTACGTCGCCGGCGCGAACGCAGTGGCCTGGATCGTGGTCCTCCCGGTGGTGGGGTCGCTGACCGAATGGCTGTCGTGGCGGGCCGCGGAGGTCGTCCCGGCAGCGATTGCGGTCGCGGCTCTGCTCCCCGCCCCGGCCGTTGCCCTCGCGCCGAACCAGCCCGACGCGGCAGAACTCTCCACGTTGCTGCGCGCGCGATCCGCGCGACGGTGGCTCGGCGCCGAGGTGATCGCCTACGGCGCCTGGACCGCACTGCTGACCTTCGTCGGCGCGTTCTTCATCGAGCGGCTCGGCGTGCCCGAGGCCGCTGCGGGCTGGCTGCTGGCGATGGGAGCCGCCGCCCACCTCATCGCGTCGACTCGCAGCCGGACGCTGGTGAACCTGGTTCCTCGCCGGCGCCTGGCCGCGGGGTCAGCACTGATCATGGCGATCCTGCTCTTCGTCCTGCTCAGGCTGACGACATCGGCACCGCTCGCCGTCGCCACCTTCTGCCTGGTCGGCTTCGCCGCCGGGGTCCGGTCGCCGACGTCGAGCGCCCTCGGCCTCGAGCAGCTGCCCCGCCACCCGGGAGCGATGATGGCGGCCCGGACGGCCGCGACTCAACTCGGTTACCTCCTGGGCGCCGTCGTCGGCGGCGCGGTCATCTCGCACGGCGGATACGGCACGCTCGGCATCGTGCTCGCGATCGGCATGGCCGCGTCGGCTCTGCTAATCCTCCGCGTCGACGACCGGCTGGAGGCACCCCCGCGCAAGGTCATGGGAAGCCCGCGCTCCTAGCTCACGCGGCCAC
>Ga0335079_10003612_pt1 | contig 17823 bp, 11 predicted proteins | sample Lox_Sample_33_FD_206719 | JGI IMG/M metagenome (GOLD analysis project Ga0335079, IMG submission 206719) | Soil microbial communities from Loxahatchee National Wildlife Refuge, Florida, United States - Lox_Sample_3.3 | ecosystem: Environmental > Terrestrial > Soil > Wetlands | place: USA... | reverse complement strand
ACAGGTTTGGTGGCCTTGACGCCGTCAAACAGCGGGACCGCCCACAGCCATGGACTCCTGCCGCCGTGCGGATCGCCAACATTCGGCGGCAGCGTGTCGCCTTGATGCAGTTCTGTTCGCGGACACTTCGTCGCTTGTCCCGAAGGTGTTCCCCACTTCGGACTGGATGCCTTGCGCTTCTCGTTGCACCACTCGGCATTCACAAACTCGCCATACATACGGAAGCTCAGGTGGTTGCGCGCCAGATTGTCCCAGATAAATCCGGTCGAAGGATCGTCCACGTCCGGCAGATTGTGGTCGAGCGGATATTCGTCGGCGTTCTGTCCCTGGAAGTCGTACGTGCGCTCGCTGCCGCGGTATGTAATCGGCCACACCTTTTCGTTGTAGTCGGAGGTGATCGCCGCCGTCGACCACAAGTGCCCATCGCCCGACACTTCCCCGCTGTCGTAAAAGTTATCTAGCACGCCAAACTGCAGCGCGAGCTTGTGCTCGTTGGGCGTGATGTCTTCGCCGTACATGGTGAGCGAAGGATCGCCATCCCCAACTTTCAGATCGCCCAGAATCTGATCGTAGGTCCGGTTCTCCTTCAGCACGTAGATAACGTGCTTTATGGGATTCTCCCCGGATGTGAACGTGATCTTTCCCGGATCGCTGTGGAACAAATTGTCGTGTTCGACCATCTCCGTGAATCGCGGCAAGTCCTTCATCGTCTCTGGGATGCTCAGCCGCGCAATCGATCCCCTCAGCAACGTCGGGATGTACGGATGCTCCTCATGTTTCACCTCGTAAACCGTCTTGCCCATCTCTTTGTTGGCCCGAGTGCCTTCGCCCTTAGCGGTTGCAATGAGCAGATCGTCGCCATGCACCGCGAGCGCGCTGGGATACCAGTCCGTGGGAATGGAACCGAGCCCCCAACTGACCATATCGTTCGCGCCGCCGTCAAAGATTGCGGAAGTATCGAGGACCACAACCGAATTTGCGGATGAATTGCCTGCAAACACGCGCTTACCATCCTGCGTCTGCGCAAGGGCGGTGGGATAGCTTCCTGGAAATTTCTGATCGCGCGTCGCTGTATTCAAGAACATCAGCGGCCGCCCGCTTTCGGTAGAAACCGCGGCCACTTCGTCAATGTTCGACAGCGCAACGTATAGCGTCTTTTCAGTCGGACTCAACAACATCGCGGTCGGATGCGAGCCCGGCGCCAGCGGATCCTCTGGCTGCTTGAGCTTGATCCAGCGCGCAACCTTCCCGCCGGTCAAATCCAAATCCGCCACCTGCGATGCATTCCACAAGCTGCACCACGCGCGCCGCCCATCCTTCGTGGCCACGCACGTATACGGATACGACGACGGCACCAGATCGCTCGTACTCAGGTCGAACGTCTTCAGTATCTTTCCAGTCGCCGCATCCACTAACACCACGTTGTCCGAAAGATCGTTCGCAATCAACAGCTTGTCGTGCCCGCCGTCTGAAATCACCGCGAAACCCGCCGGATACGGAATCGCCATATGCGGCGGCGCTTTCAGTCCGGATGCCAGTTTCTTCCCTGTCGAGAGCGGCTGCAGCGGAATCGGAATGAATCGTTCCGGCGCCACCTTCCCGGCCGTAAAGCTATAGACCGCAATGCCGTTTCCCGTGTCTCCCTTGCGCGCTCCGGTCGGATCACTCAACGAACCGATCGATGCATACAAATGCTTGCCGTCGGAACTGAAGCCGAGCCCAATGAAATAACTCTGATGGTCCAGGTCTCTGAGCCGATTCTCGGGGAAGTCTTCCAGCTTGTTCGTCTTCAGATCCCAGACGGAGATGGACTGACGCGCGAGTGTTTCCTGCGAGCCAAATCCATCGTGCAGCAGCGCCGCGTAACGTCCATCAGGACTGACGACCATCGTCACGGGAAAGTTATTCGTGCTAGCCACGCGCCCCGGAGACGGCACAGTCAGCTGCTTGCTGGTTGGAAGATTGATCGGTGGACGGTCGTTCGACGGCGCTTGCGCGTAAGCGAATGCGCTAAAGGCTAGCACCGCAAGACAGCAACGCGACAATAGAGCCACAAATCCTCCCACGAGCATTTCCTCCGACGAGTGAAGTGCAGACGAGCCTAATTCAACCAGCAAGATGCGGTCAAAGCCGGTCATACGGTGCCCTCAACGTTCTTGGGAAGGGCACGGCTTCAGCCGTGCCGGTAGCACCAACAATCAAGGCGGGCTTTAGCCCCTGAGGGGAATCGACGTGTGTATTCGCCTACCAACACAAAAGGCGCAGAGCGTAAGCCCGGCGCCTTCAGAATTTCCTATATACTTCCAGAATATCAACCCAGCCACCCCAAAGTGGCCATTTTCCAAAATTTATTTCTCGACGGAAATCAGCAGCTTACAAAGAAACGTGATTCAAAACCCCCTTGACAGCTTTCTGCGCCGCTTCGCTGCCGACCGCTAAATTCCCGATGCCCGCGTAGTCGGCCGCTCCGGCTGCTCTTCTTCCGGATGAACATTGTGACGAACGTCTGCTCCCTGCACCCAGAAAATCACATCTTCGGCGATATTAGTCGCGTGGTCGGCAACGCGTTCCAGGTTGCGCGCAACCAGCAGTGCATCCAGCGCCTGCCGGACAACTTCCGGACGTTCATTCATGCACTTCACCAGTTGAATGAAGGCATCGTCGCGCATGCGGTCGATCACGTTATCCATTTCAAGAACAGCCTGTGCGAGTTCGACTTTGCCCTCGATGAACGATTCCAGTGAGCGGCGCACCATCGTGCTGACTGCCGTACCCATGCGCGCGATGTCGACCGGAAGGTCCGCGACCGGCAGTTCGACCATGTCCATGACCCGCTCTGCGATGTTCACCGCCTGGTCGCCGACACGTTCCAGGTCCGAATTGATCTTCGTCACCGCCAAAATGAAACGCAGGTCCACTGCCATCGGCTGCTGCATAGCGAGCAGGTCGAACGCAGCTTCGTCGATCTCCCGCTCGGCGGTATTGATCAGTGCTTCGCCTTCCAGAACCATCTGGCAGCGCGTCAGGTCGCGTTCCACGAAGGCCTGCCGCGCGCGGTCCACCGCCTGCTCCGCGAGACCTCCCATGCGAAGCAACCGTTCCCGCAGATCGTCAAGCCCTTGCTGAAAGCGCGTGCGCATTGTAGACGTTACCTTCCTTACCAGCCCGTTTCGTATCAGGGCACGCATTTATGCGTGCCACAAATCCCGCAAAGCCAAAGCGCCTTTAGTCGCTGCGGTCTACCCGAACCTACCCGTAATATAGTCTTCCGTTCTTTTCTCGGAAGGCTTCGTAAAAATCTTCTCCGTCTTGTCGAACTCTATCAACTTGCCCAGCAAGAAGAATCCCGTAAATTCCGCGACGCGCGCCGCCTGCTGCATGTTGTGCGTCACAATCACGATGGTATAGCGCTCTTTCAGCTGAAAGATCAACTCCTCAATCTTTCCCGTCGAGATCGGATCGAGCGCCGAGCACGGCTCATCCATCAACAGAACCTCGGGCTCTACAGCAAGCGCGCGCGCAATGCAAAGCCTTTGCTGCTGCCCGCCTGAAAGGCTCGCTCCTGACTTTTTGTGAAGCGAGTCTTTCACTTCTTCCCACAGCGCAGAAACTTCCAGCGAGCGCTGCACGATCTCGTCCAGCTTGTGGCGATCTCGATATCCATTCAGCTTCAACCCTGACGCAACGTTGTCATAAATCGACATCGTCGGAAACGGATTCGGCTTCTGAAAAACCATGCCTACGCGACGCCGCAACTGCGTGGGCGACGTTCCGTTGTATACGTCGATTTCACCGATCCGGATACGCCCGTCCACGGTCGCTTCGGGAATCGTCTCGTGCATCCGGTTGATGCAGCGGATGAATGTCGACTTCCCGCAGCCCGACGGTCCAATCAGCGCCGTGGCATGGTTGGCCACCACGTTCAGATTGATGTCGTACAACGCCTGGCCTTTGCCGTACCAGGCATTCAGGTGCTCGACCTGGATTCCAACGCCCATAAGTTATGCCGTTCCAAACGAGCCGCGGCGAACGACGTAGCGCACAGCAGCCACTGCTCCCACAATCAAAACGATCAGCACGAATGATCCCGCCCATGCCTGGCGATGCCAGTCTTCATACGGCGAGTTCGCGTATACATAAATCTGCAGCGGCAAGGCCGCAATCGGCTGGTCGTATTTCAGGCTCCAGAAAGTATTTCCCAGCGCGGTAAACAGCAACGGAGCCGTCTCGCCCGCTACGCGCGCAAACGCCAGCATGATGCCGGTGATCACTCCCGACGTCGCAGTTCGCAGTACGACGGACAACGTCGTGCGCCACCGCGGAACGCCTAGCCCGTAAGCCGCTTCGCGCAGTGCCTGCGGCACCAGCAGCAGCATTTCTTCTGTCGTTCGCGTAATAGTTGGCACCATCATGATGCCCAGAGCGACTCCGCCCGCCAGCGCCGAGAACCCATGACCGCGGACCAATATCGCCCAACCCACGATTCCGATGACAATCGAAGGAACGCCGTTCAGCACATCCGCGGTAAAGCGGATCACGCCGCCTAGCCGGTTCTTCCCGAACTCAGACAAGTAAACTCCCGCCCCAATTCCAAACGGCACTCCGATCACGCTGGCGATCGCCAGGATCACCACCGATCCCACGATGGCGTTGGCCATGCCGCCGCCCACCTCGCCCACCGGCTTCGGAGTTTTTGTTAGGAAATCCCAGTTCAGTGCCCCAACGCCCTTGTAGACCAGATACGCGAAGATCGCGATCAGCGGCGCCAACACTAGCACGACCGCGAGAATCGCCGCCCCGGTCATGGCTTTGTCGGTGACCCTGCGCCGCAAGCTGATCGGTGGCACGACAGACTTGGAAACCGCCGCCGTGGTCTCAGACATGTCCCCTCGCAGGTTGTCCTCGGGTGACGCTCCAAACCAGCAGTCGCGCCAAGGCGTTCACAATGATGGTGACCAGGAAAAGTGCGAGGCCGATCTCGACCAACGCGGAAAGGTAGGTGTCGCCGGTCGCCTCGCTGAACTCGTTGGCCAGCACGCTGGCCATGGTGTAGCCGGGCGCGAACAACGACTTGGCAATCTCTGGACGATTGCCGATCACCATGAAAACGGCCATCGTCTCGCCCAGCGCGCGGCCCAACCCAAGAATGATCCCGCCTACGATTCCGGCCCTGGCATTTCGCAAGACTCCAATCCGGATCATTTCCCATCGCGTCGCGCCCAGCGCCAGCGCCGCTTCCCGCTGATTCTGCGGGACGACCGCAAGCACTTCGCGTGTGATGGAAGAGATAATCGGGATCACCATCACGGCCAGGATGATTCCCGCCGCCAGCATTCCGATTCCGTACTGCGGTCCGGTAAACAGCCCAGTCCAACCGAGCGTCTTCCCCAGGAACGGTTCGACGTAGCCACTCAGCAGCGGCACAAGGACGAACATCGCCCACAAGCCATAGATCACGCTGGGGATCGCTGCCAGCAATTCCACGAAGAACGAAAGCGGAGCCCGTAAACCCTTGGGGCACATCTCCGTGGTAAAAACTGCCACTCCCACCGATAGCGGAACCGCAATGATCAGGGCGACGAGTGACGAAACCAGTGTGCCGTAGATGAAAGGCAGAGCCCCAAACCGCTCGTTGACCGGATCCCAGTCGCTTCCGACGAAGAACTTCAAGCCAAAGGCGTGCCACGACAGCCCAGATCCGGAGATCAATTCGTACACAATGAGCCCCAGAACGCCCAGAACGGCGAAGCCGCAGGCGGTCATTGCGAACTTGAAAAGGCGATCGGGTACTTCGCCGCCCGAGGCGTGCCGTAAGGGCGCTGGCCGGGCCGCCGCCAATGACGCAAGTCTCGTGGCTTCAACGGGTTGCGGTCCGTTCATATCAGGCCGTGGAAAAGCTGGATTGGCCATCGAGGTCACCGTATCAGAAGGTTGTTAAAACGGTGTTAAAATGAACCAGCATTTTCGGCCGTCCTGATTTCCCTCATCAATCGGCTCTGGGGTTTTTCCAAGCGAGTTGCCAATCGGCAACCCGGCTTGTTCCGTCCCTGTTTCAGGGACCACGATATTGACTGGTGCAATGACGATCGCAACCGAGCGCACAACTCTCATTTTCCGGAAAATCGAACGGGACCTGTTGCGGCTCCGCAAGTCGCAGGAGCCCGAAACCGTGCACCGCTTCCGCACGGCCAGTCGCCGCTTGCAAGTTTTGCTGGAAGAACTCAGTCCAAATCGGGATCGCAATCAGAAGAAACTTCTGAAGCTGCTAAGACGCATTCGCAAGCGGGCTGGCCGAATTCGCGATCTGGATATCCAGCTCTCGTCGCTCCGCAGCTTGAAGATGCCGTTGGAGCCGCGCCGGAAGACGCAGCTGACGCATCACCTGATCGAACTTCGACACAAGCACGAAAGAAAACTCGCCAAGCTGCTCACGAAAAACGACGTTGCCGAGATGGGAAAGCGCATCCGGCGGTCCGCCAAGACATTTGACGCAACCGCCACCGAAGATCCTTTGAAAGTTGCCCGGCAGATGATCGCATCGGCGTCTAGACCGACACCGTCCGCGATTGACGATCAACTCCTGCACAACTACCGCACCACGGTGAAGCGCGCCCGATACGCTGCAGAATTCGCGCAGAATTCAGAGCAGGCGGAACAACTCCGCTCTCAGTTGAAGGGATTGCAGGACGTTCTCGGGCAATGGCATGACTGGTTCACCTTGACCGAGACCGCGTCCCACGAACTCGGAGACATCACACGGTCCCCACTCGTCGCCGCCCTGCACAGCGTGACCCGGGCAAAATTCCGCGCAGCGGTGGCAGCCATCACGGCTCAGGCTCGGCAATCCGAATCGTCTGCCTCGCACGTCCGCAAGTTCGAATCGAAAACCAGCTCCGAATTGGTGGCCGCCGCGGCTGCTTAGAAGTTCTTCTCCATTCCATTTCAGTCGGCAATGAGGCTGCGCTCTTCCACCTTCCCCATGTAAACTGATTCCCTTCCATGCCTACGTTCGCCGCAGTCGACATCGGCTCGAACTCCGTTCGCCTGAAAATTGCCCGGCTTCAGGGTGGACGCCTGCGCGAACTTCACGAAGACCGCGAAGTCACTCGCCTCGGGCAAGGGGTATTCGGCACAGGCTTCCTCACGCCGGATTCCATGGCCGACACGGTCAAGGTGCTGCGCCGCTTTCATCGCTCCACCCAGCAGATCGTCACTGACACCGTTCGAGTCGTGGCTACCAGCGCTCTACGCGACGCCAAGAATTCTCAAGCGTTTCTCGAGTGGGTACGCTCCGCGACAGGCTGGAAAGTCGAAATCATCTCCGGTGTCGAAGAGGCGCGCCTGATCCACCTGGGACTCGTCTCCGGACCGCGGGTCGACAACTCTCCGATGCTGATGATGGATCTCGGTGGCGGCAGTTGCGAACTCACGGTGTCGCAGGCAGGTCACATCCGCGACGCCGTCAGCCTCCCTCTCGGGGCGGTGCGCCTGACGAACGAGTTCCTGCGGCATGATCCTCCACGCAAAGGCGAACTGAAGAGGCTGCGAGGATTCATTACGCGCGAAGTGAACAAAGTCGTGGATCGCATCGGACACGCGAAAGTCAAAAGCGTCATCGCCACCTCCGGCACCGCCGCGTCTCTCGCCGAAGTCGCGAGCCATCTGCGAACCGGAGCAGCACGCCGCCGGTTGATCGTTTCCCGCGCTGAGATGGCGCGCATCGCGAAACGCCTGGCACGGCTGCCGGTCGCGGAGAGGCGAAAGATTCAGGGCATCGGTCCGCGGCGCGCAGAAATTGTCGTGGCCGGTGCCACGGTCTATCACGAACTTGTGGACCGGCTTCACCTGAAGGGATTCCGCTATTCACCGCTCGGGCTGCGCGACGGAATCCTGGCGCAAATGGCCGCGGACTACGACCACAGTACGCGCTCCGGAAGACAACTCGAATCCGAACGATGGGAATCAATCCTGCAAGCGGTCGTTCATTACCGTGTCGACCGCAAACATGGGTTGGACGTCCGGGACTCTGCCACATTCCTGTTTGCGGGGCTGCGATCCGTGCACCGGCTTCCGCCCGAATACCGCGAGTGGTTGTCGGCGGCCGCCATGCTTTATGAAGTCGGCGACTTCGTGAATCGCACCGGACGTCACCGCCACACCAACTACATCATTTCGAATTCCGAGATTCTCGGTTACACGCCGCAACAGCGGCGGATGATTGCTGCCATCGCGCGCTATCTCGGGAAGTCGCGCCCCTCTGACGAAGACGTTCCGATGAAGGCGGTCGAGCCTGCGGAACGGGCGAACGTAGAAAAAGCGATCGTTTTGTTGAGGCTCGCGAGGGCACTCAACCTGGGCCGCAGCCGCGCTGTCGAGAAAGTCAGGGTCTCCGTGCGTTCGGCTGAAGTGAAGTTGACGCTTGCACCCCGCCGGCGGATGGGAATCGACCTCGAGCTTTGGGCCGTCGAAAAAGAATGCGACTATTTCCGCGAAGTGTTCGGCCGCGAACTTTCGACAGCAGCGTCGTAAATCACTCGGACGACCTTGGGTGTGACGCACCACTGCAGCGTGCCAAACGTGCGGCGCATTTCCACTTTGGCCACTGAACCTTTCTTCAGTTCGAGCGACGCCTCGCAACCGGAATCACTGATCACTGAGCCGAGAAACTGGCTGAGGTTCGGATTGTGGCCGACCACCATAATCGCTTCCTGGCGCGAATATTTCTCCAGCAGCTTGCGAAAATCGGCAAGGCCAGTTCCCGGCCGCAATGCATTATCGATCTGCAGTTTGCCCTCGTATCCCAACTCGTTGCCAACGAGCGAGGCCGTCTGGGTGCAGCGCTTCAATGGACTCGACACGATCGCATCCACCTGGACGTTGAGCGCAGTGAGCGCGCGTCCCACATAACCACATTGCTCGATTCCTTCTTTATCAAGCGCGCGCTTTTCGTCTTTCTTCAGATTGGCGACAGGTTCGCCGGCGCTTGCATGGCGTAGAAAGTACAGGATCATCGAAAATTACCGTTCCCTTCCCACACTCACTTTACGCCTCGAAGGCGAACTTGGCGCGGGCGGCATTGGCACAGGGGCTTTGCCTTCAGCAACGCTCATCAGGAAGTCCTGGGCGCTGAATGCGGCAGCACCTGCCGGGGGACGACGGTTCCGATTCCCATGAGCCGACTGCCATGCCGGAATGTAGGTTGCATCCTTCAGGAGAATTCGCGCTTTGCGATTGTCTGAGAGGTACGAATCGAGAATCTCGTGGTGGATGCGTTCGCGCAGCATCTCGTCGCGCAGCGGAACCAGAACTTCGACCCGCTCATAAAGATTGCGCGGCATCCAGTCGGCGCTGCCGATGTAGATTTCTTCCTCACCGCCGTTGAGGAAATAGTAAATGCGGCTATGCTCGAGGAATCGGCCCACAATGCTCCGGACGCGAATATTGTGGCTCACTCCGCGCACGCCTGGCCGCAGGGAGCAGATCCCGCGGACGACGAGATCAATCTCAACCCCAGCCTGCGAAGCACGGTACAGCGCCTGCACGACGTTCTTGTCGAGCAAAGCATTCATCTTGGCGACGATGCGCGCCGGCCTTCCCTCTCGGGCATGGTCTGCCTCACGATCAATCAGCGCGATGCACTTCTCGGCAAGATCGAGCGGGGCGACCAGCAATGGCTCGTAACTCGGATTTTCCGCGTACGCGGTCAGAAAGCTGAACACATCGTGGACGGCGCGCGTAATCTCCGGATTCGCCGTCAGCAGGCTCAGGTCGGTGTAGATGCGCGCGGTCGTGGCGTTGTAGTTCCCGGTTCCGATATGAGCGTAGCTTCGGGTCACTCCGTCAGGGTCGCGCCGCACCAGCAGCGACAGCTTGCAGTGTGTCTTCAGCCCGACCAGTCCGTGGAAGACCTGCACGCCGGCGTCCTCGAGATCGCGCGCCCAGCGGATATTCGAGGCTTCATCGAAGCGCGCTTTCAACTCAACGACAGCCGTGACCTCCTTGCGCGACGCGGCATCGATCAGTGACGGAACGATCAGCGAATGTTCGCTGGTACGGTAGAGCGTCTGCTTGATCGAAAGAACGTGCTCGTCCTGCGCCGCCGATTCAATGAATGAGACGACTGCATCGTACGAATCGAACGGATGATGCAGCAGGATGTCATGGGTGCGCAGTTCCTCGAACAGGTCTTTCGACTTTGAAGTCAGCCGCAATTCCCGAGGCGAGAAGGAACGATACTTCAATTCGGGGTGCTTCACCTGTTCGTAGATATTGAATAGCCGCAGCAGGTTGACCGGACCATGGACAGGAAATACCTGCCACGGATCTAACTCAAACACGGTACGCAGGCGGTCGATGATCTCAGGATCCGCGTCTGTCTCGATTTCCATCCGCACGGCATCGCCCTTTCGGCGATTGTGCAACTCTGTGCGGACGGACTCCAGCAGGCTGCGTGCCTCTTCTTCCGCGAGATAGAGGTTGCTGTTGCGGGTTACGCGAAACGGCGCGGACGAAACGATGTCGTAGCCGTGGTACATGTGCACGGCATGGTGGGCCACAAGATCGGCCAGGAAGATAAAGTCTACGGTGTCCTCTGAAGGCAGGCGTATCAATCGCGGCAATGCCCGCGGCACCGAAACTACGCCTGTGTACGTCAGCGCAGACCGCCGACGGCGGCGAAGCAGAAATCCTACGCACAACGCCTTGTTGATCACTCGCGGAAAAGGATGGGCGGGATCTACCGTGACCGGGGTGAGGAGAGGATCCAGTTCCTTCTCGCAATATTGATCGACAAAGCGCCGCGCTTCGGCATCGAGTTCGTGCAGGCCGAGCACGCGAATGCCGTTCTCCGCCATTGCCGGGCGAAGACGATTGTTCCAGCAGTCGTATTGATCATCGACGAACTCGTGCGTCAGCTTCGCCAGAATATCGCGCTTCGCGCTGAGCGTCAGACCGTCCGGGCCTGCTTCGTTGTAGCCGTCCTCGATCTGCTGCATCATGGCGGCTACGCGCACTTCAAAAAATTCGTCCAGGTTGCTCGCCGAAATCGAAAGAAACTTCAGGCGCTCAAGCAGAGGATTGCCTTCATCCTCGGCTTCTTCCAGCACACGCCGGTTAAAGGCAAGCCACGATGTATCGCGATTGAGATAGTACTGAGGGTTGTCGAGCGAGATGCGAGCCATGAGGAGCGCTTATCGATTCGGATTTCGTGACGTCCAGAGTTTCAGGGCCTTGAGTGTGCCATTTCCACAGCGCTGCAGGATTCAAGTATAGAACAGGTCATCCACGTAGGTTCCTGCCTCTTGCATAGGCAAGCACCCACCTTACAAACAAAACCGGCACCGGGTATTGCAACCACTCCCGGTGCCGGCGAGTTCTGTCGCGAGTACTGCACTCGCTAGCCTCGGTCAACCGCTACGGCAGGTAATAACGGAACGAGGTCCACACCATGTTATCCACAGCCTTCGGCGAGATTCCCGCTGCCGTCGTGCCGTTGTTTCCGGACCAACCTATCCTGGTGAAATAGGAGTACTGAATTCCCCAGCGGAAGCCGCCTTTCGGTCCTTGCATAAACTTATGCCAGAGACCAAGAGTTCCTTCGGCGATCAGACGAGTGTCTCCCGCGCAGGTACCGCCGCCAGACGGTGTCAGCTGGTTCGTTGGCGGATTCTCGGTGCTGCAACCTGAGTTGTTGGCGAAGGGCGAGCCGTATCCACCGATTTGGTTCAGCTTAAACGTGGTTGTGGTGGTTGCAGGAATCGCCGTGCTTGTGCTCGTCGCCGGGATAGCGGGCGTCTTGGTGATCGTAATGCTGTTGTAGCCCTTGTACGCGGTTCGGTAACCGTACTCACCGCCGAAGTCAGCGTAGATATCCCATTTTGAGTTGGGGTGCAAGACCAGTTCGGCAAGTCCATGGCCGGTGCGGATCATGGCTTGCGTCCCATCCGGTTTCAGCGTCAGGTCGGCGATCTGCGCGCTTGCGTAGCGGCCGATGCCATCCCCGTACGCTCCTTGAAATGCCAATTCAGCCTTTGGGCCGCCAACGGGCAACCGCAAGCTGCCGCCGATTCCACCGCCTGGCCGCGTGTCGTTAAACGCTCCCACCGCGCTGGACGTCGTGGAATTGTTGACTGGGCAAGTGATAGAGGTGGGCGATCCCGGAGGAGTGGTATCGGCTGCGTTCGTGCCTACCACCGCGCAGGGATACACACGATTGCGGAAGGCGCTGAAAATTCCATACAACTCGTAATGGCCCCAGCCCGGATCCGCTGCCGCTTTGACAATGAAATCCGGACTCTTGTTGAACGAATATCCGGTCGTGTCGGAGAAGTTCAACAATCCGCCACCGGAACCGGGTCCATCGACGAACGCATTGCCGACAGTCGTAACCGTGGCGCTTCCCTGGTTCGTGGTGGAGATGCTGGAGAATCCACGGCCGCCAATGGTGGCCTGCGGAGCTTCCATCGAAATGCCGAGAGCAAACTTGCCGCCGAAGTCTTTCACCAGGCGGAGGCCGTACTGCCGCGCCCATCCGAAACCCACCTGGTATTGCGGATCAATGGTCATCGGCAGGACTTCCGTGCGGTTGTTGAGACCCTTACGGGTTTCCGTCAGCAGCGACCATTGCTGACCGCCAGTGAAAATCCAGCCGCTGTCCAGTGCCGCTTGTCCGAACAGAACGCGCTGGCGCATCACGTAGCTGTTGCTCTGGCGATTGTTGGATGTCACGCCGGTTCCCAGGAAATCTGCTTCATAGTATCCGGTCAATTTCACCGGCCCACTCTTGCCTTCCGCCAACAGAGAAAGGCGGCTCTGACGAGCGGTGAAGTCGCTTTCGTTAATGTGAGCGAGAGCATTTCCCATGTATGGAATGCTATTGAATGGAGTGTTGATGCTCGCTTCGTTGGCGCGTTGACGGGTCACGGTTTCTGCCGCCACGAATCCGCCGGGCGTGATGGTGATTCCCTTGTAGTGCAGCGCAGTCGGCGGCTCAGACATCTTCTTCTGAGCTTCCTGCACGGTGACCACGGTGTTCGCCATGTTGTTCTTGAGGTCAGTCACGTCGCTTTTGATCTCAGTGACCGATGCCTGCTGCTGGCTGGCGGTCGTCTGCGCGGCATCCGCCTTGGAGGCCGCGTCAGACGCCGCCGACTGAGCCTGCTGCACCGCCGAATCTTTCTGGCGGATTTGGTCTTGCAGTGCCTGAATCTGCTGCTGTTGCTGCTGCAGCGCTGCCTGTTGCGAGGCAATCGCGTCCTTGAGTGCCTGCACGTCAGCAGCAGTAATCGCAGCAGACTTCTTGGTTGTTTTCTTTGGCGGCGTACTAGTTTGTGCAACCAGCGCCGTCGCCAGTGCGAGAATCAGACACACGTTCCACGCAGACTTCATCGTCACTCTCCTTTTGTCCCAATCTGAAAAATGAAAACGCCCCGTGCCTTTGCGGGGGTTATCGGATCTGCTTGATCGCTTCCTTCTCTTTTGCGACGACGTTTTCCGGCAGCGACGCGTACGACAATGCCGACGTCATCTGCTGCCCGTCCGATACCATCCAGTTCAAGAAATCAGACAGGATCTTGCCGTTCGCCGGATTTTTAGACTGCAGCGGGATCAACAGCCAAGTGAAGCTCGAGATCGGATACGCGTCTTTGCCGGGAGCGTTGGTGATCGAGACGCGGAAATCCGCAGGCATCTTCGGGGCTGACGCCGCCGCGGCGGTGACGCCCTCCAATGACGCCTTCACGAAGTTACCGGCTGCGTTCTTCACGCTTCCGAAGGGAATCTTGTTTTGCAGGGCGTAGATGAGCTCTACGTAACCAATCGAGCCTTGCAGCTGGCGGATCATGCCCGCAACGCCCTCATTTCCCTTGCCCCCCATGCCGATCGGCCATTTCACCGACGTATCGCTGCCCACAGAACTCTTCCATTCCGGGCTGACCTTTGAGAGGTAGTCCGTGAAGATGAAGCTGGTGCCGCTTCCGTCCGAGCGATGCACCACAATGATGTTGGCATCGGGCAGATTGACGCCGGGATTGGCAGCCGTAAGCGCCTTGTCATTCCACTTGGAAATTTTGCCGAGGAAGATTCCAGCGAGCGCTTCCGGCGTGAACTTCACTTCTCCGGTAACACCCGGAATGTTGTACGCGGGCACGACCGCGCCAAGCACTGTCGGCAGATTCAGGATTTTGCCTTTGAAGTCCTGCAACTGCTTGTCGGTCATCGGCATGTCGCTGGCGCCGAAGTCGACGGTTCCCGCGGTGACCTGGCGAATGCCGCCTCCGCTTCCGATGGATTGATAGTTGATCTGAACGTCGGAATGAACCTTCTGGTATTCGCTGAACCACTTCGAGTAAATCGGATAGGGAAAGGTAGCGCCGGCTCCGTTCAGCGTGGTCTGACTGAACCCAGGAACGGCCAACAGAGCACACACCAACAACGGCACGAGTTTGCGCATTGCCAGAAAAATCCTCCTTGAATTGATGTGTACTTTCTATCGTCGGAATGTTAAAGGACAGTTACGAACGGGTGAATTTCTGATGAACGGAAATGCAACGTGATAACGCTGTTGATACGAAACCGCCAACAAATGCCGCGGCGCGATCGATTTTTAGTGCGTAGTTTGAAGCCTTGCGATTTCGCGCGGGAAGAGCGTATTGCCGGGAAATTCCTGGCGCAGTCCTGACAACATCTGAATGGCGGCAGCCTTATTTTTCTCGCGCACGTAGGCGATGGCGAGAAGAATGCGTGCGAAGGGAGCCAGGTAGTGACCGCGCTCAGCGGTGGTATGGAGATCGTCGATGCCGCCCTGCTTGTCCGCGGGCAGGCCTCCCATGCGGAGAATCCAGCGCACCGGAGCAGCCATGCTGCCGATGATGTATTTGCTGAATCCCGTTGCGAGCAAGGCGTCGTAGCAGTCATGACACACGGCAAGCAATTGCTGCGCGTTCGCTGACGCCTCCTTGGTGAAGTGCAACGACGCAATATTGCGCTTCTCGATGAGCGCCGCGTAGTCGGCCTGCAGGCCGGAGGAGAGAGTCAATGCGAATAGCGCATCGCGGTCATTCCGATCTTTGTCGAGCCGCGCATGCGCGAGAGTTTCGGAGCGCGTGATGGCCTGATCGAATTTCGCCTTGAGCGCAGGATCCGGAGCGAGCTTGGGGCGCTTGTCGAAGGCGCTGTCGTTCTCGTAGAACTGTGTCTCCAGCACGCCGAGGCGATTGAACTCCGAAAACAGAAAGCCGGCGGCTTCGCTGGCCGGGCCCATCGGATCGTCGGGATGCAGGTTCTGCCACGCGGCGAAATGCTTCTGCGCTCCATCGAAATCAAGGTTGTAGAGCCCTGCAAATCCGCTGTCGAGGGCCGAGGGTGGGGTGTTGCGTATCGCGTCTTCGTCCGATGCGCCGGCCTGGAAGCCACAGCATAGCAACACGATCAAAACCAACCGTGCGAACGAAAGATGTGAAACCTTATTCATGCCTCGAAAATCCAACCGAGTTCCGTGATTTATATTGAATGCACTCACGGGTTCTGACTCACTGGATTAGATGACATCGAGCGCCGAAATAATAGTCCCGTCCTGTAAAAACTTTGTCATGTGCATTCATCGTAAACCTTTGAGGACGAGGAAGAAGCATGCCTGACTCCGAAATCCGTTATGCTCCCGGCTGGCCGGGCATCCTGCCTCGTTGGACCTCCAGCGCCAAGACTGGCGTCGGAACCGCGCTCAACCAGCACAGCAAGGTGTGGTTCACCGTCAGTCACGGCATCCTCAACGAAGTCTATTTCCCCCGCGTGGACCAGGCGTGCACGCGCGACATGGGATTCATCGTCACCAACGGCAAAGATTTCTTTTCTGAAGAAAAACGCCATTGCTCGTTCGAGAATCGCCCATTTGAGCCGGGCATTCCCGGATATGAGATGAGGAATACCAGCCTGACAGGCGAGTACCGCATTCATAAGGAAGTATTGACCGATCCTTACCGCAGCGTGGTGTTGCAGAAGGTTCGCTTCGAACCTTTGAAGGGAAAGCTCTCGGACTACCGTCTGTTCGCGTTGTTGTCGCCGCACCTTGCGAATTGCGGAAATGGCAACACGGGCTGGATCGGAGACTACAAGGGCGTCCCGATGTTTTTCGCCGAGTATCGGGGAACATCGCTGAGCTTCGGAACATCCGCGCGCTGGAAGAAAATGTCAGTCGGGTTCGTGGGCGTCTCTGACGGTTGGCAGGACCTGTCGCAGCATTATGAGATGGAGTGGGAGTACACGCGGGCGGAGAACGGAAACATCGCGTGCACCGGCGAGATCGACCTGGAGGCGTGCAACGGAGAATTTATTCTCGCCCTGGGTTTTGGGGCGACGTGGACTGAGGCCGGACAGCAGACGCGATCCGCTCTGTTTGAAAACTATGCGGAAGTGCGCGAGCACTATATGTCGCAATGGAGCAAGTGGCAGGAGAGTCTGCTCAAGCTGGATTCTCCCTTGCGGCAAAACGATCTCTACCGCTCGTCAACTTCGGTCCTGCGCACGCACGAATCCAAAGATTTTCTTGGCGGCATCATTGCCAGCCTCTCGATTCCCTGGGGCTTTAACAAGGGGGACGAGGATCTTGGTGGATACCACCTGGTTTGGCCCCGCGATCTGGTCGAAACGGCCGGAGCCCTCCTCGCGGCCGGAGCGGTTATGGACGCTGTGCGGGTTCTGCGATACCTCGAGGCTACGCAGGAAGCGGCGGGCAACTGGGCACAGAATTTGTGGCTCGACGGTCGTGCCTACTGGGGCGGCGTGCAGATGGATGAGACTGCATTTCCGATTCTGCTGGTTGATCTTCTGCGGCGGGAAGCACCCAACGCGCTGGGCAAATTGGAACGCTGGTGGCCCCTGGTGCGGAATGCCGTCAGCTTCATCATTCGCAATGGCCCGGTGACGCAGCAGGACCGTTGGGAAGAAGATGCAGGTTATTCGCCCTTCACACTGGCCGCGGAAATTTCCGCGCTTCTCGCCGGGGCCGAGATCGCGGATCTGACCGGCCACCCGGAACAGGCGCAGACCATGCGCGACACGGCCGATGCCTGGAACGACAACATCGAGCGCTGGGTGTACGCCGCAGGTGGCGACCTGGCGGAACAACTGGGAGTCGCCGGATACTACGTTCGCATCGCTCCACCCGAGACGGATGGAGCCGCGTCGCCGACACAGGGATTTGTTCCGATCAAGAACCGTCCTCCGGGACAGGACGGCGAGCGCGCATATCACGTGATCAGTCCTGACGCTCTCGCCCTTGTGCGTTTCGGATTACGCGCGCCCGATGATCCGCGCATTTTGAATACGCTCCGCGTGATTGATGCCCTGCTCGCGGTCGAACTGCCACAAGGACCATGCTGGTACCGCTACAACGGTGATGGATACGGCGAGCACAAAGATGGGTCTGCTTTCGATGGAACGGGAATCGGACGTCCCTGGCCACTGCTCGCGGGGGAGCGAGCACATTACGCTCTTGCCGCAGGCCACCGTGATGAGGCGGAGGCGCTGCTGACTGTGATGGAGAACTCTACGGCGGATCAGAGCCGCGGGCTTCCAGAGCAAGTCTGGGATCAGGCGGACATCCCGGCGCTTGAGCTGTTTCGCGGCAAACCTTCCGGGTCGGCGTGTCCGTTGGTGTGGGCGCACTCGGAATACATCAAGCTGCGCCGTTCGATTCGCGATGGCAAGATTTTTGATCAGCCGCCGCAGACGGTGCAACGCTATCAAGTCGAAAAACCAGTCCGTCGCATCTTTGGCTGGCGGTTCAACAATAAACCGCGAAGCATCCCGCGAAATAAAACGCTTCGT
>Ga0335079_10003610_pt1 | contig 17827 bp, 14 predicted proteins | sample Lox_Sample_33_FD_206719 | JGI IMG/M metagenome (GOLD analysis project Ga0335079, IMG submission 206719) | Soil microbial communities from Loxahatchee National Wildlife Refuge, Florida, United States - Lox_Sample_3.3 | ecosystem: Environmental > Terrestrial > Soil > Wetlands | place: USA... | reverse complement strand
ACGGCGCCGACGACCGAGGCCGGCAAGCCGGTCACCACGCTCAGTCCGGTAATCATCAGCGCGACGCGGACGGAGCGCACGGTTTCGGATCTTCCGGTCAGCAGCACCGTTCTCGATCGCCAAGCGGTCCAACAGACTCCGGCCATTGCGACCGACGACGTCCTGCGGGAGGTCCCTAGTCTCAATTTCAGCAATTCTTTGCCCAGTTTTATGAACCATCCCACCGGGAACTGGGTATCGATTCGAGGCTTGGGAGGCATCGCGCCGCACGTACTCGTTCTCATGGACGGGATTCCGCTCAATGATCCATTTTTTGGTTACCTCGATTTCAACCGGGTACCGAAGGAGGCGATTGACCGCATCGAGATCGTCCGCGGGGGCAGTTCCAGCCTATGGGGAAGTTTTGCGGAAGGCGGCGTGGTGAACATCGTCACGAAGCCGGTCGACGCAACGGAACTGAAAGTGACCACTCTGGGCGGATCGGACGGCACCTTTCGAACGGATGTCCACAGCAGTCAGAAGATTGACGATCATCTTGGAATCAGCCTGGATACGAATTATTTCGGGACGGCCGGCTACGACGCCGTAGAGCCCGATGTGCGGGGAGCGATCGATCGCGCAACGGCGAGCGATTCTGCCAACGTCCAGCTTAAAATGGATTATCACACGGCGGATTTCGAAGGTTTTATCCGCGGCAACGATTTTAAAAACCGCCAGAGGCTGGACACCCGCATGAGCGCCAACGACACGGATACCGTGAATGTGGCAACGGGCGGACGATGGATACTCGATGCCCAAAGCGACGTCAAAGCCAATCTCTTTTTCTTGAATCAAAATTTTACGACGAACAATACCGATTTCAGCCCTCCCAATTTTGACCGAAACGCCGAGTTCCTTTCCAACCTGCACCAGACTCCGGCCAACGACGTCGGAGGATCGCTGCAATGGACGCGAACCACGGACAGTTTGGTGAAACTGCTCAACGCGGGGCTGGACATCCGCCATATCGAGGGCGTCGACCGGCAGCAGGACATTGCCGTTCCTGGCGACAGTCCCACGGTGCTCAACGGAGGCGGACAACAGCTTTTCGCCGGATTGTTCGTACAGGCGAGCCTCCGCCCGGTCCCAGACTGGGAAATTCTGCCTAGCATTCGTTTGGACTATGTCAGCGACTATAATGGCAGCATGGTGACCATCCCGGGGACCACAACGCAGTTCGACGACAAGGATTATCTTCAACTGAACCCGAAGCTCGCCACGCGGTACCAAATCGTCAAGGCCGTTGCCATACGCGCCTCCGTCTATCGAGGCTTCCGGGCGCCGACGCTCGACAACCTCTATCGGGAGTTCACCGCGGAGGGTTTCAAGCTTCTGCCGGATTCCCAATTGAAGCCGGAGGTCTTGTGGGGAGGCGAGACCGGATTGGATCTTTCCCAGGGACCCTTCCAGGGCCAGGTCAACTTCTTTTACAACAGGGTCATTGATCAGATCAATTTTATTACGACGAGTTTCTCTCCCGTATACACGGTGCAAGCCACGAATATCGGCAAGACGAGAAGCCTGGGTGTTGAAACGATCGGCGACGTGCAATTGACCGAAACGCTCTCTTCCGGGGTCAGTTACAGCTACACGGATTCTAAGATTATTTCCAATCCCCCCGATCCTTCGATCGAGGGCAATCGGACCCCGGACGTGCCCGTCCATTCGGTAAGCGTCGTCGCGCGATACCGGCAGCCCGCCGGGGCCCAACTGGAAGTACGGTTCCGGCTCCTCAGTTCCATGTGGGATGACACCACCAACTCCTTAAGTCTGGATGCGGAACACGTGGTGGACGCCTCGGCCTCATACCCCATTGGGAAACATATGGAGGTCTTTGTGATTGGTCAGAATATTTTTGACGATAAATACGTTGCAACGACATCGGGCGGCAATCACTTGGGGCCGCCCTTTCAAATCTTCGGAGGCCTAACGCTGGCCTTCGGCGGAAGTCATGAGTAAACGGCCTGCAGCAGGTATTTCACTGTTGCGTGGCAGGGTGGCAAAAGGAGGTAGGCCATGACGACAGCGGATCAATCACCATCTCGTAAGCCTTGGTTCGATTATCGGGCCGTGTGGCGGTGGCATTTTTATGCCGGCCTCTTCTGCATCCCCTTTGTCCTCTTTCTGGCGGTCACCGGCTCCATCTATCTATTCCGGCCCCAAATAGAGCCCTGGCTCGACCGTCCCTACGACCATCTCGTGGTGACGGGACACCCCGCCAGCGCGGAGGCCCGCGTCGGAGCCGCGCTCGCCGCCGTTCCCGGATCGGTTCTGCACTCGTATGAACTGCCGAAATCGCCGAATGCCGCAACCCAGATCATCGTCAAGCGGCGGGCCGAGGACGTCCGTGTGTACGTTCACCCTGAAACCCTGCAAATTCTCAAGACCGTCAAAGAAATGGACCGGCTGATGAATGTGATCTTCTACTTGCACGGCGAGTTGCTCCTGAAAAACACGGGATCGACGATTGTGGAACTGGCGGCTTCCTGGGCGATCATTATGATCGTCACCGGCCTTTATCTCTGGTGGCCGAGACAGGGTCGGGGCCTGGCCGGCGTCGTCTATCCGCGTTTCAACGGCGGGACACGCCTTTTCTGGCGCGATCTGCACGCGGTTACCGGAGTCTGGGTATCGAGCCTCGCGCTGTTTCTCTTGGTAACGGGTCTGCCCTGGGCTTTTGTGTGGGGCAGCTATTTACAAAAGGTTCGTGATCTAACCCACACTGCGGTCGCAAAGCCGGACTGGCCCGTCGGCCATCCCGAAGGTGAGCCGGGACAGGTGCCGCCGGCTGCGGCCGGAGGCACGACGGCAATACCGGCGGAACATGCGGCCCATATGGCCCGTGCAGGGGGAAAAGGGGAGGCGGCTCGGAATCCGGCGGACTATTCCCCGATCGACCGGCTGGTGGGCGTTGTGGCTCCACTCAGCCTCGCCCCTCCGGTTTTGATCTCTCCGCCCGACAAGGACTCCCCGAACTGGACGGCCAGGTCGGAGGCTCAGAACAGGACCTTGCGCGTCGATCTTGTCCTGGACGGCACGACCGGCGCGATTCTCAAACGGGAAGATTTTAAAGACCGTCTGTTGGTGGATCGACTCGTGGGGATCGGCGTCGCGGCCCACGAAGGGCAACTTTTCGGCTGGCCGAATCAACTCCTGGGCGTGCTGACCGCCTCCGGTCTTATTCTCCTGAGCGTCAGCTCCGTGAACATGTGGTGGCGGAGGCGTCCCGCCGGCGTGCTTGGCGCGCCGGATCCGATCCAAAATCCTCGCTTTTCGATCGGGCTTGGCGTCCTGATCTTGATCTTCGCCGTCTATCTGCCGCTGTTCGGCCTGTCCATGCTTGTGGTGAAGATCATCGAAAAACTGATCCTGCGTCGCATCCCCGCCGTTCGCGACTGGTTGGGGTTGACTATGGCGGCGATCAGATCGGGATAGAAACAGATGACGCATGAGGGAGGGCGCAGGTTGACCTGGGACAGACTGGCGGGACTGCTGGTCATGCTTGCATTGCACGGTGCGGGGTTGTTTGCGTTATGGCAGTACCGGGTTCAAATCACCCCGCAGGAGGCGGTCACCCTCTTCGTGAACTTCATCAATCCGCCGCCACCGGCCCAACAGCCGGAGCCGCCTAAACCCAGGATTTTGCCCAAACCGGTCAAGCCGGAGCCGCCTCCGCCGGAGACTCCGCAACTTGTGGTCGAAGCCCCCGTGGTGACGCCGGAAGAGCCGGCGGCGCCGCCACCGCCCGAACCGGTCGTCCAGGCCCCGCCCGAGCCGGCCGGGCCGGTGATGCTTGCCTCCGAGCTCGCGGTCACCTGCCCAAAGCGTTTTCCCCCGGAGTATCCTCCGACGTCCCGTAAGCTGGGCGAACAGGGACGGGTCGTTCTCTGGGTGGAACTGGACGAACAGGGACGCATGAGCTCCGCCCGCGTCGAGACCAGCAGCGGGTCCAAGCGGCTCGATGACGCGGCCCTGGCCGCTGTGAAAACCTGGCGTTGCAGTCCGGCCATGCGAAACGGGACGGCGGTACGCGCGGCGGCGCTTCAACCTTTCGTGTTTAAGCTGGAGGGACGGTGAGATGGAGCACACGTTCGGATTTGCCCACTTTCTCACGCAGACGGACCTATTGGGCAAGGGAGTGATCGCCGCCCTTCTCGTGCTGTCCATGGCGAGTTGGTATTTGATCCTGACCAAGGCCCTGGCCAATTTTCTGGTGCAACGGCGCTCGGCGGCGTTTCTTTCACGGTTTTGGGAGGCCGAATCGCTCAAGGCGGTGAGTGATGTGGTTGAGAGCTGGCCGAGCGAAAATGCCTTCGCCAAGCTGGCCATTGACGCGTTGAATGCGGTGGGCGATTGCGAGCGACAGGTCTCACAGAAGCTCGCGGCGGCCGTGGGCCGTGGCGAATTGCTGACGCGGACACTGCGCAACGGAATCGATCAGGAAGCGGCGCGAGTCGAACAGGGTCTGACCGTGCTGGCCTCCGCGGGCTCGTCGGCGCCCTACATCGGGTTGTTCGGCACCGTATGGGCGATCTACCACGCGCTGGTGAACATTGGTTTGTCCGGCCAGGGCACACTGGACAAGGTGGCGGGCCCGGTGGGGGAGGCGCTGATCATGACCGCGCTCGGACTCGCCGTGGCGATTCCCGCCGTACTGGCCTACAACGCCTTCAACCGGCGCAATCGGATGTGGCTGGCCAAGCTGGACGCGTTTGCCCACGACCTGTACGTGCTGATCACGGTCGGTGTCAAGGCCGGCGGTTCGGCCGGGGATGGTCCATCCTCGCGTTCTGAAGGGAGTCGTCATGGCGATGGGTAGTTTTGACGGACGTAGTCGACAGGGTCCGATGGCGGAGATGAACGTCGTCCCGTTGGTCGACGTGATGCTGGTGCTCTTGGTGATCTTCATCATCACGGCGCCGCTATTGACTCACGCGGTGAAGATTGATTTGCCCAAAGCCTCGAGCGCCCCCAACCTCACCCGGCCGGACCACATCGAATTGGCCATTCGGCAGGACGGCACCCTGTTCTGGAACGGTGAGTCGGTCACATTGGAAGAGCTCAAATCGCGGTTTGCTAACGAGGCTCAGCGGGAACCGCAGCCGGAGTTGCATATCCATGCCGACCGGCTGGCCTATTACGACTCGGTTGCCAAGGTCATGGCGGCCGCCGCCAAGGCCGGGCTCGGTCGGATCGGGTTTGTCACTCAGCCGGAGAGGGATGATTGAAAAGAGACGGCGATGCAGAGGGTTTCAGGCCGGAGAGAAGATGGATAATAAAGAAGAAGAGGTGCATCATGAAGAAGTTATTGCTCGTTGCTGTTTCTATATTTACGCTGGGTTTTGCGGCCGTGGCGCTGACTGAGACCGCTCCGCAGTCGGTAACGCCGAAGGACGGTGAACTTCCTTTTCCGGCGGACTACAAGTCGTGGCCGAAGTTTCTGTCGGAAGTCCAGCGGCCGGCCATTAAACAGATCCGGGAGCTATACCTCAATCCCAAAGGGGCCACGGCATCCGCCGGAAAGGAGTTTCCTTACGGAACGGTTTTCGTGATGGAAAACTATAAGGCAAGGGAGAAAGCCGATGGGACGCTGGAATTCAAAGCGGACGGTAAGCTTGCGAAGAGCGATCTGGCGACGATCTTCGTCATGGCGAAAGGCGAAGGCTGGGACAAGGATATGCCGGACAACCTCAAGACGGGGTCATGGGTCTATTCGGCCTATGCTTCGGATGGGAAGCCGTTGGCCGAGGACTTCACCAAGTGCCGCGGATGTCATATTCCGATGGCGCAGAAGGACTTCGTCCACCGGTACGACGAGTACTTTGAACAACGTGTGCACGATCACCACTGATTGATGGCCCGGTTTGCGGAAGAGGGACCATGATCGACAATAATGCTCAAGAGACCATGTACCTTCACCCCGTTGTCCGAGTGCGCGCCTTTCCGGCCGCGCGTGTCGGATGCCGTGAGACGGCCGGGTTTTTAGTGAGAGAACCGCAGGAAGGCGGCGCACAGAATGATCAACAGGCCCAGGACCAGCGAGATATGGGCGTAGGGGATCGCGTCCTCGCCCGTTTCCGGGGGGTTCGACTTATACAGCACGTTCAACAGGTAAATGCTTCCGAAGGCCGTTACCAACGCCAGCTTGACGCCCAAAAAGATCACCCACAGTTTCGGCGCGTGATCCATCTCCCGAAGCGCAAAACCCACATTCAGGCCTCCGGTGATCAAGATCAGCGCCAGGAGGATTCCGGACATCCGGTAGTAACGGTTTCGAATGTCCTGGAAAAAGACCTTCGTGGATTCTTGCGGGAACTTTCCCCGGAGCGCCGGAGTGAGGGTCATCACGACGAAAGCCAAGCCGCCGATCCAGATCACGACCGATACCAGATGCACCCAGTGGTTGAGTGAGGCGAGGACGCGCATGCTCAGGCGTTGGGTCGCTCTTCGGCCGCTTTGGCCGTTTTAAACTTCGCGAGAATTTCGTTGAGCACGGCCGGGTTTTTCATGGCCTCTTCCATCGTCCGCTTGCCTTCCTCGATGCCGGCGTTTGCGATCTCCAGGGAGATGGTATCGGCTCCCAGCTTTTGTGCGTGCTGTTCGATCATGCCGCGCGTGCAGTCACGCATGTAACCCGACGGGACCTTCTCGAGTCGTTGAATCGCTTCCTGTGTCCAGTGGAGCTTATCCATCGCCAAGACCTCGTTGAGGTTGAGTCCCTCGGTTTCCAAAAGGGGGACGGCAAACTCTTTGGTGATGACCGTCAAGCCTTTCTTGCGGCCCGATTTGTCTACCTTGGCCTTCGCACGCCTTCGTTGGAAACCCGGCGGAATCATCCGAAGGACCTTTCGCGCTTCCTCCGTCCATTGGAGCTGGATGTCGTCATAAGCCGTTTCGGTTTCCAGCCCTCCCTCGGCCTTGGCGGCGGCCTCGAAGATGGTTTTGTCCAGAAACTTGAACTGCTCCCCCCCCGCGTTGCAGATCGGACATTTCACCGGCTCGTCGCCCTTGGCCGTGTATCCGCAGCTCTGGCAAACATAGTAATTGACCGGGCGGGACGAGGCCTCGGTATCGGCCACCTGGGAGACCATGCCGGCCAGACCCTGACCCATGAGATCCCCCACCACCCCGTCGCTTGCGGTCATCTTATTGCGATCGATGCCGGCGGCGTCCAACTGCTTGCCCAGATTTTTCATGGCCTCGATCGCCGACTTGGGAAGAATATCGCCCATGGCGGAGTCGACCACCGTGTTGCTGATGATCGTGAACCCCTTTTCGATGGCGTAGCGGTAAACGGCCGTCTTGGCCATGCCCCGCGCAAAGACCGGAACGCGCTCCATGCGTTGAAGCGCCTCTTCCGTCCAGGCGACGGTATATTCGGCCACCGCGTCGATCGGCGGAACGAAGTTGCGGCTGGAAATCAGAACGTTGCAGGGAACCAGCCTGAGGAGGTTCTCCGTGTTGCTGCCGACATCCATGTCTTCGTCCGAATGGACGCCCACGCGTCCCAGGATCAACAGCCAGGGTTTTTCGCGTCGAACATACTGAAGGATTTTGTCAAAGGGCTTGCCGTCCAACAGAGCGGTCTTGATCGGAACGCCTTCTTCCTCCGCCACTTTTTTGGATATCTCAAGATGGGACTGATAGATTTTCGCGAGGCCGCTGTCGATCACTTCTTCATGCAGTTTTTCCTGCTGTTTGAAGCGGAACACCTTGCCCGCTTCCTCCGATAGAACGCCGGAAATGCTGTTGAACATCGCATAATGGAAGTAGGGATCGAAGGCCGAAACGGCGTCGACTTCGCAATTCAGGGCCTTGGCCAAAGCCAGGGCTGTTTTGAGACCGCCGAAGGACTGGGTGCTTCCGTCCACCGCAACCGTAATCTTGCCCCCGCCGTTTAGCGGCTTGAGGTCCTTTACGATGAACAGATCGGCCGACCGGACACGCCGCACGACACGCTCGGTGACGCTGCCGATCATGCTGTCCCTCACCGCGCCGACGCCGAGCGCGCCCATCACGACGAGGTCGTAGCCGTTTCCGTTGATGTCATCCACCAAGACCTTGAAATTTTTGCCTTCCAGAGAGCGCTCTTCCAGCGGAATATTGTCGGCGGCGCATTTTTTTTCAACGACATCCAAATAGGAATCGGTGATGATCTGAAGCCCCCGAGTAATCAGGGAGTCATGAATCTTGCGCTGGCGCTCAAGCTCCTGCTCGTCATGGTACTCTTCAGGCAGGCCCGCCTCCATTTGTTTAAATCGGCGGTCATGCAACTTCGCGGCATAAACGTGGCTCCCGATTACTTTGGCCCCGAATTCTTTGGCGAGACGAACGCCGACGTCGACGGCCATATTGGAATAATCGGAATTATCAACCGGAATGTAGATCTGCTTATACATGCGTGCCCCCCCAACGGATCAACCCCTTGCAACGGACAATTTCCTAGACCCTTCACGGCCTTCCCCGGACCCGTTTGACAAGGGGCAGGCTATATTCGAAGAAAAAAATAATATCACGATCATCTCTTTAAATCAACACTTTTGTGCCCTTAGTCAAGAAGTCCGGGATTAACCTTGGATAAGTTCGACATCGCCGCCGCTGCCGCCCTTCAGAGGTAAAGTCTTATGACATTTGGGGCATTTTACATAAACCAGATTGTCAAATAACCCGATGCTATAATGGTGCGCCAGCATATCAAACCGCGTTTGGCAATTTGGACAGGCTGCGACATAGCGAGCGGAAGCGCTCAGAAGTTTTGATTCAAGGGCCTCAAGCGACTTTTGCAGGGAAAGGATCTGGGATTGCAGTATCTGAACCTGCTGCTGAAGGTCTTGAGCGGGCCGTGAGTCCGAATCGGGAAGGATTTTAGGGGTATTTGAGTCGATGTTCATCGGTCATTTTACTCCTGGTCTGACTGTTCAAGCGTCAGGACTTTAACATAAGTTTGATGGAAATACAAGATGAACCATCTTGTGGTCCATATGGGCTTGACACCTTTAATTAAAATATCTTAAACTAGACCATAAGCCTTTCAATGCCTTATCAAGGAGTGCCATGACTCTTTTTCGAAAGATCGCTGTATTGACGGCTCTCCTGGTCTTCTCCGGAACCCCTGCTTCTTTTGCGCAACATTTTCCACCGCCGTATTCCGGCCAACTGGATGTCTGTAGCAGGGTGGAGGCCGGTTTGAAGGAAGGGAAATCCTTCGAATCGGCTCTCGTGGACCTTTTCCTTGCTTATTCTGAACAACCCGTTCAACTCTATCGTTCGATCCAACGATCGATTATTCATGCCGCCATCCAGGATTGTCATTATGATGGTTCGGAGGTCATTGGGGCCGCGCTAAGAATCGATATGAACCTTCCTCTTTTAGTTTTGTCTTTGATCGATGTGGGTGTGAACGAGCGGACACTTCGCGATGCCCTGCAGCAGGCCGGTCTCGATTCCTCCAGAATTAATGAAGCCTTCGATGTCGCAGGACTGGAGGCTCAAATCCCTTCCCCGGGCTTTGCCCGTGCCGTACCCGCTCCGTTTGAAATGTTCGGAGAGGGTGGTACTTCCGCTGCCGTCAGCGGTGTCCCCGCCAATGGCGGGTTAGGCCCGGCAAGCCCTTTTATGCCGTAACGTAAGCGCAGTAAAGTCTATTTTGGGGAGCCTCCAAAAATAATAACGACATTGCCTATCCTTCGTACAAGATCCGTCTGTTTTGTTATTAACTTCTTCTGTAGGGGGCCGAATGGATCATAGATCAAAACAGTTGATTGAGAAAATTCGAAACAAGACCGCTCGTGTCGGTATTATCGGGATGGGATATGTCGGCTTACCCCTGGCGGTTGAATTTGCCCGGGTGGGATTCAAGGTGGCTGGATTGGACGTGGACGCCGAACGGATCCGGGCCCTGCAGGAGGGCCAATCGTATATCCCGGATGTTCCTGTGTCCGCCGTTCAGGGTTTGTTGAAGGACGGCCGGCTTGCTCCAACCACCGATCCGGATATCCTCAAGACGATGGACACGGTTACGATTTGCGTTCCAACTCCTCTGCGAAAAACCAAGGATCCGGATCTCTCCTATATCATAAACTCTGTCGAGGTCATACGCCGATCTCTTCACCCGGGACAGTTGATTATTCTGGAGAGCACGACCTATCCCGGAACAACGGACGAAGTGGTGTTGCCCATGCTTGAAGAAACCGGCCTCAAAGTGGGTCAGGATTTTTTCCTCGCCTTCTCACCGGAACGCGTGGACCCCGGAAATAAACAGTACACCACGCGGAATACCCCGAAGGTCGTGGGCGGGATTACCGCCGAATGCACTCAACTGGCCAGCCTTCTTTATGAGCAGGCCGTTGAAAAAGTTATACGGGTCTCTTCAACCAAGGTGGCGGAAACCGTGAAGCTGCTTGAGAACACCTTCCGAAGCGTCAACATCGCCCTGGTTAACGAGATTGCGCTGATGAGCTATAAGCTCGGGATTGATGTCTGGGAGGTGATCGATGCGGCCGCCACCAAGCCCTTCGGTTTTCTTCCCTTTTATCCCGGTCCCGGTATCGGAGGACATTGTATCCCGATTGATCCGTTCTATTTGTCCTGGAAAGCCCGGCAGACCGGATTCGAAGCCCGGTTCATCGATCTGGCCGGTCAGATCAACAGTCGAATGCCCGAGTACGTCGTCGAAAAGATCACGGAAGCGCTCAACCATCATGGGAAGTGTCTAAAAGGCGCCCGATTGCTCATCGTCGGAGTCGCGTATAAGAAGGACATCAATGACGTTCGGGAATCGCCCGCGTTGGACATCATCTCCTTGCTGGCACGCCGGGGTGTGGAGATTTCCTATCACGATCCGTTCGTCCCGTCTTTGCAGGTCGAGGGAGTCGAACAAAGCTCGAAAAACCTGAACGAGGAAACGCTCCGGAAACAAGACTGCGTCGTCATCGTGACCAATCACACCGGTTTGGACTATGAACGGGTCGTCAAGGCGTCAAAATTAATTATGGATACGCGGAATGCCCTTAAGGGATACACCGCTTCCCACATTGTACGGCTATAAATTGACGGGCATTTGATGCGCATCTTGATCACAGGCGGGGCCGGATTTATCGGAAGCCATATTGCTGGACGGCTGATCTCGCTCGATCATGAGGTGACTGTTCTGGACGATCTGAGCACGGGCAAACTTGAGAATGTTCATGCCCTGATGAACCATGCCCGATTTCATTTTCGACAAGGTTCCATCCTTGATCTGCCGTTGCTTCGGTCCCTGATCCAAGACCGCCGCATCGAGCGGATATCCCACCAAGCGGCCCGCCCCAGCGTGGCCAGGAGCATCGAGGACCCTCTGGCCACTCACGAGGTCAATATCACCGGCACGCTGTATGTGCTGAAGGCGGCCCATGAAGCCCGTTGCCAGAGAGTGGTGGCCGCCAGCTCATCATCCATTTACGGCAACACCCCGGTTCTCCCAAAGAAGGAGGAGATGCACTACCGCCCCCGTTCCCCTTACGCGGCGAGTAAAGTTTCCGGTGAACTTTATCTGCAAGTATTTCACACCGTGTACGATCTTCAGACGGTCGGGCTCCGGTATTTTAACGTCTACGGACCGCAACAGGATCCGAACTCTCATTACGCGGCCGTGATCCCCAAATTTATTCGGTTGGCCCTTAACGGAGAACCGCTTCCGATTGAGGGCGACGGGGCTCAAACGAGGGATTTTACGTATGTGGACGACGTGGTGGGCGCCAACCTGTTGGCGCTGACGGTTCCGGAGGTCCACGGAGAGTGTGTGAATGTCGGGTTTGGAGAGCGGACGAGCATCTTGTCCTTGGCCGAAACCGTCATCCGGCAGACGGGGTCTTCTTCAACGATTGTGCATCGTGATCCGCGCCCGGGCGATGTACGCGATTCCCTGGCCGATATCTCACTGGCCAAAAGTCTTTTGGGATACAAACCGGAGTACCGTCTTACCGATGGACTCCGCGCGACCATCGATTGGTTTCAAGGTCGCTCAAAAATCGGTTCGCCTTGAAGATTCCATTGAAACAGCCAGATTGGACGACAGGGATGTCCATCCTCCTGGGTTTGGTTTCCATAAAACCCGCGGATCGGAGTCGCATCCTACGGATTTGGGCGATTTGCATCATTGTTTTAAACGTCTCGATTCTGGGCTGCAGTGATCCAGCCGCAAAGAAAGCCGCGCACTTTGAACGCGGCCAGGCCTACCTGAAAGATTCCAAACTGAACGAAGCCGTTATCGAATTCAAAAACGTGCTGCAGATTGATCCACGTGATGTTCAAGGCCATTACCAATTGGCGATGGCCTACCTTCGGCTGGGGGGGGTGAACAACTTCAAGGAGGCTTACAAAGAACTCGATCAGGCTCTCCAGTTGGATCCGTCTTTGATCGATGCCCGCCTGAAAAGAGGGATGCTTTTCCTGCTCTCGCATGACTATGATAAGGCCATAGAAGAGGCTAAGATTGTCGTGGAAAAGGAGCCGAAGAATGTGGATGGCCATATTCTAATGGGTAACAGCCTCGCGGGAAAAAAGGAGCTTGATCAGGCCATCGCAGAGGTTCAAAAGGCCCTTGAACTGGATCCCAAACGGATCAGGACTTATCTCAACCTTGCCGGGCTCTATCTAATGAAGAAAGATATGGCATCCGCAGAGAAGACCTATCAGGATGCTTTGAAGATTGATGAGAAATCCATTGAAGTCCATCTGGCCCTGGCCAGTTTCTACGGTATTATCGGTAAAACAAAGGAAGGTGAGGATGTTCTTTCCAAAGCGGTCGAGCTGGACCCGAGCAATATGAGCCTGCGTCTCAATCTGGCCTCTTACTATATGGCCACGGCCAAGGATCAGAAAGCGGAGGAGGTTTTGCTGGACGCAACCAAGGCCGATCCCAAGGAAATAAAGGCCTGGGTGGCGCTGGGAGACTTTTATATGATTTCTGGAAAACGGGATCTGGCCATTCAGCAGTACAAACATGCTCTCGACATCCGGTCCGATGCGTTGCCTCCTCGGAAGAAGTTGGTGGAGATCTATCTTGTTTCCCATCAATTGGATGAAGCCGACCGGTATCTTTCCGAGATTCTGAAGCGGAACCCCACCGATCCGGAAGCGAAGGTTTTGCAAGGCCGATGGTTCCTAGCCGAAAACAAGCTCAACGAGGCCGTCGCGACGCTCCAGGAGGCTACAAGGATGGCACCTGAACTGGGCGCCGGCCATTATTATCTGGGGGTGGCCTTGGCCGTCCGCAGGGATCATCAACAGGCCAAAGCCGAGTTTTTAGACGCCGTCCGGATCTCTCCCAATAATGTCGAGGCCAGATTGGCATTGACCGATATTTACCTGAAGGATGGGGATCTGAATCTGGCAAAAGAGGAGGCCTCAAAAGTCCTTTTATTGCAGCCCAACAATGTTCTGGCGCATCTGCATATGGGTGATATAGCCTTGGGGCAGAAAGACACCGACAAGGCCGTTCAAGAATATAAAAAGGTGATAGAACTCAATCCCAACTTCGTTGCAGGCCACGTGCGCCTTGGATTGATTTACCGGAAACAGAAACATGGGGATGAAGCCATTCAACAGTTTGAAAAGGCCCTTTCGATCAATCCGGATCAGGTGGATGCCCTTGCACAGATCTCAGCGATCCGCTTGGAAAAGGGCGATGCGGAAGAGGCTTTGAAACGATGCGAGATTCAGCTAAGCCGGGTTTCTCATCCGGCGTCCGTTTATCTGATCATCGGTCAGATTTATCAGGCGAAAAAGGATTTTCCCAAATCTGAAGAAAATTATAAAAAGGCCATTGAGGTCGACCCCAATTTGTTGACCACCTATATGGCATTGGGCAGCCTATATATTCAAAACAAATCGTTTGATCAAGCTATTCAACAATACCAAAGCGTTAAAAAGGCCAATCCTCAAGCTCTGGCTCCCTATATGCTCCTCGGCGTCATCTATGAACAGTTAAAGGATTATGAAAAGGCTCAACATGAATACGAACAGGCCCTCAAGATCGACCCCAAGTTCGGCCCGGCCGCCAACAATTTGGCTTGGAACTATGCGGAGCGCGGAGGGAATATCGACATGGCGCTATCTCTCGCCGAAACGGCGAGAGAAAAGCTTCCGGAGGATCCGGCTATTGCCGATACGCTGGGCTGGATTTATTACAAAAAGAACGCCTTCCTTAAAGCCATAAGCCTGCTCAAAGAGAGTACGGAAAAGCTGGGAGAAAATCCGATCGTCCGCTACCATCTCGGAATGGCCTATTATAAAAACGGGGACAGGAATCTTGCTAAGAAGGAATTGGAGGCATCCCTGAAGATAAGCAAGAGTTACCCGGGAGCGGAAGAGGCGAAAAAGACCCTTGAAGAGTTAGATAATATTCGCCCAAAGATCTAGGCATCATCAAGACCACCCGGTAAACACATTTTAAGGTTCCATCAGTTAAGATCTTATTCTTTGTCTAGTTCAGCTATAATCTTTTGAATCGTGGAGGCATCTTGGATGTCTTTCTTTAATGCCAGAGCTTTTTTGAGCGTCTCTAATGCTTCTTTTCTCATCCCTTCTTTGTAATAAGCCATTCCAAGATGAGCAAGGGTTTCTGGTTGATCATGATTGAGGTCTCTGGCTTGTTTTAACGTCTTAATCGCATCCTTGTAATCTCCTTTTGAAAACAGGATCCAGCCCATAGTATCGTAGGCGTCGGCATATTTGGGATCGAGTTCGATCGCTTTTTTTACAAGTTCCAAGGCCTCGTCCAGGTCTTTCCCTTCGCGCACGAAAAGCCACGCAATATTATTATACGGAGGTGGAAATGTAGGGTCGGCCGAAATCGCCTGGCGGAATGAGGAAATTGCTTCTGCAGGTTTTCCTAATTGGTCATATAGTGTGCCTAAACGCATGAGGGGTTCTATGTATTTGGGGTTTGCCTGGATGGCCTCCTTGTAAAACTCTATCGCCTTTGGGTAATTTCCCATTAAAGAATACGCATCTCCCTTATTCCTGAGAGCAGATGGCAATTTGGGATTTATCTTGAGCACGGCGTCAAACTCCGACAGCGCTTTATCATATTCGTGAAGCGTAACGTATGTCTCTCCCAAAACAGTTGACGCCTCGGGATTCTTAGGATCTTGGTTCTTCCATTCCTCGAGAACCTTAATCGCTTGCTCTTTTGAGCCCATTTTCAAATAGACGTTTGCTAGATCCACATGCGCGGTGGGCAAGGAGGGATCTATTTGAATGACCGACTTATACTCTGAAATAGCGAGGTCGGATTTTTTTTCGACCAGATAAATATCGGCAAGATACATCCGAGGAGTGGTAAACTTTGGATTTAATCGGATCGCTTCTTGGAATTCGACTGTTGCATCGCCCAACTTCTCTTTTCTGAACAGAACCAGGCCCATCATATTATGGGCCTCGGGCGCCTTCGAATTGATCGAGAGGGCCTGCCTTACCTCCTTTTCGGCTTCTTCTAACCTATCTCTCCTTAAGGCAATTTCGGCACGACCGAGCAGGGCATAAATATGTTTTGGATTTGACTTCAGTATCTCTTCGAATACCTGATCCGCTTCGTTGAGTTTTCCCCCGATCATGAGGATCAAGGCTTTTTGGAAAGACTTATCTTCAGGAAGAGTTGAATTTTTTAATCCCGAATCAAGGGGGATTGCCAGGCCTATGCCTTGAACGTTCAAAATAGAAATGAACAGAATGGCCCGGGTGAGTTTAGAAAAGCCTGAAGTTATAGAAAACCGGGTACTCATTTATCTCATTCTGAGCGAAAAAAAACACCTGCCTCAATGTCAGACAGGTGTTTTTTAACTTACCTGTGGAATAAAGTCAAGTATCTATCTTTACACCAATCTCCGTCTAAACAAGCGGCCTGAAAGCCAAAGAGCCAATAAGCCGCTGCCAAAAAGGAGGAACAGACCCGGTTCGGGAACATTTGAGGCACAATCCGGTGTATCGCAGACAGTAGCAGACCCGCTAACATCAAAGAGCGCCAAGAAGATATTGTCATCGTTGGAAGGATTGACCGTATTAACAGTGATGGTCGTATCCCCATTATTTACAAACGGGACCAGATTGTAGAACTCGTGATCATCTCCATACGAGGGATTGATTGGGCTGAACGGATCTCCGATTCCTCCGACGGTGATTAGATTGCCATTTGCTGCAGAAGCATCGGCGCTGTCGTCATTATTTCCAGCATTTTGGGTCAGCAGATTGCCATTGACGGTAATGGTGGATGCCTGGCCGCAGCAGCTAAAGCTGTCGCCTATGGCCATTGTCGCCATGAAGCCGGGGTCCGAAGGATTGAGCGGAGTGGCAAAACTCATCGTGGTGGTATCCCCGGTCAGGGAGGCGCCACCATCCAGGATCGCAATGGTTGAGGTCGGTAGAGACGGCAGAGAGTAGACGACCACGAGCGCCTCTCCATCCGTGCTGCTTTCGCTCTCCGTGACGTTAAAGTTGTAAATACCGCCGGGTCCTCCATTAATGACCGGTGCAATAATCGATGTCACATCGCCCCGACCGGTATTGAAATAGTCTGGTAGAGAGGGCGGAATCGAGTTGACATAGTTGGTGTTAAAAGTCACGGTGTCGCCATTGAGTGTGACGGTGCCGAGAGATGGAGGAGTTTCAATTCCCCCGAATGTTGCACTGTATAGGTAGGCTGAAACCACGGTGGCTCCCAAAGGGACATCCGCTGAAATTGTTCCGCTATTGGTCGTGCTGCCAAAACCATCAGAAGAAACACCGTAGCTCCCGGTATAAGTTTGAAATACCGTCAAGCTCGCAAATGCGGATTGAGCGGTCAGCACTGTTAGTAACACAAATAACGTGAACAAAACTGATCGTATCCCTTGCATGGCATCCCCCTTCTTTTAGCCGTTCGCCGCTGAGTATTGCCTCAGCACCAATTATCTCTTAGACCGACCTGAGTGTTAAGGTAATGTGTTGAATCATTACAATCCGCGTTTCAATGGAAATTTATTAATCTTAGGTCTTAAATCTCCTTTTACCCAACAGACCTAGTCCCGCCAAGCCGGAGCCTAACAGCAGGAGACTCGAGGGTTCTGGAACAGTTCCGCCAGGATTATCGACCCCGCTGGTTCCGATCAGCCGCCATTGGAGAGATTCATTGCAATTGCCGGGTTGGTTCTCTGCGTTGTTTCCACCTGGGCAGGGGTTGGCAGAGACAAGGTCAAAGCCTCCGGTATCCAACACATGGCCTGTATCTGCCAGGGGAGTTGATACCCCATCAATTGTAATATTCACAATTGGCGCGTTGCTGGTGCAGAGTGCAGTGGTGGAAGTAGGACCGACACTGCAATTGTCCGAAATATTTACAGGGACAAATGGATAATCGCTTGTATCGAAGTTATACTGAGTCGTTTGAGTGAAGATTGCGTTCATTCCTGGATCAAGGTTGAACGGAAGGTAAGTACTCCAAAGCGAGAAGTCCGGGCCTGATAAGCCAGGGGCCAATTGCACATCTATGGAATTGATCGTGACGGCGGAAGCACCGGTGTTGCTGATCATAACCGCACCGGCATCCAGTGCATACACGCTCGGATCCTGTCCCGCAAAGAGCTCAACGCTAGGATCACCGGAGAAGGGATTGGGGAAAAAGGGACTTGGCCGCAGGTTATCTGCGTAGCCGACATAGACGTCGACTGCATTAGCAACACCCTGTACGGAAAGAAGCATTCCCAAAATCATCACACCAAAGAAGATAAACTGATGACCCACCGGTCTATTACTACAACGTCCAATCATCTTA
>Ga0335079_10003609_pt1 | contig 17828 bp, 14 predicted proteins | sample Lox_Sample_33_FD_206719 | JGI IMG/M metagenome (GOLD analysis project Ga0335079, IMG submission 206719) | Soil microbial communities from Loxahatchee National Wildlife Refuge, Florida, United States - Lox_Sample_3.3 | ecosystem: Environmental > Terrestrial > Soil > Wetlands | place: USA... | reverse complement strand
GATGCGGCAGGAGTGGCGGACGTCGATCAACCGGTTCGCGGAGGCGATGACGTTGTTCGCGGTCGCCTGTGCCGGCATGTTCCCGTTGCTGCATTTGGGACGGCCGTGGGTGTTCTACTGGCTGTTCCCGTATCCCGACACGATGCGGTTGTGGCCGCAGTGGCGCAGTCCGTTGGTGTGGGATGTGTTTGCCGTCTCGACGTACGCGACGGTCTCGTTCTTGTTCTGGTACGTCGGTCTGATTCCCGATCTCGGCAGCATGCGCGACCGGGCGCGGAAGCGGTTCGTGCGGGCGTTCTACGGTTTTCTGGCGATGGGTTGGCGCGGCGCGGCCCGGCACTGGCACCGGTACAAGATCGCTTATCTGCTGCTGGCCGGCCTGGCGACGCCGCTGGTGGTGTCGGTGCACTCGGTGGTGAGCTTCGATTTCACCATTGCCATCGTGCCGGGGTGGCACAGCACCATTTTCCCGCCGTATTTCGTCGCCGGGGCGATCTTTTCCGGGTTTGCGATGGTGATGAGTCTGGCGATCCCGATCCGGAAGATTTACGGGGTGGAAGATTTCATCACGATGCGTCACCTGGACAACATGGCGAAGATCCTGTTGGTGACCGGGCTGATGGTGGGCTACGGCTATTTGATGGAGATTTTCACCTCGTGGTACAGCGGGAGCGAGTTCGAGCAATTCATGAGCTACAACCGGACGTTCGGGCCATACGCTCCCGTGTTCTGGTGCGTGATCGCCTGCAACGTACTCTCGCCGCAATTTTTCTGGTTCAAGAGAATGCGCCGGAGCATCCCGGTGCTGTTCGCGGTGTCGATCGTGGTCAACATCGGCATGTGGCTGGAGCGATTCATGATTGTGGTGGTGAGTCTCCACCGCGACTACATGCCGTCGGCTTGGGGCATGTACTATCCGACGTTTTGGGATATCGCGACGTTGTTGGGGTCGGTCGGCCTGTTTCTGACGCTGATGTTTCTGTTCATCCGGGTGTTGCCGATGATCTCGATAACGGAAATGCGCGAGTTGGTTGGCGAAAAGGAAGAAGCGGCGGCGGAAACCCCGGCCGGAGGCGGGCAATGAAAGCGAAACCGAGACCACCGCTCTACGGGTTGATGGCTGAGTTTCAGGGGCCGGAGGGTTTGCTGGAGGCGACGAAGCACGCACACGCTGCGGGGTACCGGCGGATGGAAGCGTACTCGCCGTTCCCCGTTGACGGGCTGGCGGAGGCGATGGAGTTTCGGCGGAGCCGGGTGCCGCTGGTGACGTTGATCGGTGGAATCATCGGTGGTTGCGGCGGGTTCTTCATGGAATGGTTCTCCGCCACCATTCATTATCCGATCAACGTCGGGGGCCGGCCACTGAACAGTTGGCCGTCGTTCATTCCCGTGACGTTCGAGTTGACGATCTTATGCGCGGCCATCGCGGCGGTCCTGGGCATGTTGGCCCTGAACGGGCTGCCGATGCCGTATCACCCGCTGTTCAACGTGGATCGGTTCGATCAGGCCAGCCGGGACCGGTTCTTCCTCTGCATCGAGGCGCGCGACCGCAAATTCGACCGCGAAACTACGAGACGGTTTTTGGAGGGTCTTCAGCCGCTGGGAGTCTATGAAGTCGATCATTAACATCGTGGCCATCTGCGGCGCGCTGGCCGTGGCCGGCTGCGACATGCAGGACATGTACGAGCAGCCGAAATACGAGCCGCTGCAGAAGAGCGATTTCTTCGGCGACGACCGGTCGGCGCGGCCCCTCGTGGCGGACACGGTCCCGCGTAGCGAACTGCGGACGAACACGGCGTTCTACACCGGCAAAATCGGCACGAATCTCGTCACCGAGTTGCCGGTCCCGCTCACCAAGGAATTGTTGCTGCGCGGCCAGGAGCGCTTCGACATTTTTTGCAGCCCGTGCCACGACCGCACCGGCAGCGGGAACGGAATGATCGTTCAGCGCGGGCTCCGACCTCCGCCGTCGTATCACATCGACCGGTTGCGACAGGCGCCCATCGGACATTTTTTTGACGTGATGTCGAACGGCATCGGTGCGATGCAGGATTACTCGGCGCAGATCGCGCCCGAAGATCGATGGGCCATCGCCGCGTACATCCGCGCGCTGCAGTTCAGTGAGGACGCGAGGCTGGCGGACGCGCCGCCGGCGCAGCGGAAGAAACTCGAGGAGGCACGGGAGTGAACGGCGACAGCGTATGGAGGGCGCAGTTCGAACGCACCGAGCGGCTGACCTGGATGATCGGGCTGGTCGGGCTGGCGGCGTGTGCCGTGGGCGCGATGAGAAATCCGGACCGGTTCTTCGAGGGCTATCTGCTGGCGTATCTGTTTTGGCTGGGGCTGTCGCTCGGTTGCCTGGCGATTCTGATGATTCACCATCTGGCGGGGGGACGCTGGGGCTTCGCCGTGCGCCGGTTGTTGGAGGCAGCGACACGGACGATGCCGTTGATGCTGGTGTTGTTCATTCCGTATCTGTTCGGCTTGCGAAGTCTGTACATCTGGACGCGGCCGGAGGCGGTGGCCGCCGACCCGCTGTTGCAGCACAAACAACCGTACCTGAACGTGCCGTTCTTTTTGATTCGGGCCGGCGTCTATTTTGTCGTGTGGCTGGGACTGGTGGCGCTGCTGAACCGTGCCGCCGACCGGCAAGACCGGTCGCCCGGCCCGGCGGCCACCAATCAAGTTCGGCTGGCCAGCAGTTTGGGAATTGTGGCGTACGGTTTGACGATGTCGTTCGCCGCGATCGACTGGGCGATGTCGCTCGAACCGCACTGGTTCTCGACGGTGTACGGCGTGCTGATCCTTGCCGGACAGGTGCTGTGCGGATTCGCGTTCGTTACGGTCGTAGCAGCCCTGCTGGCCGGCCGCGAGCCGTTGTCCCGGGTGCTGGAGCCGCTGCATTTCCATGACCTCGGAAATTTCCTGCTGACGTTCGTGATTTTCTGGGCGTACATTGCGTTCTCTCAATTCCTGATCATCTGGTCCGGCAATCTGACCGACGAGAATTTTTGGTATCTGCGCCGGTTCGAGCACGGCTGGGGTTGGATCGGCGTGGCGCTGGTGGTGTTTCATTTTTTTGTGCCGTTCTTTCTGTTGCTGTCCCGCGACATCAAGCGTCGCAGTCCGTGGCTGGCGAAGGTGGCGTGGCTGATTCTGGTGATGGGCGTGGTGGACGTGTTTTGGATTGTGGCGCCGGGATTTCATCGGACGCAACTGGCGGTGCATTGGACGGATGGCGCGGCGCTGGTGGGCATCGGTGGCGTTTGGGTGGGGATGTACGTCCGGCAACTCAGGAGCAAATCGCTCCTGCCGGTCCACGATGCCCGCATCGAGGAGGAACTGGAATCCCGATGAACGAGCCCCGGCCCACGCGCGAACGACGGGATCTGAATGTCCATGTCATCGTGATCTTCTTCGGCAGCCTGGTGGTGACCGGGATCCTGGTCAGCCTGGTGGCGCGGGGTACGTTCGCCTATTTCGCCAGGCGTTATCCCGCGGCCGTGGAACGTCCCCTGCCGCCGGTCGCCAACCCGGGGCCACCAGTGACCGCCCCGAAGCTACTCGCCAATCCGGCGAAGGAAATGCGGAAGCTGCGCGTCCATGAAGACGCGCTGCTGACCACCTACGGTTGGGTTGATCCGGACCGGGGCGTCGTGCGCATTCCGATCGCGCACGCCATCGATCTGGTCGCGGAACGCGGGTTGCCGGTGATGACGAATGAAGTGGCCGCCGCGCCGGCTGGAGGAACGAAACCATGAAATCGTTGCTGTTGCTTACACTGTGCTGTTGGGCTGGCCCGATGGCGTTGGCCGCTCGGCCGGTGCCGTTGCGGGAGATTGGCATCGACCAGAAACTCGACCAGCAGGTGCCGCTCGATCTGCGGTTTCGCGATGAAGGGGGAAAGTTGGTGCGACTTGGCGATTACTTCGGGACGAAGCCGGTCATTCTGGTGATGGCGTACTACGGGTGTCCCATGCTCTGTCCCCTCACGTTCGATGGGTTGGTGCGGGCGATGCGCGCGTTACCCTTCAACTTGGGCGACCAATTCGAAGTCGTGACGGTGAGCTTTGACCCGCGCGAAACGCCGGCATTGGCCGCAGCCAAGAAGAAGGACTACGTGGCGATGTATCGGCGGCCGGGGGGCGAAGCGGGTTGGCATTTCCTGACCGGCGAGGACGCGGCGATTCATCAACTCGCTGACGCGGTAGGGTTCCGGTACAAGTACGACCCAGCCTCAGGCCAGTACGCCCACGCCACCGGGATCATGGTGTTGACCCCGCAGGGCAAAGTCTCGCGTTACTTTTACGGGGTGGAATACGCGCCCCGCGATTTGCGGCTGGCGCTGGTGCAGGCTTCGGCCAACAAGATCGGTTCGGTGGCCGACGAAGTGTTGTTGTTCTGTTTCCACTACAATCCCGCGACGGGCAAGTACGGGCTGGTGATCATGCGGGTGATCCAGGTGGCCGGCATCGGCACGGTGCTGGCGCTGGGGACGTTCATGGTTTGGGCGTTGCGCCGCGAGCGGCATCCGAGACCGTCCGCCAAACCGGAGGCCGGGAGCGCCTGAGATGGGGCACTGGGTCCAATTGTTTCCCGCCGAAGCCTCCACCGTGGCCGGACAGGTGGATGCCCTGTTCTTTTTCCTCGTGGCGGTCAGCGGTTTTTTTGCGGCGTTGATTTTCGCGCTCATCGCGTACTTCGCCGTCAAGTACCGGCGGCGCCCCGGCAATGAAAACCCGCCGGCGACCAAGACGGTGATGACGCTCGAAGTGCTGTGGACGGCCATCCCGGCCGGGCTGACCGTCGTCATTTTCTTCTGGGGCGCGAGGTTGTTTTTCAACATTTACACCCCGCCGCCCAACGCCCTTAACGTCGCTGTGGTCGCCAAACAATGGATGTGGAAGTTTCAGCATCCCGAGGGACAGCGGGAGATCGACGAATTGCACGTCCCCGTGGGGCAGCCGATCAAGTTGACGATGATCTCGGAGGACGTGATTCACGATTTGTTCGTGCCGGCGTTTCGCGTCAAGCGCGATGTGTTGCCGGGCCGGTACAGCACGGTCTGGTTTCAGGCGACGCGCCCGGGAACGTACCACTTGTTCTGTGGGCAATACTGCGGCACGGCGCACTCGCTGATGACGGGTTGGGTGTATGTGATGAACCCCGTGGACTACGAGCGTTGGCTGAGCGGCGAGGGCGCGAACGAGCCGCTGGCGGTGGCGGGTGGCCGGTTATTTGCGCAACTGGGCTGCGCGACCTGTCATGTGGAGAATGACACGGGCCGCTGCCCGTCGTTGGTGGGACTGTTTGGCAAACCGGTGAAGCTGCGGACGGGCGAGACCGTTGTGGCGAATGAAGATTACATTCGCGAATCGATCTTGAAGCCCGAGGCGAAGATCGTGGCCGGTTATCAGCCGGTGATGCCGACGTTCAAGGGCGTGGTCAGCGAGGAGGGCGTGCTGCAACTCATCGCGTACATCAAGTCCCTCGGTAACGAACAGGGTGGAAATAAACCATGACGACCAATGCAGCCAACACGTTGCCGTGCGAACATTATCTCAATGTCGATTACGGCGTGAAATCGTGGCTGTTGACGACCGACCACAAACGCATCGCGCTCATGTTCCTGGTGATGGTCACGTTGTTCTTCTTCCTCGGTGGAATGTTCGCGGGGCTGATCCGTCTCGAGTTGCTGACGCCGGCCGGCGACCTCGTTTCCAACGAGACATACAACAAGTTGTTCACGATGCACGGCTTGATCATGATTTTCTTCTTCCTGATTCCGTCGATTCCGGCGGTGCTGGGAAATTTCTTCGTGCCGATGATGATCGGCGCCCGCGACCTGGCGTTCCCGCGGCTGAACCTGGCGAGTTGGTACATCTTCACGCTGGGCGGGATTTTCACGTTGACGGTCGCGGTAACGGGCAGCGTGGATACCGGGTGGACGTTCTACACGCCGTACAGCAGTGTGTACTCGAACAGCCACGTGATTCTGATGGCGACGGGTGTGTTCATCACGGGGTTTTCCTCGATCTTCACCGGGCTGAACTTCATCGTCACGATCCACACGATGCGGGCGCCGGGATTGACGTGGTTCCGGCTGCCGTTGTTCATCTGGGCGATTTACGGGACGAGTCTGATCATGGTGCTGGGCACGCCGGTGCTGGCGATTGCGCTGGCGCTGGTCGGCATCGAACGAATCTTTCACATTGGGATCTTCGATCCGGCCATTGGGGGCGATCCGTTGCTGTTCCAGCATCTGTTCTGGTTCTACTCGCACCCGGCGGTCTACATCATGATCCTGCCCTCCATGGGGGTGGTCAGCGAAGTGATCGCCTGTTTCGCGCGGAAGCGCATCTTCGGCTACAATTTCGTGGCGTTCTCCAGCCTGGCGATCGCGGTCCTGGGGTTCCTGGTGTGGGGCCATCACATGTTTGTCGCGGGCCAATCGATTTATGCCGGCATGATCTTTTCCATTCTCAGTTTCATGGTGGCGATTCCGTCGGCGATCAAGGTGTTCAACTGGACGGCCACGCTCTACCAGGGATCGGTGTCGTTTGATACGCCGATGTTGTACAGCCTGGGGTTCATCGGCCTGTTCACCATCGGGGGCCTGACCGGTTTGTTCTTGGCGACGCTGGGGATTGACGTGCATGTGCACGATACCTACTTCGTGATCGCCCACTTCCACTACATCATGGTCGGTGGGGCGGTCATGGGATACATGGCGGCCCTGCATTACTGGTGGCCGAAGATGACCGGGCGGTTGTATCCGGACGGGTGGGGCCGGCTGGCGGCGTTGATCATCTTCGTCGGGTTCAATCTGACGTTTTTCCCGCAGTTCGTTCTCGGTTATCTCGGCATGCCGCGGCGGTACCATTCGTATCCGCCGGAATTCCAAGTCCTGAACGTCCTGTCAACCGCCGGCGCCTCCATCCTCGGCGTCGGCTACGTGCTGCCGTTGGTTTACCTGATTTGGTCTCTGCGTTACGGCAAGATTGCCGGACCAAACCCGTGGCGGGCGACCGGGCTGGAGTGGCGGACCACGTCGCCACCGCCGACGGACAATTTCAAGGAGACGCCGGTTGTGACTGAAGAAGCGTACGCTTATGCAACGGAGGAACCCGGACATGGCTGATACGACCGTTTATCTGGCCCATCAATTTCAGGACGCTGAACAGCAACAGGAAGCCGCCACGCTGGGAATGTGGGTTTTCCTCGCCACGGAGGTATTGTTTTTCGGCGGGCTGTTCACCGGCTACACGGTGTACCGGTTCCAGTTCCCCGAGGCGTTCGCCCTCGCCAGCCATCGGCTCAGCGTGATGCTGGGGACGATCAACACCGCCGTGTTGCTGACCAGCAGCCTGACGATGGCGCTGGCGATCCACAACGCCCAGACCGGCCGACGCAACCGCACCGTTGCGTTGTTGGTGGTCACGATGCTGTTGGGCACCACGTTCCTCGGCATCAAGGGTTACGAGTACCACCAGAAATTCGTCGAGCACCTCGTTCCCGGCTCGTCGTTCGTGTTCGACCCGCGTCACGCTCGCGAAGCACAGATGTTTTTCCTGCTGTATTTCCTGATGACGGGCCTGCATGCGCTCCACATGGTTGTGGGAGTGGGTGTCGTGGCGGCGCTGGCCATCCGCACGTTGCAGGGACGGTACACCCCCGCGTATTACACGCCGCTGGAGGTGGGCGGGTTGTACTGGCACTTCGTCGATATCGTTTGGATTTTCTTGTATCCGCTGCTCTACCTGGTGGGACATCACGCATGAAACGTCAAATCGTACCCGTGAAAGTCTACGTCGCCGTGTTCGTCGCGTTGATCGTGCTGTTGTTGGGCACCTTCGCGACCGACTTTGTCGATCTCGGCGGATTCAACGTGCTGATCAACCTCACGATCGCCGTGCTCAAGGCGCTGCTCGTCGTGCTGTTCTTCATGCACATCCGCTACACCAGCAACCGCGTCGTCCGCGTGTACGTCGGGGCCGGTTTTTTCTGGCTGCTCATTCTGATCGTGTACACGTTGGGCGACGTGCTCACGCGAGCCGCATCCACGTACACGCCATGAATGCCTGCGCCACCCCAGCCGAACAACCGGTTCCGTTCCCGATCGGGAGCACGCCGTCGGCGGTGGCGCGCTTAAGCGCTCCGTGCATCGGCCGGCAGCGCACGGGAGCCGCCACATGAAGTCCCCAGACACTCGCGCCGGGAACTACGGGTCGGGTACGCTGATGATTTTGACGCTGGGATTGGGGTTGGTTGGCGGCGTGGCGCTGGACCGCGTGGTGGGGACCGGATGGGGGCCGCTGGATGCATCGTCCAGCTTCCGGCTGATGTCCGAGGCGTGGGGCATGATCGATCGGTTCTATGTCGATCGCGCCGCCGTGCAGCCGGACAAAATGACGTACGGCGCGATCAGCGGGATGGTGGACGCGCTGGGCGACACCGGCCACAGCCGGTTCCTCAGCCCGGCGATGGTAAAGGCGATGCGTAACCTGGAGCGAAACAGATTTCAGGGGATCGGTGCTGAGGTCCAACAGAAGGCCGGCCACGTAGTGATAGTCGCGCCCATGGACGATTCACCCGCTCAACGGGCCGGGCTTCGGCCGGGCGACATCATCCTGCGGGTGGACGGCCGTGAAGTGACGGGACTACCGTTGGATCAGGTGGTCGAGAAAATCTCGGGGCCGGCTGGCACCACGGTTACGCTAACGATCCTCGATCCGGCTTCGGGCCGGACGCGTTCGGTCACGCTGGAGCGGGCGGCAATCAACATCCGCAGCGTCACCTGGCAAATGTTGCCGGGCACCGAGATCGCGCATCTGCGCCTCGCCAGTTTCAACGACGGCACGGCCAAGAACCTGCGCCAGGCGTTGATCGAGATCAGGAAAAGCGGTGCCACGGGCATCGTTTTGGATTTGCGCGATAATCCCGGCGGTTTGCTGAGAGAGGCGGTCGACTCGGCCAGCCAGTTTCTCAAGACGGGCGACGTGCTCCTGGTAAAAGATGCCCGCGGCCGGGAAAAGCCCATCCCCGTGAAGCCCGGCGGCGAGGCTACCGACACTCCGCTGGTGGTTCTGGTGGACGGCGGCACGGCCAGTGGCGCCGAGATCATGGCGGGCGCGTTGCAGGATCCACGTCGGGCGCGGCTGGTCGGGGAGACGACGATCGGCACCGGCACGGTCTTGAGTGAGTTCCGTCTGTTTGACGGCTCGGCATTGCTGCTGGCGATCGAGGAATGGCTGACGCCTGACGGGCACGTCATCTGGCACAAGGGCATTACGCCAAACGTCGTGGTGAAACTGCCGGCGGACGTGTCCCCGGTGTTTCCGGAAACCGAACGCACCATGACCGCCGAGGAACTGCACGCCAGCCGGGACGTCCAACTGCTGGGCGCGCTGCAGTTGCTCCAGCAACCGGCGGCGAAACCGGAAAGTGCACCTCGGTGACGACCGGCTGGCCGGCCCTTCAAAACAAGGGAAACCGGAATCGCCGGATGGAATTTGAGAGACCGATGTTGTGAGAGACGAACGACGACTCATTCTGGACACGGTTTTATTGGGGATTGTTGGGGCGTTATGTGCCCAACTCTTCCAGTGGTTGCTCCGCGTGTCGGAGGAGTTTTTCCTGAATTGGCTTGCCAGTTATCAACCGCCGATCTTGCCGAGCGACGGCGGCACGCTTCACGAGGTCATCGGGGCCCACGGATTGTGGCTGATTCCGGTGGCGACCACTCTGGGCGGCTTCCTTGTCGGCCTGTTGGTTTACAGTTTCGCTCCCGAAGCGGAAGGGCATGGCACCGATACCGCGGTCAAATCGTTTCATTACCAGGGCGGATTCCTCCGGCCGCGCGTGCCACCGCTGAAGATACTGGCGTCGGCAATCACGATCGGTTCGGGCGGCGCCGGCGGCCGGGAGGGGCCGACGGCACTGATCAGCGCCGGGATCGGGTCCGTCTACGGCACGTGGACGCGCCGCGACGAAGCGGAGCGACGCTTGCTGGTGTTGATCGGCATGGCGTCGGGGTTGTCGGCGATCTTTCGGTCGCCCATCGGCACGGCCATCTTCGCCATAGAGGTGCTGTACGGCGGCATGGAGTTGGAAGCCGGGGCGTTGCTTTACACATTGCTCGGCTCGGTGGTTGCCTATGCCGTGAACGGACTGTTTACGGGTTGGGAGCCGTTGTTTCAAGTCCCGAGCAACCTGGCGCCGCCGACGTTTTTCGAATACGGCTGGTATGTGGTGCTGGGGATCACCGCCGGGCTGGTAGCGACCTTGCTGCCGGTGGTGTTTTATGGAATGCGCGATGGGTTTCGCAAGCTGCCCATCCCGCCGCATTTCAAGCCGGCGATTGGCGGACTCGGGGTTGGTTTGCTGGCGCTGCAATGGCCTCAGACACTGGCTGGTGGCTATGGTTGGATTCAAAAAGCAATTGACGGCCAGTTGAGCACCGACCTGATGGTGGTCCTTATCTTTGTCGAGATGGTGGCGCTGGCGCTGACGATCTCATCGGGCGGTTCGGGCGGCGTGTTTGCCCCCAGCCTGTATGTCGGCGCGATGTTGGGTGGAACTCTGGCGCGGGTGTTTCACCAACCGATCGCTGCGTTTGTCGTGGTGGGCATGGCGGCGGTCTTCAGCGGGGCGGCCCGCGTGCCGGTCGCCACGCTGTTGATGGTGACGGAGATGACGGGCGGTTATCACCTCTTGGTGCCGGCGGCGCTGGCCGTCGTCTTGAGTTTCATGATCCAGGGAGCCCTGGCTCGCCATCTGAAATACAAGAGTCTCTATGAAGCACAGGTGCCGGAACGGGTGGATTCCCCGGCCCATCATCTCGAACACGTGGAAGCGGCGTTGAAACTGTTGCGCGACAAGAAACTATCCGTTCCGCCGGATGGCACCCATTTGGATTTGCGGCAACTGCTGGCCGCCGGCATTCCCGTGGACCTGCCCGACCGCAAACGCCTGTTGATGGGCGTGCTCGACGCGGAAAGCTCCTACGTGGGCAAACGGTTGGCCTTGTGTTTTCCCGTCGCCAACCAAGACCATCTCGAGCTGATCGCCGTCCTGCGTGGCGGGCACACCTTGTTGCCCCATACAAACGTTCGCCTGCAGGCCGGTGACTGCCTCCTGGTGATCGCATCGCTCGAAGGCCAGGAACAGCTTGCACCGCATTTGGCTGCGATTGCGCGGATCGGCGACGCCGAACCGCCGGCCACGGGCCGCGGCCAGTCAAAACGGACGAAGCCAGCAGAACCGCCATTGTCCCGACCGAGGAGGACCGACTAAGAATGAACGCTACCCCCGAGCATCCATCACCCAACGGCCTGAGCCGGGCCGAGGTTCAAGCGCGGCTGCAGCAATACGGCTACAACGAGTTGCCGGAGAAACACGTCAACGTGTTCTTTAAGTTGCTGACCTATTTCAACGGGCCGATCCCGTGGATGATCGAGGCGGCGGCCATCTTGTCGGCCCTCGTGCGGCACTGGCCGGACTTTTTCATCATCCTGGTATTGCTCATCGCCAACGCGGTCGTCGGATTTTGGGAGGAATACCAGGCCGGCAACGCCATCGCGGCGCTCAAAGCCAAGTTGGCGCTGCAGGCGCGCGTGAAACGGGACGGGCAATGGACGACCGTACCGGCCCGCGAACTGGTCCCGGGCGACCTGATCCGGGTGCGCCTCGGCGACATCGTGCCCGCGGACGCGAACCTGCTCGACGGCGATCCGGTCGAGGTGGACCAATCGGCGTTGACCGGCGAATCGTTGCCGGTGACGCACAAGACGGGCGAGTTGGTCTATTCCGGCTCGATCATCCGGCAGGGCGAGGTCGACGCCGCGGTCACGGCGACCGGGCCGAAAACGTATTTTGGCAAGACGGCGCAGTTGGTCGCGGAAGCGCACACGGTCAGCCATTTTCAAAAGGCGGTTCTGAAGATTGGCGATTACCTCATCGCGCTCGCGGTCGTGTTGGTGGTGTTGATTTTGGCCGTGGCGTTGTTCCGCGGCGATCCGATGACGGAGACGCTGCAATTCGCGCTCGTGCTGACCGTGGCGGCGATTCCGGTGGCGATGCCGACGGTGTTGTCCGTGACCATGGCGGTCGGCGCGCGGTTGTTGGCCGCCAAGCAGGCCATTGTCAGCCGGTTGGCCTCCATTGAGGAGTTGGCCGGGATGGACGTGCTCTGCTCCGACAAGACCGGCACGCTCACGCAGAACAAGCTGACGCTCGGCGACCCGTATTGCGTCGCCGGGGTCAACGCCGATCAGGTCATCCTGGCCGGCGCGCTGGCGTCGCGGGCGGAAAACCAGGACACGATCGACTTGGCCGTGCTCGCCGGCGTGAAAGACAAGAAACCACTCGACAAATATCGGGTCACCCACTTCCAGCCGTTCGATCCGGTCCACAAACGCACCGAGGCCACCGTGACCGGCGATGGCGGGAAGGAGTTCAAAGTGACGAAGGGCGCGCCGCAGGTGATTCTGGCGTTGGCGGGCAACGCCGACCAGGTCAAGGGCGAGGTGGAACAGGCGATCAACGAATTTGCCCGGCGCGGCTTCCGTTCGCTCGGCGTGGCGCGGGCCGACGGCAAAGGCGCGTGGAAATTCCTCGGCGTGTTGCCGTTGTCCGATCCACCGCGCGAAGACTCGAAGTCGACCATCGACACGGCCCGGCAGATGGGCGTGACCGTGAAGATGGTCACGGGCGATCAACTGGCCATCGGCCGGGAGATCGCCGGGCAACTGGGCCTCGGAGCGAACCTGCTCGATGCCAGCCTGTTCGGCGACACCAAACACCATGAGGGAGCGCAACTGGAGGAATCCATCGAAAAGGCAGACGGTTTCGCGCAGGTCTTTCCCGAGCACAAGTTCCACATCGTCGAAGTTCTCCAGCGCCACAATCACATCGTCGGTATGACCGGCGACGGTGTGAACGATGCGCCGGCGTTGAAGAAGGCCGATTGCGGCATCGCCGTGTCGGGCGCGACCGACGCGGCGCGGGCGGCGGCGGCGATGGTGCTGCTGACGCCGGGCTTGTCGGTGATCATCGACGCCATCAAGGAGAGCCGGAAGATTTTCCAGCGGATGACGAGCTACGCGATCTACCGCATCGCCGAGACGATCCGCGTGTTGTTCTTCATGACGCTGTCGATCCTTGTGTTCAACTTTTACCCGGTGACGGCGGTGATGATCGTGCTGCTGGCGTTGCTCAACGACGGCGCGATTCTGTCCATCGCCTACGACCGGGTCCGGTACTCCGACAAACCCGAGGCGTGGAACATGCGCGAGGTGCTCGGCATTTCCACCGCGCTGGGCATCGCCGGGGTCCTGGCGTCGTTCGGGCTGTTTTACCTGGGGGAGCGGGTCTTTCGCCTGAGCCGCGAGACGATCCAGACGTTGATGTATTTGAAGCTGTCGGTGGCCGGGCATCTGACGATTTTCCTGACGCGGACGCGGGGACCGTTCTGGTCGTCGCGCCCGGCGCGCATCCTCCTGCTGGCGGTGATCGGCACGCAGGTGGTGGCGACGTTGATTGCCGTGTATGGCATTTTCATGCCGGCGATTGGTTGGAAGTGGGCGCTGGTGGTGTGGGGCTACGCGGTGGCGTGGTGGCTGGTCAACGACCGGGTGAAGTTGGGCGCGTACCGGATCTTGGCGCACGAGCAACCGGTGCTGTCCACGAGAACAGCGCAATGAGGAACGACGCCCAGGGCAAACCGTCTGCCCCGCCGCGCACCGCTGCTGCCGGTCTGACCACCGCCGAAGCCCGCGTGCGCCTTGCGCAGTTCGGACCCAACGCCGTACGCGAGGAACAATCTCATCCGCTACGCCAATTTCTACTCCGGTTTTGGGCGCCGATTCCGTGGCTGTTGGAAGCGACCATCCTGATCCAGCTCTTCCTTGGCGAACGGATCGAGGCTGGCGTCGTCGCCGGACTGCTGGTGGTGAATGCGGTGCTCAGCTTTTTGCAGGAGGGAAAAGCCCAGAAGGCGCTGACGCTGCTGCGGCAGCAACTCCATGTCGAAGCGCGCGTCCGGCGCGACGGCCAGTGGAGCACCATCAGCGCGGAAGAACTGGTACCCGACGACCTGGTTCACCTGCGTCAGGGGGGCATCGTGCCCGCCGATGTGCGGGTGTGCGACGGCTCACTGCTGGCGGATCAGTCGGCGCTCACCGGCGAATCCGCCGCCGTCCAAATCCCGCAGGGCAAGACCGCCTACGCCGGCGCGTTGGTGCGGGGTGGTGAAGCCACGGGCGTGGTCACGGCGACCGGTGCGCGCACCTTTTTCGGCAAAACGGCGGAATTGGTGCGCACCGCCCGCGCCGCCAACCGGCAGGAGCACGAGATCGTGCGCGTCGTGCGCGACTTGTTCGTGCTGAACGCGGGCCTGATCGTCCTCGTCTTCGGCGTCGCCTATACCCAGGGCCTGACGTTGGCGCACACGCTGCCGTTGGTGCTGACGATCCTGTTGGCCTCCATTCCCGTTGCGCTGCCGGCGACCTTCACGCTCGCTGCCGCGCTCGGCTCGCTGGAGTTGTCGAAGTTCGGCGTGCTGGTGACGCGCCTGAGCGCGCTGCACGACATCGCCTCGATGACCGTGCTGTGCAGCGACAAAACTGGCACGCTTACCCGTAACGAGGCGACCGTCAGCACGCTACGACCGGCGGACGGATTCAGCGAAGAGCAGTTGCTGCGCGCCGCCTGGCTCGCCAGCGATCCGGCGGGGCAAGACCCCGTGGATGGCGCGCTGGTGCGCGCTGCGGTTGCACGGAGTCTGACGGGCAACGGCCCGATGCGCGTCGAGTTCAAGCCGTTTGATCCCGCGACGAAGCGCGCCGAAGCCGCGTATCGCGAGCCAGACGGTGTGCACCGCTACACCAAAGGCGCGCCCGCTGTTATCGCTCAACTCTGCGGCGTGCCGGAACCTGTGTGGCTGCCGGACGAACAGGAACTGGCCGCTCGCGGCCAACGCGTGCTGGGCGTGGCGACCGGCGATGACGGCAAGCTGCGGTTCGCCGGCTTGGTCGGGCTGGAAGACGCAGTGCGCGATGACTCCCGCGCGGTCGTCCAAGCGATCCATGATGCCGGCGTGCGCGTGGTGATGGTAACGGGCGACAACGCGCTCACCGCCCGCGCCGTCGCCGAGCAGGTGGGCATTCCAGCGCAGGCCTGTCCGTCCGCCGACCTGCATGGCGAACTCAGTGATGGCATGCTGGACAGCAGCGTGTTCGCGAGCGTTTTTCCCGAAGACAAATTCAAGCTGGTCCGCGCCTTTCAGCGGCAGGGTGCGGTGGTGGGTATGAGCGGCGACGGCGTGAACGACGCGCCCGCTTTGCGCCAAGCCGAGGCGGGCGTGGCCGTAGCCAACGCCACCGACGTGGCCAAGGCCGCCGCCGCCATCGTGCTGACCCGACCGGGCTTGGCCGACGTGGTGCCGGCCATCGAGGCGAGCCGGAGGGTGTTCCAGCGCGTGATGGCCTACACCCTCAACATGCTCGCCAAGAAAATCGAGATCATGCTGTTGCTGGTCGTCGGCTTCCTGCTGACCGGCCACAAGCCGCTCACACCGCTGCTGATGGTGCTGATCATCTTCCTTAACGACTTCCTCACAATGTCCCTCACCACCGACCGTATGAGCGTGTCGGCGCGGCCCAATCAATGGCGAACCCGCGCCGTCGTGACCGCCAGCGCGGCATTCGCCGGCTGCAAACTGATCTTCAGCTTGGGGGTGTTTCTGCTGGCAGACTACGTCCTGCACCTGAACCCGGCGCGATTGCAAACGCTGACCTTTGCGACGCTGATTCTGAGTTCCCAAGCGGGCGTGTATCTGTTGCGCGAGCGCCACCACTGCTGGACCTCGCTTCCCAGCCGCGAAATGCTCTGGAGCACGATCTTCGGCTTGAGCGTGACGGCGGCGATCGCCCTGTCAGGCTGGCATGTGCCCGCCATCCGTCCGGCGTTGCTTGCCGGCGTTGCCATCACCGCGGTGCTGTATTTCCTGGCGCTGGATTGGTTCAAAGTCTGGCTGTTTGCGAGGCTGCGCTTACGATGACGCGGCCTATTCAACCGCTGCTGTCCACGACGATGGACAGTTACCGCTATCACAACGGCGTCTCTGGCATGTGACAACAAATGAATTGCTCGGATGGCCATGCCAGCTTATTGGTGCAAGAGAACAAGGAGAAGTGATGTGAAAATTGACAGCAGACAATTCCGCGTGCGGGAAGAGGACACGGTGCGGCTTAAAGAATGGCCCACGCGCGTGAAACCGTTCTACAAATCGAAGAAGCATTACGAGAAAATGTTGGCGGAGCACGTGGCGAAATTGAGCGACCGGCAAAGCCTCTTGTACGCGCACAACCGCTATGCCCTGTTGCTGATCTTTCAGGCGCTGGACGCGGCCGGCAAGGACGGAGCGATCAAACACGTCATGTCCGGCGTCAATCCCCAGGGCTGCGAGGTTTTCAGCTTCAAACAGCCGAGTGCCGAGGAACTGAAGCACGATTTTCTTTGGCGGACGACGCGCCGGTTACCGGAACGCGGGCACATTGGCATCTTCAACCGCTCGTACTACGAGGAGGTGCTGATCGTGCGGGTGCACCCGGAAATTCTGCGCGGGCAGGGTTTGCCGGACGAAATCCTGACTGATGACAAGCTCTGGGAACACCGGTATCGTTCGATTGTGAACTTGGAAAAGCATCTCCACGCCAACGGCACGCGGATCATCAAATTCTTCCTGCACCTTTCGAAGGACGAACAGCGCCGGCGCTTCCTCGCGCGGATCGATGACCCGGACAAGAATTGGAAATTCAGCCGGGCCGACATCGAGGAACGCGGGCGGTGGAAAGAATACCGGCAGGCGTACGAGGCCTGCCTGACGGCGACGAGTACCACGATCGCACCGTGGTATGTCGTCCCCGCCGACGACAAGGAGAACGCGCGGCTGATCATTTCGCAGGTGATCCTCGATACTCTCGGCGAAATGAAAATGAGCTACCCGGAACCGGACAAGGGTCATCGGAAGGAATTGCGGGCGATCCGCCGGCTGCTGGAGAGATGACTGTAACCAAGAGTCCGGGATGAACGCCCCTACCGTCAACCCTCCGTCCGCCACGCCGGCGGTGCTGACGATTTTCGCACTCACTTACCTCGGCATTGCCGCGGGCCGGGTGCCGGGCTTGAAGCTGGACCGGACCGGCATCGCGTTGCTGGGCGCGATCGCCATCATGATCTTCTCCGGCCAGCCGACGACGACCGTGGTCGGGTTCATCAACTGGCCGACCATCCTGTTGTTGTTTGGCTTCTTTGTCCTCTCGGCGCAACTGCGGCTGTCCGGCTTTTTCGACAAGGTCGCCAACGGCATTGCCGTCCGGCTCGGAGATCCGGCGCGGTTTCTGTTGACCCTGATGCTGGTAACGGCCGGATTGTCGGCGTTTCTGAACCACGACATTGTCTGTTACGTTTTCGCGCCGGTCGTGGCAACCGCCCTGATCCGCCGGCAACTCAATCCCGTCCCCTTTCTCATCGCGTTGGCGGTGGCCAGCAACATCGGCGCGGCTGCGACACTGGTCGGCAATCCGCAGGACATGATGATCGCGCAAATAGCCGGGCTGGACTTCGGGCGGTACATGCTCTGGTGCATCACGCCCGTGCTGGTGGCCCTCGGTGGTGCCTACGCGCTCATCTGGACGATGTCCCGACGACGCCTCGCCTTTGCCGGTCCGGCGCAGGCCGTCGTGAAATCCACTTCCCGGCCGTTCGACCGCCCGCATACGATCAAAGGCCTGGTCATTTTGGGATTGGTCATCGCGTTCTTTTTC
>Ga0335079_10003608_pt1 | contig 17828 bp, 16 predicted proteins | sample Lox_Sample_33_FD_206719 | JGI IMG/M metagenome (GOLD analysis project Ga0335079, IMG submission 206719) | Soil microbial communities from Loxahatchee National Wildlife Refuge, Florida, United States - Lox_Sample_3.3 | ecosystem: Environmental > Terrestrial > Soil > Wetlands | place: USA... | reverse complement strand
GAGCGAGTTCCGCTACCGCAACCCGGTCGTGCCGAGGAACACCCTGTTCGTGACGATCTCGCAGTCGGGCGAGACCGCGGACACGCTGGCCGCCCTCAGGCTCGCGAAGCAGGCGGGATATCTCTCGACGCTCGCGATCTGCAACGTCCCCGAGTCTTCGCTCGTGCGCGAGTCCGAGCTCGTGATGCTGACCCGCGCCGGCCCCGAGATCGGGGTCGCCTCGACGAAGGCGTTCTCGACGCAGCTCGCGGCGCTCGGCATGCTGGTGATCGCGCTCGGCAAGCACCATGGCATGGACCGCGAGCGCGAGCACAACCTGGTCGGGCGGCTGATCGAGGTACCGCGCCTGATCGAGGAGACGCTGGCGCTCGACCCGATCGTGCGGCGTCTCGCGGAGAAGTTCGTCGACAAGCACCACGCGCTCTTCCTCGGCCGCGGCGCGCTCGCGCCGATCGCGATGGAAGGCGCGCTGAAGCTCAAGGAAATCTCCTACATCCACGCCGAGGCGTACCCCGCCGGCGAGCTCAAGCACGGGCCGCTGGCGCTCGTCGACGCCGACATGCCGGTGATCACGGTGGCGCCGAACAACGACCTCGTCGAGAAGCTGAAGTCGAACCTGCAGGAGGTGCGCGCGCGCGGCGGCGAGCTCTACGTGTTCGCCGATCCGGCCTCCGGCATCAGCGCGTCCGACGGGGTGCACGTGATCACGATGCCGAAGCACGTCAGCTACTTCCAGGCGCCGGCGGTCTACACGGTGCCGCTGCAGCTGCTCGCCTATCACGTTGCGACGATGCGCGGCACCGACGTCGACCAGCCGCGCAACCTCGCGAAGAGCGTGACCGTCGAGTAGCCGCGCCGGGCTCGTCCGCCCTTTTGCGGCGACATTGAAGCGCTGCGTCGGGTGGCAGAGTCGCTTCGCGAGACGCGAGAAGCCGTTCCCCCGTTCCCGAGCGCGCCCATCGAGCGGCAGCACGATCCTTGCGATCGCGATATGGGGCGTGCGTCCGGTCGGAACCTGCGACACGCGTACGATCATTCGCGACAGTGCGAAGGGCGGGCGTGCCGCGGGGTGTTGACGCTGCGCCCGCCGAGCCGGGTCAATCGTACGGGCGTGACCGCGCCTCACTCGCACCCGCCGCGACGCCGATCCGGAACCCTCGCTCGCTTGGGTGAGGCGCCTAGGCGCACGTGACGTATCGGCGCCCGACTCAGCGGGCCCGTCGGCGCTGAGATCCGCGTCGCGGCGGCTCCATACGTAGCGATCACGCGCCCAGTTCGGATCAAGCGAGCTTGCGTCCTGCCTCGCCAGTCGTTATATATGCGAATGAGAATCGTTTGCATATTGTGGGCGGGGGGCTGAGATGCGGCGACGCAACATCCAGACGATTTTGGCGTGCGCGCAGTCGCTTTGCCGCCTCTGCATCCTTCTGATATTCACAACGGTTCTTCAAGCTTGCGGGTCGGGCGGAGCGACCGTCGGCGCCGGCGGCTCACAACAAGGAAACACGACCACACCGAGTGTCTCGGCCGCCGCCGCACTCGGTGACAAGCTCTTCCACGACACCGCCTTGTCCGCATCCGGGCAGCAGTCGTGCGCGACCTGTCACGTCGCGTCGGTCGCATTCGTCGCAGACCCGACCGCCACCGGGCCCGATCACGGACTCCCGGTCGCGCTCGGCGGGGCCGAGATGAATCTCAGCGGCTTTCGAAATACGCCCAGCCTCCTGTACCTGTCCTACTCGCCGGCGTTTCGGTTCGACGCGCACGGCAATCCCCGCGGCGGCTTCTTCCGCGACGGTCGCGCAGCGACGCTCGTGGACCAGGCGGTCGGACCCTTCCTGAATCCGATCGAGATGGCCAACGACGATGCGGCGGCCGTCATCGCGCGACTGAAGACGCGGCCGTACTTCGCAGACTTCGTCGCCCTCTTCGGCAGCGACGTGCTCGCCGATCCGGCGACTGCACTCAAGCGCATCGGGCAGGCGATCGCCGTCTACGAGAGCGAGGACGAGGACTTCCATCCCTTTTCGAGCAAGTTCGACTACTGGCTGAAGGGCGAGGCCCAGTTCACCGCCCAGGAGCTGCGCGGATTCGCTCTCTTCAACGACCCGACCAAGGGCAACTGCGCCGCCTGTCACCCGAGCACTTCCGCCGACGGCGTGACGCCGGCGCTGTTCACGGACTTCAGCTACGACAACCTCGGCGTGCCGAGAAACGCCGCGATCCCGGCAAACACGGGGCCGTCCGCCCCGTCGTATACGCCGGTCGACAGCGACGACGGCGTGCAGCGCTACTACGACCTCGGCCTGTGCGGGCCATTCCGAGACAACGGGGGGCGGAACCTCTCGGGCCTGTGCGGGCAATTCAAGGTGCCGACACTGCGCAACATCGCGCTGACCGCACCGTACTTCCACAACGGCCGCTTCGCGACGCTGCGCGAGGCCGTCGGCTTCTACGTGCGCCGCGACACGAACCCAGAGGAATGGTACCCGACGAACGCCGACGGTCTGGTCGTGAAGTTCGACGATCTCCCGGCGGCGTACGGCGGGCAGTTCCCGATCCAGGCCGGTCTCGCAGGCAGCGACGTCGGCTATGTCGGCAACGTCAATACCAGCGAGGTTCCCTACAACCGGCACATCGGCGACGCGCCGGCTCTCGATCCGGACGAGATCGACGACGTCATCATCTTCCTCTGCGCGCTGACCGACGGTTTCGACCCCGCCCACCCGACGAATCAACGGCTGCCGGCCCAGTGCGCGACCGCCGTGCAACCGTCCTCCGCTGCAAATTGACCGAGGCCCACACCATGCTCACTCGCAAACTCATGCCGCGCGCCCTGCTGCTCGCGGCGCTCGCCTGCACGCGCCCAACGCTCGCCGCCGACGCGGGCCCGAGCGATCTGGAGCAACGCCTCGAGCAGCAAATCGGCGCGATGCAGGAACAGCTGAATGCAATGCGCGAGGAGCTCCAGCACCTCAAGGCGCAGAACGCGGAACTCGCCGCCCAACAGACGCACGCATCGACCTCAGCAGCCGCTGCGACGGCGGCCCCGACCACCCCCTACAGCATCTCGCCGGAACTCAGCCTCTGGGGCTACGGCGAGGCGTACTACATGCGCCCCACCCGCGAGGGAGTCGACACCGAGTTCGATCTGGCGCGCGCCGTGTTCGGCATCGGTTACCGATTCGACGAGAACACCGTGTTCAACTCGGAGTTCGAGGTCGAACACGCCGTATCTTCGGCCGACGATCGCGGCGAGTTCGAGGTGGAGCAGTTCTACATCGATCACCAGCTCGGCAGCTGGGGCGGGCTCAAGGCCGGCCTGTTCCTGATGCCGTTCGGCATGCTCAACGAGCATCATGAGCCCACGAACTTCTACGGTGTCCAGCGCAACTTCGTCGAGACGCTGATCATTCCGAGCACGTGGCGAGAGGGCGGCGTCGGACTGCACGGCCTCAGCGCCGGCGGACTCAAGTGGGACGTCGGGCTGACGACCGGACTCGACCTCGGGGCGTGGGATCCGAATCCGGAGGCTCCGCTGTACCGCACGGCATTTGATCTCGAGGCCAGCGACTCGGCCCCAATGCAGGCGACGCACCAGGAGCTGCAGTTCGCGAAGGCGCAGAATCTCTCGCAATACCTGTCGCTGAGCTACACCGGCCTCCCCGGGCTGCTGGCCGGAGCGGCAATCTTCACGGGGAAGGCCGCGGTCCCGACGTCGCCCGCGGGGCTTCCCGACCAGCGGGTGACGCTGTGGGAGGGGCATGCGCGATGGACGCCGGGCGCCGCGGACCTCTCGGCCGTCTACGCCCGCGGCACGATCTCTCACACCGCGGCGTTCAACCTCGCGAACGCCGGCGGCTCAAATCCCATGCCGGCGGTGTTCCTGGGCTACTTCCTGCAGGGCGCCTACACCGTGTGGCAGCGCGACGGCTACCGGCTCGCGCCGTTCCTGCGCTTCGAGCACTACGACATGGGCGCTTCCTACCAGGGAATCGCACCCGGCTTTACGACCGTGCCGAGCGGACTGGCATCGGACGGCAAACCCTGGCCGCAGCCCCACGACCACGTCTGGACCGTCGGCGCCAACTTCTACCTCAATCCGCACGTCGTGATGAAAGCCGACTACCAGCGCTTCCGCGACAACGAGGACTTCACGCGCTTCGACCTCGGCCTCGGGCTGAGCTTCTGACCGGGCGCTGCCGGCACCGCGTCGCGGTGCCAGCGCGCCCGCAGGGGCGCGCGATGCGTGGCCCGGAACCTCGCCGCGGCAGCGCTGCCGCGAGCGATCGTCGCGGGCCAGAGGTCAGCGAATCTGCCCGCGCCGCATTGCGCTAGCCGGTCACCGCGAACCGCGCGCGACTGGCCAGCGCGCCGGCTCCTGCCAGAGACCACGGCATGCCCCAGAAGCCGGCGGCTCCCAGCGCAGACGACGGCGGGACGCGCCCCCGTCGCGGAGGCGCGTCCCGGGGGCGCACTCAGCGCAGGTCGAACCGATCCAGGTTCATCACCTTCGCCCACGCCTTGACGAAGTCCCGCACGAACCGGTCCTCGCCATCGGATTCGGCGTAGACCTCGGCGACGGCGCGCAACTCGGAGTTCGAGCCGAACACGAGGTCGACGGACGTTGCCGTCCAGCGGAGCTGGCCCGTCTTGCGATCGTGGCCCTCGTAGATGCCGTCGGCGGTCGCGGACTTGGTCCACTTCGTCGACATGTCGAGGAGATTTACGAAGAAGTCGTTGGTCAAGGTTCCGGGCCTCGCCGTCAACACGCCGTGGTGCGACTGTGCCGTGTTGGCGTCGAGCGCGCGCAGGCCGCCGACGAGCGCGGTCATTTCGGGCACCGAGAGCGTCAGCAAGTCGGCACGGTCGATTAGCATCTGCGCCGGCGGCCGCTGCGCGCCGCTGCCGAAGTAGTTGCGGAACCCGTCCGCGGTCGGCTCGAGCACGGCAAACGAACGGACGTCGGTCTGGTCCTGCGTGGCATCGACGCGGCCGGCCGCGAACGGCACGGTCACGTCGTGGCCTGCCAGTTTCGCGGCCCGCTCGACCGCCGCACCACCGCCCAGCACGATGAGGTCGGCGAGCGACACCTGCTTGCCTCCGGCGTGTGCGCGGTTGAATTCCTTCTGGATGCCCTCGAGCTTCTGGAGCGCCTTGGCGAGCTCGCGCGGATCGTTGACGGCCCAGTCCTTCTGCGGCGCCAGACGAATACGGGCGCCGTTCGCGCCGCCGCGCATGTCGGTACCGCGGAACGTCACCGCCGAAGCCCAGGCCGTGCGGACCAGTTCCGGGACGGTCAGCCCCGCGGCCAGGATGCTCGACTTGAGCGCCGCGGCGTCCGCTGCGTCGATGAGCGGATGATCGGCGGCCGGCAGCGGGTCCTGCCAGATCAGGCTCTCGCGCGGAACCTCGGGCCCGAGGTAGCGCGCGCGCGGGCCCATGTCGCGGTGGGTCAGCTTGAACCACGCCTTGGCGAAGGCGAGCTTGAAGTCCCCAGGATGGTCGTGGAAGCGCTGCGCGATCTTGCGATACTCCGGGTCGAACTTGAGCGCAAGGTCGGTCGTGAACATGATCGGCTGGTGCCGCACCGACGGGTCGTGCGCATCCGGAACGAGCGCCCCCGCCTGACCGTTCTCGGGCACCCACTGCGTCGCGCCGCCCGGGCTCTTGGTCTTGACCCAGTTGAACGCGAACAGGTTGTCGAGGTACTGGGTCGTGAACGCGATCGGGCTTGCCGACCAGGCGCCCTCGAGGCCGCTCGTGATCGTGTCGCCGGCGTTGCCGCGCCCGCACTTGTTCTCCCAGCCGAGACCCTGCTGCTCGATGCCGGCCGCGGCGGGCTCCGGGCCCGTGCACTTCGCCGGATCGTGGGCGCCATGCGCCTTGCCGAAGGTGTGGCCGCCGGCGATCAGCGCGACGGTCTCCTCGTCGTTCATCGCCATCCGGCCGAAGGTCTCGCGGATGTCCTTGGCCGCGGCGAGCGGGTCGGGATTGCCGTTCGGACCCTCGGGGTTCACGTAGATGAGGCCCATCTGCACGGCGGCCAGCGGCTTCTGCAGCTCGCGGTTGCCGCTGTAGCGCTCGTCCGCCAGCCACTTCCGCTCGGGACCCCAGTAGACGAGGTCGGGCTCCCAGTCGTCGCGGCGGCCGCCGGCGAAGCCGAAGGTCTCAAAACCCATCGACTCGAGCGCAACATTGCCGGTCAGGACCATCAGGTCGCCCCACGAGATCCGCTGCCCGTACTTCTGCTTGACCGGCCAGAGGAGACGACGGGCCTTGTCGAGGTTTGCGTTGTCCGGCCAGCTATTGAGCGGCTCGAAGCGCTGCTGCGCGCCATCGGCGCCGCCGCGGCCGTCGTTGACCCGGTAGGTACCGGCGCCATGCCAGGCCATGCGGATGAAGAACGGGCCGTAGTTGCCGTAGTCGGCCGGCCACCAGTCCTGCGAGGTCGTCAGCACCTTCCTGATGTCGGCCTTGACCGCGCTGAGGTCGAGGCTCGCGAACGCCTTCGCATAGTCGAAGTCCTGGCCGAGCGGATTGGACCTCGCGTCGTGCTGCCGAAGCGGCGAGAGGTCGAGCTGGTCGGGCCACCAGAACTGGTTCGGCTTGGGCTCGCCCATCGTGCCGCCCGCCTGCGCCGCCACCGCGGGCAACGCAGCGAGCGCGCATGCGGCGAGCAGGCGCTTAAGTTTCCCTTTCATCGTGCTCTCCGTGATCGAACGGAACCCCCTCGGTTCCGAGGCGATGATTCGCCCGCCACGGAGATTGAGCCAATCGATTGATACTATGACATCGATAGACAATTACAATGGGACGCGGCGCGCGACGTGCGGCGCGGTCGCGCGGTCCCGGTGTGACGAGGCGCTGCCACGCACGGCCTTCGCGCGCCGCGTCCAGCGCACGACTGACTGCGACGCCGCATCGCTCAGGTCGGGCTCGCCACCGGGACGGCGCCATCGATCAGCCGGTCGGCGCCGAGTGTCGTGTCGCCCTGTTCGGTCCCGCCTCGTCGATGCCTCTCGAGCGTGCTTCGGACGTGGGACGCGCACGCCCCGCAGCCGGTTGCAGCGCCGAGGTGGCGTTGCAGGTCGAGGAACGACTGACAACCGGCGCGGACCGCCCGCGCAATGTCGCGGTCGGACACACGCTTGCAGACGCAGACGATCACGAGCGGTCGCTCCCGGCACGCATCTGGCTCTGGAGCCAGTTCTGTTCGCCGACGGTCTCGACGAGATCAATCTCCGTCTCGAGCCAGTCGATGTGTTCCTCGGTGTCGTCGAGTATCCGGACGAGGATCTCGCGCGACACGTAGTCGCGGCTGCTCTCGCACAGGGCAACGCCCTCCTTCAGCAGGCGCTGCGCGCCCAGTTCCGCCTGCAGGTCGCAGTGCAGGATCTCGGCCGCGTTCTCGCCGATCAGCAGCTTGCCGAGGTCCTGCAGGTTGGGAAGCCCCTCGAGCATCAGAACCCGCTCGATCAGCCGGTCGGCATGCTTCATCTCGTCAATCGATTCCTCGTGCTCGTGCTTCGCGAGCCGCTCGAGGCCCCAGTTCCTGAGCATCCTCGAGTGCAGGAAATACTGGTTGATGGCGGTCAGCTCGAGCTTGAGCTGCTGGTTGAGCAGATCGATGACCTTCGGATCGCCGTGCATCGCAGTCTCCGCGTGAGTTCAGAAATCTGTCCCCGCATCCCGACCGGCTCGCGCAGCCTCAGCCCGGCAGGGAGTCACGCGGTTGAGTCCCGAGTGCTCGGCGATCGTGCCGATGCCTTCGCGGCGCCTGGCACGCCTGCGCCGCGCCTCCGGAGGCGGCGCGTCTCTGCCGGCTCCCATGAGGCCGTCCGGCATGGCCGCGGTCCTCTGGATTGCGATGCCGCAATCCTCGGCTCGAACGGGGCGCTCCCTCGTTGCGGCCGGCGCTGGCTGCGAAGAGGCGGCGATCGGCCGTCCGTCTCGGACTGTTGGTGGGGTCGTTGGCATGCGTCGTGATCGATGTGGCTGCCTGGCGAGTCTTGGCCCCGGCGCCGTTGCGAATGGGACCCATTCGCAATTATAGCGCCACGAAGGGCTTCGACAGCTGCCACATGTACTTACGCTCGGCCGCCGCGACCCGAAGCGACACCGTGTCGCGCGTCCCTGCCGGGCCCGAGTCCTCGCCGGCGCGGATCGCCCGTCAGGCTCCTGCATGCGGAGACGATCGTTTCTCCCGTCTTCATAGGCCACTGCCGTCGCCGTGATCGGATCTTTGCATTTCTCGCGGCCGCCCCGTGCGCGGCGCTTTGCGCGCACGACGATCCGCCAGCCGGCCCCAGGAGGCCAGGCCCACACGAGCAGCGGAGCCAGGTGTCCGTTCAATCACGCCGCCGGTGGCGGCAAGTCGAACCGCGACTGATGGCCGCACCAGTTGTGGCTCGACCTGCCGCACCAGCATTCGTCGAAGTCCAACCCGATGGGCGAGGTCTTCGACTACGCACAGGAGTTCAATAGTCTCAACCTCGCGGCCGTCAACCAAGGACCTCGCCGCGTTGATGACGGACTCGCAGGAGTGGTGGCCGGCGGACTTCGGCCACTACGGGCCGCTCTTCATCCGCATGGCGTCGCACAGCGCCGGCACCTATCGCGTCAGCGACGGCCGCGGCGGCAGGGGCTAGCAGCGCTTCGCCTTCCGAGCCGCCGGTTCCGTCCGTTGGACTGGCATCACTTCTTAGTGCGCCACCTATAAAGCGTCACTAAAAGTGATGCCATGTGACGCCGGAACCGGGGAGGACGGTGCCGGACCGCGAAGAACCCGTTCCAGTACGGGGCCGAGCTCGAGGCCGGCCAGCTCGTCAAGCGCAAGGGCGAGATCCGCGAGGCAGTGCGCGCCATCGAGGATCGCGAGCGGCTGTTTGTCATCGGGCCACGCCGGCACGGCAAGACCGCGGTCCTCAATGCCGCGGTGCGCGAGGCGCGGCGGAACCGCGCGCTGATCGTCTTCATCGACGCCGAGGCGTGCGCGCCGCACCACCTGCCCACGAGCACGTTCAGCAAGACGCTGCGCTGGCTCGAGGAGCGCTCGATCCTGCGCCGCGAGGAGGCGGGCCGCCAGGTCCGCTGGCGGTTCGAGGATCCCTTCTTCGCGCTGTGGCTCAGGCGCTCGGCACCGTGCCGGGCGACTTCGAGCCGAACTGCGGAAGCTACCCATCCGGGGCGGTAGTAGTGGCAACGGGCGGCTCGGGCGCCCGCCACCGGCGTGCGGTAAGCTCGGCAGCCTTATCGGGCGCGCGCGCCCGGGCGTCTGAAGGAACCTCAGCATGGATCGAACCACGCAGCCCGCGGGCGAGCCCTCGACCGCCGCGCTCGGCGGTCCCGGCCTGGGCGCGCAGCTGAAGCGCGCGTTCCTGGCCACGCGCCCCAAGTTCTTCACGGCCTCGGTGCTGCCGGTGCTGGTCGGGACCGCCTGGGCCGGGGCCGCGCACCACGCGTTCAACGGCCTCTGGTTCGCGCTCGCGCTCCTGGGCACCGTGCTCGCGCACGCCGCGACCAACGTCTACAACGACTTCGGCGACGACGTCATCGGCACCGACGCGGTCAACGTGCTGCGCATCTACCCGTATACGGGCGGCTCGCGCTTCATCCAGAACGGCGTGATGACGCGCGCAGCGACGCTGCGCCTCGCGTATGTGCTGGCCGCGGCGGCACTGATCGCCGGTTGTGCGCTCGCGGTGCTGCGCGGACCGATGGTCGTCGGGCTCGGCCTCGTGGGCCTGGCGCTCGGCTATTTCTATTCGAGGCCCGGCGTGCAGCTCGCGGGCCGCGGTGCCGGCGAGCTCGCCTGCGCCGTAGGGCTCGGCGCGCTGCCGGTGGCCGGCGCCGTGTGGCTGCAGGCCAACTTCGTCGACAACGGTGCCTGGCTGCTCGCCGTGATCGTCAGTGTCTGGGTCGGACTCATCCTGCTGATCAACGAGGTGCCGGACTCGGCCGCGGACGCGAGTTCCGGCAAGCGCACGCTCGCGGTGCGGCTCAGCATCGGCGGCGTGCGCATCCTCTACCAGTTCCTGACGCTCGTCGCGCTCGCTGCGACCGTCGCGCTCGCGGTGCGCCACGACCTGCCGCGCTGGTCGATCGTCACCGCCCTGCTGCTCGCGGCCGGGGGACTCAAGGCGGCCAGCGGCATCTCGCTCGACCCCGCCAAGCGCGAGGGCCTGAAGAAGAGCATCGAGCTCACGCTCGCGATCCACGCGGTCGGGTGCCTGACGCTGGTCGCCGCGGCACTTCTGCGCTGAGGGGCCGGCGGCGCGGCCCGCCGCGTCAACCCCTATAAGTAGTGCGCGGCGACGGCCGCACGGCCGCGGCCGTCCTCCGGTGCCGATCGGTCCGATCCGAGCGGCACGAGCTCGCCGTTTTCGATGCCGAACCATTCGACGTCGAGCGGGCCCGCGCCCGCGATCGAGATCCGGTAGCCATCGACCGCGCGGCTCGCGCGGCCGAAACGCGCCGCGCCACGGCCGAGGCACGGTTCACCGCCGAAAGCGCCCGGCCGCAGCCCCGCCTTGAACGCCGCCTCGCGCAGCGTGAAGAGGAGGTAGAAGCGCGCGAGCCGCTGCGCCTTCGTGCCGCGCAGAAGCCAGGCGACCTCGCTCGCCGCGCACGCCTGCCGCGCCAGCGCGAAGCCATCGCGCCGCGGATCGCAGTACTCGAGGTCGACGCCGAGCGGCCCCGCGCCGACGACCACCGCGACGCGCTCGCGGCTGTGCGCCACGCTGAGCGCAAGGCCGCCCGCCGCGCGCAGCCACGGCTGGTCCCGGGACTCCTCGACGAGCGAGGCGGGGTAGGGACGACCGAGCAGCCGCGAGGCGGCGAGCGCCGCGAGCGGTCGGGCGAGCGCGCTCTGCGCGGCGCGGCGCGGCGCGCGGATCCGCGCCAGGCGCTCGAGCGTCCCCGCCGAAGGCGGGCCGGCGCGCGCCGCGACCGCAGCGCCGTCGCCGAGCCCGGCGACGAGCGCGACGACGCGGTTCACTTCTTGAGCTTGACGAACCGGCCCTTCAGGGCGACGCCCGCCATCACGCCGCCCGCATGACACTCGTACTCGGTGTCGCTGACGAACTCGACCTTCTTGTAGTCGCTCTTGATCTCGACGACGGCATCGGCGCCGAGCTCGCGCGCGCGCTCGACGAGCTGCACCAGCGCCGACAGCATCGCCCACTTGCAGGCGGTCTCGTCGGGCTTGCCGAACGCGTTGGTCTTCTTGTTGGTCAGACCCTCGCCGAGGCTCTGCGCGACCGGCGGGGTCGCCTGCTTGCCGAAGAAGAGCGCGATGTCGGTGCCGAGCTTGGCCTTGGCCTCGGCGTCCTCGAGCACCTCCTTGATCGGCAGGTGCAGCGTGGTGTCGCGCGCCTGCGCGACGGACGTGAGGAGGAGCGCGCCCGCGGCGCACGACAGCAGCAATCGAACCGACATGGGGGCCTATCCTTGGCGGCGAAAGATCAGGGAGGTATTGATGCCGCCGAAGGCAAAATTGTTGCTCATCACATACTCGAGATCAATCGCCCGCCCGCTGCCGGTCAGATAGTCGAGCGGCGCGCACTGCGGGTCGACGTGCGCGAGGTTCACGGTCGGGGCGTACCAGCCGGCGCGCATCATGCCGATGGTCATCCACGCCTCGAGCGCGCCGCAGGCCCCGAGCGTGTGGCCCATGTAGCTCTTCAGCGAGCTGATCGGCATCCGGTTGCCGAAGATCGCCGCCGTCGCGATCGACTCGGCGACGTCGCCTTGCTGCGTTGCGGTCCCGTGCGCGTTGACGTAGCCGATCGCCGAGGCCGGCAGCCCCGCGTTGCCGAGCGCGAGGCGCATCGCCCCGGCCATCGTCTCGGCGCTCGGCTGCGTCACGTGCGCGCCGTCGCAGTTGGTGCCGAAGCCGACGAGTTCGGCGTAGATGCGTGCGCCACGCGCGCGCGCGTGCTCGAGCTCCTCGAGCACGAGCGTCCCGGCGCCCTCGCCGAGCACCAGCCCGTCGCGATCGGCATCGAACGGCCGCGGCGTCAGCGACGGGGTGTCGTTCTTGGTGCTGGTCGCGAACAGCGTGTCGAACACCGCAGCCTCGGTCGGGCACAGCTCCTCGCCGCCGCCCGCGACCATCGCGGTCGCATAGCCGTGGCGGATCGCCTCGCAGGCGTAGCCTATGCCCTGGCTGCCGGAGGTGCAGGCGCTCGAGGTCGTGATCACCCGGCCGGTCAGGCCGAAGAACACCGCGATGTTGACCGCGGTCGTGTGCGACATCATCCGGATGTAGGTGGTCGCGTTGAGCCCCGCGGTCGTCTTGTACTCGAGCATGCCCGCGAAGTCGCGCACCGCGGCGGTGCTGCCGGTCGAGGATCCGTAGGCGACTCCGACGCGGCCGCCGCGCAGGAACGGGTCGTCGAGGAGCCCCGCGTCGGCGAGCGCGAGCTCGGAGGCCCGGCATGCGAGCAGCGACACGCGCCCCATGCTGCGCGTCGCCTTGCGCGTATAGCGCTCCGCCGGCAGCTCGAACGGCGCCGCCGGTGCGGCCAGGCGCGTCAGGAGCCCCTGGTAGACGTCCCAGTCCGGCATGTGGCGTACGGCGTTCTGGCACGCGCGCAGCCGGCGCTCGACCGACGGCCAGTCGGCGCCGATCGGGCTGATGCCGCCCATGCCGGTGACGACGACGCGCTTCATGCGAGACCGCCGTTGACCGACAGCACCTGGCGGGTCACGTAGGCCGCCTCGTCGCGGAACAGGTAGCTGACCGCGGCCGCGACCTCCTCGGGCCGGCCGACGCGCCGCGCCGGGATCAGCGGCACGATCTCGGCGGCGAGCGCCTGATCGACCATGTCGGTCCCGATGAGCCCGGGTGCGACGCAGTTGACGGTGATCCCACGCTTGGCGAGCTCGAGGGCGAGCGCCTTGGTGGCGCCGATGACGCCCGCCTTCGCGGCGCTGTAGTTGACCTGGCCGCGGTTGCCGATGAGTCCCGACACCGAGGCGAGCGTGACGATCCGCCCGCCGCGGCGCCGCCCGATCATCGGCATCACGAGCGGGCGCAGCACGTTGTAGAAGCCGTTCAGGCTCGTGTCGATCACGCGGTCCCAGTCGGCGTCGCTGAGCGCCGGAAAGGCATTGTCGGCGGTGATGCCGGCGTTGCAGACGACGCCGTACGGAGCGCCGTGCTCGGCCACCTCCGCCTCGAGCGCGGTGCGCGCCGCGTCGCGGTCGACGACGTCAAAGACGAGCACGCGCGCGGTTCGGCCGAGCGCGCGGATCGAGACCGCGGTCTCCTCGGCCTCGGCGCGCCGCGAGCGGCAGTGCACGATGAGGTCGAAGCCGTCGGCGGCCAGACGCAGCGCGATGGCGCGGCCGATGCCGCGGCTCGATCCCGTCACCAGTACGCCCCGTGCGCTCATCGACCGATCACGTCCTCCGGCCGCGCCGGCTGGTAGACCGTGAGGACTCCCTCGCCCACGACGCGCCCGTCGGCGGCGAGCACCCGGCCGCGCGCCGCTCCGAGCCCGTCCTCGCTCTGGAATTCCCGCGTCGCCTCGATCCTCAGCCGCTCTCCGACCGCAAATGACGCCACGCTCGCGCGATAGCGCCGCGTGCCGAGCAGGAATCCGACCCGGACCGGCCGCCCCGCCTGGTGCGCGTCGATCCCCGCGAGCGCCGCGATGCTCTGCGCGATCAGCTCGATGCCGATCCACGCACCGACCCGGCCGGCCTCGCAATAGGGATTGTCCTCCCGGATCTCGGTCTCTGTCACAAGCCGGTCGCCGTGCACCTCGACGACCCGGTCGAGGAGCAGCGCCGGGTGCGCGTGCGGCACCAGCGTCTCGATCGGCGGCGTCATGCGCGCTCCAGCACGAGCGCCGCGTTGCTGCCGCCGAACGCGAACGAGGTCGTCAGGGCCGCCCGCGGCGCGCTGCCCTGCCGGCTGCCCGGCGGAACGAGCGCGAGCGGCGCGAGCGCGGGATCAGCGACCCCGTCGTAGACGTGCGGCGGCAGCCGGCCATCAGGATCGGTCAGCGTCAGCCAGCAGAACGCCGCCTCGACCGCGCCGGCCGCCCCGAGCGTGTGGCCGGTCAGCGGCTTCGTCGAGCTCGCGGGCACCCCGGGCAGGAGATCGGCGACGACGCGGCTTTCCATGGCGTCATTCTGCCGTGTTCCGGTGCCGTGCAGGTTCACGTAGCCGATCCGCGCCGCGGCCGCGCCCCCGGCGCGCGCCAGCGCAGCCTCGATCGCGAGGCGCGCACCGCGGCCCTCGGGATCGGGCGCCGACACGTGATAGCCGTCCGAGGCCTCGCCCCAGCCGCTCAGGCGCACTTCCTCGGGCTCGCGGCCGAGCACGAACAGCGCCGCGCCCTCGCCGATGTTGATGCCGTTGCGGTTCAGCGAGAACGGATTGCAGCGCCCGGGGCTCACGGCCTCGAGCGCGGCGAACCCGGCCACCGTGAAGCGGCACAGGGTGTCGGCGCCGCCGGCGATCACCGCATCGGCGAGCCCCGCCTGCAGCAGCCGCGCGCCGCTCGCGAGCGCCTTGGCGCTCGAGGAGCAGGCGGTCGAGACCGTGTACGCCGGGCCGGTGAGGCCGAGCGTCTCGGCGACGAACCAGGCGCCCGAGCCGAGCTCCTGCTGGCCCAAGTGAAATCCCGAAGGCAATGCCCCCTGCGAGGCATGCGCGGCGACCGCCTGCTCGGTCTCCTCCATGCCCGAGGTGCTGGTGCCGAGCACGACCGCGATCCGGTGCGGCGGCACCTTCGCGAGCAGCCGCGCGAGGCGCGGCCGCAGCGCCGCGAGCGCGAGCGAAATGAGCCGGTTGTTGCGCGATCGGTGGCGCAGCGCAGTGTCGGGCGGCTGGTCGCCGACCGCGGCGATCCCGACCGTCAGCGGCCTCCCGGGGCTGTAGGCCTCGGTCGTTACGAGGCCCGGGCTCAGGCCCGCGAACAGCCGCTCGCGGATGGTCGGAAGGTCGGCGCCGAGCGCGCACACGACGGCCGGTTCCGACAAGTAGAAGTTCACTGCACGACCGCCGAATCCACGACGAGATCATAGTCGAGCGCGGCGTTGCGCAGCCGGCTGCGACCGTTCGCGGGATCGGCGCTCTCGTACGTGACCGACACCAACAGCCGGTCGCCGCGGTACAGCGCCCGCCCGCCCTCGGTCGCAACGAGCCGCAAGTCGTCGGGCAGCACGCGCTCGAGCGCCGCGGCCGGCGCATACAGCATCAGGAAGTCGTCGAGCGCCGCCGACGGCGGCAGGCCGCCGTTCGGCACGCCGGTCGCCTGCGCGCGCACCCGCGCCCCGTCGTACTCGAGCGCGTAGAGCCGCACGCCGAGCGTCGTCGCGATCAGCTGCACGCGCGCCGCCGAGACGTCGGCGACGCCGTCGAGCACGACCGAGCGCCCGTGCCGCGTCAGCGTCAGGCGTTGCTCGAGCGTGCGCGGCTCGCCAAGCTCGCGCAGCGGCACGCGCAGCAGCGGCGGGGCAAGGAGCGCCGCGCAGCCGGCGAGCGCGGCGAGGGCGAGCGCGAGTGCGCCGCGCACGCTCAACTGCGTGCGCCCGGGCGGAACACCGGCGCAATCAGCCACACGCAGCCGGTGCCGAGCAGCGTCGCGAGCCCGAACGCGTGCAGCGCCGGGGTCGCGCTGAATGCGAGCAGCCCGAACGACAGCAGCGTCGCGAGCGCCGACAGGCAGATCGCGACGAACATCCGTCCGTCGGCCGGCCGTTCCTTGAGAAAGATGCCGTAGTCGACGCCCATGCCGAGGAGCAGGAGCAGCGCAACGAGCGTCAGGAGCCCCACCCTGATGCCGGCGAGGCCGTGCACCGCGAGCACGAGCAGCGTCGCGAGCGCGGTCGGCGCGAGCACGCGCCAGCTGTCCGTCCGGTAGCGCAGCCAGAGCAGGAGCGCCGCAAGCGCGTAGCCGGCGACGAGCAGGAGCGCGAGGCGCTCACGCTGCTGCCTGAGGAGCTGCGAGATGCCGGCCGGCTTGTCGACGTAGCGCACGCCGGGGCCGGCGAGCCCGGCGAGCGCGGCCGCGGTCGCGGCATCGCCGAGGCCCTTGACGAGCACCAGCGTCGCGTAGCCGCCGCCCGGCTGCGCGCCGAGCCACAGGTGGCGAAACGGCATCGACACAGGATCCGCGAGCCAGGTCGCGACGTCGAGCGTCGGCGCCTCGGCCGCGGCCAGGCGCGACGGATCGAGCCCCGTCGCCTCGGCGACCCGCGCGAGCGCCCCGTCCGGGCCGTAGAGCGCGCCGCGCACCCGCTGCCGGTCCGTCGCCTGGCGATGCGCCGACGGCACCCAGCGCGCGACGCTGTCGTAGCCCGTCAGGTGCCCGGACGCGATGAACCCGTCGAGCGCCGCGCCGAGCTCCTCGGCGGCCGCGAGCGTCGCCTGGGCGTCGGCGCCCTCGACGACGAAGAACTGTGCCGGGCTCGGCAGGTCGAGGATCCGGCCGACCGCCAGCTGCTCGGCGAGCAGCGTCGGATCCGGCCGCACCAGCGAGCGGACGTCGTCGTCGGCCGAGAGCCGTGCCAGGCCGACGAGGGCGAGCGCGGCGAGCGCCGCGGCGGCCGGCCAGGCGCGCCGGCCGAGCCGCGGCCAGCGGGCGAGCAGCGCCGCGATGCGCCGGGCCGCGGGGGATTCCGGGATCGAGCGCGGCCCGAGCCGCGGGAACCACAGCACGACCGTCAGCCACGCCCCGAGGATCCCCGCGGCCGAGAACGCCGCCATCTGCACGAGGCCGGGGAACGGCGTCACCGCGAGCGCGAGATAGCCGACCAGCGTCGTTGCGAGCGCGAGCGCGAGCGCCGGGAAGAGCCGCCGGTAGCGCTCGCCGACCGGCTCGGCGGCGCCGATCGACGCGCCGAGCGCGAGCAGGCTGTAGTCGACCGCGACGCCCACGAGGCTCGCGCCGAACACGAGCGTCAGCGCGTGCACGCGCGCAAAGAGCGCGAAGCTGACGGCGATCGCGAGCAGCGTGCCGGTCGCGAGCGAGAGCACGAGGAGCGCCGCGGGCCGCAGGCCCCGGAACACGACGACGACGAGCAGCAGCGCGCCGAGCGTCGAGCCGATGCCGATCAGCGACATCTCGCGGCCGGCGCCCTCGGCCGCGGCCGCCGCGTGCAGCACGATGCCGGCGCGCAGCACCGTGACCGCCGGGTCGGCGCGCCGCGCCGCGCCGATCGCGGCGGCGAGCTGCGTCGTGACGGCGCGTTGCGTCGGCGACGCGAACGCGCTGTCGTCGAGCTCGTAGGGCAGCACGACGTAGCTGAGGCCACCGGACTCGACCACGAGCTGCCCGCCCACCGGCCGCACCCGCGTCGTCGCCGCCTGCTCGGCGAGCCAGCCGGCGTAGAGCCCGAACGGGTCGGCGCTCCACGGCAGCACCGAGCCCGCGAGCGGCGCATAGGCGGCGGCGAGCGCGCGCTGCGCGAAGAGCGCCGCTGCGTCGTCGGCCGCGAGGCGCTTGCGGTCCTCGCCCGACAGCAGTCCCGCGCGGTAGGTCGCGTAGAACGTCGCGAACGCGCCGACCGCGTCGGCGGCGGCGCTCGCGTGCAGCGGCGCGCCGGTGAGGCCCTCGGAGATCGTTCGCGCCGCGGCGGCGGCGCGCGCGGCGTCGGCGTGGCCGACGAGCACCACGAGCTGCCGCTCGCCGGCCTTCGCCATCGCCGCGAGCGCGGCCTCGGCGACCGGGTCGCGCGAGTCCGACGGCAGCAGCGCGAAGAGGTCGGTGTCGACCCGCGCGCGAAGCGCGGCGCCGCCCGCGAGCAGCCAGCCGCCGATGCCGAGGCAGGCGAGGAGCCAGGCGGCGCCCAGGACCCTAGTCAAGTTC